>Ga0208829_100007_pt1 | contig 108499 bp, 99 predicted proteins | sample LakMenEpi19Jul08_FD_150714 | JGI IMG/M metagenome (GOLD analysis project Ga0208829, IMG submission 150714) | Freshwater microbial communities from Lake Mendota, WI - 19JUL2008 deep hole epilimnion (SPAdes) | ecosystem: Environmental > Aquatic > Freshwater > Lake > Epilimnion/Euphotic zone ... | reverse complement strand
CGCAAAGTTTGATAATATGAATTATTTGCCCGTAACACAATAAACTTAGCGCGACAATTAGCCATTCGCACATCAACACGGTGTCCTGGCCAAATAGAAGTAGATAACACACCATCCATCCATAGTTTGGTACTTAAATCATAGTCGCCCAAAGGCCAAATACTGACCACAGAACCAGGAGGTAAGACAAGAGGACGACTTGAAAGACTCATGGGACAAATGGGAGTGATGGTAATTGCCTCCATACCATCGTGAATAATTGGCCCACTAGCGGAAACAGTATAACCAGTAGAACCTGTGGGAGTAGAGATAATTAATCCATCTCCCACATATTGATCAACTATCTCACCATCAATTTCCATTTCTAGAATTGAGGTAATCATTCTGTCAGCAGAAGCGGGTTTGACGCAAAACTCATTTAAACTCCAGTAACTTTCGGTTACTGGTTCTAAATTTGATCCAGTCCCCTCATATACCGCTGCTTGTAACATCATCCGCCGTTGAATAGCATAACGATCTTCTAACAGCCTGTCCCAAACTATTTCTGGATCTTGAAACTCGTCTACTGACTCAGTTAAAAATCCTAAATGGCCGCCGACGTTGACTCCAAGGATAGGAATATTGGCTGGGGCTAAATGTCTAGCGCCGGTTAAGACAGTACCATCACCACCCAGTACCAAGGCCAGATCAATGGGTTGATTAGCAGAGGCCAAAAAAACCGGATAGGGGTTATCTTTTGGCCCGCTAGGTCCCATCAATACTTGACACTGACGATTTTCTAGTTGTTTAGCACAGAGTTCTGCCCAGCGTTTACTCTGGGGATCTCGAGCTTTATAAGCAATGATTACCTGCTTGAGTTGCACGCATTATTACCATTTCAGAAGATTAAACTGCTCCATGTCAACGGTATCGCGGTTACGATAAATTGTTAAAACAATCGCTAACCCTACCGCCGCTTCAGCAGCTGCCACGGTAATCACAAAAACTGTGAACACCTGACCCTTAATTAAGGTTGAATCAAGGAAGTTAGAAAATGCCATTAAATTTAGATTAACAGCATTTAGTAATAACTCAATTGACATGAGCACCCGGACTGCGTTGCGACTGGTAATTAAACCATAAATACCAATGCAAAACAAAGCTGCGGCTAGTAATAGAAAGTATTGGAGTTGCATGATTGTCGGTGGTCAGTTGTCAGTTGTTCGTTGTCAGTGGTCAGTTGTCAGAACTTCTACCAGTGCCGATGAGTTCTTTGGGGCGTTCTGGTAGGGTTAAAATTGTTTGTGTTAGGTCAGAGGTTGGCAATTGGTCGGGTAGATATTCACGACGGGCCAAAATAATTGCGCCTACCATGGCTATGAGCAAGAGGACGGAAGCTAACTCAAAGGGTAGCAAAAAGTCGCTAAAGAAATGCTCACCAATCACAATGATGGAATTTTGATTAACTTTCCCGTTATTTGAGTTAGCCCAAGGGGTAGCTAATACCATTGTACTTAAAAGAGCAAATAGTCCAAAACTGACTATAGCTGTAAATACTTTTCGTAATCCGGCGCTGGGTAATGGTGAAAAATCCTGTCTTTTGTTGACCAACATAATGGCAAACAGAATTAAAACGTTAATTGCACCAACATAAATTAGTATTTGTGCTGATGCGACAAAATCACCATTTAGCAACAGGTACATTCCCGCCATACTGATGAATACACCTCCCAGCAAAAAGGCGGAATAAACAATGTTAGAGAATAGCACTACACCTAGTGCTGCCCCAATCATCATTACACCAAGAATGCCAAGTGATACAGACTGTACTCCTTCTGCTAGATTCACTGTTTTCTATCCTTATTGATGTTTAATAAATATTGAGTAGTAATTGGTGATTGGTAATTGGTAATTGGAAAAATTTTGATTACCCATTACCCATTACCTATTACCCATTACCACTTTCTACAAGGTCTTCTGGACGAGAACCAGCGCGGGGGGCATCGGCGGGTACTCCGTGGGGATCCATGACACCTTTAGGGAGGTAAGCAAGTTCCCGCAATGGTTTCACCATGGGATCATTTGTAACTTTATAGGGCAAACGTCCTAAAGCTACATTATCGTAATTAAGTTCATGGCGATCGTAAGTGGCGAGTTCATATTCTTCTGTCATGGATAAACAGTTGGTGGGACAGTATTCCACACAGTTACCACAGAAGATACAAACTCCAAAATCAATACTGTAGTGTTTGAGCTTTTTCTTTTTAGCTACTTTGTCCATTTCCCAGTCAACTACAGGGAGATTAATAGGACAAACACGTACACAGACTTCACAAGCAATACACTTGTCAAATTCATAGTGAATGCGACCGCGAAATCTTTCACCGGGAATCAATTTTTCGTAGGGATATTGGACTGTAACTGGTCGTCGTCTCATGTGGTCAAAAGTCACAGATAGTCCTTGACCAATATAACGACCTGCTTGTACTGCTTCTTTGGCGTAATCACCAACTTGTTTAAGGAACTTGAGCATTTTGTGTCTCTCTCTTTGTCAGTTGTCAGTTGTCAGTTGTCAGTTGTCAATTATTAATGACATTGACCACTGACTGCTGCTGTTTACCCACCGAAGGCGAAGGGGAAGGCTAGTTTAAATGCGGCGGTTAATAGGAGATTTACCAAGCCTATTGGTAAAAGGAATTTCCACCCTAAGTCTAGCAATTGGTCAATTCTTACCCGTGGTACTGTCCAACGGATCAGAATGGCAAGAAATACCAGTAAGTAGGCTTTGATTACGGTCATGGTAATGCCTATAACCGCTGTGACTACCTGAATTGCTGGGTCACTTTCACTGACTCCTAACCAACCAGTAATCATGTCAAGGGGTATGGGACAATGCCAACCACCAAGGTACAAAATTGCTACTAGTAAGGCGGAAAGTACGAGGTTGATGTAGGAACTGAGGTAGAAAAGGGCAAATTTCATCCCTGAGTATTCGGTCTGATACCCGGCTACTAGTTCTTCTTCAGCTTCTGGTAAGTCAAAGGGTAAGCGTTCGCATTCTGCCAGGGCAGCTATCCAAAAGATCATAAAACCTAATGGTTGTCGCCAAATATTCCAGCCGAAAATCCCAAAGTTAGATTGCTGATTGACGATGTCAACGGTGCTGAGACTATTGGACATCATGGCGATCGCTAGTACACTTAGTGCTAGGGGAATTTCATAACTAATGGACTGGGCTGCTGCCCGTAAACCTCCCAATAAGGCGTATTTATTATTGGAGGCATAACCTGCCATTAATAAGCCAATGGGTTGAATACTGGATAATGCAATCCACAAGAATACGCCCATACCGACGTTAGCAACGATGATATTCTGTCCAAATGGCACAATTAAATACGACAGAAATACTGGTAAGACGACAATAATTGGACCAATGGTAAATAGCCAAGGATCTGCTTTGGCGGGGATGATATCTTCTTTAAACACCAATTTCAAACCATCGGCAACAGGCACTAGTAATCCAAAAGGTCCTTGGTATTCAGGACCTATTCGTTGCTGTGCTGCTGCGGAAATTTTCCGTTCTAGCCAGGTCGCAACTAGTACGCCTACTGTAGCCCCAATTAGCATCAATACCATTGGTAATGGCATCCAAAGGGCTTTGGCCGCTCCTGGGGGTACGCCTAAGTCCTTGACAGATTGAATAAAAGTTCCTTGGAGGTCAATTCCTGGATTCATGTTTGCTGCTCTTTAAGTCAACGTTCTGATGAACTATTAAAAATGAAATCAGTGATTTTCATCTTTTGTTCTTCAGCTTTAAGTACAGTCCCTGCAATGTTTACGATGATACCCGATTGAAGTTTATTCCCTTCAATACTGTTAATTCATGAGTTTAGTATATCCTTGGATGGTTTTCCCCATCAGACTCCACAAGACAACTTCTACTTATGGTTAGGATTGGAAATTGATGATTCGTGAGTGGGAAAATGGGCTTTATGTTTAACTATCCAGTTTTCAGACAGAACAAACTAGCCGCTTCCAGACTGGCAACGGTTATCTGCTGTATGCAAATTATCTGATTTTCTGGGATTGGCTGCTGTTGTAAATTTGCCAATTTTGGCGGGTTCTGATTTTGGACTACAAGCTCCAATGGTAGATAGGACGGTTATTAATCTGTCCACTAGAGGACTTGAATTGAATATCCAAAATCTAGAGTTGAGTTGTTTGTCAGTTAACGTTGGTCAATGGGAGTGTAAGCAACTTCATGACGACCGTCGTAAATTTGGGTAGGACGGAAAATCCGGTTTTCTACCAATTGTTCTTTCCAGTGTGCTAACCAGCCAGCTACACGAGCAATGGCAAATACTGGTGTAAATAAGTCTGTAGGAATCCCCATTTTCCTATACACTAAACCGGAATAAAAGTCAACATTAGGATAAATTCCTCTGTCACCCAGTTTTTCAGAAACTACCCTTTCCATTTCTACGGCAATTTCATAATATTCGTCATAGCCAAACTTCTCAAACAACTGCTCTGCTAAGTTTTGTAAGATTGTAGCCCGGGGATCTTTGACTTTGTAAACACGATGTCCAAAACCCATAATTTTGGCTTTGCGTTGGAGAAGATCATCTACATAGGGGATAACATTTTTTACAGAACCGATGTTTTCTAACATCTGAATTACTTCTTCATTCGCTCCACCATGCAATGGTCCTCCTAAAGTACCTACGGCACTAGCTACTACTGCATAGGGATCTGTTAAGGTTGAAGCTGTGACTCTAGCACTAAATGTGGAAGCATTCATTGTATGCTCAACATGGAGTATTAGGCAAATATCAAATATTTTAGCGAATAAGGGATCAGGTTCTTTCTCATTCAGCATATACAGAAAGTTTTCCGCGTAGCCTAGGTCGTCCCTAGGTTTAACGGGGTCGTTTCCTTCCCGCATTAATTGGAAGGCTGCTACCATTGTGGGAATAGTCGCTATTAACCGGACAGCGGAGTTGCGAATATAGACCGGATTATGTAAGTCACGGCGAGAATAGAATAAACCTAAAGCGGCAGCAGAAGCTTGAAGAGCATCCATAGGATGACCACTTTCAGGAAAGCATTTCATCATATCCCTAATGCGGTATTTGATGCGACGATGAAAGAGAACTTCATACTCAAATGCTTTTAGTTCTTCTTTGGTTGGTAATTCACCCCAAATTAAAAGATATGCAGTTTCTAGGAATGTGCTTTTTTCTGCTAATTCCTCAATCCTGATACCACGATATTCTAGAATTCCTTTTTGCCCATCTACATAACTAATGCTTGATTGGGCTGCGGGAATGCCTTCTAAACCAGGCTTGTATTCGCACACCGTCATGGCAACACCATTTACTTTGTAAAATATCTGCTCACATTAACTCATCAGAGACTATTTTCACTATGACAGTTGCAGATGTAACAACTATTATAGTAGGTACTTGGGTTGTGTTAACCAAAACATTTGACTACGACCCAAGGGAGAACCATCATCTGGTAGTTTTATTCCCATCATACCTGCTTTTTTGAGGATGAGGCTTTCTTTTGCTTCTCCCCAGAGGAGAATTTCTGCCCAATGGCTTAAACTAGGTTCATGGCCTACTAATGCTAGTTTAGTTTTCTGGGGATATTTTCTGGGTTTAAGCCATTCTTGCCACCAATTTTGAATATTACCATCAAAGCTCAGATGATCTGATGTTTCTAACTGGGAACTTAGTCCAGCAGCAATGAGTATTTCTGCTGTTTGGTAAGCACGAACTAGGGGACTGGTGAGTATTAAATCAAAGTTAAAACTGAGTTTGACTAATCTCTGGGCTATTTTCTCGGTTTTTTCTTTTCCTTCTGGGGTGAGTTGTCGTTCTTCGTCTTTTAGTCCTGGTTGATGTTCTTCTGCGATACCATGACGGATTAAGTATAGTTCCATGTTTTTAGTTGGGCGTTTTTATATTATTTTTGTTTCGCGCAGAGACGCAAAGACGCAAATAGAAGCGTAAAATTAGTAATTTCATAAAATCTTTGGATACCGTGAAAGTCTATTTCTTGTATCTCTAGCTAATTGATCAAATGTTTTACAAATTACTTTGCGTGAGTCTACTACAACTCTATTTAAATACCATTTCAATCTAGCTTTTTCAAGCTCACTAAGGAACTCATCTCTACCTATAACAATAATACCCAGATATTCTATATTCTCACTTCCAAAAATAGAACGAAATTGAGCAGTATTCTTATAATCATCAATTCTCCAAAACCAATCAATAATTTGACTAAATCCATGTTCAAATCTAGGCGACCACTCTGATGTAGTTTTTCCTTTTTTGTTTACAAAAATACTATTTTTTGTAGCATCTTCAAATTCAATGAAACAGTAAATATTATTTACAGAATCACCAACAACTAAATCGGCTCGAAACTCTCCAGATAATGTAAATTCATGTTTGATTTGGTTGCAAAGGTTATCACTAGGATACAACCCAATACAGGCAGATAAATGTAGTCTCTCTTTGAAAAAAGGAAGTATATCCTTACGTTCATTTAATTCTCTATTATCACGCAGTAGATTTTCAAATTCCTCAAGTTCAACCCAACACTGTTTAATATCTATATCAAAAGAATCTAGACCTCTCATACTTTAGCCTTTTCTAATAATCCATATAACATTTCAATCCGTTTGTAATTAACTATATCAATAATAGTTACTTTTTCAGGTTGAAATTCAAAAATAATTCTATATATGCCTACTTTCGCAATAAAATTACCTGAAATTGAATCCAGTTTAGAAAATTCAATTTCTGAACAACCAGGAAAGTTTTCTAGACAACTAATAGCATGACTAATCTTTTCTTTTTCTTGAGTTGGTAAAGTATCAAATGCTATTTGTGCGTTATCATCTAAAACTATTTCATTTTTGTTTGGCTGTTGATTTTTAGATTCAGTAGAAGGACCGTAAGACTCATACATTAAGTGTTGAAAATCATTGAAATTATTAATTAATCCTTCTTGTTCCGAAATCTCCTTAATCTCTGCCAGTATTCTATCCTTTGTTTCTGTTGGTACGTCGTTTAACGCAGAAGCAACTATTTCCATAACTTTATGATATTCTTGTGATGCAGTTTCAATAGATTCTTTCATACTAGCCACTGTTTTGCTTAAAAGGCTTCTATGTATGGCAGGAATCCATTCTCCCAATAACTTAACAATCAACATTATAAAGGTATGTAAAACCTCGGAATCTAGCTTTTGAATATATCCATGAGCTAGACGATTGCGCTTTTCAAAATAAGCTTGAATAATATCAAATTCAGAAATTGATAACTCTCCTAAAGAGTACATTGTTCTTAGCAATCTTATGGCTGGTAAACGTTCAACAGGAATTGATACATCAACTGCTCTTTTTCTTAATGCTCCCTCAAAAACACTCCAGAGAAAAAGAAAAGCAGGTTCAATATTATTATTTTCAATAAGCTTGGTAACTTGACTAAAATAGTTGATTAGTTCTTCCCAAGAAGGTAGTTCTTCCGATGTTCCAGGTAATGATTCTGCTTGTATATCTTCAAGTGTCACTAATAAAAAACGCCAGCCTGGATGTTTACTCACTTCTTCTGCTACAGATTGTAAACGCTCAACTGAAACTGGATGAATACTGGTTTTTACTTCAATTATTAAACCTATTAACCCAGTTTCATTTTCATTCTTAGTAGCCAGAATATCGGGTTGATAATTATCCAAATCAAAGGGTAATTGATCTGCTTTCGGGTTTTGTATAACTGTAAATCCTTGATCACGATACTTTTTGATCAAAGATGCAACTTTCTCATCATGTAAACTTTTAGTATTGTCTATCATAAGTATTTTTCCAATGGTTGAGATTCACTTACTTTGACATAAACACACTCTTCGCCAATAATGACACCTTCCTGTAATAATAAAGGTAAATTTGTTATGTCAATTGGCTCAGATAAAAACCGACGATGACTTTCTACATCTGATACTAGTTTATCATCTTCATAAACTAACTCATTGAGTGCATCCTGAATGGGTTTAATAATGTTATCGGTGTCAAGTAGATTCGGATCACCATAATTATCACCACAAAGATAAATTAGCGTTAACTGTAAATTAGCATCTTTAATTGGACTGCTACCCGTCCAAACTTTTTGAGCTTCTTCGTTGACAAGTCTTATCCATTCTCGACGGTTTATTTTGTTCCGTGTTTGGTTTGAAACAGGCCGCTTGCGAATGAGAAGTTCAAAATATATTATTGACATTCCCAGTCCATCTCTTGATTATAACTTAATAAACTTACAGCACTTTCCACCACTTACTCCTCAAGTCTTGGGTGTATCTCAAAATTGTACCAAGTTTATACCTGCTTCTTTGACTATATAGGTTAAAAAATAAATCAAATAAGTCTATAAAATTAACTTATTGTATCGTTGAAGAACCAGCAATAACACTAGGCATCATGTAGGTCATAATTCAATTTCAGTTATTTTAGCGATGATAATACAATAAAATTATACCATAATTTGCTATATGTAAGTAGTTTAGCTTGATTCTTTTCGATTGATAGTCTAGAGTGCGATGAAAACTTTTAAAATGGTTAATATAAACTGCTTCTAGATTTTAATATCGGCAGTAACTTCTAATTTAGCGTAAAACTTATGGCCTTTTCTTCTATTGTGCGTGCTTTGGCGCGATCGCCTCTTACCGCAGAATTCATTAGCAAACTCAACAAACAACAGGAATTGCGGTTAAATGGGATTTCTCGTCTCCCTAAGGGACTGGTAGCTTCAGCATTAGCAAACTATGAAGATCAGGATTTGTGTGTGTTCTGTGCTACACTGGAGGAGGCTGGCCGGGTTTTTGCCCAAATGGAGGCAATGGGATGGAAAACTGTCCACTTTTACCCTACTTCTGAAGCTTCTCCCTATGAACCCTTTGACCCGGAAAATGAGTTGAGTTGGGGACAAATGCAGGTTTTAGCTGATTTGGTCAATGGTCGGTCGTCAGTGGTTAGTGGTCAGTTGCTAAAACAAAAAACTGCCATAATTGCTACTGTAGGTGCATTACAGCCACATTTGCCACCTCCCTCGGCGTTTAAATTATTTTGTATAACTTTAGCCAAAGGGATGGAATTTGATTTAGATGGATTTGCTGAGAAAATTACTCTTTTGGGATATGCACGAGTTCCCCTGGTGGAAACTGAAGGACAATGGAGCAGACGGGGGGATATTGTGGATGTGTTTCCGGTGTCTTCAGAGTTGCCTGTGCGCTTGGAATGGTTTGGTGATGAAATTGAACAAATTCGGGAATTTGACCCCTCTACTCAGCGTTCAGCCTTGGATAAGGTGGAAAAAATTACTCTCACCCCCACAAGTTTCGCACCCATCATTTTAGACGGACTGAAGAATTTACCAAATGCAGAGACTTTTGATGAAACGTCTCTACAAGAAGGAAGTCGGCGATTTTTGGGGTTGGCCTTTACAAAACCCGCTTCATTGCTGGACTATTTACCTAAAAATACTCTCGTTGTCATTGATGAACCAGAACAATGTTATGCTCATAGCGATCGCTGGGTGGAAAATGCTCAAATTCAGTGGTCAGTGGTCAGTGGTCAGTTATTTGTTGAATTACCTAAAATTCATCGTAATTTTGATGAGTGTATAGCAGAAATTAGTAATTTTAAAAAGTTATATTTATCAGAATTGTCGGAAGAAAATAATGGTTTAAATTTAGGAAGTAGACCTTTACCTGTAACTCCTCATCAATTTGCTAAATTAGGGGAAACTATTAGAAACGAGAGAGAACGCAATTTTGCAATTTGGATAATTTCGGCTCAACCTTCCCGTTCGGTTTCTCTCCTCCAAGAACACGATTGTCCCGCGCAGTTTATCCCTAATCCCCGTGATTATCAAGCTATTGATAAACTGCAAATTAATCATACACCTATTGCTCTAAAATATTCTGGTTTGGCAGAATTAGAAGGGTTTATTTTACCTTCTTATCGGTTAGTTATTGTCACTGATAGAGAGTTTTATGGACAACATTCTTTAGCTAATTTTGGTTATGTTCGCAAACGTCGTCAAGCGACATCTAAACAAGTTGATCCTAATAAATTACGTCAGGGAGATTATGTCGTTCATCGTAGTCATGGAATTGGTAAATTTGTCAAGTTAGAAAGTCTGATAATCAACGAGGAAACCCGTGATTATTTAGTTGTTCAATATGCAGATGGTTTATTAAGAGTTGCTGCTGATCAAGTTGGTTCTTTATCCCGATTTAGAACTAATGTAGATAAACCTCCAGAACTGCATAAAATGACCGGAAAAGCTTGGGATAATACTAAAAATAAAGTCCGTAAAGCGATTAAGAAATTAGCAGTAGATTTGTTAAAATTGTATGCAGCACGATCTAAACAAGAAGGGTTTTCCTATCCCGCAGATATGCCTTGGCAAGAAGAAATGGAAGATTCTTTCCCTTATCAACCTACCATAGATCAGCTAAAAGCGGTGCAAGATGTAAAACGAGATATGGAAAGTGAAAGACCTATGGATAGGTTAGTATGTGGAGATGTGGGTTTTGGCAAAACAGAAGTGGCAATTAGGGCGATTTTTAAGGCTGTTACCGCAGGAAAACAAGTCGCACTTTTAGCCCCAACGACAATTTTAACTCAACAACATTATCACACAATTAAAGAACGTTTTGCACCTTATCCAATTAATGTAGGTTTACTCAATCGCTTTCGTAGTGCAGAAGAAAAACGGACTATTCAAAAACGTCTTGCAACTGGAGAATTAGATATAGTTGTCGGTACACATCAATTATTAGGAAAAAGTGTGCAATTTAAAGATTTAGGACTTTTAGTAATTGATGAAGAACAAAGATTTGGAGTTAATCAAAAGGAAAAAATTAAAAGTTTAAAAACAGAAGTTGATGTTTTAACTCTTTCTGCTACTCCTATTCCCAGAACTTTATATATGTCATTATCGGGAATTAGAGAAATGAGTTTAATTACAACTCCACCTCCAACTAGAAGACCAATTCAAACTCATCTCGCACCTTTAAATTCTGACATTGTGAGAAGTGCAATTCGTCAAGAATTAGATCGAGGTGGCCAGGTATTTTATGTAGTTCCACGAGTAGAAGGAATTGAAGAAACCACTGCAAATTTACGGGAAATGATCCCCGGAGGAAGATTTGTGATCGCTCATGGTCAAATGGATGAAAGTGAGTTAGAATCAACTATGTTGACTTTCGGAAATAATGACGCGGATATTCTTGTTTGTACAACAATTATTGAATCTGGTTTGGATATTCCGCGAGTTAATACAATTTTAATTGAAGATGCTCACCGTTTTGGTTTATCTCAATTATATCAATTGCGAGGTCGAGTTGGTCGTGCAGGAATTCAAGCTCACGCATGGTTATTTTACCCCAAACAACGAGAATTATCTGATGCTGCTAGACAAAGATTAAGAGCAATTCAAGAATTTACTCAACTCGGTTCTGGATATCAATTAGCAATGCGAGATATGGAAATTCGCGGGGTGGGAAACTTGCTAGGTGCAGAACAATCTGGTCAAATGGATGCAATTGGTTTTGATTTGTATATGGAAATGTTAGAGGAAGCAATTCGAGAAATTAGAGGTCAAGAAATACCGAAAGTTGAAGATACGCAAATTGATCTTAATGTCACTGCATTTATTCCTTCCAATTACATTACTGATCTTGATCAGAAAATGAGTGCTTATCGCGCTGTAGCTACAGCAAAATCAAAATATGAATTAAAACAAATCGCTGCTGAATGGACTGATAGATATGGTACTATACCTGTACCGGCAAATCAATTATTGCGAGTTATGGAATTAAAACAATTAGCTAAAAATTTGGGATTTAGTCGTATTAAACCAGAGAATAAACAGCATATTGTTTTAGAAACACCCATGGAAGAACCAGCTTGGAATTTATTAGCAGAAAAGTTAACTTCAAATATGAAAACCAGATTTGTTTATTCTCCTGGGAAGGTAACAGCAAGAGGTTTAGGAGTCTTTAAAACAGATCAACAATTGCAGACTTTAATAGATACTTTTATGAAAATGCAAGGGGCAATTTCGGAAACTCCTTAACTGTAGGGTGGGCAATGCCCACCATTTTTTATATATTTCTGAAAATATAGTGTAAAATATTAAGATAACAAGTAAAGTAAAATAATGATATTTTTGGGAGATTACGATGTTTAAACAAGTTACTTTAGAGAATTTTAGAACTCACAAATTAACAACCATAGAATTATATCCAGTAACTTTGTTAATTGGTAATAACAATTCTGGTAAAATAAATCTTTTAGCAGGAATACAACATTTTTGTAATCTTGTCAGACGAGAAAATTCTGACAATAAAAAAAGTCAAACTATAAATGCTACTAGAGATTTATATCCACATAAATACAGGCTTGCTAAAGATGAAGAACCGATGTCATTTTCCATTTTATGGAATAATGAAGATGGAGAAATTAATTATAAAATAGAAATATGTGAAAGCTCTAATTTTAGATACAATGCTAGTTGTCAAGAAAAAATAACTATCCAATTAGCTAATAATCAAATATCTAAAGAGCTTGAAAGTGGTTATAATCAGCCTATAAATATACTAGAATTAAGAAAAAAAATCCAATTAGATCCATCTTTAGAGGAAAATGAAAAAGCACTATGCGAATTATTTTTTCTTTATTTTACCAATACATTTAGTTATCATTTTCAACCTACATTCCTCAAACAAAAAGACAATGATGATGCAGAGCAACAACAGGAAAATAAATTTAATAATAGTCTTGAAATAGAAGAAAGGAGAATACCCGTATCTTTGGGGGAAACAGGAAGTAACTTTCAGTCACTTCTCCATCATGTAAAAGAAAATGAGCAACGTATATTTTCATCATTTATTGCTAAAATGAGAACTGTTGATACAAGTTTTATTGGAGTTCGTTATGATCCAAATCGTTCCAGTTTAATCTGGGAATTCGATTTAGGACGTAAAGGTTCTGTAGAAGAATTTATGCCAGATGTTGTATCAGATGGCTTTATGAAAATTGCTGCAATAAGTTTGCTTGCATCATTGAGAAGACCACCTGCTATTATTATGCTGGAAGAAATAGAAAATGGTATTAATCCAGGTAATATACAACAATTGATGAATTGGATTTGGCAAGCAACATCACCTAATCAAGATGGCTTTACAACATCACAATTTATTTTAACTTCTCACAGCCCCTCTGTTTTAAGAGAATTTAATCAACATCCTGATCATGTTTATACAGTCCGTTTAGATAAACGTAGTCGTCAAAGCGATGTAAGAAACTTAAATACTGCACTTGATACCCTTGTGGGAATTGGAGCGATTAAAGATGATGAAGTAGAATATGAAATTGAAGAAAACACAGGTAAAAAGTTAATAAAAATACCAAAATATCAGTTAGCAGAACTATGGTACACAGGAACAATTGGGTAAAATATCATGAATACTATTAATGTGGGAATTGTTGGAGACGGGCTAACTGACTATAAAGTGTTTGGAAAAATTGTTGAATGTATTTTATTAGAAGAAATATCAGAAAATGTCAAATTTGATATTATTCCACTGATTAGAAAAAACATTTTTGATCATGTTCAAAAATACAAAAATGCCTGTCGCAAAAATCCTGAAGGGTATTACTTACCCAATAAAATAGCAGTAGAACTAAGAGATAATATATGTGCTACAATTATCCAAGCTTTTGAAGAATTTAAAGATAATGTAGATATTTCCTATAGTGATATTCTTTTAATAACTACTGATACGGAACATATTCTTAAAGATAAAAATCAATATTTTGATACTTGGGCAATTAGTTTATCGCATATTTTGAGAGAAGCAATTGAAAAATTTTATGCTTTTCAAGCTAGAAATGAATATCCTAGAAAATATTTACCCATAATCATGCCTTTAACAACATTTCCCTCAATAGAAGTTCTTGTTGCTGCTGCGAGAGGAGAATTAAATAAAAATTATGGTAAAAATCCCCGCGAGTGGAAAGTTTTATTGTACAAAACCGAATATCCTCAAGATGAAGAAATCGAAAAACAGGCTTTAGATTATATCACACCTGAAAGTATAGACTATATTTTTAATGATTTACCTGAAGCAAGATTCTTTATTCAAACATTATCTTTGGGATTAAAACGTTGTTTTTTAAATAGTAAATCTAATTGTGAAAAATACATCTGATTGAGAGTTCTATTTTAGTAATTTAGTAATTTATTAAATTCTTCATTCATCTTAAAATGGCTATTTCTAATATACACTTACAAGGTTGCAATTTATGACATCACCTTTTGAACCATCCCAGAAAATTCCCATTAAACTACCATCTAATCATCCTGACTTATTATTAGGATTAGATGACTTACTACAACTCGGTTTAATATCTGATGATCAAATTAAACAATTAGCCCGTCAATATCTCACTTGCACTGTAGTATTTACACCTCAAACTGCATCAGAACCAGAGGAAATTTTCACCCTTAGCACACCCCCACGAAAACCATTAATTCCCACTTTACCTGTCATACCAACAGTACCTAAAAAACCCAGCTTTGTTAATTCGATGTTGCAATCTTTGGGTGAAGAATTAAGTGTAAGGTGGTTGCTGTTTTTAGGCGTATTTTTAGTAGTGCTTTCCTCTGGTGTTTTAGCTGCAAGTCAGTGGGAAAGATTCCCCGCAGTTGGACAGTATGGAGTTTTATTTGCCTATACCTTGAGTTTTTGTGGATTTACACTTTGGGCAGGTAAACAAAGCAATTTAAAATTAACTGCACAGACATTATTAATCGTCACATTGCTATTAGTTCCTATCAACTTTTGGGCAATGGATAGCTTTAGTCTGTGGCAAAATCCATTAAACTTAGTTGTGATGGGAATTGCGTCGCTAACCCTGACATTTATTACTAATCAACTTTGTCAAAACCGCAATATTATTAATAATTTTCCCAGTGGTAAATTACCTTTAATCAATATTATCGGTTTGAGTTATTTACATTGGGGTTGGAAGTTATCAGTTTTTCCACTCATTGCTGTTTATTTAGCAATGATAGGAACAACTACTATTACTGTTTACAATCAATTAACCCAATCAGAAGAAAGTACAAATACAGAAACTTCGCAATGGGGAATTAGTTTATATTTTACTTTCCTGATTTATGCTTTATTAACTTTACTGACAAGGGCTATTTTTATAGCTGGAGTTAATATTACTCAATTAGGTTTAGCGATTGGGATTTGTGGTAGTTTAGTAATTTGGTTATCAGAAAAAAATCTCTCTACAAATTCTTCTGAACTTTGGGAAAAATTAGGAGAAATTTTACTTTTATTAGGTTGGTTAGTTTCAGTCATTACCCAACCAAACCAAGCTATCATATTGAGTGGCTTAAGTTTGTGGATTTTTAGTATTCGATTACAAAGATACAGGTTAAAAGTTGATTTTTTAGCTATTTTCTTAATTGGTTTACAGACAATTTGGCTAGGTTGGCGGTTAGTACCTAATGAATTACAAAGATTAGTAATTAGTACGACAACTCATTTAACTAATTCTCAAAATGAACCTTGGGCATTATTGAGTATTGCTTTATTTGCTTATATTATTTTGATGTTATGGATAACAAATAAGTTATATCATCAAGAAAATCAAGAAATAGCAAATTTTGGAGAATATCTTACTTTATTTTTAGGAATTTGTCTAACAATAATTAGTTTAGTAAATCCCACATTAAGAACAATCAACTTTTTATTATCTACTATTACTTTAGCGACATTTATCCAACGCTGTACAGCTTTTTCTCCTTCCCTGATATACTTGACTCATGGTATGGGAATATTGACACTGATTTCTAGTATTAATTGGTTTTTACCAAGTTTAAATAAAGAAATTTGGGCTGGTATTCTATTAGCTATCATGATAGCTGAATGGGGATTTAGTCTTGGTAATGGTATCTGGCGACGCAGTGCATGGTATATTGGTTTAGTATTAGCGGCACTCAGTTTTTCTTTATTGTGGGTAAATCTTGAAAGTTATTGGTATGGTAATTTACAAAATCGAACCTCTTGGGGAATAATTTGGTTAATTACACCTTTAACATTAACAGCTTTAGCTATTCGTAATACTGAACCAAATCGTACTACCAACAGTTTTTTAACTGTCTTAGCTGTGGGTGTTTCTCAATTATTAACTTTACCATTACCAGGAATTAGATTAATTGGTTTGGGTGTGGGTGTAGGTGTAAATGTAGCAGTAATGTTAGTCAATACTCGCTATTTAAGAAATCAAATATATGCAGGAACAATTATTGGTTTTGGGTTGAGTTTTCTGACAGCATTGTTATGGGAAGGTGTATTTGGTTTAATTAAATTAACAATATCGGGTTGGTTTGTTGTTACTGCATTAACAATACTGAGTTTATGGCTATGGCGTGGTGTACTTTTACGCAAAGTTACAGAATTAGCGATAATTTATGCAGTCGCTAGTGATAAATGGGCGATTGCATTATGTACAATAGAATTATCAGCCTTAACTCTCCACTCCAGCTTAATTTATCAAGGCATTATCAAAACAGAATATTTCTATGTTATTACCACAGCGATAATTTTAGTGGCAATTCTCTATCGCAGTTGGGGACAATCGAAGGAAGCAGCATTTTATGGTATTGGTTGGTGTTTAGAATTATTAACAGCGGAAATATTAGGATTTGGCGAACATTCAGTTATGAGAATAGCCATAGGTAACATTATTCTAGGGTTAACAACTCAGCTATTTGGTGAATGGTGGCGACGTAAACATCAATTACAAACATTACCTAATAGTTTTAATATTCTTCCCCTCATTTATGGTGCATTTAGTGTCATTTTCCGGTTAAATACCTTTGCAGATTTTACAGGTTTTTGTTCCTTGGGTATAGCCTTAATTCTGATTGGAGTAGGAAGACGCAGGGAAGCATTTAAACTTCTGCTTTATTTTGGTATTATCGGGTTATCAATTTCCGCCTACGAACTCCTATTTTATCAAATGTCCCTATCGAGAGGAGGGGTGTTAGGTGATGGCTTAATTGCTATGTCAGCCCTGGGGACTAGCATTATGTATGCTTACCGTATCCTCACACCTTGGCTGATTAGTTATCTTTGTTTAACTCCAAGAGAATTAAAAAATATTGCCCATATCCATTGGGCTTGGAGTAGTATTTTATTCCTATCAGCTATTACTTTATCTATCCAAATTAACTTTTCTATTGTCTTAGGAACTGGATTATTTTTAGTCCGCTATGCGATTTGGCAAGGAAGAGAAAATTCTCAAGAAACAAATCAGGAAGTCTGGGTTTATTTGGGTTTAATAGAAGCAGGAATAATTGGTATCTATTTACAAAGCTTACCAATAGGACGAACAATATCTGAACAATTATTACCTTGGAATGGGGCGATATCTTGCCTATTTGCTTACTTCCTTTATATCCTACCTTGGGGAAGATTGGGTTGGTCAAAAATACCTTGGCAACGCACAGCTTATGTTCTCCCATTAATCATCTTAGGCACAACGGGACTAAAAACCTATCCTATTACTTTAATTATCGTTGCTGCTTACTACATCTTTTTAGCGAAAGCAGCAACACAAATCCGGTTTACATACATCAGTTTGATATTAATTGATTGGGCGTTATTTACTTGGTTTAATGATTTAAACCTGAGAGATTCTCTTTCCTATGTGATACCTATTGGATTATCTTTACTATATATCGCTGAGGTGGATGAACAACTTAAATTATCAACAATAAAACCCCTACGTCAAAGTTTACGAATGTTAGGAAGTGGTTTAATTTGCGGTTGGACAATTTTGTTTTATCAAAATTTACCTTTTATCCCCGGAGTTTTTAGTATGATTACTATTTTCGCTGGCTTAGGTTTAAAAGTCCGCGCTTTTCTTTATGTTGGTACAGGTACTTTTTTAATTACCAGCATTTACCAATTAGTAATTTTCAGTCTGAGTTATTCTTTTTTAAAATGGATTGTTGGTTTATTAGTTGGTATTTTGTTAATTTACATTGCTGCTAATTTTGAAACCCGACGTACTCAAATCACTGCTATACTTCGCAATATTAGTGATGAGTTTGCAAATTGGGATTGATTAGACATCTCACGAAAAAGAATGTAGAGACGTTCCATGAAACATCTCTACAACAATTTTAGAACCCGCACATTTAATCAATTGGATCAATACCTAGTGCGCGTAACTGTTCTGCTAACCTTTTAGCCCGTTGACGTTCTTGTTCAGCCCGTTGACGTTCCTGTTCAGTTCGTTGCTGTTCTTGTTCTACCTTTTCTACAGCCCATGGTAATAAATTACCTGCTTGATCCCACCACCGTAGCCAGTAACCTATGCGACCTTCCTTTTCTCCTTGCCACAATCCCAAAAATAATCCCATATCTGTAATCCAGTAACGATTATTTTCGTCTTTTGGCTGCAATTTATACTGTCCTGACTCGATTTGATGAACTTCTAATGTAGCCGTCAGGGGATCAAAAATTACATAGGTAGGAACTTGGAGAATTTGTTCATAAAAAAACCATTTTCCGGAGGGAAAAGTGCGTCTAGCTGAGTATTCTTTCCCGTCTGGATCTGAGCAAAATTCCATCACAACCCGGGGAATTTCCCCTTCTAGATGGGGTGTATAGCTACGTCTATCTGTCACTCCAGATAAGGGTAAAACCGTCTGCACAAAAAACCAATCTGGCGCTTTGATAACAAGTTTACCATCCATGGTGGCACAGATGCCCAAATTGGCCGCTATAAGCATGGTGGGTTGAATATATCCGCTTAATTCCAGACCTTCTCGCAATGCTCCGGCAATTAATGGCTGTGCAGTGTTTTCCACAGGTTCTTCTTCTAAGATAAAATCTTCGGGTAATGCTTCCCAAGAAATTGCGATTGTTGATAGTTTTGGAACGGTTGAGATTGGAGTAGCCACCATCACTCTAACTCCCTATTATGAGGATTTTTTGTAATTTATTATAGCAGGGAACAGAATTGAACGCCCTTTGGTGTATGGTTTAATATTAATTAGGTTGTGTAGTCGAAAAACTCTCCTGAAAACCTAATTCTTTATATACAGTCAATGTTTCTTGATGTACACGGGTAACATTTAACCATTCTAGATTTTCCTGCGATCGCTGTTTCCACTCTTGAAGCGTATTTGGATTACTCAATAGTTTAATTAATGCTTCAGCCAACTTATGACTATCCTGAGCCGGAACTAATATCCCTGCTTTCCCATTATCCAACGCCTCTGGAATGCCGTCTACCTCAGTCGCAACAATAGCCATTCCTGCTTCCCTCGCTTCCGAAAGTACCAAGGGACAGGGATCACGGTGGGAAGCTAAGACAAAAATATCACAGGCTAGTAAATAACGTTGTGGTTCAGGCTGAAACCCTTCAAAATGAATCTGATTACTAACAGCAGTTGCTTGGGCTTGAGATTCAAATATTTGTTTATCTGGACCATTTCCCACCACATATAAATGCACTTCGGGAAAAGATGTCGCAACTTTCTCAAAAGCAGCAATTAACTCAGTAATACCTTTACGTTTATACATTCCTGCCACGGTAGCGATTCCTACGGAGCGCTTCGCTATCGCTGGAGTTTGTAAATTTAAAGGTTGATAATCTGATATTTTCCGAGTTCGAGGGCTACCTAAAGTCCCATTACACACTACCCGTAATTTATGTTCAGAAATTCCTCGTTTTACCATTGAATTTTTGACAGCTTTGCTAACAGCAATTACTCGGTCAGCTAAACCCATCAATAGACTACTCCGTTGAAATTCATTATGGACAGTAGCCACTAAAGTATATCTATTTCCCCATCTTAAAGCACTCGCTAAAACCACACCCGTCATCATGTGAGCATGAACTATATTTGGCTGAAATTCTTGCAAAATTGCCCGATAAGCTACCGCAGCCTTAATCATATTTATTGGCTGACGATTTTGGTTGATTGTGTAATGCTTAACACCGAATTTATTTAATAATTTTTCGTATTCTCCCCCTGCTGAAATTACGGCTACATGATCACCAGATTGAGATTGTAAACAAGCTAGATCTACTGCTACATTGACAATACCATTGCCAATTTCCTGGACATGATTTAATATATGTATGATTCGCATAAATTTTAAAATTTGTGTCAAAACTCATTCCTAATTATGATATATAAAGTCATATATTCAAAATGTATTTTATGAAGCATATATCAAATTTATAAAGTGATGTTAATAGGGAGGGTGATTGTTAAAGTTAAAACGTTCTGTACGATAATTATTTTGTTGTCTTTTGATTTATTATAATTGCTTTTCCCAATTAGATAATATGTGTATCCCGGTGAACACCACATACAAAACCCTGATTCATCTTCGTGTACTCAATTAAGTGATGTTGGCTCAAAATGTAACACCATAATTTGCTCTGGATGCAACCCAACAGATCCATAGGTTTGTCCATTGATATCGCTAAATTCTACTTCAAATGCAGCACCATCAACTAATAATTCAACTATTGTAGCAACTTGACCACGTAATAAGTTATATTCAGGTAAATCAACTGTGAGTGCTACTACATCTAATAAATTAAACTGATTTTTAATCATTTGGGAATAATTGACGATTAGATAAGGATGAGGAAATTATTTTTGATACTCATAAAATCTGTTATATTATAGTACATACGAATTAAAAATATCAAAGCCGTATAACTTACAAAATTCATAACTGACTAAGGTTAAATCATCATGTCTAGTATAAACACAGGTATTGAGTGGACAGATAAAACTTGGAATCCTACAACTGGTTGTAACAAAGTTAGTCCAGGTTGTGTGCATTGCTACGCAGAAGCTATTACTAAACGCTTTCCTAATAATTTTAAAAATGGATTTGATTTAACTCTACATCCAGAAAGATTGACAGAACCTTTAAAATGGCGTACTCCCAGTAGAATCTTTGTTAATTCAATGAGTGATCTTTTTCATGAAGAAGTACCTTTAGATTTTATTCAAAAGGTCTTTAAAGTGATTCATGCTACGCCTCATCACATATATCAAATATTAACAAAAAGACCTGAAAGATTAGTTGAATTAGCACCACATTTAGACTTTCATAAAAATATCTGGTTAGGTGTATCAGTAGAAAATCAAAGTTATGTTTCTCGTATTGATTTACTTCGTCAAGTTCCTGCAAATGTGCGTTTTCTTTCCTGTGAACCGTTGTTAGGTTCATTAAATCTTGACCTCACAAATATTGATTGGGTCATTGTTGGTGGAGAATCTGGTCAAAAACATCGTCCAATGAATATTGAATGGGCTGAAGATATTCGTGACCAATGCCAAAAAGCAGAAGTTGCATTTTTCTTTAAGCAAATTGGTGGTAGAACTTCTAAAGCTGGTGGTAAGTTATTAGATGGTAGAATATGGGATGAAATGCCAGAAGCTTGGCAAGAACATCAGAAAAAATGGGGTCAAGTTCCACGAAAATTAGCATTAAAAAAAGAAAGTTTGCAACTTACGGCTTAGGTGGAAATGTAACTTTAACAGAATCTCCAAAGGTATTTTTTCTTCGTTCATTAAATAGTAAATTCTCTATCTTCTGACTTAATTAATTTTAATTTTTTGCGTACTATATCTGCTCTTATTTTGCCAAATAGGTCATTTATATCATCTTCAGCAATGGGATTAGTTGAATCCATATTTATACGATTGTAATTAAAAAAGAAGAGGCAATCACAGCCCCAATTTTTCACAACTGCATAAATAAGGTTAAGTGATAATCCTTTATATGAGTATGGGTCTAAAAAAAATAGTGTAGGAACATCAAATATTTCAAGATTCTTTTCACCAATTTTAAAATTGGTTACTTCAGGTTTATATTTTAAATCATCAATGCCAGTAATTGCATCTATAGCTTTCTGCAAAGAATGGATGTGATCAACTTTAGCATCATTAAATAATGTCACTAGCATATTTCTTATATCTGGATCAGAAATAGCTTTTTCTAAAACTTTGATAGGTGTTGATTTTGAGCCATCTTTATATCTACCTGTACCAGCAAAAAGGTCTATATAGGCAATTTTAGAACCTGCTTTTTTAGCAGTAGGTATAATTACTTTTGCCCAAGCCCAAAAATATTTTTCAACAATTCTGGCTTTTACTAAAGATTGCTCTTTCGGTTCATCAAAGAAGGAATCGTTACTCATCCGTAATATCTCCGTGTATACTTTACCTATGTTGGAATTTGTAGGTTGGGTAGAACGAAGTGAAACTCAACACCACCCACCAGGATATTATAATTAATGTTGGGTTGCGCTTCGGTTTATAATTAATGTTGGGTTTCCTTGCGTCAACCCAACCTACGAGGTAAAATCAAGATTATAAAACACAACTTTAATCACAGGATATTTATAGTATGGAATATCGCCGCGCCAATGTGGCAGGAGGAACATACTTTTTTACAGTGGTGACAGAGAAAAGACAAAAAATATTATGTTTACCCAAAAATGTTTCTTTATTAAGAGATGCTTTTGGTTATGTAATGCGGAAACATCCATTTATTATAGATGCTGTTGTTATTTTACCTGATCATCTCCACTGTATTTGGACTTTACCAGAAAATGATCAGGATTTTTCTACCCGTTGGCGTTTAATTAAAAGTTATTTTAGTCGTAAATGTGAAACTATTTCACCAGAAAATATATCTATATCTAGAAAAAAGAAAAAACAACGGGCTATATGGCAATATCGTTTTTGGGAACATTTAATTAGAGATGAAAGTGATTTTCAAAATCACATTGAATATATTCATTATAATCCTGTGAAACATGGTTTGGTAACAGCACCAAAGGATTGGGAATATTCCAGTTTTCATCGGGCTGTGCGTCAAGGTATGTATGACATGATGTGGGGTGCGGGTGAGGAAATTATTTTTGATGATGATATTGGAAAAGAGTAGGTTGGGTTGAATGAAATGAAACCCAACATTAAGCGCAAGATACCAATTATTTACTAAAATTGTTGTAGTCAAAAAGGCCAGCGTGGGTCATTAGGGTTTAATTCTCCATCAGCAACTAGTCCAGCTAGATACCCAAATTCCGCATCGTCATCATCATTGCTATAGCCATGATCATTATTATTTTCATCATCACTATTATCTATAGTGTTCAGAAACTTCTGATATATCTCTTCAAATTCTTTAGGCGTTAAAACTACCTCATCTTTCTTTAATTCTTTAATATAACTATCTCCTTCGTAAACGTATTTTCTAAAATTTATACTGAATACTTGTTGTTTAGGTTCTGTCCAAGGGAAAGTTGTAAAAAAATTGTTTAGAGTTGTGAGCATCTCCATCAGTTTTGATATACTCTCTCTTTGCTCATTACTGTATGAATTGGACTGATAATAATCTTTATCCAAAGCTAAATTTAAAAATTTTATCAACTGTTCGCTATTGTGATTGTTATTTATATTTTCGATTTTCCAGTTACCTCTGCGTACTAAGTCTCCTTCATTAGAAGTCCCACATAAATCGTGAGTCTTGAATGATAGAAAACGTTTAGCTTTTGTGAGTGTGTCCTCTAGAGGATGAACTTTGTCAAAGAATAGACGAGGTATAACGACTGGTTTTTCCTCAAATCTTGCACAACCAGTATCTCTCAAAATTATGAATTTCTCAAAGTAAAGTATGTATAAATCATAGTCATAGTCATATTCATTATCTGAACGAAGACTCTCTTTTGTGTAAGTACGATATTCTGGATAAATTTCTAATTTATCGTAACCAGGTAATATTTCAAGAATGTTCATTTTCTTATTGATAAATTTTCGTGGGTAGCTTGGAGTAGTAGTAAAATCTTACCAAGTATATTATAAGGAGTTAGAGTTGTTTAAATGAAACCAACCTACGTTTGCTAAAGTTAGTTATGCTGTAACCATTTCCGGCACTAAATTAGGGGATGTTGGTTTAAAATGTAAAACCATAATTTGATCTGAATTTAAAGCAACAAATTCATAAGCTTGTCCATTACTATCACTAAATTCTACTTCAAATACAGTACCATCTGCTAATAATTCCACTATTGTACCAACCTGACCACGCAGTAAGTTGTATTCAGGTAAGTCAACTGTTAATGCTACTACGTCTAGTAATTTGGGCATAATTTTAGTCATTTTTGATTACCTCATTATATTACAATTTAATATAGCAACTCGTTAATCTTGGAAAATCAGAACCAGGTTCTATAATCCAACAACTACGAATGTTTGCACTTTTATTTTCTCGTATTAAAGTAAAATCTACATAGTAACGTTGTCCATGTTGATCGCTTTTATTTAGGCACGCTTCTTGAATTTTAACTTGTTCCAAAATAATCTGGCGCAATTCTTCAGCATTTTCAGCATTCATACCCAAAATTGATGAAAAGAGACGAGCTTTATCCTTTCCTGTAGAATGATCTCGATTAAGGGAGTAGTCACGCAATTTACGAATGTCAACAACTGCATTTTCAGCATTGGGAAGCAGATTTGAGTTTAGTCTGATAATATCTTCCAGAGTGAATCCTTCCTCTTCAAGTTTTTGGCGAACTTCAGGTATAGAGGCAAACGCCCCTCTTACCATATTGGTATCCCATCCCGCTTCTTTAAACAATTCCTCAACTTGTTCTGCTCCAAACTTGTCTACTAACCCGTAATAAAATTCAGCTTCAGCAATCTCTGTTTGTTTAGCAACGGCAAGATTGCCGTCTTTGATATCCTGTTTCATTGCTGTGAGTGTTTTTTTAATCTCTTCCTGGAGATACTGTTTTTCCTCTTCTTCGGTAGCTTCAATAAATCTCTTATGAAGTTCATCATAATAAAGCATTTTTATCAACAATGCTTTCAGTTTTTCCCCTGGATTTATCATATTTGTTGCCATTCTCATGTATTAGCGCGTCAATCGTATCATAAATTAAGGCAGTAAAAACAAAAAATTAACTCCAAAATACCCATAACTGCTGTTGGGTTTCGTTCTTCAACCCAACCTACGATTTATAATTGATCGGATAACCTGCACACCTACATTTAGGCATGAAACTGTGACCGAAACTGGAAAATACAAAGATACCGTTAACTTACCCAAGACTAACTTCGATATGCGGGCAAACGCAATCAAGCGCGAACCCGAAATCCAAAAATTCTGGGAAGAAAACAACATTTATTCTCAACTGGCACAAAACAACCCCGGCGAATTATTTATACTGCACGATGGTCCTCCCTATGCTAACGGCCAGTTGCATATTGGTCATGCTTTAAATAAGATTCTCAAAGATATTATTAACCGCTACCATTTGCTCCAAGGTTGTAAAATTCGCTACGTTCCCGGCTGGGATTGTCACGGATTGCCAATTGAGTTGAAAGTTCTGCAAAATATGAAACAGGCAGAACGGCAAAATCTCACTCCTTTGCAATTGCGTCAAAAAGCGAAACAGTTCGCACTAAAAACCGTAGATGAGCAACGAGAAAGTTTTAAACGCTATGGGATTTGGGGTGATTGGGAAAATCCTTATTTAACCTTAAAACCAGAATACGAAGCCGCGCAAATTGGCGTTTTTGGGGAAATGTTCCTCAAAGGTTATATTTATCGCGGTCTCAAGCCTGTACACTGGAGTCCTAGTTCTAAAACCGCTTTAGCAGAAGCTGAGTTAGAATATCCTGAAGGTCACGTTTCTCGCAGTATTTACGCCGCTTTTCCGGTGCTGAAGGTTGCCGAAGGGCTAAAAGCTAGTTTGGATGGCTTCTTGCCTGATTTGGGTGTGGCTGTGTGGACTACTACTCCTTGGACTATCCCGGGTAATTTGGCTGTGGCTGTAAATGGTGCGTTGGAATATGCAGTTGTGGAGGTCTCACGCAGAGACGCAGAGGCACGGAGAGAGTGCAAGTATCTGATTGTTGCGGCTGAGTTGGTGGGGCGTTTGGGAGAAATTTTGAATGCTGAGTTGACTGTAAAGGCTAAATTCTCTGGTCAGGATTTGGAAGGTACTATTTATCGTCATCCTCTTTTTGACCGTGAAAGTCCGGTGGTAGTTGGTGGTGATTATATCACTACTGAATCGGGGACTGGGTTGGTACATACTGCTCCTGGTCATGGTCAAGAAGATTACATCGTTGGTCAGCGTTACGGTTTACCGATTCTTGCCCCTGTTGATGATAGTGGTAATTTTACGGGTGAGGCTGGTAAGTTTTCTGGCTTGAATGTTTTGAGTGAGGGGAATCAAGCGATTATTGACGCTTTGCATGAGGTTGGTTCTTTGTTGAAGGAGGAGGCATATCCTCATAAGTATCCTTATGATTGGAGAACGAAAAAGCCGACGATTTTCCGCGCTACTGAACAATGGTTTGCTTCTGTGGCTGGTTTTCGGGAAGAGGCTTTAACGGCTATTTCCTCGGTACGCTGGATTCCTCCCCAAGGTGAAAACCGCATCACGCCGATGATAGCAGAAAGATCCGATTGGTGTATTTCTCGTCAACGTTCTTGGGGTGTTCCCATTCCGGTGTTTTATGATGAAGCAACTGGGGAAGTTTTGCTGAATGCAGACACGATTAATCATGTTCAAGCTATCATCAATACAAGGGGTTCTGATGCTTGGTGGGAGTTGTCGGTGGCTGAGTTGTTACCGGAACAATACCGCAATAATGGCAAGACTTACCGCCGAGGTACAGATACAATGGATGTCTGGTTTGATTCTGGTTCTTCTTGGGCGGCAGTAGCGAAGCAAAGACCGGAGTTACGCTATCCTGCTGATATGTATTTGGAAGGTTCTGATCAACATCGAGGTTGGTTTCAATCTTCTTTGTTGACTAGTGTAGCGGTTAATGGTATTGCACCTTATAAAACTGTTTTAACTCATGGTTTCGTCTTGGATGAACATGGACGAAAAATGAGCAAATCTGTGGGAAATGTGGTAGACCCGCAATTAATGATTTTGGGTGGAAAAGACCAGAAAAAAGAACCCGCTTATGGCGCTGATGTTTTGCGGTTGTGGGTTTCTTCGGTAGATTATTCTGGTGATGTCCGTTTGGGTGGTAATATCATCAAGCAATTAGCTGATGTAAGAAATAAAATCCGCAATACGGCGCGGTTTTTATTGGGTAGTTTGCATGATTTTGATCCTCAGAAGGATGCTGTAGCTTTTGAAGATTTACCCGATTTGGATAAATATATGCTGCACCGCATTCGTGAGGTGTTTAATGAGGTGACGGAAGCTTTTGATAGTTTCCAGTTTTTCCGCTTTTTTCAAACTGTACAGAATTTCTGTGTTGTAGATTTGTCAAATTTCTATTTAGACATTGCTAAAGATAGATTATATATCAGTTCTGCTGATGCTTTCCGTCGTCGTAGCTGTCAAACAGTTTTACAAATTGCTTTGGAGAATTTAGCGATCGCTATTGCTCCCGTTTTATGTCATACTGCGGAAGATATCTGGCAATTTATCCCCTACGAAACCCAATATAAATCAGTGTTTCAAGCTGGTTGGGTGCAAGTAGATGATAAATGGGATAATCCCGAATTAGCAGAATTTTGGAAAACACTGCGACGGATTCGTGGTGATGTTAATAAGGTTTTAGAACAAGCACGGACAGAAAAGTTAATTGGTTCTTCTTTAGAAGCTATTGCTTTAATTTATCTAAGTGATGAAAAATTACGCGCTGTCATTGAACCTTTGAATATTAGGGGTAATGGAATTGATGAATTACGGTATTTGTTCCTAACTTCAGAGGTACAATTATTAGATACACCTGACACATTAAAAGGATTAAAAACTTTGCGAGTTCAAGGTGAAGATAATTGGGATATTGGGGTAGTCAATGCCGCAGAACAAGACCATAATGGTAAATTATATCAGAAATGCGATCGCTGTTGGAACTATTCTAGCCATGTTGGTGAATCAGCAGAACATCCTTTATTGTGTGAAAGGTGTATTCCTGCTTTAGCTGGAGAATTTTAAAATCATGTAGGGGTTTAGCATTGCTAAACCCCTACACGCAACAATGTTTTTCCTATCATACATAATCAGGACTTACGCACGGATCACGGAATATCTAACCACAGAGGCACAGAGGACACAGAGAAAAGAGGTTTTGAGGATATTTTGCGTAAGTCCTAATAATATGAAAACAAAAATTATGAAAACTCAAACAACTGTAGTTATAGAAACCTTACCAATGGTTTTGAAAATACAACCAAACATAATCATAACAGATGATCAGTTTTTTGATTTCTGTCAGTTAAACCGTGATTTGAGAATTGAACGTAACCACCTTGGAGATTTATTGATTATGTCTCCTACAGATTCAGAAGCAGATCAACGCAATTTTAATTTAATTGGCCAATTAGGTATTTGGATAAAGCAAGATGGTACAGGAGTAGGATTTGGTTCTAGTGGTGGTTTTACCCTACCTAATGGTGCAGTCCGTTCTCCTGACGCAGCATGGATAAAACGGACAAAATGGGAAATAATACCCGCAGAGAAAAGAAAGAAATTCGCGCCTATTTGTCCCGAATTTGTAGTAGAATTGCGTTCAGAAAATGATAGTTTATCTACATTAAAAGAAAAAATGCAAGAATATATAAATAATGGCACACAATTAGCTTGGTTAATTGATAGAAAACAACGCCAAGTATTTATTTATCGTCCTAATTGTGCAGTTCAAGAATTAGATAATCCTCAAACATTAACTGGCGAGGATATTTTGCCAGGATTTGTGCTAGATTTAAGTGAGATTTGGTGATAAATAAATTAAATAAATTAAATTAAATAAAAGTATGAATTTGTCTCACGCAGAGCCGCAGAGATAACAGAGTAGGATTAATTTATACTTAGGTCACGTTGTAAAAATAAATTTTATTCAGCAAGCTCTATATATATTACGTATTATTTCGCCATATTATTCTCAAGTCGAATTATAGTCTAGAATACAAATATATCAGCAACATCCTCAAAGATATACATTTAAATTCGGTTCTGAATTAAATAACATTATATTTAAGGAATTTCAGAATATGCTGCAAATTGAACACAACCAAGAACATAGCCAAATTAATCAAGAAGCTTTAGTATTACCCTTTAATTCCGTGGGAATTGCAGATATTCCCTTTGTAGGTGGTAAAAACGCTTCTTTAGGGGAAATGATTCAACAATTAAGTTCCAAAGGGGTGAAAGTTCCTCATGGTTTTGCGACAACTGCTTATGCTTATAGATACTTTATTACTGCGGCTGGTTTAGAGGTAAAATTAAGAAAGATTTTTGCAGATTTAGATGTGGAAAATATGGATAATCTGCGGGAATGTGGAAAAAAAGCCAGATCATTAATGTTAGAAACTCCATTTCCGCTAGAATTGCAAGAAGCGATCATTAAATCCTATCAAAGTTTATGTCAAGAATACGGTATTAATATTGATGTGGCTGTGCGTTCTAGTGCCACGGCCGAAGATTTACCAGATGCTAGTTTTGCCGGACAACAAGAAACTTATTTGAATGTTCATGGCATTAAAAGCTTGTTAGAATCTTGCCATAAATGCTTTGCTTCTATCTTCACAGACAGGGCAATTTCCTACAGACAAATTAAAGGTTTTAATCATTTTGAAGTAGCTTTGTCTGTGGGTGTCCAAAAAATGGTACGTTCTGATTTAGCATCTTCTGGAGTCATGTTTTCTATAGACACTGAAACAGGTTTTAAAAATGCCGCTTTAATTACCGCTGCTTATGGTTTGGGTGAAACTATTGTCCAAGGTGCTGTTAATCCCGATGAATATTTAGTATTTAAACCAACTTTAAAACAAGGATATAAACCCATTCTCCAAAAACGTTTGGGAACAAAAGAAATTAAAATGATTTATGATCTAGGTGGATCAAAATTAACTAAAAATATCTCCGTTCCTCAACTTGAACGTCATCAATTTGCTCTAAATGATCAAGAAATATTACAACTAGCTGAATGGACTTGTATCATTGAAGATCATTATTCCCAAATTCGAGGAATAACCACACCAATGGATATTGAATGGGCAAAAGATGGGGTAACTGGTGAATTATTTATCGTCCAAGCTAGACCAGAAACCGTTCAATCTCAAAAATCAAAAACCGTTCTCAAAACTTATCAACTCAAGGAAAAAAGTCAAGTTTTATTAACAGGTCGAAGTGTGGGGGAAATGATCGGTCAAGGTCAAGCTAGAGTAATTCTAGATGTATCACAAATTAATCTCTTTCAAGCTGGAGAAGTGCTAGTTACCAATCGCACAGACCCCGACTGGGAGCCGATTATGAAAAAAGCCAGCGCTATTGTCACTAACTCTGGGGGACGGACTTGTTTTGATGGAGAGACAAAAATTCTCACCAATCAAGGTTTTATGACCATTCAGCAGATTTATGAACAAGGATATCAAGGATTATCAACTTTAGCCCTCAACACCAAAACCCATCAAATGGAATGGAAACCCATTGAAGATGCCATGAAACGGACATCTAAAACAATTGGTGTGAGTGTATCTCAAACTGGGAAAGTCACAGATAATATCCTGCGATTAACTCCTGATCATAAAATGGTCAACCTTCGGAATGGTGAATATACCAAAACTGAGATTCAAGAAATGTTAGATACTCAGGAAATGGTGCTTGTATCTCAGAATATTCCCACATTGGGTGACAACAAAAATCAAGAAGCTGATTTAGCTTATCTGATTGGGGGAATCATCACAGACGGTTCAATTTACACTAGTCGAACTCGTGGGGAAGTCCAGTTTATTCAAAAATGTTTACCAGAAAAACAAGCATTCATAGTAACTATGAATGACAAAATGAATACTGTTTATGGTAAATCTTTTACTCCTTGTGAGAAACCAGTATCTTCAGGTTACGTCCGAGGAACACAGGTAAAAGGACAAGCTACAGCTTATCGTGTTTATTCTAAAGCTATAGCTTACGACTTAAAACAAAAGGAACAACAGATTACCCAAATTCTCCTAGAAAACACTTCAGAAGTTTCTTATCACTTTTTAGGGGGTCTAATTGATGGTGATGGTTGCTATGCTAATAATCGCATTAACATCTATATCTCTGAAGAAAACTTACTACAAGCTGTCATTATTGCTTGTTTAAAAATTAATACTGTTCCTCAAGTTACCAGAAATCGTCATATCTACAATGTCCAAATTGTAGAAAAATTAGAGCAAATTTTAGAATATACCCAACGAGTCAAGGGAGAAGTTACTCCAAGAACTATTCAAACCCGTTTCTTTGCTACTAATCAACTATTTGATGACAATGTAACAGGAGAAATCAAACTTAGAAAAGATAAAAATCTCCTAATTTCTGATAAACAACTCCGTGAAATAGGTCAATTTGAACAACTTCTGCAAGGTGATATTCGGATGCAACGAGTTGTTAAAGTTGTAGATGAAGTAGACGCTGAAGTTTATAATATTACTGTTGCGAATCATCATAATTATCTAGTTTTCACGGATAAATATACTCCTGTGGTTGTTTGTAACTGTCATGCAGCAATTATTGCTAGAGAAATGGGCATTCCTGCTATCGTTGGTTGTGGAAATGCGACCACAATTTTAGAAACTGAACAAGAGATTACTGTTAGTTGTGCAGAAGGGGAAACAGGTCAAGTTTATTCAGGTTTATTAAAGTTTGAAATTCAAGAATTAACTTTAGATAACTTGCCCCGAACTCGGACTAAAATTATGATGAATGTAGGTAATCCTGAAGAAGCCCTGGGTTTAACTGCAATTCCTAATGATGGTGTTGGTTTAGCAAGAATGGAATTTATTATTGCTAATCATATTAAAGCCCATCCTTTAGCATTATTACATTTTGACAAATTAGAAGACGAACTTGCCAAATATAAAATTAGTGAATTAACTGCACAATATGAAAACAAAGCCGAATTTTTTATTACTAAATTAGCCCAAGGTATCGGCACAATTGCGGCTGCATTTTATCCTAAACCTGTAATTGTGAGATTGTCTGATTTCAAAAGTAATGAATATGCTAATCTTTTAGGAGGTAGACAATTTGAACCCAAAGAAGAAAATCCGATGATTGGTTGGCGTGGTGCTTCTCGTTATTATGATCCCCGTTATTGTGAAGGTTTTGCTTTAGAGTGTGAGGCTATGAAACGGGTCAGAAATGAAATGGGTTTAACCAATATGATTTTGATGATTCCCTTTTGTCGTACCCCCGAAGAAGGAAAACGAGTATTAGCAGAAATGGCAAAAAATGGTTTAGTTAAAGGTGAAAATGGCTTAGAAGTTTATGTAATGTGTGAATTACCCAGTAACGTTTTATTAGCTGATGAATTTAGCCAAATTTTTGACGGTTTCTCTATTGGTTCTAATGATTTAACACAATTAACATTAGGATTAGATCGAGATTCTGAATTGGTAGCACATTTATTTGATGAACGCAATGAAGCTGTAAAACGAATAATTGCTAAAGCCATAACTACATTTAAACAAAATGGCCGCAAAATTGGTATTTGTGGACAAGCACCCAGCGATTATCCAGAATTTGCCCGCTTTCTCGTTCAACAAGGTATAGATTCTATTAGTCTGAATCCTGATTCTGTTATTAAGACCATGTTAGAAATTGCGAAAGCAGAAAGAGGGGAATAGGGAATTGGTAATAGGGAATTGGTAATTGGTAATAGTTTAAAACTGACAACTGACAACTAACCACTGACAACGGATTGTTAATTTTTGCTGTGATACTTGCGTAAGTCCTCACAGCAAAAGGTGAAAAGGATTCAGATTTTATTTCTCGACAAATTACTAAAAAAGGTGTAGAATTGGGAGTGCTGTCTTTTATTAGATTAGGGAATTCATGGCCAAGAAGAGTATGATTGAGCGCGAGAAAAAACGCGCCAAAATGGTAGCTAAGTATGCTGAAAAGCGAGAAGCACTATTAGAAGAGTTTAGAACCGCAGAATCTCCATTGTTGAAACTAGAAGTTCATCGTAAAATTCAACAATTACCCCGTAACAGTGCTCCTACTCGTAAGCACAACCGTTGCTGGTTAACTGGTCGTCCTAGAGGTGTGTACCGTGATTTCGGTTTATCTCGGAACGTACTCCGGGAATGGGCTCATGAGGGTCTTTTACCTGGCGTTGTTAAGTCTAGTTGGTAGTTGGTAGTTAGTGGTCAGTAGTCAGTGGTCAGTGGTCAGTTGTTAGTAGTAAGTCGCTATAAACCAATGAGCAATAACCAATGACCAATACTAAAATACTATTGTCCACAACAATGATCAATTCCCAGGCTATCTAAGAGTAGATCGCTAACGGCGTTGGCGATCGCAAACTCTCCAAAAAAGCTTTTAGAAAAATCAAATGACTCCATCTCTGTGACAATGGCAATTACCAGAGAACCTAAATCGTTTTCTCCCTCCATGCGTTGTCTGACAAAAATCTGTGAAGCCCGCTGGGCTATATTTTGATTAATTACTTCAGGAATAAACTCTTCATCAAGCCAGCTTAACAAGTTTTGTTGTAACCATTCCCCCTCTTGCTGGGGATTTTGCGAAGGTGGTAGGGTAATAGGTGGAATTGCTTGAGTCATCTGTGTATATTTTATATAGAATTTGTTTGTCAGGGTCAAAAAAAGACAATGGAAATGGAATATGATATTGGTGCTATTATTCGGGGTTATACCCAAGGTTATTTTCTCATGTCTGATGAAAGTAATAACCTGGGATGGTATGGAAGCAAGGAACGGACTCTAATCCCCTTGGATGACCGTTTTCGTTATCCTAAGTCATTACAGCGATTTCTCAACCAAGAACGCTTCACAGTCGCTGTTAACCGTGACTTTTTGGGTGTAGTTGCTGGATGTGCTAACCGTGACATAACTTGGATTTCTCCAGAATTAGAAAAAATTTATTGGTTACTTTATGAAAATGGTTACGCTTATAGTTTTGAAACTTGGTTAGGTGATGAATTAGCTGGGGGAATTTTAGGAATTGTCATTGGCGGTGCTTTTATTGGTGAATCTATGTTTTTCAATATTTCTGAAGGTTCTAAGGTCGCAATGGTGAAATTAGTAGAAAGATTGCGTCAACGGAAATTTATATTATTTGACGCGCAAATGATGAATCCTCATTTAGCCAGATTTGGTGCTTATCATGTTAGTAGTGAAGAATATGAAGTTTTACTCAAACAAGCCTTATTAACTTCTTGTACCCTAATTTAAGGCAATAGGTAATAGGTAATTGGTAAAACCTACACACAAAGAGACTTTCAACTCTCTTATCTATTAGCGACTGTACGAACAGCAAATAAACTACAACCTAAGAAAATACAGATATTAATCATAAAACTCTTGTGGTGCGGGCATCTTGCCCGCAGATAATGTATTTAGGTCAAGCGGAATTGCTGTAAAACTCTTGCCTGTTTCCTAATTAACTTTTTCCAACACAACACAGCTAACAGAAATATCTTTGAATAACCATAATGCGTATTTTAAAGAATCGAACCACCTCAAAGGTTGGTAAATGGGTAACATCAGTCGAATGACCATTGCAAGTGTATATAATACAGGTGTAATGGTAGTTGATTGCACTAAATAACCTCCGGCAAGAATTTCTCCAGTGACAATTTTGAAATCGGGAAATAGGCTACTCAATTCCTGGATATCAGGTCGAAACATGGTATCTATAGGATCGCGGTGGTAGGGATATTTATAAGGAACTGTAACGAAAATATAGCCAGCTTTAGGGATAATAGAGCTAATTATTTGACATATTTCTTCTCTATTTGTTATATGTTCCAATAAGTTAGAACACAATACAGATTGAATATTCATTTCTGAAAGTTTCTGTAAAAAATCAAGGTCGCATAAATCCCCCACTAGATCAACGCCTGTATCGTTTTTCATGTCCGCATGAATTACTGAGTAGCCTTTTGTTCTAGCTGGTTTGAATAATAGTTCATCAATCCAAGGTTGTTCATGTTCTCTAAATTTTTGGTTTGAACTACCAATATTGAGTATAGGGAATACAGTGTTTGGGTTGAGAGAATAGATAATATTTGCCAACCACCTAGCTTCTTCTTTGAACATAATGATTTAATGCACGTCATTGGATTATATCAACTGAGAACTAGACTACTAACGATAGAATTAGATTAGTAAGATTATTCACTATGAAGCCATCAAGAACCATGCCCTCTGATATTGCTGTCGAGAAGAAAAAGTTAAAAAATCCACCCCTACAAATTCACTACTTAGGCGATCGCGTGTTGCGTCAACCTGCAAAGCGTGTTACAAAAATAGATGACGAACTCCGCCAAATTGTGCGCGAAATGCTGCAAACTATGTATAGTTCAGATGGCATTGGTTTGGCCGCACCTCAAGTCGGGATTAATAAACAGCTAATTGTGATTGACTGTAAACCAGACGAACCAGATCATCCTCCATTGGTATTGATTAACCCCACGATTAAACAGGTGAGCAGTAAGGTCTGTGTGGCTCAGGAAGGTTGCTTGAGTATTCCCAACGTATTTTTAGATGTAAAACGGCCAGAAGTGGTAACAATTGCCTATAAAGATGAATATGGTCGTCCCCAAACATTAAAAGCAGATGATTTACTTGGTCGCTGTATCCTCCACGAGTTAGATCACCTAAATGGTGTGGTATTTGTAGATCGTGTGGAAAATTCCTTAAATTTAGCCGAGGAGCTATCTAAAAACGGCTTCTCATATCAAGCGGTCAAACCAGTAGTATAGGGTGGTCTAGTAGTGTATTTAACTCCAAAAAGCGGTTTATTTTTAGGTGGTGCTTGTGTTGCAGCGATTGCGGCTGTTGGTTCGGTTTTTGAACTTAGTTATGGAGAACCAGATTTTGGTTTCCAAACTACTGCCATTATCCTAGCTTTGAGCATTCCGCTCACGGGATTCTTTTTTATTGCCGCAGTCAGGGATGCGCGAGCTAATATGAAATAAGCATCAGGTATACGAAAAAGGTAAGAGGATGAACGAAGAATACACACTTCAGCCTTTTACCTTTTATTTTTTACTAAGTAATAAGTAATTCTTCCCTGTTCCCTCCTATAGATACAGCAGTTTCCGGTATTATAAAGTACAGATATTAATAATCAAACTCTTGTGGTGCGGGCATCTTGACCGCCAAAAGTGTACCTCACCCTTATGTTAATCCGCTGTAAATAAAATAGAATCATGCTACCAACTTCCACGAAAATACTTAGGCTTTCTCAAGGACATCTCAACTTACTCGCAACTTGTCCTCGCAAATTCCAGCATAGTTATTTAGAACAACTTAACACCCCTATAGATCCCAAACACGAAGAATATCAAATTTTAGGTAGTCGCTTTCATTTACTCATGCAGCAAAGAGAAATGGGTTTACCTATTGATAATTTGTTACAAGCAGATTCTCAATTACAAAGTTGGATGACTGATTTTAGTAATATTTCTCCAGAAATATTTACAACTAATATTGATAATCAAACTTTTCGGGAAAGTGAACATTATCGAACTTTACAAATTGGAGATTACCTGCTCACAGTTATTTATGATTTATTAATTGCTGACCAAAATCAAGCCCAAATTCTCGACTGGAAAACCTATCCCCAACCGTCAAGACGAGAAATATTAGCCCGAAATTGGCAAACAAGACTGTATATATATGTTATGGCAGAAACTAGCAATTATTTATTAGAAAATATTTCTATGACTTACTGGTTTGTCCAATCAAAAGGGCAAACTAAAAATATTAAATTTTTATATAATGAAACAGAACATCAAAAAACCGCACAGGAATTAAATCAACTATTAAACAATCTGACAAACTGGGTAAAAGATTATGAATATAATATATCATTACCGCAAATTAAGGAATCACAGAAAATCTGTGAATTTTGTCAATATGCTGTGCGGTGTCAACGTCAAAAAAACCAGCAACAAACCATAGATATCGACCGAAACTTTCCTAGTCTGGAAAATATCGCAGAAGTATCACTTTAAAATCAAAAGGGAACAACTGACAACTAACAACTGACAACTGACAACTAACAACTAACAACTAACAATGGAATGGATTTTAACAACAACAGAAAAACCCCCAGATTGGTTTATCGAATTAGTAAAAAAGTACGCACCCGCAACAAGTGGTAATTTTGCATCTCAATTATTTTGGCAACGGGGAATTCAAAATGAGGAAAAATTAGCAGCTTTTATTAATTATCAAATTTATCAACCTGCGAATCCTGGAGAATTTGGACAGGAAATGAATTTGGCTGTGCAACGGTTAATAACTGCGAGAAAAACGGGAGAAAAAGTTGCTATTTGGGGAGATTTTGATGCAGATGGTATTACCTCAACTGCGGTATTATGGGATGGTTTGGGAGAATTTTTTCAGCAGCATCACCAATTAAGTTATTATATTCCCAATCGCTTAACAGAATCTCATGGTTTAAATAAACCAGGAATTGATATTTTAGCTTCCCAAGATTGTAAATTAATTATTACCTGCGATACAGGCAGTACAAACATTTCAGAAATCATTTATGCCCAAAATTTAGGAATAGATGTCATCATAACTGACCATCATACATTACCATCAGCACGTCCTCCGGTAATTGCAATTATTAACCCGCGTTATTTAGCAAAAGAACACCCTTTATATCATCTTTCTGGTGTGGCAGTTGCTTATAAATTAGTGGAAGCATTATATATAAGTTTGCCAGATATTCCCAAACATCCATTAACAGATTTATTAGATTTAGTAGCGGTGGGATTAATTGCTGATTTGGTACAATTAAGTGGTGATTGTCGGTATTTGGCACAGTTGGGAATTCAACAATTACACACAGATTATAAAAAATTACCCAAAGAAAGAAGAAGGCCAGGTCTGGGTAAGTTATTAGAATTATGCCAGAAAAGTGGCGATCGCCCTACAGATATTTCCTTTGGTTTGGGACCCCGCATTAATGCCGTGAGTCGCATTCATGGTGACGCTAGTTTTTGTGTAGAATTATTGACGAGTAGAGATATGCAGCGTTGTCAACTACTTGCAGAAGAAACAGAATTAGCTAATTCCCGTCGGAAGTCTTTACAAAAAGATGTGCAAGCGCAAGTTACTAAAAAACTCAGGCAATTAGACTTATCAACTACCAGTATCATTGTTTTAGAAGATCCTCAATGGGCGGTTGGTGTTTTGGGTCTAGTTGCCGGACAAATTGCCCAGGAAACAGGGCGACCGACAATTTTGTTAAGTACAGAAGCAAAGGAAAATCAGACAGATTCTAGCCCATGTCTAGCGCGAGGTTCAGCCCGGTCGATTAATTCTGTTGATTTATATCAACTAGTTCAAGAACAAGCCCATTTATTATACCGTTTTGGTGGACATCCCTTTGCAGCAGGTTTGAGTTTATTAATAGAAAATATCCCTTTATTTACAGCCGCAATTAACCAGAAATTACGCCAATCTTTAGGAGGAATTAATCTCATTCCCAGTGTACAAGCTGATTTGGTGGTGACGGTTGCAGATTTGGGCAAAGATTTATTTTTAGAATTAAAACTTTTAGAACCCTGTGGAATGGGAAATCCTATTCCCAAATTACTAATTAAAAATTGTTGGTTTGAAAATTCTCGTCATCAAAATCAACAGGATTGGAAAGGAAATAAAATCCAATATATTAAAACTGATTTTAATATCCGAGATGACTCTAATAATAATCCTTTTCCGGGGATTTGGTGGGGACATTATCAGGAAGAATTACCTATAGGTAGATGTGATTGTATTGCTGAAATTGATGTTAACAGTTTTAAAAATCAAGTGAAACATTATATTAGATTAATTGCGGTACGTTCTCATGTTGAAACTGAAATAAAAACTCCGAATTTGGCAATGATTTTAGATTGGAGAAATCAGGAAAATTTAGGAGAAATAAAATCTGAAAAATCATTATTAATCATTAAAGATTGTCCTACCAGTTGGGATAATTTACGTTTGTGGTGGAAGCAATCTCTTGAACAACAAAAACAATTAGTAATTGCTTGGAAAAAATCCCAAAACCACACCCCTAAAGATATTTGGATAACCTTAGTAGGTATTGCTAAATATCTCAGTCGAACAAATCAACCAGTTATCTCTGTAGAACTTTTAGAGAAATTAGGTATTAGTAATCAATGTCTATATTTGGGTTTTCAAGCATTAAAATATTTAGGGTTTATTATTCAACGTCAAGATCATCATTTACAAATCATCTGGGATTCTAGATATGATCAAAAATCTGCTGATAAGGTTATCAACCAATTTTTAGCCGCAGTCAGAGAAGAACAATTTCAACGAGATTATTTTTCTCATGTGCCTTTATCTATTATCATTGCTATGATGAATAAATAATAGTAATTTTCGTGGTTTAAATTGACGTAAATAACCCCAAAACCAAATGTTAAAAATCATTAGTTTGGTTCTGTAAAGCCCCAACCTAATCTAGTTTTTAACCCTCGTACTCTTCTTGGAAAAACCTCTTATCAATGGTTTTAGTATGTTCTATATTCGCAGAAGTTGCTGTTATCTGATAATCCACTAAGTTATCAACAAAGGGAACTGTTAACTTAAATGTACCATCAGGATTGACTTTGACTTTTTGACCATTAATACTAATATTTGCACCTTCTTCCGTCGCACCATGAAGAACCAATTCTGTATCAACAATAACCCAGAAATTTGTAGTGGGACGACTGAAAATGCGAACTATACCAGAACGCGCTAAACACAACCACTGATTATCATGATTTACATAACCAATTTCTGTCATGTAGTCCCGTTCCCCACTGGGAATAGGCACATAACGATTAGATGTTGCGGTTTCACATTCGTATTGTTGCAAGAACCGAGGACGCTGATAACTAAGATCAAGGTTAGTAACATCATACAGTCTAACTGCTAAAATGCTAAATCCTTGATTATGTAATATTTGTTGATGGTCATTAGAAATATACCAAGACAGCCAAGCCCATTTCGGAGTGCGGGGTGTGAGGATAATTCTAGTATTTCCAGTCACATTGACCGGATAAATATTAGTCCCAGTTTCTATTTCTACATCTAACTCAGTAGCTATGGCTTCATTTATGTCTGTGGGATACAATGGAGTAAGGGATATTTCCTCTTCTGTTACCACTGTTTCTACATCTAACTCAGTAGCTATGGCTTCATTTATGTCCAGGGGATACAATGGAATAGGAGATATTTCCTCTTCTGTTACCAATGTTTCTACATCTGACTCAGTAGCGACGGGTTCATTTATGTCCAGGGGATACAATGGAATAGGAGATATTTCCTCTTCTGTTGCCACTGTTTTCGCGGTAATTGGGCTAGTAATGGCGTTTAAAGCCTCTCCTAACTCAGATGGTAAGTTAGATGATAAATCTTGATTTTGTGGTGGGTTCTTGACTGGTTTAAGCATGGCATTTAAATCTTCTGATTTCACTGGTGTGGGAGCGATACCCAGCAATTCTGAGAGAGATGTAATAGCATGAGGTCTAGTTGCAGGTGGTTCTACCAGATCTAATGAAGTATCAGTAAATTCATCTGTGTTAATATTTACATTAATTGGGTATTGATGAATATTCGGAATTTGAGGAAAGTAACTATTAACGACAATTACAGGGTCTTCTGTATTCCAGACTAATTCATCATCTAAATCAATTTCAGATAGCTCAGATAGCTCAGTAATTTGATTTCTAGGGGAATTTTTCTGTGGCACGTCGATAACGGCGATATTACTGATAGCTGTAATTTCCTGGGGGTTATTTTTTTGATAGTGATTTGTACTATTACCATTACTGTTGCCATTGTTATTTATAATTGATGCGAATACCCCGGAATCTGGCAGAGTAATAATTTTATCTGGTATAGAATCGGTTTCTGAATTTGAGAATGATTGCACTTCTTTAGATAAGCGCTTTTTTCTTCTCCACAACAATGGTAAAAAACTGCTTAATCCTGCAATAACAAACAAAGGCAGTAGCAATAAAAACCTTGTGTTTTTGGTAATCATGGAGGGATTATTAAAGAAATTTACCAATTGTATTTCCCCTCCAGGTTGGGGTGTAACTAAGGTTGTGGGCATTGTTAGAGGACCTTCAGAAACCGCAGAATCACCTGTGGAAGCATTAGCAATAGGTCTAGAAACAGTTTGTATTGATCTAACCGCAACTGCAACCGCTTCTGCTTCTTTGGCAGCTTTGATAGAATCTTTTCCGGGTTTAGCTAAAATAAAGCCCAGAAAATCTCTCACCTTGGGGCTAGGATTTTCTTTATAAACGTAAACAAAAGACTGATAAAAAGGATATTCAGAATTATTTGGTAAGTGGTCTTGTACTTTTAATACCCGTACATCTGGCAATTTAGAAATTTGATTTGCCAAGGCGTAGCTAATACCATCTTTACCTAATTCTTTGATAATATTAATTGTGTTATCTTCTGGTATTTGCACAGCATTAACACCTGTCAGCAATTGGCCAGATTTAAATGCTGGATATTGACTAAATGAATTGCGAATATCGCTATTAGAAGGACGATCTATAAATCTAATTTTACCTTGGGTGTTTCCCAATTCTGACCAATCTGTAATTTCTCCTTGGAAAATCTTGGCAAATTTTTCAGTAGTTAAGCTACCATAGAAGGGGTTATTTATCCCGACAATGATGGCAATTTTTTCTCGGTGAACTAATACCTGTTTTAAACCTTCTGATTTCTCTTCTGCGGTGAGTTCCCGACCAAGGGAGGCCAAATCCCTTTTACCATCTAAAACCGCTTTTATGGACTCTTGATTGTCATTGGTAGAAATTTCTACCTTAGTTCCTGTAAACTGCTGTTCAAAGTCTTTTTTCAGGGTTTGGTTAACAAGCTCGGAGTTACTAGAACCATCAATTTTAATCACAGTCCCGGTTTCTACTTTTTCCGGTAAGGTAAAATCTAGTGTCCTGTTTTTGGATTCTGCTTGAATGGGTGAGGAAATCAAGCAATTTGCTACAATTGAACTGGTGGCTATAGCCATTAATAGGGACAGTTTGACAATTACAGTATCTTTTTGTTGTTGTTGCCACATAGATTTCTGATTTAGTAATATAAATGAACTACTTGCCATTCAAAATATTGTTTTGATTGGGAAGACAGGTGGATTATACAGGGTGAGTTGTTTTTATCTGTAATAACACAAGTGATGAAAATAAAAAAGGAGTTGGAGGAAAGAAGCAGCAGCAAGAAGCAGGAGGAAGCTAGGGGTTTAGCAACCGATATTCTGTACTTTATAATTTAGTATTGCCTTTTTCAATAATTATTGTCAACAAATATTCAATAATTAAGTATTAATACTAAAAATACTTGATAATGTATGTATTTTTGTGTACGATAATATCCTAAGAATATTTGCATACTACAAAATGAAGTGGGTAATGTAGGATATAAAATATCAGTATTAAACCTTGGGTAAAAATAGCAAAAAAGGGTAAGTTTTAATCACTTGTATCTCCGCGTTCAAAATTGATGAATAATCATGAATAAATGGTGAGAATAAAATTAAAATTTCATATATAAAGTTTTGAGTCTACAATCTAATTAAGGACAATCTAATTAAGTACAATATAGTTAAATTGATGAGAGGAAAGAATTGGACGCATTAACCAATGGATTCGACGAAAAATTAATTAATTTACCTAATTTACTTCAAATTATTAATTATTCTCCCTTAACGATTAGTCCTGACAGTTATGTAACTGATGCTATTAACTTGATGAATCAAACAGATGCAGTTAATAATCCAAATCAAGACCCAAACGACTATATTTTAGTGGTCAAGGGAAGGCAATTACAAGGAATATTTACGATTAAAGATGTATTGAGGGTAATTGCCTTAAATATCAACCTATCAGCGGTGAAAATGTCTGAAGTGATGACTCAGCCACTAATTACTATTAATCACAAAACATCTGAGCATATTTTAACAGTGGTTGCACTCTTACAGCAGCATTGTCTTGAGCATTTACCAATAGTAGATGATCAAGGTAATTTAATCGGTATTGTTACTAAAAGCAACTTATTATCAGCCTTAAATGTAGAAAGAATGGTGGGTATAATTGAGGCATTGCAGGAGAATTTGCCAGAGTTCAACACAGAAAATAGACCAATTAATCAAGAATTAGAAGTAATTCGTCGGCAAACTCATAATCATTTACAAAAATGGACAAGAATACAGGTTGATGATGATTTAAAACTTAATCAAGGACTTCAGGAAACTTTAGAAGAATTGCAAATTGCGGAGGAAGAACTGCGTCAACAAAATGAACAACTGCAATTTTCTCGAGAAATTACTGAAGCGGAGCGGCTGCGTTATCAAAATTTGTTTGAATTTGCACCTAATGGTTATTTATTAACTGATAGTTTGGGTGTAATTCAGCAGGCCAATCATGGGGCTGGATCATTATTATTTGTGCGTCAAGATCACCTAATTGGCAAGCCATTAGTAGTGTTTATTGCTGAAAAATACCGTTCTCAGTTTGTATCTCGGTTGAGCAAATTGCAGAAATTACAGGAATGGGAAATGGATTTTCAGCCTCGCAAGAGTCAACTATTTCCTGCTAGTATTAGGGTGAATCCTATATCTAATCATGATGGTGAACAGATTGGATTATTGTGGTCAATCACTGATATTAGCGATAGGAAAAAATTGGAAGCAGCACTCCGTCAAGATAGCGATATCTTGGAATCTCGGGTAAAGGAACGCACGGCAGAATTGGTGATTGCTAATCAACAATTACAACATGAAATCATTGAACGGGAATATATTCAAGCGTCTTTACAAGAAAGTGAAGCCCGACTTAACTTAGCACTAGAAGCAGGTAACATTGGCATCTGGGATTGGGATATCCAAACAGGAATAATCCTCTGGTCTGCTACTCTGGGTCTAATCTATGATTTACCTCTTAATTCTCCCTGTCCTCCTATTCAAGAGTTTCTAAATTTAATCTATCCCGAAGACCGTCAGCATTTTCAAAACTGTGTAAGTCAATCTATTGAGAAAAAAGTTGATTTTGTCTGTGAGTATAAGGTAGTATGTCGTGATCTTAGTCTACGTTGGTTGAGTTCTAGAGGAAAAGTTTACTATAACGAAAACGGTCAGCCAATCCGAATGATTGGCACTACCAGAGATATCTCTGAACGCAAACAAAATGAACAGAAAATATATGAACAAGCTGCTCTTCTAGACATTGCTACTGATGGGATTTTTGTCCGAGATTTTCAAGCCAAAATCCTTTTTTGGAATCAGGGTGCAGAAAGGATATATGGTTGGAAACGTGAGGAAGTTTTAGAGAAGAATCCTAAGGATATTTTTTATAATTCCACTTCCTGTGAACAAGAAATAATTCCTCTGAAAAATGTAGTAATATCAGGAACTTGGCAGGGTGAGTTATATAAACTGACACAATCAAATCGGGTAATTATTGTTCAAAGTCGCTGGACATTAATGTTAGATGCTGACGGACGACCTAAATCCATTCTCACGGTAGACACTGATATTACAGAGAAAAAACGATTGGAAGAGCAGTTTGTCCGCGCTCAAAAGATGGAAAGTATTGGTACTTTAGCCGGTGGTGTTGCTCACAATATTAATAATAACTTAACACCAATTTTAGGATATGCTCAATTACTTAAATCTAAATTACTTAAAGGTAATAATTTTTTAGACAAAGATAATTATCTACAAATGCTGACGACTATTGAAGATAATGCAAAAAAAGGGGCAACTTTAGTTAAACAACTGTTATCCTTTGCTAAAGGAGTGGAAATTAAATATACGATTATCCAAATTAATGATTTAATTAGGGATACTATTCATATGGCTAAAGAAACATTTTTATTTCCCCAATCTATCCAATTTTCTACCCATTTACCGCCAAAATTATGGACAGTATATGGTGACAAAAGCCAACTGGAACAGGTATTAATAAATTTGGTGGTTAATGCTGGTCATGCTATGCCTAATGGTGGATATATCTCTATTTCTGCGGAAAATTTGTATATTCATGAGGAGATGATTCCACTAAATCATAATGCTAAAGTTGGGAATTATATTGTGATTACGGTTGCAGATACGGGTACAGGAATGTCACCCCAAACGTTAGAGAAAATATTTGAGCCATTTTTTACTACTAAGGATATTGGTCAAGGAACAGGTTTAGGACTATCAACAGTAATAGGAACTATTAAAAGTCATAAGGGGTTTATTAACGTTGATAGTGAATTGGGGAAAGGTAGTCAATTTAAAGTGTTTTTACCATCAGTAAATCAAGAAATTATCACTTTAAAACCTGATTGTGGGGTAACGTATCCAGGTCATGGAGAACTAATTTTAGTCGTCGATGATGAACCCCAAGTTCTGGAAGTTACGAAAACTATTTTGGAAAACTACAATTATCAAACTATTACTGCTAAAAATGGTATGGAAGCGATCGCTATGTATGCCCGACACCAAGATGATATCAGTGTAGTATTGATGGATATGATGATGCCAGAAATGAATGGAAGTTGTGCTATCTCCAACTTGAAAAAAATCAATCCTCAAGTACGAGTAATTGCTTGTAGTGGACGCAATATCAATAATATACTGGAAACAAATAACGAAAATCAAGTTTTAGGGATTTTATCCAAGCCCTACACCAATCAAGAATTATTAGAAGCATTAAATTTTGCTCTCAAGTGAGTTGTTAGTGGTCAGTTGTTAGTGGTCAGTGGTCAGTTGTTAAGGGGGTGATAAGTAAGGTCAAACCAAGATAAACAAAGGGTTTGAAGTGATGAACTCTCTCAAAAAATACTTAGGTTGGACAGTATAGCTTGCAATCTCTTACAAACTCAATCCCTAAAGGGATTGAGTTACTAACCCTTGATTTTCAAATTAGCCTCAAAACTAAGGAATTTGTAGCAATGGTGACAGAAAACCAGTCTAGTTGAGATAGTACCTCCGTAACTATTGCCGATGATTAATTATCTACAACATGATGATCACGGGAAATTACAAACCGATTAGCTACAGTTTCTGGCTGAATCGCTGAGAGAATAACATGACTAGAATCAGTGATAATCACCGCCCTAGTCCGTCGTCCATAGGTAGCATCAACCAGTTGACCTCTATCCCTAGCATCGGTTATAATCCGTTTAATCGGGGCAGATTCTGGACTCACGATGGCAACAACCCTGTTGGCAGAAACGATATTACCAAAGCCGATATTGATTAATTGAATTTCCATAAAAAAATTTCAGCTAAATGAGAATGAAAAGCTTGTAGTAAACTTATTCTCATGTTATCGCTAAAGAATGGGAGTTACAACGATTTAAACCACGTTATCTAGAGTTTTTTCATAACAAACGCTTTTTTTAGCTATATTATCAATCAAATCCGCTAAAAATCTTCCATAAGATATATGCAGAATTGCATCCATATAAGCTAGGACCATTTTCTCGTAATTTAAAATTAATATGGGTGGGATCATTTTTTTAAGGACGAGAATCGAAAACCTAGATAGTATTGCCGTACTAGTTTCTACATAAAGCTAGTTGCAGTTAATTATATAGCATTTACATTGATCCTTAATTAACGGCAATTACCCAATCTTTAAGCCGAAAATAGAACGTTTTTCACCTTTATTCAATGCTTGCCATCTTTGTTGTAATTGCTGCCATTCGGGATTATATCCACCATAACGCCAACTCACATAAGCATGACAAATTTCATCTATCAATTCAGCTATTTCTGGAGAATGGTGTTGGTATAAAATTTGAGCATACTCTAAAGATGTTTGACTTGGATGCTTACCTAAACCCTTGTGGGAAGTCCATTGTAGCATTTGTTGATACAGTCTTTCCATTGGGGGTAATTTCTTTAACCAGCGGATGTTTAACCACTTACGCCATTGTCCCCAACCCAACCAACCTAAGAAGGCCGCGATTGTCCCCACAATTAAACCGGTTAATACCCCTAACCAACCTTTAGTAAATAAAGCTAAAAACCAGGCTATTCCCAGAAATAACCAGCTAAATATCGTCCCAAATACCGTATTTAAAATCGCTGTAACTGGTGAAGGTAGCCAACCAGCTACCCAATTCCAAAATTGACGCAAAACACTAAAGGTCTGATCTTCCTCTATAGAAGGAGGAATCAAAGGATGTCCAGGAATTGGATCAAAAGTAAACCAGCCATACTTAGGGAAATAAACTTCCGTCATCGCGTAGGCATCAGTATTACGGACAACATACATCCCTGTAAACGGATTAAACTCCCCCGGTGCAAATCCCACCACTAACCTCGCTGGAATACCTACAGAACGCAGCATTACCGTTAATACAGTGGAAAAATGGTCAGGATAACCGCCTTTATTTTTGAATAAAAAGCTTTCTACTAAATCATCCTTTTCGCTCAAATAAGGCAAGTCTAATGGATCGGTGGGTAGGGTATAATTTTGTTTAATATATTGAGCCAAGTAAAGAGCTTTTTCGTAAGTTGAATCTAGGCGTTTAGTTCCTGGAGAACGAGAAACCCTTTGTTGGTCGTAACTAGCCAGCACTTCTTCAGTGCGTTTTCGGACTTTATCAGCAATTGTTGCGGGTATTTGTAGGTAATACTGTTTAATATTGGCTGGATATTTAGTTGAGGCTTTACTTAACAAAGAGCGATCGCGGTAAGCAACATCCGAAACCATGGTATATGTTAGCCCTTCTGATAAACGTACAGGCGCACGTAAGCCATTCTCCTGATCAACGGCTATTTCTGGTGTAGGAAAATACAAAGCTTTCGGATAGGACAGTGCTGGAATTAGGTTAGGTAATTCCGATACTATATTATAAGTTTGCACAACCTCTTTTGTTACAGTCGTAAAAGGTGGAGAGTCAAAAGAAATGCGGTAAGACCAAGGGGATTTTCTCAGAGTAGTAACTTGATCATTACGAGAAATCTTCCAACCCTTACCCGTATAATTATCAAAAGCCAGGACGCGCCAAAAACCTTCTGCTTGCGATCGCACACGCATCACCACCTTGGGTTTCATTCCTCCCCGCAGGTTTTGGTTCATCTCGCTATTAAAACCGTAATAAAAATTATCATCTAATTGTCCCGGTTCGCCAGCTTTTCCTTCCCCACCACCACTATTATTACCCTTACCTTCACGGACATAACCGGGATTAATAATACTCCGTCCTGTAAAATTTTCTGGAACATTCAGCGGCGCACTTACGGGAAAAGACCTAAGTTGATAACCGGGAAACCGGGGTAAAATGGCAAAAATCCCCAGTCCCAAAGCCAAAATTAATAAAAAATTGAAAATTAGAAATTTAAAATTGAAACTAGAATTTCTTTTGGCCGATTCTCCCGTAGTAAAGTGCTGGAAACCTAAACGAGAGCGGTAATCTAGAACTAAAGTTGCCAGAGCAACGGCTAAAAATAATAGTAACACAGGCGCGAAAGCCATTGTTTGGCTCAATGTCGCCGCTACACCCACCAATATTAACCCAATCACAATCGAATAGCCCAAATCTTTGCGTCGGGGAGTATCAAAGCTATGTAGCACTTGCAATTGAATCAATAACTCCGCCAAACTTAGCCGGGTATCACTCCAATCAGCCATAAAATGCCTAAAAAAAGCACCTAAAGCCAATAACATTCCTATGGCTATACAAAACTGCATAGGAATATTAGAACTACGACGACGGTAATAACTCCACCATGTTCCCACCATAGTCAGTGGTATCGTCCACAGACTAAATTTAGTTTCACCGGCAATATCCGTGGACACAATCCCCAAAATTACCAGTACCATCACTAGCACTCGTAAAGGAATTGAATTTTCCACTTCTTTGACTAAGGATTTTCCCTTAGTTATTTGCTTCGGTAAACGCCAAAACCGATTCATCCCTGATAAATTAAACATTGTTAAGTAACCAAAGCTATGATGTAGACGCTGCGGACATAATGCTAGGTGTCGATTCCCCCCTATCCTAGCCTTAGATCCCCTGGTAGTATAGGTATCCAAGTATCCTGCTCATAGCTAAGGTAGTTAGATACGCCCTTAATATTGATATTTTTGACTGCAAGGAGAATGAATTAAGTTATAGCCCCAGGGAACTAATCAAGATTATTATACATCTATTGCCATGACTTCCATCTAATTTTTAGATATGGCAATTATTCTACATTAGATTTTCACCTGAATAGCCAACAATAAAGGCTGTTGATCTAATTCGGGGAACTCAACTGCCAAGGTATAATTTGGCTGATTTCTATCAATCTGTAATTCAATCACTGGTATTTCCGAAGTATCTGATTTTATACAATCTTGAGTATAATGACTCTGAATTTGTAAAATTCCTGGTGTTGGTAATTCACCTTGAACAATCAACTTCGTAGATTTACCTAAGTTGCGTAATTCCACCCGAATACTCAAAGTTCCCACGCTAGTGAGCCATTGTCTTTCCAGTAGTGGCTGCGTCAATGAAATCGGCAAAATTAAATTTTCTAACAATTGCTTGGCTGCCATTAAGGACAAAGCCATTTGTTGCCGTGGTAGTAAGTCAAAATAATCACTCTCAACATCCGGTGTAGCTGTCAGAGTATCAGCTGAACGATAAGAGCTTCTCAGCACTAACCCAGCTAAGTCATTAATTACCTGAGTATCCGTGGGGAACATACTTTCGACCACTTGAACTAATTTAGCTCCTAGGGGTAAAGAAGATGTCAACAACACTTGACATTTTTCCAGTAATTGCCGAAAAACTTGTTCTGGTAAAGAAATAGGTAAACTTAGCTTGGATTGGTGGGCAGTCCACCCCCAAACAGGAACTAATCCCATTAATTGTCCTTCTATACTCTCAGGGTAATCCACCACTTGTGTTTCCCAGGGGAACAAAGGTGGATTTTCGGCTATTTGGTCTTGTAACCGACGCTTAAGAATTGCTTGGAAACGTTCTTGCACAGTAGGAATTTCTCCCATTTGAAAGGTTTGGGGTATATCTCCCAATTTGAGTTTACCAATAATTTGGCTACCATCAACAGAAGAATGTTTACCCCATGAGTTTCCTTACATCATAACAACCTATACTTGTAAGTGTTGGAATTATAATTTTTCAATACCCAAGCAAGTTGATAATTTTGTAAAGATATACAAGTTACCATTCATGGGTAGACGCACTAGATCCGGACACTAAGGAGTTACGAATTTCCCAAGCTTGTTCTAGGATCTTAAACCAACGTTTCTGTAATTGTGCCATTGACAACCCTACAATTTTAGATATCTCCCCATCAGGTTTTCCTTGCTGCTTCAAATCTAAGATAGATCTTTGTTTATCATCTAAGTGTGCTAAATAAGTTTCCCATTGAATTGGAGTTAAACCCAAATTATTGGGTAAAGAAACTTCTAACCACTCATGTACTAATTCCCAGCGATGTAAAAGAGCAAACCGAATTAAATGATATTTAAACCGTTGCTGTAAGTAATCACGTTGCCGAGATGTTAAACCCAAAATTGACTCAATTTCTGGTGCTGATAAATCCTGAAGACGAAGAGCAAAGTAATCAACACAATCAGACTGTTCTTTTTCTTCTAAGTATTCTATCAATTCGGTAATCACAACCGAGCGGAGAGTATTTTCCTCTGGTTCGGGTTGCATTGCCATAGCGGAGCGCAATTGTTGAATAGCTGGCTCTTCCCAAGCACCTTCAAACTCACCACTACCACCTTCAGAGGCCTGTTCTATATCTACACTTGTTTCTAACGGCTGTTGCTTAGAAAAAGTTTGCGCTCGTAGAATAATTAGCTGTTGCTGCTTGCCCGGTAGGGGAATCCGACGTTTACCATATCGTTCGGTAAATGCCATGTATTCGCCCAATTCTAATAGAGTTTGGGGGCGATAGGTCGAACCTAATTCGTTCTCTCTTCTAAAAGCATTTAAAGCTTCTAGATAAAAACCCTGGAGGAAATCCTCAATGATTGTCAACCGCCCTTGATAGCTTAATTGTTTGTGAGGGGGATTAATATAACGGTAAATAATAGCACTCAGCGTACTATGTAATTCTACCCTACTACGACTTGAACCTAACTGATAGTACCGAATACACTGTTGTAGTCGATGTTTAGCTAGGCTCATGGCTGAACTTTCTACAGACCCGGAAGTTTGAATGCGTTTACTTTCATTGCAAATCCGTAAAACTTCGTTTGTAATTCTCACGGACACGTCGTGACAATTTTGCGCTGAAGCCTTTGTTGACTGTTGAAGTTCCTTAAATAGGAATTGAAAGATGACCTCCACGCTGATAGAAATTTTCCCCTGATTAGTTGCGCTTGCTGTTGAATTCATAGTCCCACTTCTCAAAAAGACCCTAACATACTTTGAACACGACTTGTCAGACTTTCGATAATAGCCTCATGGTTTTTGTGTACAAGTCAAACGTAAACCAATTTACAGTGAGGATGTGTGGCATAAAAATATTGAACTTGTGAATCCCAATTTACTGGGATATTTCTTGCCCATGTTCGCCATTATCCAAAAGTCATTTACAACTCATGATGGATTTAGAAGCACAAATTCAATTGCTGATAGACAATGCACCCCAGGACGGCATGACACCACAAATTATGGCATCAATTGCTCCTGTCTTAATCGCTGTTGCCCGAAAGTTAAACCACTACCAATACTGTATTCTCCAAAATTCTCAGCAGGATTGGGTTTTAACCACATTGAGCAATCGGGCAAATCCAGAAATAGAAAAGCAAATTATTTACGCTTTCCCTACCATACAAGATGTTTCCCTAATCTCAGATGCTGGGCGTGACCCTCACTTGCTGCCAACCCTCATGGATGTTATCCCAATTTTATTCCAATTGGTAGCTCTCAAACCAGTACACAGTATTGTTTTTATAGAAATACCCGGAAGTCTCACTCATACTGTAGAAATACAGCGTTCTCAGCTAGAAAAGCTGATTCAGCAAAGATTACAGAAATTTAAAGGCCAAAAAACGGTTCCTCCTCATATTGCCTAAATAAATTTGGGATTTTGGGATTTTAAATCTCCTCAGTCCCAAATCTGAAATCACCCTCAATTTTTTAGCAGAGCCGACTTATTGAATAATCAGTCAAATTAATTAAGGCTTGTCGTGATTCTGAAGGTTCTAAAATGCTGATATGCTCGGCGGCTAATTTGGCGTGGTGGGCGGCTAATTCCCTAGACCGCTGGATACCTCGACTATCATGGATTAGCGCTGATGCTTTCTCTAAATCCCCTTCCTGGGCAAACTCTCGTTCAATTAGGACTTTTAAATCAGGCTTTTCTTCCAAGGCATATAAAGCTGGTGCTGTTAAATTACCACTTTTCAGGTCAGAACCGGCTGGTTTGCCCAGGGTGTCTGTTGAACTGGTGAAATCGAGAATATCATCTACGATTTGGAAGGAAAGACCCAAATGGCGACCATAATTGTATAAGTGTTCGGCAGTTTCACGAGAAGTTTCACTAATTAATCCGGCTGCTTTAGAACTGTTGGCAATTAATGAAGCTGTTTTGTAATAGCTCTTTTGCAAGTAAGTTTCCGTAGACAGATCAGTATTAAAACGATTTAGCCCTTGTTGGATTTCTCCAGTGGCTAAATCCATAATTACTTCTGACAGTAATTTGACAACATCTAAATTATTTAGATTCGCTAAATACCAAGATGATTGAGCAAAGAGAAAGTCCCCTGCAAGTACAGCAATGCGATTACCAAACAAACTATGTACAGTGGGTACACCACGTCGAACATCTGACTCATCCACTACATCATCATGTACCAAACTAGCTGTATGGATCATTTCTGTAATCTCTGCTAATCTTCTGTGACGCGCTGTAATATCTTCCGTTATAGTTGCCCGCGATATAAGCAGCACTATGGCAGGTCTGAGGTGCTTTCCCCCAGCACCGAATAAATGTTCGGCTGCAGCATAAAGAATGGGGTGGCGATTTCCCACTAGCTGTTTAAGGTTATCTGCTAGTATTTGCAAGTCTGCTTCCACAGGGGTAAACAGGGATGTGGTTGGGGTCATGGATGGGCGGACTCTGGCTTAGGTTACGAAAGTTTACATATTCTTTAATTTTAAGATAACCCAGTGTCAGCGCAAAGTTTTCCTCCACCAATATGATTTTCAATATCTCTAGAACTTACCCAAAAATTAGATCATAAATATGTTATTATTAATTCCCTCTAAAGATTAATTAATTTTTGGCTTGTCCATACGTGCGTAAATAGTCGGAATACAACGTTAATAAAATGACACGCATTGTCACTAGACTCAAACTAGCTGTTGTCAACGAAAAATTTTTAAATTTAGTCTAGAAATTAGCTTCAAATTCAATCTAGTTGTGTTAGGCTAATACCTAAGGATATTAAACTTTTCAGATTATTCACTTCCAAAGTAGAACTATCGTCGGGTGGTTTTACGCAATAGTGTTGTGAGTCTAAAATAACTCGTCGCTCAAGATAAGAAGATGGGATTTATTCCCAATTTTTGCGCGAAGATCATACCTTTTTAGTCAAATTATGCTTTTCCGGTTATGGAACTAACTCAACGTATTCAGAAGACGTTGAGCATTAGCGTATATTTATGTAAATCGGTATGAAGTAAATAAAACAGTCTGAGTAGACTGCTGATGAGCGCGGTTATAGTTTGCTGTATAGCACCTTATAACTGCTATCGGATGTGGGGACTGGGAAAGTTGATATTAAAGAAAATAATTAACTGGACAGAGAGGATTATTTTTCTGCTGTGCCCGTTTTTGATGCTAACTAAAGTAATCAACCATACACTTGATTAACTAAAGTTCTGCTGCTTTTGTATAAAATTTCATATTCTTTATCAGAGATGGGGGGGACAATGATTTACGGAAATATGCCTATGATGATATTTATTTTAGCTGCTGGATACTTGTTTAGTGTGTACTTACTGTTAGCATTAGCAAAACGAACAGGCAGAAGAGGTATTTCTTACGGCGGGTTAAATCACACCAAAAATGAGTACAACCAGCAAAGAGAGTTAACTGCAAAGGTGACGGAAGCTGTTAATAGTCAATGAAAGCAACTTACAGGGGTGGAGGTCAATCCTTGCCCCTACTTTTTGCTGTTAAGATAGGACAGCCTCGGTAAAACATACTTGTTCTACCATTGGGGTATAGCCCAACCATTGTAAACCAGATTGGCTAAATTGTCGGGGACAACCGCTAACGGCGAAGCGCGTAGGCATGGGTGGATGAATATTCTTAGCACCTAATATATCTAATTCTTGAGAGCAAGTAGCGACGACATGAACTGCTGGGTCAATCAGTTTGACTTGGGGAGGCAGAAGCGATCGCAAAACTGGTGACATCAGGGGATAATGGGTACAACCATAAACTAAAGTATCTATTTCTTTCTCAATCAAAGGTTCTAAATAAGTTTTAGCTATTTCAGTAGTATAAGGATCATGGATGCGATTTTGTTCAATTAGTGGTACAAATTCTGGACAACTGACTTGCCAGACTTGGGCATTGGGTTGAATTGCTAAAATAGCTTGACGATAGGCATTGCTTTGAGCCGTAGCTGGGGTAGCAATCACGCCAATACGTCGTCCTTGTTGTGCTGCTGCCGTTGCTCCTGGTAAAATCACCCCTAGAATCGGGAAATTAAATTCTTGCTGGACAATATCTAATGCCAGAGCAGAACTGGTATTACAAGCCATAATTGCCATTTTCACCCGTTGTTGCTGCATCCAATGGAGGATTTCTCGAACAAATTGTAAAATTTCTAGTTGGGAGCGAATACCATAGGGAAGACGGGCTGTGTCCCCCACATAAATAATTGATTCATTGGGAAGTTGTTGGTAAATTTGTCGTAGTACAGTTAGGCCACCGACACCACTATCAAATACCCCAATGGGAGCGCGTTGCGGTTCTTGAGAGGAGATTGTATCAAAAATAGAAGGTGAATGCACAGAAAATATGAATGTAGATTGTGGTTAGTGGTCAATAGTAAAAAATAACAAACAATTAACAATAATTATCGTTGTTTTAAATAATTAAGGATACCATTAGCTATTCCCTCAGCCATACGATTTTGGTATTCTGGTGATCTTAAACGAGGATTATCTTCCCGACCAGTCATGTAGCCAGTTTCCACTAAAATAGCAGGCATAGAATTTTTTCTCAGAACATAAAATCTAGCTTTACGAGTTCCTCTATTATTAAGGGTACTAATATTTTGGAGAATAGCTTGGCGAACAGTATCTGCTAAGGCATAACCACTGTCATAATAATAGACTTCTAACCCATTTACATCAGATCGATTACCTACAGAATTAGCGTGAATGCTGACGAACAGAGTAGCATTAACACGTTTAGCTATATCCACTCGTCCTTGGAGTTCTACAAAAAAATCAGCATCTCGTGTGAGTACAACTTGTATACCGTTTTGCTCCAAAATTCTTGCAAGCTTTGTACTAATAGGTAGAACAACATCCTTTTCTAGTAAACCACCCAGACCAGGAGCACCAGAATCTTTACCACCGTGTCCTGGATCAATAACTACCAAGACTTTGCCTTTAGGAACTGGTGAACGTTCCTGGAATCCTGTTTGTGAAGGATCTGTATCAAAGCCTGGAGGATCTAATACTGGTATAGGTTGTTCAGATGGTGTAATTAGAGGACGTTGAGCCAGGGGATCAGTTTGTAATTGTAGCGCTAATAACCGAGAGGTAACTTGATTAATTCCACCTAAGTAGACACCAGATGCAGGTTGGACAAGAACAACTACAGTATTAGGAGATTGGGCTTGGAGGCGAACTTTCAGAATAGGGCTATTACTGTTAAAAGTGGGACTTTTAAACTGATTGGCTAATTTAGCATTGGGGATGGTAATACGAAATAAACGGGAATTTCTATCCCAGCCAGTGGTAGCAGATATAGCTTGGTCGCCGCGAATTAGTAATTGTGTGCCATTTCCAGCTATTTCTATAGATTGAATAGTCGCGGGGGAATCACCAAGTAATGCTACAGAGGATTGATCATCATTAGACAATTTACCGAAACGATCTGGAATCACTACAAAACCGTTGTCAACACTAGGTATTGCTTGCCAATTACGACTAGGATTATCCAATTGTAAGGTCATGCGAACAGCAGATGGATAACTGGATAATTGACTAAATTGGATGCGACGGACTCCATAGCGATTGATCACTACATCCCGTTGTTCCATATTTGGTGATAAAACCGCGCCAATGATATCAATATTGACAGAAGATCGATCATCTTGACTGCGATTAACTTGTAGTTGAGGATTTCCGCCACTGGTGCTAATGAAAAAACCATCTCCCGTAACTCGCAATTTATCAATTTGCACTACCCCTGGATTTGTTTCTCGGTTTGATGGGGTAATTCGATTTGTGGTGACTACGTTGTAAATACTTCTGGAATCCGGTATTGACTCAGATGATTGATCTGATCTTGGAGGTAATGATGGTTCGACCGTTTGCCCAGAAACCACCTCTGGCTGTGGTAATTCTACTGTCCAGCGGTTACGATTGGAGACAAATTTGACTTTGTTGGGGTTAAAGGTGTAACCAGGCGCGAGTTCTACAACTAAGCGTGTTGTTTGGTCATCAAATTGACCAATGCGAATAGTGCGAATTTTGTCACCAATCTGTTGTGTGAATGACGGACGACCCAATTTGGTCCCTGGTAAGTCAATTACCAGGCGAGTGGGGTTAAAAATAAGTTGGGCTTGGGGTTGGACAGGGCTAGATGTGTTAATTTCTAGACGATTTCGATTAGCATCAAACCGCCAAGAGTCTAAGTTCGCGGCCAAAGCGGGCGAAGATAGCATGAAGACTGTTCCAAAAGTGCTAGGTATTAACCAATGTAGTTTCACAATCCTTTCTCCTGATTCATATTATGGAATTTGTCAATATCTCAACTTATGGGCTAATCTTCAGACCATTATCGCTGCAAATTTAACTTTGCTCAGGTAAAAGATTTTTGAGTTGGCGGTAAGGTACGGCTAATGGCGTAACATTTTAGCATACAATCAGTTTAGTATTACTATTTGGTCAACAAATTCTTTTTTCTAGCATTAGTAATGGCATAAGATGATAAGTAATAAGAGTTACGATTATCTTGATCTTAAATACTGAAGAATACCTTGGGCGATCGCTTCAGCCATTTGATTTTGATAAGCTGAAGTTCTTAGTTTGGCAACATCGTCTCTACCAGTCAAGTAACCAGTTTCTACTAAAATTGCGGGCATAGAGTTTTTACGGAGAACATAAAACCGAGCTCTCCGTACGCTTCTGTCTCTGATATTAAGACTTTGCAGAATTTTACTATGAACAATCCGAGCTAGTGTTAACCCAGTGTCGTAATGATATGTTTCTAAGCCACTAACTTCTGGACGATTTTCACCGGCTGAATTAGCGTGAATACTGACAAATACACTAGCATTAGCTTGTTCTGCCATTGTTACTCGTCCTGGTAAAGTAACAAAGTAATCAGAATCTCTTGTCATAATTACTTGGATGCCATTTCGTTCTAAAATTTCCGCAATCCTTTTCCCAATGGGTAAAATAATATTCTTTTCCTGAACTCCACCAATACCAATCGCACCTGAGTCCTTACCACCATGTCCGGGGTCAATTATAACTACTATTTTTCCTTGGCGAACGGGTCGTCGTGGTCTAGTTTGTGGTTGACTTGAATTTAGGTCAGGTAGTGGCTGCTTTGGTGGTGATAAGGGAGGTAAATTTACAATTGGCCTGATCTGACGATATCGTTGCAATTTGAGAGCCAGAAATTTGTCTCCCTCTTGATTGAGTACACTTAGTGTAACACCCGATGCAGGTTGAATCAAGATAACTACAGTATTTGGCGGTTGAGATTGGAGACGGAGTTTGAGAATAGAACTATTAGGATCTAATGTGGGCTTTTGTACCTCGTTAGCTAATTTAGCATTGGCAATGGTAATCCGAAACAAACCAGAGCTTCTATCCCAACCTGTGGTAGCGGATATAACTTGGTCTGCTCTAATCAGTAATTGTGTACCATTGTCTGTAAGTTCTACAGATTGAATTGTAGCTGGAGAACTGTTATTTGTTCTGATTGGGGGAAAATTCTCATTTTCCGGTGCATTAACAATTCTCTTGCTAGGAAGTACGACTAAACCGCTACTACTGGAAGTTACTTGCCAGTCAGGGCTATTTTCGTTTACTTTTAAGGTGATGCGAACAGATGTTGGTGTTGTTTGCAATTGAGTAAATCCAATGCTGTCCACACCATATTTATTAACTGCTAAATTTCCTTGAGTTAAACTGGGTAATACAGTTGCACCAAGGATATCAAGAAATATAGTAGTTTTATCCTGGCTTCTGATGATTCTCGTTTGCGGATTACCACCATTAGTACGAATAAAAAATCCATCCCCAGTGATTTGTAATTTCTCAATTTGAGTTGTTGCTTTACTGTTGTTAGCAATAGGTGAAAACTCAGGTTTAAGTTGGGGGTCTATATTAGCTAGATTGTAATTATTATTATTACTAGTGGTATTGTTAGTGGTAGATAAGCTTGAATCAGTTGCTAATTTTGGTAATTGCACTGTCCAGCGATTAGGACTTTTACCCAGAAATTTTATTTGTTGAGGATCTAGGTTATAACCAGGATTCAGTTCTAAAACTATTCGGGTTTTTTGTTCATCAAACTGACCAACACGAATCTCCCGAATTCCTCCACCTATTTGTTGAGGTAACTGGGAACGTCCCAATTTTACACCCGGTAAATCAATTACTAACCGAGTGGGGTTAAAAATGAGTTGTGCTTCTGGTTTTACAGGACTATTGGTATTAATTTCTAATAGATTTTGATAACGATCAAATCGCCAAGATTCTAATTTTGCTGCTAAAGTTGGTGACGATAGCATAATTACAGTACCAAAGGTAGCAGGTATTAACCATTGTAATTTCACGGGTTTTTCTCCTTAGCTAAATTAATAATTAATGCCTGGTATACATATAAAAAACACCCCCTAAGGTCAATTTCTGACATAGTTGGCTGGATTATTGACGATAATTATTGAAAACATCTTTAAACACTGAACACTATTATGAAAAATGGGCATACAAAACATGATAAAGACTACGAAAATGGGAAACAAGGAAAAACTTATACCAAGGGTAAATAATCTTCTATATTAATTTGTTTCTGAAGCATTTAAAAGTAGGAATAATAACCATTGTTAAAATTAGAGAGTGCCAATATTATAGAAGACGGAGATTGGATAAAAGAAGTTTCCTCCAACCTCCTGATATAGTAAATGTAGAACCTACAGTAGATCAAATTTCTAAATATTTTCTGTGGGTTTTACCGAGAGATTGTGGTGACATTCAAATTACTAATTGTCTTTTGTAGTGCTGAGAGATTGTGGTGTTTCTACTGCTAATAATTTTTCAGAGTTGCTGTCTAAATTTGTGGCGGTATTTGATTCTGGAAATACGAATCTTAGCAGGGGAGGAGCGATAAATGTGGTAATAATAACCATCATAATAATTGCTGCTCCTAATGGTTTTGAGAGGACACCACTAGCAGCACCTACACCAGCAAATACTAAGCCGACTTCACCTCGGGGAATCATCCCCACACCAATGGCCCAGCGGTTAATGCCCGGTTGACCAAATACTGTTAAGCCTGTCACTACTTTACCAATGATGGCAACTGTAATCAGGAAAGTTGCCATGATTAAGGCTTCCTGATTGGTGGGAATGGCTGGATTTAAGACTCCCAAATCGGTTTTTGCCCCAACTGTGACGAAGAAGACGGGAACTAACATATCCGCAATGGGGATAACTTGTTTTTGCAGTTCTTTCCGTTTGTCGGTTTCTTCAAGGACTAACCCGGCGGCAAAAGCACCCAGAATAGCCTCTAGATGAATGACAGAGGCGAGATAAGCCATGATTATGGCAAAAATGAAGGCGGGAATGACTAATTCACCTCTAGTTTTGAGTTGATCAGCGATCGCTACAAATGATTTATTAAAGATATTACCGAAAACTATCGCCCCAATTAGAAAAGCACTGGCACTAATAATTAAATAAATGACGTTACCGACATCTACGACACCATCTTTAGCTAAACTGGCAACTACCGCCAGAACGATAATTCCCAAGACATCATCAATAACGGCTGCACCAAGGATTATTTGTCCTTCTTTAGAATTTAACCGTCCTAATTCGGAAAGCACTTTGGAGGTAATACCAATACTGGTTGCTGTCAAAGCTGCACCAGCAAAAATGGCCGGAATGGCACTAATTCCAAATATGGTCATTAATCCCACAGTTCCCGCAGCAAAGGGGACTATTACCCCTGCTGTAGCCACTACGAAGGCTTGAACACCAACGGCCATGAGGTCTTTGAGGTTCGATTCTAAGCCAATTTCAAACAGAAGGATAATTACACCCAATTCTGATAAAACTGAAACTACCTCGGACTGGACTGCAAATACCTGTGGTGTGGCTTCTGGGGTTAATCCAGCGGTGAGTTGCAGGAAGGTCATGATTAAGGAATTAGAAGCGTCTGTACCACCTTCTGGGAAGACTAATAAATGGAGTACGGAGACACCGATAACTACACCACCGAGAAGTTCACCTAAAACTGCTGGTAAGCCGATTTTGTTGCATAATTCTCCACCCAGTTTGCTGGCGAAGTAAATTACGACTAAGCTTAATAGCACGGCGGCTAATACCATGGAACTGTCTACGGTTTCTGTCGCTAATATGGGAATGGTTGCACTGATAAGCTGCATTGGTTATCTAAATAATAATTTCTTTATTTTTACTCTTTTCTTTGCTGTTGACGATACCAGGGGTTTAGCAACTTCTAGTCCTGACTAAAAGCTAAAGTTGGTTAAAACCGACTATTTCGGCATTATTTCGGCTAAAAATAGGATAATTTTCGATTTTGATTTAATCATGGTATGTTTTAACCTACTTTAGCTATTAGATTGGAATTTAAGTTCGGGGTGGGTTTGTCAGCTATTTTAAGGCATTCGATAATCAGGTTATTAACATAAAGATAGTTATCTAGTGCCTCGATTTCTGCTACGGATATATCAACCATTTCTGGGGTAAGATGAAAACCATTAAGCAATGTTTTCATAAAATCGAGAGCAAAAGCTAGATGTATTTCTTTTGATTGTTTTTTATTGGGAATTTTAGCTTTTAGTCTTTCTATTTCTATGCTTAACCTGGTTAAATTGAGATTTTGATCAAAGATATGTAAGTTCTTAAGGACACAAATATATTTAATTGTATTAGCATAAGTATTACTAAGGTCATAAATACTATTGCCAAAACTTTTCCAAGTATCTGCATAAGCTTTTTCATGGGCTTTTTTATAAACTTTGAGGTAATCATCTGCATACTTTCCCTCATAAGTATTTATGTAATCATTTGCGTAAGTTATTGCATTTGTATAAATTTGGATGTGGGCTTTAACCATGGTGTAATCAATAGCGTAGTCTTTGGCGTTAGCGATCGCAATTAAATGTTTTTCTATAGGTTTATAATTACCCGTGGATACATCTGTAACTTGTTTTGACCAATTTAATAAAGCTTGCAATTTCTGGGTATTAATGTATTTTCGTACCTCCTTTTCCATTAACACTAACAAATCATCTGCACTACCCCGCGTTACCTCAGCAACTAATATAAATACGTCTTTCCAAGTTTTATCTATCAGATGTTCAGTAACTAATTTTTCAGCTAAGTGATAATCATTAATATATTGAGCGGTTAAATATTCCTGTAGGGTTAAATTAGAAAAAGAAAATACATCTTCAACACTTTTCACTAAAATCCCTTTTTGTATAATAGCATCTAAAACCGCTTTACCATCTAAATAGTATTGTGTATCCAAATTACTCGCTAAGAACTTATTAATTTGTTCTACAATTTCCCTTTGGGAGAAAAACAGCCGATTAGATTTAAAACCTGTATAAGCAATTTCTGATAATAACAAATTTTGTAAATTTGTATGCAAACCTTGATAAATTTCATCTCCCAGAACTCGCTTTTCTAAAACCCATTCTTCCAATAAAATTAGTAATACCTTTTTACATAACACACTACGATTATTAGGAAAGTTTTGGAAACGGTCATATACTAAACAAAGAAAAGTCAGGAATAAAGGTCTATGTGATAACTCTTTTGCAACTTTGTTTTCTGATTTTTGCAGTAATTCCCAACATTTATCACCCATTTTCGTCTGGTGATCATTCTTTCCTTGAAACCAGTTATTAATAAATTTCTGAATTTTTTCATCATCAAAATCAGCGATAGTAACCTCGCTAAACTGACGAAAATTATGGTAATACGCTGGGCGACAAGAAACTATAAAACGATTTTTATTATTTCTATCAACAAAGCTTTGAATTTGATTAATAGTTTCAGATAATTTATTACTTGGTACTTGGTCTAAACCATCGAGTAAAATTAATAATCTACCTTGATGTAAAGCCTCACTTGTAAACCTTTCTGGGACTGGGAATTTACAAGTACGAAACTCTTCAATCATAATTTTTTCTATATATTCGTTTTCACTAAAGCTCAACTTTTGCAAGTTAACAAAAACAGGAATATAACCTGATTTAAATCCTCCTTTTCTACCTTTTAATGCTTCTATTCCCACTTTTCGTAAAAAGGTAGACTTACCCGCACCTGCTTCGCCTAAAACCATCAAATATTGTTTTTCATAAGCAAGTTTAATTCCTAATTTTTGTTGAGAATCTTGAAATTTTGACTTTTGGCTTTTCTCTTGAGGATATAGCTTGTCTAAGTTTTTAATCGCTGCAAAACTACGAATCGCATCATCATTTGTATCAGTATTTGAAAACAGCACTTCTGTTCACACAGATTCTAGCTTTACAGGTTCGCGTATTCCCAATACCTTGAGAGTACCGTGTTCATCTATATAGTTCTGTTCATATTGTTTGCAAGCACTAACAATTAGTTCTTTTGCTAATTTCTCTAAGGGTTGAGGAAAAATTCCCAGAATTTTATCTTTTCTTCGCCAAAAAGACTGGAAAACGGTAAATGCTACACTGCTAACACCTGATCTGATCACAGATTTAAACCCTATCTTGTCATAGTCCATAATTATATCTCACAAATATCCATCTAAAGGAGGATGAATAATGTATTTTTTAATTAAAATACGCCATTTAGCTGAAATTGTCATGGTTTCATGGTTTTGATTTCGCCAGAGAACGCAAAGTGCAGTATATCTCGAAAAAATTCCTAATTTCCCAAAAAATTCCCGCAAAAAAAGCAGATTTGGGGGTTGACATTCGATTTTAAATCTGTTACAATACAATTGATAAGGAAGAACTATCATAAAATAATCAGGAAGTCCAACACATAGTTTTTGTCCTTGCCAAAAATGTAAGCAAGCCTGTTATAAATTTAAACAGTGTGAAACTTATTAATATGCAAATTGCATCCAAGTAATTACACTTTCGGTGTAAAAATGTTCTAGTGGCTGTTAGTGATTAGCGGTTGATTAAGAATTAATATGTTTTTAGAGGAGTGCCAGCAAAATGTCTATGACTGTTTTATCTGATTCCCGGTTTCCCGTCCAGAAAATTGGCAAGATATTATCTTTAAGCATATTTATGTGGGCAATTTTTATGTTACCTGCATCGGCGCAAGAAAAAGAAAAATTATGGCGGACTTTAACTGTAAGTGGAAGAGGAGTAGAAACAATTTCCACAACTCTATCCCAAGTTAGTTTAGGTGTAGAAATTCAAGGAAAAACGGCTGAAGATGTCCAAAAAGAAGCGGCTCGCAAATCATCGGCTGTAGTGGCTTTGCTCAAAAACCGCAATGTGGAAAAATTGACGACTACAGGTGTTCGCCTTAATCCAGTTTATAGCTACAGTAATAATGTTCAGCGTATTACTGGTTATGCTGCTAGTAATACAGTGAGTTTCCGTATTCCCACAGATAAAGCAGGAACATTATTAGATGATGCGGTCAAGTCCGGGGCGACACAGATTAACGGTGTAAGTTTTATTGCTAGTGATGAAGCGATCGCCAGTGCCCAGAAACAAGCTTTGAAAAAAGCTACCCAAGATGCTAAAGAGCAAGCAGAAGCAGTCCTGAGCAGCTTGGGATTACAACAAAAAGAAATTGTCAGCATTCAGGTTAATGGTGCAACTCCACCTCCACCCTCACCCGTGCTTTACCGGGCTGAGGCTAAGTTAACTGGTGCAGATGCTTCTACTCCCATAGTCGCTGGTGAACAAGAAGTACAAGCGTCAGTAACATTACAAATTAGTTATTAGTCAGTAGTCAGTAGTCATTGGTCAGTAGTATTTAAACAAAGAACAACTGGCAAAGGACAACTGACAAAGAACAAACTAGAAATTATCTGGAGACATATCAGACATTCCACCTTCATTATCACGCTTAGAACCTAATAACTCTAGTTGTTCGACATTAATAACTGGACTAGAACGAGTAACTCCGCTTTGGCGATCGCTCCAAGTATCAAACTTCAAAGAACCTTTAACTCCAATCAAGCTACCTTTACGGACATAATTTCCAGCAACCTCCGCAGTTTTTCCCCAGAGTTCTAGATTAAACCAATCTGGTTTATCATTGTTACGGGATCTGCGATTAACGGCTAGAGTCAATCTACATTTCACTGTACCCGACTCAAAATACTTGATATCTGGGTCGCCACCAACACGACCAACAAGAGTGACAACATTAATGCTCATGGCTTTTATTTCTTAGTAGCTTTGTATTGTATTATTATGACTTGATAATAACTAATGGTGAAAGTATTAAAAATATGTTATAATTCCGACAATCAAATTTAACAAATAATTCAAAAAATCCTGAGTATTTGAAAAAATTACACGGTTATACTAAGTGACCTTGAGAATATGAAACATAAAATTCCTGAAACTAAAATCAAGATTGATAGACTACTGGATAGGAACATAGTATAGTTTACTGGAGTCAGACAACCAAAATATCATGGAATCTACCATTATAGTGGTATTCACTGGAATGAGATATATTCTTAGCCCCTCCTCCCTTGTAGGTTGGATTATGGTATTTCACTCAACCAAGAACCGCTATATTAATTCTTATCTTTGTAGTTACAAGTGGTGTAAATAGGGGACATATAGAAGCGTGGGTTTTTTCAGAAGTTTTCGTCCATCATGGGATATGGGTATCGACCTCGGTACAGCCAATACCTTAGTTTATGTATCTGGTAAGGGAATTGTCCTTCAAGAACCTTCAGTAGTTGCCATTGATCAAAATGAAAAAGTGGCACTAGCAGTGGGAGAAGAAGCAAAAAAAATGCTCGGTCGCACACCGGGTAATGTAATTGCTCTGCGTCCTCTGCGTGATGGTGTAATTGCTGATTTTGATACTGCCGAGTTAATGCTAAAAAGCTTTATTCAGCGAGTCAATGAGGGTAGATCCTTGATGCTACCACGTATTGTCATTGGTATTCCTAGTGGTGTCACAGGAGTAGAAAGACGGGCTGTTATGGATGCAGCAACTCAAGCTGGAGCTAGGGAGGTATTTTTAATTGATGAACCAGTAGCAGCGGCAATTGGTGCAGGGTTGCCAGTGGCAGAACCTACTGGTAACATGATTATTGATATCGGTGGGGGAACAACAGAGGTAGCGGTATTAAGTCTTCAAGGTACAGTAATTAGTGAATCAGTTCGCATTGCTGGCGATGAATTAACTGAAGCCATTATCCAGTATATGAAGAAAATTCATAATCTCGTAATTGGTGAACGAACCGCTGAGGATATTAAAATTAAAATTGGTTCGGCCTATCCCACCGCAGATGATAATGATAGTGTCATGGAAGTCCGGGGTTTGCATTTACTTTCTGGTTTACCCAGAACTGTCACCATCAAAGGCCCAGAAATTCGGGAAAGCATGGTAGAGCCTCTAGCGGTAATTATAGAAGCAGTTAGGCGGACACTAGAAAGAACCCCGCCAGAACTGGCAGCAGACATTATTGATCGTGGCATCATGTTGGCGGGTGGTGGTGCATTGCTCAAAGGGCTGGATACATTGATTAGCCATGAGACAGGTCTTGTTACCCACATAGCCGCGGATCCTTTAAGCTGTGTAGTATTGGGAACTGGTCGCGTATTAGAAAACTTCAAGCAATTGGAGAGAGTATTCAGCGGGCGTTCTCGTAATATGTAATAGCAATTAGTAAGTTAGGTATGGGTTCTGTATTTAGTTATAATTATAGAATCCATTATCTTCAAAGTACAGGGAGGTTGAATCCAAGGTTTCCACCTCAAAACTATGAACAGACGTGGAACACAGGAGATATCACCAACTCCCAAGCAAAGTATAAAAATATATAAGGGTATATTATGTTTATTCTCAAACGTTGGTGGGAACACAAGGGATTACAAATAGGAATATTAACTTTAGTTCTAGGTAGTGCTTGGACACTCAGAGAAACAAAAGGGGCATTATTACGCGAAATATATCAAGCAATAAGCAGCCCATTACAGATGGTACAGTCAGGAGGGATTCCTGAGCAAAATATCCGGGATGCGAGATTTTTAGAGTTACAAACCCGCATAACTGATTTAGAAAGCCAAAATCAAAAATTAGAAACTTTACTGGGTTATATGAAGAAGGAAACCCTGCCACAAAAACCAATTATAGCGCGGGTGGTGGGACGTAGTGCCGATCATTGGTGGCAACAAGTAATTTTAAATCAGGGGACTGCATCAGGTATTCAAGAGGGTTCTATTATTAAAGCGGATGGAGGATTAGTCGGGTTAGTAGATAGTGTAACTACCAATACTAGTAGTGTATTGTTAATTAGTGATTTAAAAAGTCAAGTAGGTGTAACTATTAGTCGCACATCAGCTAAGGGGATCTTGCGGGGTGATGCTTCCGCTGAAGGGGTGTTAGAATTTTATGAAAAGGTGCCTAATGTTAAGGTGGGCGATTTGGTTTCTACATCTACTTATAGTCAGAAGTTTCCGGCTGGTTTAGCCATAGGTAAAATTAAATCCTTGGATTTAAAGAAGCTTCCCGCCTCCATAGCTAAGGTAGAGTTATTTCCATCAATTCGATATTTAGATTGGGTGGCTGTTTATCCTCAACCAGAAAAACAAGGGTTAGAAACTCCAAATATGACTAAATGAACTAGAAAATTGATTTTCTGGTGGAACTGGAGTTTTTATTAATTTGTAAAAGTTCAAATATTGTCCGTCACGAGTATTGTAACGCTTGTTCTCAATACGGATACATTCTATTCTTTTGTGGCTAAACTGCTATATGTTATAGCGGATAAAGTTAGTTGTCATAAAAATTTATATTTAAAATCATGAACTTATTCAAACCAGTGTTCTATAGTATTACTCAAATACTAGGGTTCATTTAGGTTATCCTAGATGGTATAGTCAATAGTTTTTTCTGGAAGCATTGATCATCCTCTGAGGTTATCCCTACAGTTGATGAAAGAATCTAATGATGAAGATCAGCCAATTTCTGACTGAAAATCCTATACCGTACCTTTTTAGGAGTAAAATTGAAGATTATCTGGTCTAAAGTTCTGTTGCTGGGTCAATTTTATTGCTAGATTTTGATCAAACAACATCGTTGACAAGTTCTGGAGGTTAAACAAGATAATTCCGATCTCAAATTGGATATTTTGTCCAAATTTTGCTTTTAAAGGGGGTAAGATAATGGTTATACATAATTATGTACCTTTAAGATATTAGCGAAATTACCACTTGATAATTGCTATAATCTATTCTTCCCTCTAACATTCTTATCTATTCTTAGGCGTAAATTTTTATGGGTTCTCCAATGAATCGTCTGTCTATTTTTGTAGACGGAAACAATATGTTCTATGCTCAACAAAAAAATGGTTGGTTTTTTGACCCCCGGCGGGTTTTAGAATATTTCAAATACGAACAGTCAGATACTACGTTAATTAATGCTTTCTGGTATACTGGGTTAAAAGACCCACAAGACCAACGGGGTTTCCGAGATGCACTTATCAGTTTGGGATATACAGTCCGCACGAAAATCCTCAAGGAGTATTATGATGACGCTTCTGGTCGTTACTCCCAAAAAGCCAATTTAGATATTGAAATTGTCGTTGATATGTTTAATACGGTAGATCAATATGACAGAGTTGTATTATTCAGCGGAGATGGTGATTTTGAAAGGGCTATAGAACTTTTACGCTCCAAGAATACGCATATTACAGTAGTATCAACGGAAGGGATGATTGCCAGGGAGCTACGAAATGCTACTGATAGATATATAGACTTGAATGATATTAGAGACAGAATAGAAAAAACTGACGGTTAATTACCTTAGTATTTATTTACAAATCTCAAAATTAAAAACTAAAGTTCATAGTTCAAGTTATTTTATCAAGAAAGAATATAGGAATTAGTAGTCAATAAATGATCATAAATTCCGTAGAATTGACAAAAAAAATATTGATTCTAATTCCATTATTTTCTTTGATTCAGCCCCTTATCAAAATTAAAAGAGGTTAAGCTAATGAGCAGACAAGCCGATAGAATTATCATCTTTGACACCACATTGCGCGACGGGGAACAGTGTCCAGGAGCAACCCTTAATATAGATGAAAAGTTAGTTATTGCTAAACAATTAGCACGTTTAGGAGTAGATATTATTGAGGCGGGATTTGCTTTTGCTAGTCCTGGAGATTTTGAAGCGGTTAGCAAAATTGCTCAAACCGTAGGAACGGAAGATGGTCCGGTAATTTGTAGTTTAGCCAGAGCTAGACATGATGATATTAAAGCCGCAGCAGCAGCTATAAAACCGGCTGCTAAAGGGAGAATTCATACTTTTATCGCTACTTCTGATATTCACCTGCAATATAAGTTAAAAAAGACTAGACCGGAAGTAATTGCGATCGCCGAAGAAATGGTAGCCTATGCCAAAAGCTTCACTGATGATGTAGAATTTTCTCCAGAAGATGCGGGACGATCTGATCCAGAATTTTTGTATGAAGTTTTGGAAAGAGCGATCGCGGCTGGAGCAACAACTGTTAATATTCCTGATACGGTAGGTTATACCACTCCCAGCGAATTTGGGGGCATCATTAAAGGCATTACCGAAAATGTCCCCAACATTGACAAGGCCATTATTTCTGTTCACGGCCATAATGATTTGGGTTTAGCGGTTGCTAACTTTTTAGAAGCGGTAAAAAACGGTGCTCGGCAATTAGAATGTACTATTAATGGCATTGGGGAAAGAGCCGGAAATGCGGCTTTAGAAGAGTTGGTAATGGCTTTGCACGTCCGTAGACAATATTTTAATCCTTTTTTGGGACGGGCTGAAAATTCGGAAGCACCGTTAACAAATATTGATACCAAACAAATCTATAAAACCTCGCGTTTGGTTTCCAATTTAACGGGAATGTTGGTACAACCAAATAAAGCCATTGTTGGTGCAAATGCTTTTGCTCATGAATCGGGAATTCATCAAGATGGGGTATTGAAAAATAAACTCACTTATGAGATTATGGATGCTCAATTGATTGGTTTATCTGATAATCAAATAGTATTGGGTAAACATTCTGGGAGAAATGCTTTTCGGACACGGTTGAAAGAATTGGGTTTTGAACTGTCAGAAACTGAATTGAATAAAGCCTTCGTCAAATTCAAAGAAGTAGCGGACAAAAAGAAAGAAATCTCTGATTGGGACTTGGAAGCTATTGTTAACGACGAAATCCAACAAGCGCCAGATTTATTTAAAGTAGAATTGGTACAGGTTTCCTGTGGTAGTAAGGCTCAACCTACCGCTACAGTCACACTCCGCACTCCCAACGGGGAAGAATTAACCGACGCGGCCATTGGTACAGGTCCAGTGGATGCGGTATATAAAGCTATCAATCGGGTGGTGAATGTGCCTAATGAGTTAATTGAGTTTTCTGTACAATCTGTTACCGGAGGAATTGATGCTTTAGGAGAAGTGACAATTCGCTTACGCCATGAATCTCGTGTATTTTCAGGTCATGCAGCTAATACTGACATTATTGTGGCATCGGCTCAGGCTTATGTAAATGCACTGAATAGATTGGTTTCAGCCTTACAGCAGGAAGTGAAGGAAGAAGTAACAGCATAGAAGGTGTAGAGACGAGAATCCCTACCCAGGGAACGTCTCTACTTTTGAATTAATTCCAGCGACTGAGATAAAATTTCTTGTTCATTAACCATAGCTGCTAATTCTTCTGTTTCATAACGTCCTTCAAAAGCTTCTAGCGCCGCTCTTTTTAGTGCTACTTGATATCCTTGTTGGAGAATTTCCATTAATTCTGTTTGATTCAAGTAAACACCACCAGATTTGCGGCGCTTGTTAATTTTATTGATTTCTCGCACTGCATTTTCTATAGAAAGTTCCCAAGAACGGGTAGAACGTTTTTCAGCTTTTTGTTTGATTAAATGGATGAGGAGAATTACGCCATAACTATCAATTTTATTGATTTTATCACTGAGGCTCATTTCTTCTAATTCATCCACTAACAGTAAAGCTTCATTGATTTTGCCTTGTTGTAGGAGTTGTCTAATTTCTAGTAGTTCTTCCATGTTATTTGTTGAACTTGTTAAGAAGAATTAATATTTATTATATGTTAAACTATTCATTAATGGATAAAATAATTAAATACTTTGTGAAGTAACTTACCTTATAAAAATACATTTACGAGGACTAATATGAAAATACGACAACTTGAACTCCAGAATTTTCGATGCTTTGAGCAGAAAACGTTTGAGTTTTCCGATCAATTTAATGTTCTTATTGGTGATAATGCTACAGGTAAAACTGCAATTCTTGATGCACTAGCTATTGGTGCTGGTAGCTTTTTTTTAGGAATTGACAAAATTAAGCCACTCAATATTAATAAAGACGACATTCGTCTTATTCTCAGGCAAGAAGGAGAAACACCAACACTACATGATGTTTCATCAGTTGTTGTATCTTGTCATGGTACTTTTGAAGATATAGAAGAAATCTCATGGAAAAGAGAACTCAAACCTAATAGTGCTACTACAAGTCGTGGAGATGCAAAAGAAATATTACAATATGCTAAAAAATTACAGCAGAAAGTTCGTGTTCAAAATGAAGATAGAGAAAAGATCATTTTACCCGTGATTTCATATTACAGTACAGGTCGTCTTTGGGTTCAACATAGGGATACGGAAATAGAAAATATTAAAGGACCGGGTTCTCGATTTCTAGGATATAAGAATTGTCTGACAAAATCCAATGAAATGAAAAAAATAATGCCGTGGTTTAAAAAATGGGAATTAGCATCTTTACAAGAGGGAAAAACTTTAGGTACTTTGTTATGCGTGAAAGAAGCTATTAAAAATTGTATGGAAGATTGGCAAGATGTCAAGTATGATGTACGTCTAAATAAACTGATTGCTACTGCACAAGATGGAAGAACTTTACCCTTTAATATGTTAAGTGATGGGGTAAAAAATATGATAGGAATAGTTGCTGATATTGCCTATCGTTGTGTCACCTTAAATCCACAATTTAACGGTGAAGCCGCGCGACTGACACCAGGTGTTGTACTCATTGATGAAATTGATTTACACCTACATCCTAAATGGCAACGTCGAGTAGTTGAAGATTTAAAGAGAACATTTCCCAAAATTCAATTTTTCGCAACTACCCATTCACCATTTATTATTCAATCTTTAAAAGCCAATGAACTCATAAATCTTGATAATAGAGATGGCGAATATGTTAAAAAAAGCATTGAGGATATTGTTGAAAATGTCCAAGGAGTAGAATTACCACAACAAAGTGAAAGATGGAAAAATATGATGGAAGCTGCTCAAGAGTATTACCAGGTTTTAGAACAAGCAGAAAATGTTTCTGAAGAAGAGATTGAGAGATTAAAATATAGATTAGATGAACTATCTATGCCATATAGTGATGATCCAGCTTATCAAGCCTTCTTAAAAATGGAACGTTTAGCAAGAGGATTATAAAAATGAGACCAGTTGTTAGAGGTAAAAATACAAAAGTTTTCAAAGATTATAAAGATGCACGAGGAGACTTAATTGAGAAACTTGGTGAATATTGTTCTTATTGTGAAATGCGTATTCCCTCATCTCTAGATGTTGAGCATATATTACCAAAATCACAATTTCCCGATGAAGAAACTAATTGGGAAAACTTTTGTTTAGCTTGTACTAACTGCAACTCAACTAAAAAATCTCCTATGGAGAAAAGGTGGGATAGTTCATGGAAACATCTTCACATAACCTTCGCTAAAATAGCCGCAAGAAGTGAATTTTATTGGATTGATCAAGATAATACTTTCCGAGCTTTTGAGTATAGCAAAGGTGGAGTTGTTAAAGTAAATCCTTCTTTAGCTTCCGAAGAAGAAATAGTAGCTAAAGAAACTATTAAAATGCTGGGATTAGATAGAATACCTAACCCTGATCCACAAATGAAAGATCGCCGATGGATTAACCGTAAAGAAGCGTGGGATAAAGCAGAAAGGGCTTTACAAAGACTTAGTAAATGTAATGATCAAGAATCTTTAGAAGCAATGCGAGATTCAGTTATTGAACAAGCTGTACCTCAAGGTTTTTTCTCAGTATGGATGACAGTTTTTAAAGATGATCCTGATATGTTAAATCGCTTTATTAATGCTTTCCCCGGAACTTGTACAGATTGCTTTGATGTGGAAGGAAAGGCTATTCCGCGTCCAGGGGGAAGAATATAAAAACGCAGAACTATAACTTAAAAAATGATGGGATAAGTAATTATGAATAATAACCAAAATGTAGCTGAAGCTGTTGATTTACTTTTTAACCCAACATCTCTCCAAGCAGCAATTCAAATTGAAGATGAAACCGACTGCGACGTGATAGCAGGATTAGATTGGGGTTTAGCAATTCCCGCTTTATTACAAAACCCTGGAATGTTAGGAAGAATGACACAGTTGCGCGTATCACTCAACCGAGAACTGCGGTTACTCATAAAAGAATGGAATTTGGGTATAGGAGAAAAAACGGCTTTAGAAGTAGCACAAAAACGATTAATTCAAAGAATAAAATTACCCGAATCTGTAGCTTTATCAGCACTGGAAGAAATTTTAAAACAAGATGAATTATATGATGTTGAAGAATTTATATCTAATCGGGATTTATTAAAGTCACTTTTGAGCATTTTATTATTAGCTAGTGATTGGGAAGAAATAGCTGTATCTGCTGCAAAGTCAGTACAAGAACAGATAATTTATCAAGTAGGAATTAATCAAATTTCTGCATAAAAAGGTGGGTCTTTTAAAGCACCCGCAAAAACATTAACTATCAGTTTTCATCTTCCAACCTGGTTTGACAACCTGACGACCGCGTGCAATTACTAAAGAATCACCAGGGACATCTTCCGTTACTGTTGAACCTGCGGCTATGTAGATATCATTTCCCACAGTAATAGGTGCAACTAAAACACTATACTATTTGTAGACTTGTTCAGTTACGAATTGAAACCTACTTATTTTAGATTTGTTTTTTGTTCTGAAAATAGATTTGATTTGGTGGAAAAAATTTGTAAAAATAACCCAGATGTTTGTTCTAGTAATAAAACGAGAATTAAATTGAAAGAAATTCCCACAGATGATTTATAGGTGATAGAAAAGCAATTAAGGTACAATGCGGTTAAATTAATTTAAATGATATAATAATTTATTGATATTATAGAAGATTATCTTTAACCAAACCAAGTAATTAAAAAAACAACTATGACACAACAACCGATACAAGTAATTGGCGGTGGACTTGCAGGAACAGAAGCAGCATGGCAAATAGCCCAGGCCGGAGTACCAGTAATTCTCCACGAGATGCGCCCTAAACGCTTCAGCCCTGCCCATCATACCGAAAATTTAGCCGAATTGGTCTGTAGTAACTCCTTTGGGGCTATGGCCAGTGATCGCGCCGCCGGTCTATTACACGAAGAATTACGCCAACTCGGTTCTATTGTCATCTCCAAAGCAGATGAACACGCAGTCCCCGCTGGTGGGGCTTTGGCGGTGGACAGAGGACAATTTGGGGAAGATTTGACCAAAACCCTAGCCAATCACCCTTTAATTGATTTTCGACGGGGGGAAGTTACAACAATTCCCGAAGGTATTGTCGTTTTAGCTTCAGGACCCTTAACCAGTCCCGATTTAGCCGCAGATTTACAACAATTTACGGGGATGGAATATCTTAGCTTTTTTGATGCTGCAAGTCCCATTATTACCGGAGATTCTATCAATAAAGATATTGCATTTATGGCTTCTCGTTATGACAAAGGTGAAGCAGCTTATCTAAATTGTCCCATGAATAAAGAGCAGTATTTACAATTTCGATCAGCACTTTGTCAAGCAGAACAAACAGAATTAAAAGACTTTGAAAGAGAAACAGCGAAATTTTTTGAAGCTTGTTTACCAATTGAAGAAATGGCAAAAAGAGGGGAAGATACCATGCGTTATGGACCACTAAAACCAGTGGGTTTATCTGATCCTCGTACGGGAGAACGTAACTATGCGGTAATTCAATTACGACAAGAAGATAAAGCTGGTCAACTTTGGAATATGGTAGGATTTCAAACTAATTTGCGCTGGGGTGAACAAAAACGAGTATTTCAAATGATACCTGGTTTAGAAACAGCCGAATTTGTCAGATTAGGAGTAATGCACCGCAATACTTTTTTAAATGCACCCCAGTTAATGTTAGCAACCTTGCAATTTAAAGAACGTCCAACCTTATTAGCTGCGGGACAATTAATAGGAACAGAAGGTTATACTGCTGCATCTGCAGGAGGTTGGTTAGCGGGAACAAATGCTGCTAGATTAGCATTAGGAAAAGAACCCCTAATTTTACCTATTACAACCATGATGGGGGCATTATTTGAGTTTATCAGATCTGCTGCACCAAAACATTTTCAACCCATGGCTCCTAACTTTGGAATCATCCCAGATTTGGGAGTAAAAATCAAGAGTAAACCAGAAAAATATGGACGTTACCGCGACAGATCCTTAGTAGATTTAGCAACTTGGAAAAAAGAAAATTTAGGCATTTTCATTGAAGAAGAAAAATACAGATAATTTGCATATCTAAAATCCATCAAACTCTTGTGGGGTGGGCATCTTGCCCGCCATAATCATACAATTCAAATATAGAAAATCCTCACAAAAAGTATTTTAATCCTTCTGTTTTAACATCACCAAACCATGAATACCTACCGCTGTAATCACACCTCCTAATAATCCCCAAGTAGCATCTGCAAAAACATTAATTCGATGAGCTAAAGCTCGATGATATGCAAATTGTAAAGTTCCTTTATCAAACTTTTTATCATTGGCAATTTTTTCTATGTAAGTTTCAGCTTTAATCAGCGCATTATAATCCACAGCAAAAAAATAAAGAGATATTAACACTACCAAAAAACCAGGAACAACTAAAGTAAATAGTAAAATTACTGGACGTATTTTCATAAAAACTTAGTGATTTACTGAATCTATATAATTTAACTTTATTTTTGTAAAATTTACAACTGACACAAAAACCTCCCAAACTCTCATTTCTCCGTGTCCTCCGTGTCCTCTGTGGTTCGTTATTACCAAGACCAATAAAATCAAATTATAGTAGAATAAGCAACTTAATCATAATCAAACGCAGATAAACACAGATAAATGATAATGATTATTCTGTACAGTCTCAGAAGATGTTTTCAAACCCAAGCAGGTAGGTTTCGCTTGTGTAGAGGCGGTTTACAACTGCTTGTATATGTATAAATTTAGACTTTTCAAACACCCTATCAGATAAAATTTAGTAGAAGTCATGAAAATCAAGGTTAGAATAACTAAAATTAAATTGTATTAAGTTAAAAGAAATTGTCAAAACAACTCACTCACAACCTGTTCCCCGGTTCAGTTATCAAATTAGATCATGGGTTAACATTAATTCACCAACAGATATCCACCACACCCATAGTGGTAGCTGACGTTTGGGTAGGTGCGGGAACTAACCTAGAACCAGAACCCTGGTTTGGAATGGCACATTTCCTAGAGCACATGATTTTTAAGGGGACTCCCAACCTACTTCCTGGGGAATTTGATTATCACATTGAAAAAATTGGCGGTGTCAGTAGTGCCGCAACAAGCCATGATTACGCCCATTATTCCATCACAACCGCTGCTAATTATTTAGAAGATACACTACCCTATTTAGGGGAATTACTCCTGAATGCAGCCATTCCTGACGACGAATTTATCAGAGAACGGGATGTGGTGTTAGAAGAAATCCGTAGTTATAATGATGATCCTGATTGGCTAGGTTTTCAATCTCTGGTTAAAAATGTTTACCAAAACCACCCTTACGGACGTTCTGTATTGGGTACTGAGCCAGAATTGATGCAGCATTCCCCGGAAGCTATGCGTCGCTTTTATCGCAATTATTACCAACCAGAAAATATGACTGTGGTAATTGTGGGGGGAATTGGTGAAAAAGCCGCTAGGGAATTGGTAAACCGTGTATTTGCAGATTTTCCTGAACGGGATAATTGTCTCCAATTTACCAAAGTTCCAGCACCGATAATTAAAGGCATTTGTCGTCATGAGTTAATATTACCAAGATTAGAGCAAGCGCGGTTAATGATGGCCTGGAAAGTACCGGGAGTAGAAGAATTTCGGGCTGTTCATGGGTTAGAATTATTGTCGGCTGTGCTAGGAGAAGGGAGAATTTCTCGGTTAGTATCTGATTTGCGGGAAGAAAAGCAACTTGTTCAAGACATTCGCTGTGATTTTTCTCTACAACAAGAATCAAGTTTATTCACAATTACGGCTTGGTTAGAATCAGAATATTTGGAACTAGTGGAAAATTTGATTTGTTCCCATTTGGAAAAATTGCAAAATCAAGAAATTAGTCAGCAAGAATTAAATCGCATTCGGAGGTTTTTATGTAATGATTTTGCTTTTTCCACAGAAACACCAAATCAGCTAAGTAGTTTTTATGGTTTTTATCATACTATCGCTCAGGCTGAATTAGTTACCAAGTATCCCCAAGAAATCCAATCTTTTAATCCTCAAGAACTGCAAAAAATAGCTCAACAGTATCTTTCCCCGGCTAATTATGCTGTGACAATTCTCCAACCTTGTTAGTTATTAACTGAAATTTAAAATGCAAACTATTAGTAGTCGCTCTCTTATTCATCGCACTGTGTTAAGTAATGGCATTATTTTATTAGTATCAGAAAATCAAGCTGCTGATATTATTGCTGGACGGATTTTTATCCGTGCTGGTAGTTGTCATGAACAGCCAGAAAAAGCTGGTCTAACTCATTTATTATCAACGGTAATGACCAAGGGCTGTGATGGTTTATCCAGCTTAGAAATTGCCGAAAAAGTTGAATCTGTCGGAGCTAGTTTAGGCACAGACGCAGCTACAGATTATTTTTTGCTATCTTTAAAAACGGTAACTGCCGATTTTATTGACATTTTAGCATTAGCTGGACAATTATTGCGATCGCCTACTTTTCCTGAAAATCAAATAGAATTAGAAAAACGATTAGCAATTCAAGATATTCGTTCTCAAAAAGAGCAACCTTTTAGCGTGGCCTTTGAACAACTACGTCAAGCAATGTACCCAAATCATCCCTATTCTATGTCAGTTTTGGGTGATGAAACAACCATGAGTAGTATTACCCGTGCTGATTTATTAGAATATCATCAAACTCATTTCCGTCCTGATAATATTGTAATTAGCATTGCTGGACGCATTACAGCAGAACAAGCAGAAAAACTAATTACCAAGATTTTTGGTGATTGGCAAATACCCACTTTACCAAAACCTAATCTTAATTTACCACAAATTATCGCCTCACCCAAATCTTGTTTACAACCCCTAAATACACAACAATCAATTATTATGTTAGGTTATTTAGGACCATCAGTAAATAACCCAGAATATGCGGCACTCAAGTTACTTTCTAGCTATTTAGGTAATGGTCTTTCTAGTCGTTTATTTGTAGAATTGCGAGAAAAGCAAGGTTTAGCTTATGATGTATCTGCCATTTATTCTACCCGGCTATTTCCCGCTTCCTTCGTAGTTTATATTGGCACTGCACCAGAAAATACCACAATAGCCCTTAATGGACTTCAGCAAGAAGTAGAATTGTTATGTACCACCGAACTATCAGCAGCAGCATTACAAACTGCTAAAAATAAAATTATCGGTCAATATGCTTTAGGTAAACAAACTAATGGACATATTGCTCAGATATATGGCTGGTATGAAATTTTAGGCTTAGGGATTGAATTTGACCAAAAATTCCCAGAATTAATTAATAATGTCACAGCAACGGAGGCAATTACAGTCGCTCGTAAATATTTAGAAGCACCATATCTGTCTTTAGTGGGACAAGAGGAAGCTATTCAAACCGCTATTTCCTAAAACTTTAAATTGCGTAGGTTGGGTTAACGTATGTTACCCAACAAGCATTGAAAACAATTTGGGTGATATTTTATATTCATACCAAAAAAATAACAGTGAATAAAGTGATAGCAATAAGTGTAAGATTAGTATCAGAAAGTTCTATAAAATTTTTATGAAAGTCAGTCTAACAGCAAATATTCCCAACTTGAGCGCGAATTCTTGGTATTGCTTACTTTTGTTAATCAGCACACCCCTATTAATTAGTTCTTCTGCTTTCATATCCACAGCAGCACCAGTCAAAATTGCCCAAGTTAATACAGAAGTTAAAATTAATCGTCCCTCTCTCAACTTAGGTAGTCAAGGTGAACGAGTTACAGAACTTCAAGCCGCTTTAAAGCTTTTGGGCTTTTATTCTGGTGCTGTGGATGGTATATATCAACAAAGTACCATTATTGCCGTTGCCCAGTTTCAACAAGCTGCGGGCTTAAATCCCAGCGGTAATGTAGATAACATCACTTGGCAAAAACTGTTTCCCAACCCATCAAATATTATTACTTCCGCACCTAACCCAGTCAGTAATTTTACGACTGTTCCCACCCAACCCCCTAAAGCTAGAAACAGACCCACAACCCCCAAAAATCAAAGTAGTATTACCATTCAACCCACCCCTGTCAATCAACGAACATCTGGTATTCAATATACCATAGAAGGATGGCCAATTTTGCGTTTACGTACAAGTGGAGTGGAAGTGATTAAATTGCAAAAACAACTTAAAAACTTGGGTTTTTTCAATGGTAAAATAGATGGAGATTTCGGCGTATCCACAGAAGCAGCAGTCAAAGCTGCTCAAACTCGTTATGGTTTAAAACCTGATGGTGTTGTCGGTGGTGATACATGGAAAGTCTTCTTAAAACGCACTTCCTAGTAACATTAATCTTGTGATCATCATCAAACTATGAAGCACTTTCTCTTAACTTGGCTCGGCGCTGCGGTCGCATTGTTAATTACATCTAAAATTGTCCCTGGGATTATTCTCACTAGTTTTACTGCGGCCTTGATTGCTGCTGTTATCATTGGTTTGGTAAATGCCATTGTCCGGCCAATTTTGCAGATTTTAACATTTCCCATTACCTTTATTACTTTAGGGTTATTTACTTTTGTAATTAATGCTCTAACTCTATGGTTTGCTAGTACAATAACTCGCGGTTATGGTTTTGAAATTCAGGGTTTTATTCCTGCTTTTTTAGGTTCAATTGTTTTATCAATTGTTTCGAGTATTATTAATCAAGTTGTTAATGCAATTGATTAAAATATCAGACTTTCACTTTTAGCAACAGCTACTGTTATCCCTACTCCTGATAATCGGAAAATCTGTTTAGGAACTAATAACATTATTTCTCCAAATGGGATTTCCGAAACTGCAAGAATTGCGGAAGCTTCAGCTACGCTCAATGTTCCCACTAACTTACTAATAATATTATTAGGATTGGGAACAAATACATTATTTAAAAGTTCAGCACTAAAAGTTTTTAAAGGTAGTTTTTCTAAGTTACAAAATTCTACCAAACCAATTTCTGAGGCTTTTTTATCAATAGTTGCAATTCCAGCTACTTCACTATATATAAGCTGATATTCTCCAAAAACTTTTTTAATTACTGTCTTAATTAATTGTGAGGAAATTCCTTTTTGACAACCAATTCCTACCCATAATTTTTTTGTGTATATCACAATATCTACCTTGTTTTTAAATATTCATTATATTGTTTCCCAGTCTTATTCCCTGTTCTTTCTCTCAACTTCTAAGTTAAGAGCTTAATTTTTTCTTTATCATTACCCAAAAATCCCATAAAATCTCACTCAAGGAGGATTTATTAGCATTTAAAGTAGTTATTATCACACAAAAACTGATAATTCCAATACTTCCAACCAAAACAAAACCATGTATATTGTTCATATCTAGCACAGTAGGAAACATCAAGGCACAAATAAAAGTAAAAAGTCAATCTAATTTCTTTCTACTCTGATTGTGTAAAAAGTTTATCTTGATGTTTCTCTTTTTCTTAATCATTCAAACTTTGATCAAAAATTTCCAAATATCCAGCTTTATATGGCAAACTGATAACTAAATAGATTATAAATTTTAGGTTGAAAATGTCGCTTTTAAAAATTAAGCTCCCCATTCATGAAACTTTTCAAAGTACAGTTCAGGGAGAAGGATACTGGACAGGTTCCTTAGTAGACTTTATTCGCTTATCAGGTTGTCCAGTCCGTTGTCCTTGGTGTGATACTGGTTACGCTGACGGAGGAGCAAATTTACCACGGTTAGAACGTTCAATTGGTGAACTTTTAGCAGAAATTAAATCTCCCAGAGTCGTAATAACCGGTGGAGAACCATTTATTCACAAACATTTACCCGCATTAGTTCAAGTCTTGTCAACCGCAGATAAACAAGTTAATATAGAAACATCAGGCTCTTTTTGGCAAGAAATCTCCCCAGCAGCTTGGATTACTCTATCTCCTAAAGAACATATTAACTCTAAGTATCCCGTACAAAGTCAGTTTTGGAGTCGAGCTAATGAAGTTAAAATAGTCATAGAAACAGGTACAGAAATTGATTTTTATGAAAAATATTTATCTACACACCCTAATTTACTTGTTTACTTACAACCTGAATGGTACAGTTTTTCAAAATCACTACCGCTGATTTTCCAGATATTACAAAAAAAACCTGACTATAAACTTTCCTTACAAACACATAAGTATATTGGAGTACAATAACAAATTAGCAGCTACTAATCAAATCGTTGAACTTAACCTCTTATACTATTCTGGTCAAAGTTGAAATTTACTTCACTAAAATAAATCTTGAAGCCTCTTACTTTTGTTTAAAAATAACTTATATTTATAGTTTTTCTGCTTATGAAGTACAAAGTTTTTTAGTTTTAGGACACAGCGAATAGTAAATAAATTGGTATGTACTTCAATAGACCAGAAAACTATATAAATAATTCAATACCTATCATTCCTTCGCTCCTCCTTGTCTTAACATTGTACCAATACCCCGATAATTATTAAGTTTAGCAATCATTAAAGCCGTATAACCACCCTGATTTTTTAAATTGACATCCGCACCAGCTTGTAGTAACATTGCCACAGCCTGACTATAACCCTCAGCTACAGCCCACATTAAAGCAGTGACCCCAGCCGAGTTTTGCAAATTCACATTTGCACCTTTTTCCAGTAAAATTTGGCATATTTCGGGATAATTTGCAGCTATGGCCTTGACTAAAGGAGTTTTACCATCATCTGCTAATTTATTAATATCTGCACCATAATCAAGCAATAGTTTCACGGTGTGGAAATGTCCTTGAGATACCGCTAAAGTAAGCGCAACTTCTCCAAAATTTTTCTTTTCCATATCCGCCCCCGCAGCCAACAAAACTGCTACTATATCACTATATCCTTGGAATGCTGCTATCAATAAGGGTGTATCTCCCAAATGATTTCTAATTTGTACATCTGCCCCCCGTTGAAGTAATATTTTTACTATCTCAATATATTCTTCCACAACAGCAAGGTGTAAGGCTGTTTCCCCCTCTTTATCTTGATGATTAATTTCCGCACCTGCATCTAACAAAACCATTATTATATCACTATTTCCCGTTGCTGTAGCTGCTAATAATGCTGTTACATGATCACAATTCTTAATATTAACATCAGCACCAGATGATAACAATGCTTGTACTATTTCTAAATAGCCTAAATCTATAGCAATCATTAGTCCTGTCTCACCTTCCGAATCTTGGCTATTGACAATATTGCTATTTTGTGATAAAGATCGAATAACCTCTGGATGTTTGTATTTTATTGCTAGTTTTAATGCAGTATCATCATCCTTATCAGTGATTTTTATATCAGCACCAGCAGCTAACAAGACTTGTACAATCTCAATATGACCCTTTAATGCTGCTATCATTAAAGCGGTACTGCCGTCGTGATTAGTAGCATTGATATTTGCCCCTTGAGAGACTAATAGCTTGACAACATCTACTTGACAAGAATTAGCAGCAAGCATTAATGCTGTCAAACCATGGATTTTCCTAGTTAAGTTAATATTAGCGCCCGCAGCCAAAAGCGATCGCACAATTTCTGTATAACCTAAATTTGCGGCAAACATCAATGCTGTAGTGCCATTGTCGTCGTCTGTGTCAACCTTAGCACCATGGGAGAGTAACGTCAAGACCCCCTGAATATTCCCAGCTTTGACAGTTTTTAACAACGTGGGATCTTTTTTTTCTATCATTGATTATATCCTGTTTGGATAGATGTTACTGATTTTAACTCAAGATCATATCCTGGCGAAAAATTGCTGAGTAAGAAAAATAAATGTATGCTAAGTTTTATAAAGATTTAATTAACGGAAGTAAAAAATATGGCTTTTGAACTAACCCCAACAATAAGATTCTGGTTGAACTTTGCTCACCCAGCTATAATGTGGGTATTATTAGCACTCTCCTTATATGCTGCGTATTTAGGGCTACAAGTACAGCGCACCAGAAATGCTCAAGGAGAAGAAAAGAAAGAACTGATTAAAGGACGTTTTACCATCAAACATCACCAAATTGGTTCTATTATGTTAGCTGTAATGGTAGCAGGTTCAATAGGTGGTATGGCTGTCACTTACATTAATAATGGTAAATTGTTTGTCGGACCCCATTTATTAACTGGATTAAGTATGACAGGTTTAATAGCTTTTTCGGCATCTTTAGTTCCTTTGATGCAAAAAGGCGCGAATTGGGCAAGAATGACACATATAATCCTCAATTTTACTATTTTAGGGCTTTTTGCATGGCAAGCCTTCTCTGGTGTCGAAATTATCCAAAGACTTCTTACTAAAGCATAAGTTCTCATTTATATCAATTCTATATGAGGCTGCACAGAATAATCTCATCCGTCCCTAATTGCATTTATTTGCGTTAAGTTGCGGTTAATTATTATTAAAATCTCATTCTATGCAGCTTCATTTCAATTTTGTACTACTTATCAATTATCATCAATGTTTTTTCTGGGGAAAAGGTATACTTAAAGATTGATGAAAATCTTTTTGTACCTTGTATGTGAGACGACGAGAAACTTGACGGACAATTTGACTGAGGATGCGATCGCCTGTAGACTGAATTAGAGAATGGGATAATCGGCGCATGAATTTGGGAAAATGCAACTCAACCATCAAATCTAATTCCCATTGTACCCGTGTAATGCCGTCTAAATCTCCCATTAATTCCGTAGATGATTTATAATCGACCTCATAACCAGGCGCTTGGTAATCAGGTACAGGGATACTACGGATTTGGAACTTATAACCTTGGGGTTTTAACAACTCCAGTCCAATCTTGGGTTCTACGTCGTAACCAAAAGCACCAAATTTACCCACGGTTAAAGCGTAGCTATTTTCGCTCAAAGCTTCTACTTTCATCGGTTCTGCACAACGAACAAACCAGGAAGCATGAGTATGAAAATACTCCTCTACCTGATTAATAGGTGCAAACATTTCCATAATATCCTGATAATTGCTATAAAATTTAGTTGAAACTATATCAGCTTTTTGTGATACAATCTCATCTGCTACCTTCCAAGATTGATATTCACTATTGTTTGTCACCATAAATTTGTTTTTTGTATATTTTGAAGTTTGTCTATATTAATTGTTCCGAAAAACTCAACAATTTGTCATCAACTTCACACAAATATGAACTAAATATGTAAAGTCAACAACAGGGAAGAAAACAGTAGATTTAGTTGTACTTATTTGACTCTCCTAATTAACTAACCAGAAATATCTGGCCTTTTATGACTATATTGTATGATCTTCACCCAATATTTGACATTGTAGCTAAATAACCGAATATGTGATCATAGAAATACTACTGAAATTTTTATTTTTCCGAAATCAAAGAGTAACTTTTTGTAATTATTCAAGACAAACAACGAAAAAGGAGGTAGATTCTGAAAAGCTTTGAACTTAAAGGTGTAGAAAAACTTATTGCTCCCATAGCTTCACTTTTAGGCTTTGTATACCTGTTTCAATGGTATATTTTTGGAGATCTACAATTATCTCCTGAACCTATATTTACTAGAAAGCAACCACCCCTAGTTATGATTGGTGGAGATCCTTATGTTCGGGCATTAATGCGAACCATATCCGCCAGTGAAGCTAGTGGTAATCGTCCCTACTCTCTATTGTATGGTGGTGAGCAGATTAATGATCTCAGCCATCATCCTCAAAAATGTATTACCATTACCACAGGACCAAATACAGGTAATTGTTCCACAGCCGCAGGTAGATATCAAATCATTAATACTACTTGGTATCGAATTGCTCCTCGCTATCACCCAAAGCCCACACAGATGATGTTTTGGACTAATTATAGTTTTGAAGCAGAATATCAAGATGTTGTAGTTTACCGTTGGTTACATGACTCAAAAGCTTGGGGTGTGGATATCCCTAAGCTATTACAGCAGCAAAATTTAAATGATGTCCTCCGAAAACTTTCTCCTACTTGGACTAGTTTAGGCTACGGTATAGAAAATAATTCTGTTAGTAGTTCCTTACCCAATATCTATCAGCAAGTCCTCAAAGAAGAATTAAATCAAAATTAGCTCACTCTACCAGAATTTTGCTCTTTGTTTTCGCTAATACAGGCATAAAAATTTTTGGATGAGTATGTTTTAGCGGCGATAACCCATTTAAGTTTTGCAAACAGTCTAAAGCCGCTTCACGAATTATCAATTCTTTTTCCTGACTCAGTAGCAGTTGTAAGCATTCCATAATATCTTTTTGAACCACCGTATCAACTCGCTGACGACTAATCAGTTTATTAAGCTGACGCATGGAAAGCAACCGTTTTAAAGAATCTTTTTCTGTTAAATTGTTTAACAATTGATCAAGATGGTTTTCTTGTTGATTTCCTTGAAAACTGAATATTTGCCATACCAACAAAATTAAAGTTAATAAGGTGGCCATACCTTGAATAATAGCACCAGCAGCTAACCAATGACTAGGAGCATCAACCCAAATGGCCGAGGCCATATAAGTTATCACCGTTGCTATACCACCACTAGCAATAGAATAAGCTAACTGACTATTAGTGCTGCTTATCAAATTGCGTATTTCTAACCAGGGTAATTGCCAGTTAGATTTTTGCATGGAATAAGTAAATACCATGATACCAATACCAGCAACAAGAGATAATAGCAATTGCCAATTCCAAAGCAGCATGGCTACAATAATTGTCAATAATCCCAGCAAAGCACCAGGTTCATAAAAATGTTTAAAAATCTGATGTTTTGGCATTTCTATCTTAATTTCTGAAACTTGATTAATCAGTTGCCTCCAAGAAGACGAAGCCTGTATCACAGTATTTACCTACTTGATTACAAAATTACAAATGGGTAGTTTTTACCAATTTTAAGCATAAAATTAGGAAAATTTTCCCTTACAGCACGTTCGGATTGATTTAGGTAGACCTTGTGCGGGCAATAGTCCCGCGCTAAAAGAGTTTTATCATTAATATCTGTACTTCATAATACCGGAAACTGATGTAAACACAATGTTATTGATCCTGTAAGCGAATGTCAATTACGGACGCATTAAAGTTATAGTTAAAACCTTCTAATTCAAAAGGCATACCAATTTTTACTTTACTATTACCAAGAACTGGTCCATCTTTAGTAACTGTAGCTTTACCTTCTAAAGTTAAGATAAAATCTGTACTAAAGTTAATCTTGCGAGGATCTGGTAATTCCTTCACTGTACCATCTGGTTGACCAATAGTCAGGGTTCTCTCTAACTGTTCAATGGATTTAATCGCAATCTGACCATAGGGTTGATTACGGATAATTACATTAGTTTTACCACCTGTTGTGAATCCTTCTTTAACCAACCGTTGCGGATTACGAACATTAAGACCACGTACCAATAAATCTACCTCAATGGGTACTATTTTCGCGCCGACCTGAGCTACAGAACCGGAAGTACCAGGGAAAATAAAGATACCGACTATCACAAGTAAAATTACTAGTACAGCCCCTAGATCTAATAGGTTAATTTTACCGAACAAGCGACCTTTGGAATCTAAAATATTCATAACTAAGTTTGGACAAGTAATTGATTGTACTCAGCATTTTTTCCAGCGATTCAGAATCTTCATCACTAAATTAATATTGACACAAGGTAAATGTTATGTTGACATACTCACCGACCTGAAGGTGCGGTGATTCTTGACACTTCAATGAAACACGCCACAAGTGGTCTTATCGTCCCTCCATGTCCGTTTAAAGTCTCCCAATGCCATAAGGCGACTATGACCAAATTTTAACATAAAGCCGTCCTAGAAGGACGGGGCTCGTGTCCCGTCTTTTCGGTCACGGGACAGTTTATCATGATTACAGTAGTTTCGGTGTCATAATAACGGTAAGTTATTTGCATTCACTGTTTGTACCATCTAGAGTCGGAAATGCAACTTAGTAAATTGAAAATGCGTCTTGTGATTTGAAGTTCTTACACCAATCTCATATAACCGGATTATGATTAAATTACAAGGAATTTGGACAAATTATCATTTGTGGCAGCGTCGCTGTTTGTATCCGTTCGTTTCTATCAGCGTTGCTGTGATTATTTGCTTGGGTACACCCCTATCAAGTAAAGCTATAGATTTATTGCCTCTGTTGTTCCAAGGTGTGCAAATATTGAACTTATCTAATATATCTGATCGCCAGGAAGTTACGCTTGGTCAGCAAATGAATCAGGAATTGCAGCAAGAAGTCAAAATTTCTCAAAATTCCCAGCTAAATAGTTATATTAACGAAGTTGGTGAACGTTTAGCGGCTAATAGCGATCGCCCCAATATCCCTTATACTTTTCAAGTAGTGGAAGATTCTGCTGTTAATGCTTTTGCAACTGCTGGTGGGTTTATTTATATCAACACAGGTTTATTGAAAATAGCAGATAATGAAGCTGAGGTAGCTAGTGTATTAGCTCATGAAATGGGACATATTGAGGGTAAACATTTAATTAAACAAATGCGACAAAAAGCTATTGCTAGTGGTGTTGCTACCGCTACAGGTTTAGATAGGAATAAAGCTGTAGGTATTGGTGTGCAACTTGCCCTTAATCTTCCCCGCAGTCGCAAGGATGAATTTGACGCTGATAAAAGAGGACTAGCAAACATAACCCGCACCGGTTATGCTCAGTCAGCAATGGTTTCTTTTATGAAAAAGCTACAAAAAAGTAGTTCCGTCCCTACGTTTTTAAGTACGCATCCAGGTGCCCGCGATCGCGTTATAGCCCTCCAAAATCAGATTAACACACAACCAAGTAATCAAAATAATGGGTTGGATAATTCAGTATATCAAGCAAAAATCAGGGCGTTTTTGCAGTAATTAGGCTCGTTGCTTATGACGACGGCCACCCATGAATTCCTCTGGTTGAATAATTGTAATTAGCTCTTTCCAGGGGAGAGTTCGCACTTTCTGACTAAATACATTAGCCTGATAAACCAACTTATTCGTAATATCTAACCCCGTTAACCAACCGCTACGGGGATGATAAGCACCAGTATCAATATCTAACCATCCCTGTCCCTGTGCCAAATTTCCAGGAACAACACCCGGTAAGGTAAAAGTTATAGTATGACCAACTATAATCAATTTATCTGTAAAATATGGTTCTTTGATCCGATGAAATTCATCCCTAATCCAGCATAGTTCCTCCGCTGTTTGTTCCTGGACGGTTTTTTGCGGATCAACACCTGCATGAGTTAACCAAAAGTCTCCTAAATCTAAATATGTGGGTAAATTTTCAAACCAATTTAGATGCTCTTTGGGAATTGTCCCAGATTGGTAACTAGCAACCGTTGCTTGTCCTCCACTGTATAACCACCCCTGCATATTTGCTGACCCTGTATCCTTACCAACGAGGATGTTTAATAACATCTGCTCATGATTACCTAGCAGACAAGGGTAATCATTTTCTTTCACAAACTCAACTACTTGGGCACTTTGGGGACCACGATCAATTAAATCTCCCAAAAAATATATTTGATCATCTGATGCAGGGGCTATTTCCTCTAATAACAGCATTAAACCTTCATAGTGGCCATGAACATCACCAATAACAACCCTACGCTGACTAATTTTACTCATCTACTTCTAGCTTAAATGAATGGACTGGGTATTTTGACTACATTTTCATTTGTCTAGTTTCCCAGAAAAAACCCTTTTTCCTATTTATTCTTCCTGTTGCAATAGCCAAAAACCACTGTAGGTCATTCCTGAATCATCTGGTTGAACTAACAAAAAATGCAATCCCTGACTTAGCTGTTTGCGTTGTTGATACAACTTTCCCGCTGCAGTAACCTCCTCATCTGTAAAAGTAGCCAAAACCCATCTATCTACTAAACCCGCTTCTAATACTAACCCATCAGGTGTACCTGCAATGTAGTTTAAAGCTACAGGGTTACTCTCTTTTAACCACTGCGCTAAACCCATAGATTTTCTCCCCCCGTAAATTATCACACCAGGTATAGGTACTGTTGAAGCTAAACCTAAATTAATTGGTTTAAGAAATTCTGGGATTTGTAAAATAGGAACCGGGCGTTCTATAAACTCGTCTATGATATCACAGGCTGGAATTGTCGCCAACTGCCATTTTTCCCCCCAAAGATTTTCCGGTAATGGTAATGGTGGTAGTTTATCCACAATTACAGGATATTGTTTTGCTGCTAACCACTGTTTTAAGGCCAAAGTTCTCCGAGTCGCTTCTACCTGAATACCTAAATTATTTCCCGCAATTGTAATTAAATTTAAAGACTGAGGACGAAATACCTGAATTAAATCTGGTAACTTTTCCCTACCTGCTAATTGTAATTGTTGGGCAACCCAAGTAGAATTAGCCTGTGATTGGGGACAATTGGCTGTGAACTCAAAACTCCGGGTTTGATCACAAACTAATAATTCCCATAATACCTGCTCTTGGGTATTTTGTAGTGGACTCCGATAAAAATCAGCCTGCCAAATCAGACTCATTCCCTACTCCATAAAAGTTAAGTAAATCAAAAATGAATTTGTCAAGTTTAATCCTTAACTAAATTCTTCGCTAATTCTATCGCTGCTTCTACTGTAGAAATTTTTCCTTCAGCTTGGGCAATACCTATTTCCATTAATAATTCACCTACTAATGGTGAAGCGGGAATGTTTAACGCTTTCATGATGTCTTTACCATTCATTAAAGGAATAGGATGGGCTACTAAATCATTTTTGTCAAGATAACGCTTGATTAATGGTTCATAATTAACCAACATACTTTTTTCAAATACTCCCTTAACTACAATATCATTTGCTAAGGCTAATACCAACACGGCCGGAAATAAAATTCCCATTTCCCGAAAAAGAAAATACTGTTTCCGTAAGGGGATATCTACGGCTTTTATTTCTGAAAACATTTTTAATTCTGTTGTTATAGCCCGAATTTCTGCCCGACTGTAGGTAAGTTGTTGTAATTCGATTTCAGCGATTTCTGGTCTTGATTCCACTAAACAGGCAAGTTTAGCAGTAGCTAACCAAGAAGTTTTTACCGTCTTGCGGACATAATTCGTCAATTCTTCCCCTAATTCTTGCCAATTTTGACTAATTATATGAAATGCTTGATCAATAGCGTTTAATTTAATAAAACTTTGATCAGTCGCGTTTTTAAATAAATTAATCAAAACACCGTCTTTCCAGGCAATATCTAACCAAGCTGTGCCCTGACCGTGGGACAACAAGAACCCAATTTCTGCCCGTACTCTTTCCGCTGCTACTTGACTAATACTTTTTGCTAAACTGCGAATTGTTTCTTGGGTGGCTGGTTCAATGGTAAAATCAAGTTGGGAGGCTTGACGATAAGCCCGCATTAACCGCAAAGGATCATTTTGCAGATTGATAGGTGATATCATCCGTAATAGACCAGATTTTAAATCTTGATAGCCTTGGAGGGGATCAATAATTTCCTGGGTATGGGGATTATAAGCGATCGCATTAATGGTAAAATCCCTTCTATGCAAATCTGTAATTAAATTTTCTCCTTCCTGTTGGGCAAAATCAGCGGTAGCTTGAGGAAATACGACACGGGCAATGTGTCTTTGAGCATCAAGTAACACAAAACCAGCTTGATAACGTTGAGCAATCTTTCTCGCTACTTTTACCGCATCTCCTGAGATAATAAAATCTAAATCGACATATTCCCTAATTCTACCTAAAATGGCATCACGGACTGCACCACCCACCATATAAGCGGGTTCTGGCAAATATTCCAGACTAAAAGGCCAATTTTTGGCAGCTAGACGAGAGATAACTAATTCATTCATTGTTATAAAAATCAACCTAGTAACTAATGCTGATTGTTTTGACTTGAGCTACATTAACTATAAAGCTTCTTAAAGTTGGTTCTATTATGTGTATTTGCGTGAATTGCCACTATGTAGACCGCTGTGTTACCTACAATGCTGTAGAAAACCAGCACCAACAGCCCCACCTCACAGAAACACCAGATTTTGACCCTAATGAACCCACTATTAACGTTAATATTCGCACACAAGGGGAAATCATTGAAATGGAATGGGATGTTGTCGGTTGTCTCAGTTTCCAACAAGAAATAGGTAAATGGTCTAAATTGCGTCCAGGTGAATTAGTTCCTACTTAAACTAAATATTCACACTGAAAGTCAGCAACATCAATTCTTAATTCTGCTGTATTATTTACCATGAAAATATATTTGCATTGACTTTGACAACCATAATTAAACATCTGGCAGCGAATAAATACGCTTTAGGATTACATACAACTACACCAGAACTTGGTTTAGCAATTAGCAACTTTGCTGATTATCCCCAATCTCAAGTTTGGAATTTAGGACGTGATTTATCTAGTCATATTCATCAATACTTAGTTGAACTGATTAAACCACGAATCTGGGCAGACCTGGAATTTATCGCTGTTGCTCAAGGTCCTGGTGGGTTTACAGGAACTCGTATTGGTGTTGTCACTGCTCGGACATTAGCACAACAGCTAAATATTCCTGTATTTACAGTTTCTACCTTAGCGGCGGTCGCTTGGCAAGCTTATAAATCACAAGAAAATTGTCAATATCCAGTAATTGCTGTAGAAATGCCGGCACAGCGGGGACAAGTTTTTGGGGCTATTTATCAGCCTAATTCGGATAATTCTGGTATTACTGCTCTATTGCCAGATACGGTATTTAGTCCAACTGCATGGCAAAAAACTCTGGTGCTGCAATCTTCTTTAGGGTATAATTATCGGTTAATTTCAGCTACATCTGAGTTAGCAGCGACGGTTAATAGTATTTTGGAATTAGCTTATTTAGATTGGCAACAAGGTAAAAATCCCCATTGGTCACAAGCTTTACCTTATTATGGACAACATCCAGTGGAGGATGTGACGATTTGAATCCAGTACAAACGGTCTTAGGAACAGTCACACTGATACAAGAAACCAAAATCCACCCAGCGGAACTTACAGCAGTTTGAGATCAAACGCGGTACAAAGATGGTAAACTTTAAAGATGGAGACCGCCGTTCTTTAATTAAAGGCAAAGAGGAAGAATTGTTGAAAAAAATAGTGATAGAGCACAATGATATATATTTACGGGAAATTCAAGCAGCAATAAAGGAGCAAACAGAAATAGAGGTAAGTATATCCAGTTTATCCCGAACTCTAAAACGCTTAGATTTAAGACGTAAAAAAAACTTTAGTAGCCAGTGAGCAAAAAACACAAAGAGTACAAGAAATGGGTTATGAATTTCGACGTTGGCTAGATACAATTGTGCCAATCCACAATTGTAGTCATGGATAATTTACCTGTACATTATGCCGAAAAAGCAAGAGTTTTGATTGAATCTGTTGGAGCAAAGGTTAAATTTTTACCTGCATACTCTCCTGATTTATCACCCATTGAATTATGTTGGTCAAAGTTAAAAGAAATCTTACGTTCTGCAAAAGCTCATAGTTTTGATGCCCTTGATGAGGCAATTACTATGGCGGTTAATGCTATTACTGATGAAAATGCTCTCAATTGGTTTAATCATTGTGGATTGTTTTTTGACCCTATTTAGATAGCTATTTTTGTACTGGACTTAATCGCAAACTAAATGTCAAGGAAAGTGATTGTTAAAATTGCGGTTACTGATACAATAAGTAATATATGTGCTGAAGATATAACAAGAATAAATCCTATGGACTTTGACAAAAAAGCCCTCAATGAGCGCGATATCTGTACTAAATACATTACTCCTGCCATAGTGCAAACAGCAGGATGGAATTTATACACCCAAATCCGTGAAGAAGTCACTTTTACCGCCGGTCGAGTCTATGTAAGAGGTAAATTAGTCACAAGAGGAGAAAGTAAACGCGCTGATTATATTCTTTATTACAAGCCTAATATCCAAATTGGTGTCATTGAAGCGAAAGATAATAATCATAGTATTGGTAGTGGAATGCAGCAAGCGCTTAATTATGCAGAAATATTAGATATACCTTTTGTTTATAGTTCCAATGGTGACGCATTTTTAGAACATGATAGAACTGTAACATCAGGAATCATAAGAGAAATTCCTTTAGATAAATTTCCCACCCCTCAAGAATTATGGCAACGTTACTGTAAATGGCGAAATATTGATGATCAATTACAGCCTATTGTTACCCAAAGTTATTATGATGATGGTAGTGGTAAATCACCCCGTTACTATCAACAAATAGCTATTAATAAAACTGTGGAAGCGATCGCTCAAGGTGAAAATAGGATATTATTAGTTATGGCTACAGGCACGGGTAAAACCTTCACAGCCTTTCAAATTATTTGGCGATTATGGAAATCTAAAACTAAAACCAGAATCCTATTTTTAGCAGATAGAAATATTCTCATAGACCAAACTAAAACCAATGATTTTAAACCCTTTGGTTCTGCCATGACGAAAATTAAAAACCGTCAAGTAGATAAATCCTATGAAATTTATTTAGCCCTTTATCAAGGGGTATCAGGAACAGAAGAATCTAAAAATATCTATAAACAATTCTCTAGGGGATTCTTTGATTTAATTGTCATTGATGAATGTCACCGAGGTAGCGCGGCTGAAGATTCTGCATGGCGAGAAATTTTAGAATACTTTACTGCTGCTACCCAAATCGGTTTAACAGCTACACCCAAGGAAACTAAAGAGGCTTCTAATATAGATTATTTTGGCCAACCCATTTATACTTATTCTTTGAAACAAGGGATAGAAGATGGATTTTTAGCCCCTTATAAAGTTGTCAGAATTGACATTGATAAAGACTTAGAAGGCTGGCAACCAGCACCGGGAGAATTAGATAAATATCAGCGATTAATTGATGATAAACTTTACACCCAAAAAGACACTAACCGCACATTAATATTAGAAAATCGAGATATTTTAGTTGCCAAAAAGATAACCGAATTTCTCAAAGCTACCAACCGATTTGATAAAACCATTGTTTTTTGTGAAGATATAGACCACGCCGAAAGAATGCGCTGTGCTTTAATTAATGAAAATGGTGATTTAGTTGCCAAAAATCGTAAATATATTATGAGAATTACGGGAGATGATGAACAGGGAAAAGCCGAATTAGATAACTTTATTTTACCAGAAAGTCCCTATCCAGTCATTGTGACAACATCCAAATTAATGACTACAGGAATAGATGCCCAAACCTGCAAATTAATTGTTTTAGATAAAGAAATTAATTCACCGACTGAGTTTAAACAAATCATTGGTAGAGGCACAAGAATTAATGAAGAATTTGATAAAACATATTTCACAATTATGGATTTTAAAAAAGCGACTAAAAAATTTAATGATAAAGATTTTGATGGTGAACCTATACAAATATATGAACCAAAAACAGGGGATTCTCCCGTACCTCCAGATGATGATAATGGAGATAATAATATTGATGATTTACCAGAAAAATCAGGACAAAAGCGAGTTAAATTTGTACCTGTAGATGTGAATGTTGATATAGTTTCCGAAAGGACTCTTTATTATGGTAAAGATGGTAAATTAATCACCGAATCTATTAAAGACTATACCCGGAAAACTGTCCAACAAGAATTTACAACTTTAGATAAATTTATGCGTCGTTGGAGTGCAGCAGAACAGAAACAAGCTATTATTAAAGAATTGAATGAACAGGGAATTTTATTAGAAGCATTAGCGGAGGAAGTGGGGAAAGATTTTGATCCTTTTGATTTAATTTGTCATGTGGCTTTTGACCAACCGGCGTTAAGTCGTCAAGAACGGGCTAAAAAAGTACGTCAGCGTGATTATTTTCATAAATACAGTGAAAAAGCCCGTGGGGTTTTAGATGCACTTTTAGATAAATATGCAGACCAAGGGATTGAAAATATTGAAGATATAAATGATTTAAAAGTGCAACCATTTGATAAAATAGGTACGCCTATGGAAATTGTCAATTTATTTGGTAATAAACAAAAGTATTTAGAGGCATTACAGGAGTTAAAAAATCAACTTTATATGGCATCATGAAACAAGAATTACATAATAAATAAAAGCAAATGTAGGTTGGGTTGAGGAACGAAACCCGACATAAACAACCTGTTGAGGTGTTGGGTTTCACTTCGTTCTACCCAACCTACGTATATAATACAAAAACTCTATCTCTATCAACAAATGTCAATCAGTACCACAATTAAAACTATTCAGGATATCATGCGTAAAGATGCGGGTGTGGATGGTGATGCCCAGCGCATTAGTCAATTAGTATGGATGATTTTCCTCAAGATTTTTGACGACAGAGAAGCCGAATATGAACTTTTAGATGATAATTACCATTCTCCCATTCCAGAGGCTTTACGCTGGCAAAATTGGGCTACAGACTCGGAAGGAATGACGGGGGATACTTTACTTGATTTTGTGGATAATGTTTTATTCAAAACTCTAAAAGACACGAATACCTATCAAGATAATAACCGCCATGGGTTTGTTATTAAGGCAGTATTTGAGGATGCCTATAATTATATGAAAAATGGCACTCTTATCCGTCAAGTAATTAATAAATTAAATGAAATTGATTTTAATAATTCTCAAGACCGGCATTTATTTGGCGATATTTATGAACAAATTCTCCGTGATTTACAAAGCGCGGGTAATGCTGGAGAATATTACACTCCCCGCGCTGTAACTCAGTTTATGGTGGATATGATTGACCCGAAATTAGGAGAAAGAATTTTAGACCCGGCTTGCGGTACGGGAGGTTTTTTAACTTGTGCTTTGGAACATATTAAAAATAAATATGTGAAGACTGCAAATGATAGGGAAAAATTACATAAGTTAATTAAAGGTGTGGAGAAAAAACCCCTACCCCATTTATTATGTATGACGAATATGTTATTGCATGGTGTGGAAGTTCCAGCTATAACTCATGATAATACTTTATCTCGACCTTTACGAGATTATAAACCTAGTGATAGAGTAAATGTAATTATTACTAATCCCCCTTTTGGTGGTATGGAGGAAGATGGTATTGAGTCTGGTTTTCCCGCTACTTTCCGCACTAAAGAAACCGCTGATTTATTTTTATTATTAATTAGCAATTTATTACAAGATGGGGGACGAGGTGGTATTGTTTTACCAGATGGTACTTTATTTGGTGAAGGTGTGAAAACCCGCATTAAGGAAAAGTTGTTAGAGGATTGTAATTTACATACTATTGTCCGTTTACCGAATGGGGTTTTTAGTCCTTATACTGGCATTAAAACTAATTTATTATTCTTTACTAAAGGTGAAGCGACTCAAGAGATTTGGTATTATGAACACCCCTATCCACCGGGTTATAAGTCCTACTCGAAAACTAAGCCCATTAGGATTGAAGAATTTGCACCGGAGAAGGCTTGGTGGGATAATAGAATAGAATCGGAATTTGCGTGGAAAGTTCCCATTCAAGTGATTAAGGATAATAGCTATAATTTAGATATTAAAAATCCTCACACGGTTGATTTTGAACATCGAAATGTGGAGGATATGTTAGAAGAATATGCAAGTCTTTTAGCTGATTTGGGTGAAACTCGCAATAGTTTAAAACTGGAATTAATGACGGCTTTAGGAGGGGAATTTGTATGAAGTTAGAAACGTTTTTTAAACATTTTGATTTGTTGACTGAAGCGCCTAATGGTGTGCAGAAGTTACGGGAATTGATTTTAGATTTAGCGGTGAGGGGTAAGTTAGTACCGCAGGATGCAAATGATGAACCTGCGGCGGTTTTGTTGGAGAGAATTAAGAAGGAAAAGGAACGGTTAGTATCTAAAAAGAAAAAAAATATAGATTCCGAATTAATACAGCCAATAAAACTGAATGAGATATCCTATAAATTACCTAGTTCATGGGAATGGACAAGACTTGGCAGCATAATTAATTCTCTGACTGGTGGTGGTACTCCTAGTAAAAATAATCCGCTTTTTTGGGGTGGTGATATTCCCTGGGCTAGTGTTAAAGATTTAAAAGGAAATAAATATCTAACAACAACAATAGACTATATTACCGAAAAAGGTTTGCATCAAAGCAGTAGTAATTTTATCCTGAAAGGTAAAGTAATTATCTGTACAAGAATGGGGCTTGGTAAAATTGCGATTAATACTATAGATGTTGCCATTAATCAAGATTTAAAAGCTATAGAATTAGCAGAAGGAATTGATGTTAATTACTTTTATAACTTTTATTTAACTCAAAATATTGTTGGCACTGGTGTAACCGTTAGTGGAATTCGTCAGTCAGAACTTATCAATTTTCTTGTACCTATTCCACCACTTGCAGAACAAAAACGCATAGTTACCAAAGTAGATGAATTAATGAAACTGTGCGACGAATTAGAAGCACGTCAAAAAAAGAAACAAGAAACCCGCATATTAATAAATAATGCTGCTTTAAACAAACTCCTGACTGCTGACACACCAGAGACATTCACCAAAAATTGGCAACGCATTGGCGATAATTTTGACATTCTCTACAGTGCGCCAGAAAATATTGGTAAATTGCGTCAAGCTATTCTCCAACTGGCTGTTATGGGTAAGCTAGTACCGCAAAATGCAAATGATGAACCTGCGGCGGTTTTGTTGGAGAGAATTAAAAAGGAAAAGGAACGGTTAGTTGAGGAAGGGAAGGTTAAGAAGGAGAAATCTTTACCTGAAATTAAAGATAATGATATTCCTTTTGAATTACCTCAAGGTTGGGAGTGTTGTTATATTTCTGAACTTGCAATAAAAGTTACAGATGGAGAACATATTACTCCTACAAGAACTCCCAGTGGACACTATTTACTATCTGCTAGAAACATTAAAGAAGAAGGAATTATTTTAGATAATGTTGACTATGTTCCTGAAAGTGAATTTTCTAGAATTAGAAAAAGATGCAACCCAGATAAAGATGATATTTTAATTTCTTGTTCAGGAAGTGTTGGAAGAATAGCAATAGTTGATAAAGATGATACATATGTAATGGTTAGAAGCGTTGCCTTGTTGAAATTATTTAAAGACAATATAAATAGTAAATACTTGGCATATATTTTAAAATCATTAATGGTGCAAAATCAAATTATTGAAAAATCAAAAACTTCAGCACAAGCAAATTTATTTTTAGGAAAAATCAAAGAAATTAAAGTTGTTTTAGCCCCACTCAATGAACAAAAACGCATAGTTACAAAAGTAGATAAATTAATGAAACTATGTGATGAACTAGAAACCAAACTCACACAAACTCAAACAGAAAGGGAAAAAATTATCAACGCTGCTGTCAAACAATTATTAACAGTGTAGGTTATCAGAATCAGGATGTCCAGAATTAAAGGATTAACAGGATGAAAATAGGAGTTTCATAACTAATTAACAGTTATCCAAAATTCAAGCTATAATAAAATATATAAATCTTCCAGAAACTATTCTAATCAATCCACGTCATCTCACATATCATATATTATTGGTACTTCCATCATGAATAATTCTATCCGTTGGCAATCTCGCACCGCTGCACTCATGGCCATAGCCATTACCACAGGTACAGCTATCCCCATGCTATCATTTAATCCTGTTTTTGCCCAAGGATTTAATCTCAATCAATCGCGGACAATTAGTATCCCCGCTAATGAAACTTTACCTGTCACCTACGAAAAAGAAAAAGTTATAGTCAAACCTGGTGAAAAATTAGCCTTAACCTTGAAAATAGCTCAAAATATTACCGACAGCAACAGAAATATTTTAATTCCTGCTAATACAGAAGTTATTGGCGAATTACAACCAGTAAAACTAAATAATCGATCTTCTAGCAATAACCAGCAAGGTGTGCGTTTTGTAGCCAGAGAATTAGTATTTCCTTCTGGACAAAGATTACAGATTTTTGCTAACTCTAAAACTATCACCCAAACCGAAACAATTAGCAAAGGAGCAAGCACAGGACAAATATTAACAGACGCAGCTATCGGTGCCGGTGCAGCTAGTCTAATTTCATTAGTTACAGGTAACAAGAAAATTGAAGTTTTAGAACCTGTAGGTGGGGCAGCAGCGGGCGCTTTAGCTAGTGTATTATTACGAAAACAAAAAGCTGAGGTTTTTGTGCTTAAACCTGAAGAGGATTTAAATATTACTCTGACTTCCAATTTAGTAATCACTCGTCAATAGACAAATTTTAAACCAAACTGGTCTAAAAAACATAAAATCGCTGAAATCTTCTTTACCCTTACCCCTAGCTTTGCTATTGGGAAAATTTCTCAAGATAACTTCCCGAATTTTAATTTTATTTCCTATTTTCACCTACAGATTGTAACCAAATAATAAAAGTAGTTCCGGGAGTATCAGATAATGTAATAATTGACTTAATTGCCGGACTAAAAACCTCAATATTCCCCTGCATTTCCGCCATTAACTGTTTAGCAATAGCCATTCCTAAACCAGTACCAGGAATTTCTGTTTTTGCCTGGACACCTCGATAATGTCTTTCTCCCAAATGTTCTAAATCTTCTAGAGGAATACCAGGACCAGTATCACTAATAATAATACCTTGAAAACCTGGTTTTTCTTGCCCACATTCCAGTAAAACTTTTCCACCAGCAGGAGTATATTTTAAAGCATTATCAATAATATTACTCAAAACTTCTTGCAAAGCTTTCTCATTTACCCTAACTAAACCTAAATCATGAGGAATTTCCGTAATTAATTGTAAATTTCGTTCTTGAGCAATAGCTTGAGCAGATATTAATAAAGGTGCTAATAAATCTGCAACAAAACAATCAGTTAATAGTTCACCGGTTCCAGGCAATAATAAAAGAGATTTAGCCTCTTTTTGCACATTAGCATTAATAATTACCTTTGATTCTGGCAGAGCAAGGGGTTCTAAATCTTCGAGACTTAAATCAATCACCTGATCAAATTTTTGTAAAAACTCTTGCAAGCGATCGCTTTCCCGGATTATACTAGTTGCCATCTCACGATTAGGGTCAACAGGCCGCATTCGCTTAAATAGCAACTTACCAAAGGTGCGGATAGCAGTCAAAGGGTTACGAAATTGATGTAAAAGATTATCTAATAAATCCCGTTGTTTCTCTTGCAAAATTTGTTCCTGCTGGAGTTGGTGTTGTAACCAAGCTCGGCGCTGGTCTAAAATACAAGCAATAGCCAAAGTTTTAGCTATGGGTTCAATTTCCCCCTCCTCCCCCGAATTCCATGGTCTGTCTTCCCTAGCAGTCACCAACAAACCCACCATCATACCATCATAAATCAGAGGTAAAACAATTTGGTGATGATTGAGTAAATATTCATCTTGTCCATTATGTAAATTTTGTTTACCTCTAGTTGCCGATTTTGGGGATCGATGAGAAGATTCTGAAGTTGGTTTTAATAACCTTCTTTGTTGATTTGGTAACGCTAAAAGATTAGCAAGCTTGACTGGATAGCTCTCCTCTGGCTTACCATATTCATCAACTGGTTGTAAAACAATCTTTTCTGGATACACGATAACAGGAATTAACCGCGCCTCACCCGTAGGCTTTTCTCCTAGCTCCTGTGTTAAATAAACCACACTAAAAGATGCTCCCATTCCTTGGGTGAGCAGGGCTATTTGCTCTCGACATAGAGCAAGAAAATCAGAACTTACAGACATTAGCATGATTTCAGGAATCTAAAAGGTAGAATGAATGAAGGAGGGAGGGTGTAACAAAACAGTCAGAAACCAAGAGTGAAAAGCACTGTATAGTTGTTAACGCAAGTTTTGCACCTCACGTAAGTGCATATCATGATCAAGACTTCTAGTTATCTAGTTTAGTCTGGTAACGGATAATTTGTAGTAATAGCTTAAAAGTGAGCAGGTTTTGGATTTTTAATTCTTAACTTTTAATTGTTTTTTCCTGAGTTGTATCAAAACATTAAAAACTCTTGATTTTCTGAGATAGAAACTATATAATGACGACGGATTTTGTAGTAGTAACTACAGTCTATAGCTGGAAATAGGAGGACAATAGGTTGGCAAGGAGACGTAAGCGGAAGAGCCGTCGCAGACAGGAAGGACGGCGCATACTTGAACATATTCCTCAGTACAGTATCGAAAGTGGCGAAGATAAACCTGTGACAGCAGCAAGAAAATTTATTCAAGCTGAAGGTATTATGCCACCCGCGCTGCTACTAGTAAAACGTAATGAACACACAACAGACCGTTATTTCTGGGCGGAAAAGGGTCTGTTCGGTGCTCAATACGTAGAAGAGAATCATTTTTTATTCCCTAGTCTGAGAACTTTGGACTCAACAATAGCGCAAGAACCTGCTGCTACTGTTGCTGTTGCTATTCCCAGTAATTAGGCAATAAATTACCATCATATCCTGTAAGTGTGACTTCTGACTTTGTGAATAATTAACTGGTAATTTTAATCAGTTTATTGAAAAGTTCCACTTTTTTCAATTTTGTTGTTAAATTTGCCAGTAGGGGTTTAGACAGGTTCTCTCAAGTTATGCCATAATTAATTCCTCATAAAATTGCAAATGCTTAGATGAGTTGTTTTTTGTCGGCTTATACAGAGGAGAATAGTGTACAGAGCTAATGTCATCCAAGAAAGAAGGAGGGACGAGTTTATTTATGCTCTCACTAATTTGGAATACTATCAAGCTCTGTCCACCAATTTAGATTTTTCTTGATAACACCCTAGATATCAGGAAGATTAATAGCACAAACAAAATTTTCCATTCCTCCCTAGGACTGATTTACTCAAAAGTTTGAAATCTATGGCAGTTTATATTGCCGATTTTTATCCCTATCAATCAATTATCAAGCGTCCTTAGCTGTAATGCCCTTTGTAACTCAGCAAGTTCATCTCTATGGGCAGTTACAGTGATTATACTTGAGGAGTTGTGTCCACTTGGGATGTTTTCCATCTTGAGTGACACTTTCTCCATTCTCCCAGATTTTTTCCAGTATAATATACCACTTAAAGGTGAAAATAGAATGACTAGAGGAAGAAATTGTCCAAGGTCAGGAACAAGCATTGATAAAACCAAGGATAGACAACCTAAACCCACTGCTGCTAATATGGTCAAAAATACAGCTAAAAACAGGCTAGGTCTGACAAATCCTTCAAAAGTGACTTGATTTTTGCCAGGGTCTACTGCTAATACTTGATAAGCACGGGTGCGAAAATAATCTTTTAATGAAGTCATTAATGTATTTTCATCCTGTTCTGAAGTTAAACGCATCATTTCTATGCGGTCTTTAGTTGAAGCCCGTATAAAGAAAAATAAACCAACTGATAACAGAAAAGTTAACAGGAAAGTAGATTGAGAGACGGTAGAATTCATAATTAATTTTTACTGCTCAAATTTTCACTCTTACTTAAACCATTATCAATTATTCTGGAATCAGAGAACAAACTCAAGTTTGTTTTTAACTTTTAATTGTTAATTTTTATATGTCACAAAACTCCGAAACACTATCATCTAATATTCGGGCTATAGCCCAACAATTTCGTCTAGCAGGTTGGATTAGTTTTTGGATTCAGTTAGTATTGGGTGTGATATCTGGGATAATTGTCTTATTATTTGGCATTTTTAGCCAAAAAGCAGGTAGTCCTAGCAATAATCCAGGAACGGGCTTTGGTGTATTTTTAGCCATTTGTGGTATAATCCTGTTGGGTGCTGGTATTTACTTAGCTTATCGCTACACCAGAATTGGTAAGCAATTAGAATCACCTAATTCTACTAATCGTCCTCGTAAGGTGGAAACCGTGCAAGTATTACGTTTAGGGCTATGGGTGAATTTAGCGGGAATATTAGTGACTCTGTTAGGAGCGCAAGCAATTGTTGGTACATTGGTCGCTAGGTCTATATCTCCTCAAGCGGTAACTACGCAATTATTTGACCCGACTCGGATTATTAGCGGTTTAGATATGCTTATAGTCCAAGCAAATACTAATACTGTATCAGCGCATTTTGCGGGTTTGTTATCATCTCTGTGGTTAATGAATAGGATTACTAAGTAATTTATAATTGATAATGGTTGTGGTATCCTAATCTTTGAAAACAGGTAGTTCTAAAATAAATCCTGGTAAAATATCTTCTCCAGATAAAGTTGTTGGTAATGATACTATTTCTACAGTTTGATTTTGACGATAAATTTCTACTTGTTGATTTTGAGGATCAATTAACCAACCTAAACGTAATCCACTATCAAGATATTCCTGCATTTTCTCCTGTAATCGACTCAAAGAATCGGTACGCGATCGCAATTCTATGATAAAATCAGGACAAATTTTCGCAAATTTCTCTTTTTCTTGAATGTTTAAAGATTCCCAACGTTCATTAACTATCCAAGCTACGTCAGGAGAACGTTTACCACCATTAGGTAGGGTAAAAACAGTGGAAGAACTAAATACTTTTCCTAGCTTAGTTTGAAGATTCCATAACCAAATATAACCATTAAAATCAGATTCTCTATTACCACTAATTGCACCAACTGGAGGCATAATTATTAATTCTCCTTTAGCAGTTTGTTCAAGTTTCCAATCTTCGTTAATTTGACATAGTTGATAAAATTGATCATCACTTAACTCTACATTTTTGATATTTAAAACAACCGCTTCAGATGTCATCATTGCTGATCATCTCCTTAAAGTTGGGGAATAGGGAATAGATAAATATATCTTAACTTATTGAAGAAGTCGCGTATCTTATACTTCTTATAATTATTAAGATAGCATCAGTTTGAGGTAATATTGACTTGAGACACAAAACTCAACATTTTATCAATTTAACCCTGGGGTTAATGTGTTGGGTTTCACTGCGTTTTACCCAACCTACAATTTTAACAATTTTTAGGTTTTGGGAAAAGATACAGAATAGAAATGTTTGGGTTAATTTTCAGTTAAATTGACACTGATAAGCGTTGCTAAACCCGTACAATTAACAACCGACAACAAACAATTAACGAAAAATGCTGGATATTAAACAAATTAGAGAAAACCCCCAATTGATACAAGAGAAGTTGAATACTCGTAGTGGTAAATACGAGATTCAGCCTATATTAGATTTGAGTCAAGAACAACGGGAACTGGAAGTCAAACGCAATGAATTGCAAGCCCGGAGTAATGAAATTGGCAAATTAGTGGGTCAAAAGGTAAAATCTGGTATTAGTCCTCAAAATCCAGAAATACAAGCCTTAAAGGATGAAGGAAACGCCATTAAGACTACATTAAATGAGTTAGAACCCCAGGAAAAAGAGTTAAAAGCCCAAATTCACGAATTATTGTTAAAACTCCCGAATTTACCCAGTGATTTTACACCCATTGGTAAAAGTGAAGATGATAACCAAGAGGTGAGAATATGGGGAGATGAATATAAACCCGAAAATCCGCATATTATACCACATTGGGAAATTGGGGAAAAGTTAGGGATTTTGAACTTTGAAAGAGCGGTAAAAATTGCCCAAAGTCGGTTTGTGAGTCTTATCGGTGCGGGTGCGGCTTTAGAAAGAGCGTTAATTCAGTTTATGCTTTATCAACATATTGAAAATGGCTATATTGAAGTTAGTCCTCCGTTGTTAGTAAATACTGATTCTTTAACGGGAACTGGACAATTACCGAAGTTTGCGGAAGAGAGTTTTAAATGTGCAGAGGATGATTTATGGTTAATTCCTACTGCGGAAGTGCCGGTTACTAATTTGTATCGGGGGGACATTATTAACGCAGAAGAATTACCAATTTATCATACTGCATATACGCCATGTTTTCGGCGGGAAGCGGGAAGTTATGGACGGGATATGCGGGGTTTAATTCGGTTACATCAATTCAATAAAGTGGAGTTGGTGAAGTTAGTAAAACCGGAGGATTCTTTTGAGGAATTAGAGAAGTTATTAGGAAGTGCTGAGGGGATTTTACAGGCTTTAAAATTGCCTTATCGGGTGATTAATTTATGTACTGCTGATTTAGGTTTTTCGTCCACAAAGACTTATGATTTAGAGGTATGGTTGCCATCTTCTGGGAAATATCGAGAGATTTCTAGTTGTTCTAATTGTGTAGATTTTCAAGCGAGAAGGGCGGATATTCGGTTTAAGGAAGTTGGTAAGAAGGGGACGCAATTTGTACATACTTTAAATGGTTCTGGTTTGGCTGTGGGTAGGACTATGGCGGCGATTTTGGAGAATTATCAGCAAGCTGACGGGACGATTAAAGTACCGGACGTGTTGCAGGTTTATTTGGGTAGGGAGGTTTTGTGATTTAGGTTTTGTCAGTCGTATTAGCTTGGGAATATGAAATTAATTTCATATTCCCATTATTTATTTCTACTTATAGACATTCCGTTAACTAAATGTTACAGTTTGTATGTGCATTAAGTGTGTTTGTTTATCACAGACATTTTTAAAGAGGTTGAATCAATGAATCAGGTAGTCATAAAAATTTTGAAAGAGGGAGACCAAGTTCTGAATGTTGGATTTAGAGATGGGGGGATGTATGTAGTTGTTCGGCAACCTAATGAAGAAGTCTTGGTCTACTCAATTGCACAGGATGAAAATGGGCAACCAAGACTTTCTACAGAAACTCTAATTCAAATTACACATGGTGAGGGGGAAGTGGAAGCATTGGTGACTGACAAGAATGGCAATCAAATTTTTTCTTTAACTGCTTAATGAGGTGAATTGTGGGTAAAAAGTCTCTCAAAATCAAAGTTGATGGTCTGTCGGATGAAAACTACATAGAAGTTGCTAGCCAAGCAGCAAAAGCAATTAAAACTGCTGCGCCCGATAGCAAAGTTTCTATTTTAGGTGCAGACCCAGAAACATTTGAGGAGAAAAATCAAAAACACATAAAGGACAAATAAAATGGCAGGTCAAAGAAGACCCAGCGAGCATATCAAAGTACAGAAAGAAGTCAAGCAACGAGACAGAAAGGAATGTGAGATATGCGGTTGCTTTTCTGAGAACGCGCATGGACATCATGTCATTCCTTATAAAGATGATGGACCGGCAGATATCAATAATATGATGACACTTTGTCCAGAGTGTCACAGAGGATATCACAGCGGAAAAATAAAAGTTGATATTTGGCGTTTTTAACTGATAATTCAAAAATTTGCTGATTGGCTTGTCTAATGTATATACAGTGCGATAGCGAAGCGCTCCGCAGGAATCGCTCATTTCATGAGGTGCGTTAATGAAATGTAACGCACCGTTTTTTATTAATATTTAACTGTCTGAATCAGGATAACCAGGATTAAAGGATTAAAGGATTAACAGGATAATATTTGATTTTTATATTCTGGGATATTAAAATTATCGCAATTTCTGAAGATGTAGATGAATATAAAAAAAACATCCTGTACATCCTCAAATCCTGGACATCCTGATTCAGACAAAATGCAATTTCTGAAAATATAGATGAATATTAAAAAAACATCCTGTACATCCTCAAATCCTGGACATCCTGATTCAGACAAAATACAATTTCTGAAAATATAGATGAATATTAAAAAACCATCCTGTACATCCTCAAATCCTGGACATCCTGATTCTGACAAAATGCAATTTCTGAAAATGTAGATAAATATTAAAAAACATCCTGTACATCCTGATTCAGACAAAAAAGATTAACAAGATACAGTATAGTAAATTTAGCAAAGTAATCACACTTTAATAATATGACCAAAACAATATACATAGAAAATTGTAAACACATTGCTAACCCTTTAGGGTATAGTGTTTTCACTAGGGACATAGTAAAGCCATATCCTAGATGTTTATGAGCTTCTGAGTAGTGTAATTAGACTTAGGACTTACGCAGGAGTCACTGAATAACGAACCACAGAGGCACAGAGAACACAGAGGATAAGAGTTTGAGGAATATTTTGCGTAAGTCCTGAGACTATTGAGAAGCGAAATCCTCTAATTATTCCTTATTTTTTCCACAAGAAGAAAGTTTAAATGAGTGAAGTGTTTACTTGATACTAGAGAGGTAATAAATCATGACACTAGCATGGAATGAGTTGGTATTTCAATCGCCATACTTAGCTGTGGTAAAGGCAAAGCAATTACTACAAGAGGGAAAAATAACAGAAGTTGATCAAATTTTAGAGAATTTAGTAGAGTCAATGGGACGATCAGAAAAAAGGGCGGTGAGTAGTCAATTAACTGGATTAATGCTACATATAATTAAATGGAAATGTCAACCTGAAAAACGTAGTGCTAGTTGGGTTATTTCTATTCGGTCAGCAAGACGAGAAATTGCCGATAGTCAGGAGGAAATGCCAAGTCTCAATCAAGAGTTTTTAGAGTCAATTTGGGATAAATGTTTTGTATCTGCGAAACAGGATGCTAGAGATGAAATGGGTAAAAAACCAGAAATTATTGCTTTAAGTTGGGATGAAGTTTTTGAAGAAATCTATACACTTTGGGAGGATGAAAATATTTGAAAATTAACCTAAAATATGGAGACTTTAATAATCATGAAATTACTATTTACGACTTTGCAGGAGACAAATTCATATCACACAAATCAGCCAACTTACAAATATCACAACCAGGAGAACGAGCTTTACACACAGCCCGACCATGATAAATTAATCTAATTGACCAATTCTCCCAATCTGGTTGGGGTAATAACTGCATTAAATCTTTCTCAATTCCCACAGGTTCAGTATTTTTCGTCAACCCCAAACGCTGACTTAATCGCTTCACGTGAGTATCTACAGTCACTCCAGCATTGATACCATAAGCATGGGCTAAAACCACATTTGCAGTTTTCCGGGCTACTCCTGGAAGTTTTAATAACTCTTCCATTTTGTTGGGAACAACAGCATTAAAATCCTGAACAATCATTCGACAAGCACCTTGAATATTCTTGGCTTTATTGCGATAAAAACCCGTCGAACGCACCAATTCTTCTAATTCTGTTAAATCTGCATTTGCTAAACTTTCCGCATCAGGAAATCGCTTAAATAATCCTGGTGTTACTTTATTTACCCTTTCATCTGTACATTGAGCGGAAAGAATAGTTGCTACTAATAATTGTACAGGAGTCGCATAATCTAAAGAGCAAGTTGCATCTGGATAAAGCTCCTGGATACGGGAAAGAATTGCTAAAGCTCGTTGTTTTTTAGTTAATGATTTAGGGGTCAATCAATTTTCTCTTATTAATGGTCAGTTGTCAGTTGTCAATTGTCAATAGTTTTTTGAATTTGTTTCTCTATTTCCTCATTGACAACT
>Ga0208829_100006_pt1 | contig 123119 bp, 106 predicted proteins | sample LakMenEpi19Jul08_FD_150714 | JGI IMG/M metagenome (GOLD analysis project Ga0208829, IMG submission 150714) | Freshwater microbial communities from Lake Mendota, WI - 19JUL2008 deep hole epilimnion (SPAdes) | ecosystem: Environmental > Aquatic > Freshwater > Lake > Epilimnion/Euphotic zone ... | reverse complement strand
GCTCGTCATCGTTTATTATTACTTTCTACTTATGATGCTTCCTTAAAACCTTTGAGTCAAAAAATATTAGAACGTCCCCGTTTATTAGAACGTATTTACAAGGCTTTGCGATTAAATAAAGCTTTTATGGTATGTTATAATTCTACATTTTGGGAAGCAAAATTATCTCTAAAACTAGGTGTACCTTTATATGCTGCTGCACCAGATTTACAGATTTGGGGAACGAAAAGCGGAAGTAGACAAATTTTTAAAGAAAGTGATGTACCTCTTCCCGACGGTAGCAAGTTGGTCAAAAGTTCGGCAGATTTAGCTAATGCTACGGCTGATTTGTGGGAACGTCAACCGACATTACAAAGAATGGTAATTAAGTTAAATGAAGGGTTTTCTGGAGAAGGAAATGCACTGTTAGATTTAAGAAAAATAATGGATTTTGCCCCCGGAAAAGCTGATCATATTCAAAGAGTAGCAGCTATTAGCGATCGCTTCCTCAATTTACGTTTTCAATCTTTACAAGAAACTTGGGCAAATTTTTCTCAACGGATTCCCGAATTAGGAGCAATTGTCGAAGCTTTTATAGAAGGAGAAATTAAACATTCTCCCAGCGTTCAAGGTAGAATTACACCTAATGGAGAAGTAGAAATTCTTTCTACCCACGACCAAATTTTAGGCGGACCTGACGGACAAATTTATATAGGTTGTCGCTTTCCTGCTCATGAAAATTACCGCTGTGAATTACAGGAATTAGGTTTAAAAGTTGGCAAAAAATTAGCAGAAAAAGGAGCTTTAGAAAGATTTGCAGTTGACTTTGTGACCGTTGACAAAGGTAATGGTATATGGGATATTCAAGCTATTGAAATTAATCTTCGCAAAGGAGGAACAACTCACCCATTTATGACCTTAAAATTATTAACTAATGGTCGCTATGATTTATCCACTGGTTTATTTTATAGTCAACAAGGTAGACCTAAATATTATATTGCCACAGACAATTTACAAAAACCCAATTATCAGGGATTATTACCTAATGATTTAATGGATATTATTGCCCACCATAGGCTATATTTTGACAGTGGTACAGAAACAGGTACAGTTTTTCATCTCCTGGGATGTCTTTCTCAATTTGGTAAATTAGGATTAACAAGTATTGGTGATTCTCCCCAAGAAGCAGAAGACATTTATAACAAAGTTATTGAAGTTCTTGATCAAGAAACTAACATTGATAGCGAAACACTGCTGCAAGCAGGTTATGATTATGATATATCTTCTGATTACAATTTTCCAATTACTAGAGATGGATATAGTTGTTAGAAAATATTTGAATAAATAAAACCATTTTAATTGACAAAAGTTTGTCTTTTTCCCTCTCCTCTTAGGCTACGGTGTACACACAAGTTATCGAATCACCATTATTCCTCAAATTACCCCACCAAACACCCTCCCCTATGCTTTGGGGAGGGAACTAATTTTTCCGGTTTCCCCCATTTCCAAGGGGGGATTAAGGGGGGTAATTTAACTTGTGTCTACACGATAGCTCCTCTTAGGGGAGGGTCAGGTATAGCTAGAAAAAAGGGGGGGTTAGGTTTTTGGAAATTAATAGAAAATTGAGCCACATTGTATATATAATTGTAGTCCACCCTTCCCGCAAAAAATTCCCCTCAGTATAATTGTCACATACTCGCACCGGAGAATTTGTACCAATTTTTTATTTATTGACCTTACAGCGACAGATTCAATTTTCTCATTACCACAATGAACACATCCATTACATCACCTACGCGCTTAGACTTTTACTATCAACAAATCAAGACAATTATTTTAGCGCGTCAAAATCCCATTACTGGTTTATTACCAGCGAGTACCGCTATTACTGCTCATGGTGATTATACAGATGCCTGGGTGCGAGATAATGTTTATAGTATTTTAGCAGTTTGGGGTTTAGCATTAGCATATCGCAAATTAGATTATGATAACGGCCGCACCTATGAACTTGAACATAGTGTCATTAAACTAATGCGTGGCCTGCTATTCTCTATGATGCGACAATCCCATAAAGTTGAAATATTCAAACATACACAATCCTTATTAGATGGACTTCACGCCAAATATAATACAGCCACAGGTGATATAGTTGTCGGTGATGATGAATGGGGACATTTGCAACTTGATGCCACATCTATCTTTCTATTAATGTTAGCACAAATGACCGCCAGTGGATTATCAATTATTTTTACATTAGACGAAGTAAACTTTGTTCAAAACCTAGTTTATTATATTGGACGGGCTTACCGGACACCAGATTTTGGTATTTGGGAACGGGGAAATAAAATTAATCATGGTAGTGCAGAATTAAACGCCAGTTCTTTAGGAATGGCTAAAGCAGCGTTAGAATCCATAAATGGATTAAACTTATTTGGTGTACATGGTAGTCAATCATCAGTAATTCATGTATTACCAGATGAAATCGCCAGAGCTAGAATTACTTTAGAATCATTATTACCCAGAGAATCAGGTTCTAAAGAAGTTGATGCTGCACTATTAAGTATTATTAGTTATCCCGCTTTTGCTGTCAAAGATGAGCAATTGAGACAACGTACATTTAATGAAATTATTAGTAAACTCGCCGGAAAATATGGTTGTAAACGATTTTTACGAGATGGACATCAAACCGTTTTAGAAGACACCGAACGCTTACATTATGAACCTGGTGAACTCAAGCAATTTGAGCATATTGAATGTGAATGGCCATTATTTTTCACCTATTTAGTTCTGGATGGATTATTTCGCGGTGAACAAACACAAGTTGAAAAATATCAGCAACTTTTAAAATCATTATTGGTAGAAGAAAACGGATTACAACTATTACCAGAAATTTATTATGTTCCCGCAGAAAATATAGAAACTGAGAAATTAAATCCTCAATCTCAATTAAGATTACCAAATGAAAATATCCCCTTAGTTTGGGCGCAAAGTTTATATTATTTAGGGGAAATGTTAAGCGAAGGTTTAATCTCCTTGGGAGATATTGACCCTTTAGGTAGACATTTAAACGTTGGGAAAAAACAGAGTGCATTAGTTCAAATTGCTTTAATAGCTGAAGATGAACAATTACAAACCCAATTAGAAATATACGGAATCGAAACCCAAACACCTACACAAATCGCACCAATTCAAATTAGAAAATCTGAGGAACTTTCCAAAATTTATACACAAATTGGTAGAAATGATCAACTAGGTTTAACAGGCCGTCCCCTGCGAAGATTGAGAAGTTTAACCACATCAAGATTCTTTCGGATTCGAGATCAAACAGTAGTCTTTTTACCATCATTTCTAGATTCTCAGCAATTTTATTTGACTCTTGATTATCACTTTTTATTAGATGAAATTAGAAGCGAACTAGCTTATATCCAAAAATATTGGAGTGATTTAGGTCGTCCGACTTTAACCTTAATGATTACTCGGACAATGCTAGAAACTGGTTCACAAGCATTATTAGAATTAATGCAAGAACTCAAAGATGGTATTTGTCATGGAGTCCAGGTAAAATTAGGAAAACTTAATCAATTAATGCTGACAGCCGCAATTCAAAGAATTGATTTTTTGTCAGATACAGAATTATCGCAATCATCAGTCGCAAATCAGAGCATTCCTTGTCATTACCTGACTTCTCATTTAGCAAAAAGTTGGTCTTTGGGACATACCCAAGAATTTCAAATGGAATGCGAAACTAACTTAGATTTATTATTAGAATATCTGCGCTCATCAGAAAATATTTATGAGCAAATTGAACTCCTGCAAACTTTAACTCGATTACAGGGTTTAGAATTTGATACAGGCTATGCAGGTCCTAATCATCCTGTCACCGTAGCTGATTTACTTGATGAAGTTTATACCAAAGCTGGAGATTTAGGGCTGTGGGCGGTGGTGCGACGGGCTGCGGGTTTACGCCAAATGCTCGATATTCGCCTATCAGACGCGATAACCAGCATTTTGGTTCAAGGTAAGCAAATTGCAGTTGGTAGAGCTTACAGTCAAGCCTCCCTCATAGTTGTTCCCATATCTGGAAATGAGATTACCGAGAAAATTAATCACTTCTGTCGTGAGGATATCCGCGATCGCGTTTTAACCCAAGAAATCTTAATTTATCTTGGTGTTTTGATCAAATCAGAACCAGAATTATTTCGCGGATTTATCACATTAAGAGTTGGTTATTTGATTCTTTTAATTACTAGCGACATTGCTAGAGAATTTGTCCTTACCCAAGATGAAGCTTACGAACAATTAATGCAATTATCACCTTTTGAAGTGAAAATGCGTTTACGTCAAGTATTAACTGGATATAGTGGCGTGAGTAATTTATTACGTCAACAGGAATCATTGCACGTCAAACAAAAAGAAAGTGATATTGCTTGGGTTGTGCTACCTACAATTAGTGAAGAAATAGAAATTCCTGCTGACGGTTGGCGGAGATTTCGTCAAACAGAAGGCGCATTAAATCGTGTACCCAAAAACTTTTTTAAAGAAGTTTGGCTATTAATGCAGCATTGCAAAGGTTTAGTTATTGGCGATAAATTAGAACGGCGAAATCGCTTAGAAAGTGAAATCATGCTTTCAGAAATGACAGCAGGAGAAAGAAATTTCGCCTTATTAGTTGAACATTTACTGAATAAAATTGAAGCCCCAGAATATCGCCAAGTCAATGTAGAAGCCTTGATGGAATTAGCTACAATCGTCGCTAATAACCCTAACTTGCAAATTGAAGAATATATAGTTTTAGATGTCTTAATTGGTCATGCAGTGAGGTTAGCGTGGTTAGAAAATCATCCCCACAGAAGCGATAATTATGATGAAGATAAAGCTACTGCATGGCCATCATTTTATAATAGTTCTCCTCAAGATTGCGCTAATTATATTTTAAAGGCGTTTAGGTTCTTAACAGAGTTTGTACAGGATATTTAGCTGTAAATCAAATCATCCTTTTCTTTATCAGCGTAAGTCCTACAGCATTTTCTGCTCTTATGAGGTACAAAATTGAATCATAAAACTCTTGTGGTGCGGGCATCTTGCCCGCTAGATATGTACCTCATAACACCGGAAAGTGCTGTAAATCCCTAAAAATGATACTAACTTAGACTACAGTAAAATCAGTATTAGTAATCAACGTAGAACTAACATTTTGCAAAGTAGCAAGAATTTGACCACTACTTCTGATTAAAGTATTAGTACCTAAAGATGAAATTGTCAATTGACTAAATAGTAAACCCCCACTTAAGCCAATACGGTCAAATCCATCTTGGAAGTCTTGAACGATATCAGCAGAACCTCGTGCAATTACAAAAATATCATTGCCATTACCACCATTGAGAATATCATTACCATCTTCTCCCCAGAGGACATCATTATCATTGCCTCCATAAAGAGAATCCGCGCCTATACCCCCGTATAATTCATCTAACCCATCACCACCATACAACTGATCATTACCATCATCTCCAAATAGTGAATCATTACCTACTTCACCAAAGAGAAAGTCATTACCAAACTCACCCAAAAGAACATCTTGACCAACACCACCTAATAAGCTATCATTACCATCACCACCAAACAACCCATCATCTCCATCATTACCTTGAATAGTATCATTGCCAGCATTTCCAGCTAACAAATTACTGAGGTTATTACCTGTGATTGTGTCGTTTTGAGTAGTACCATAAACATTTAGGAAATTCTGAACATTTAAGGTGATAGAATTAATCGGTGCAGGTAGTCCGTTAACAATCAGGCTATTATTACCTAGATTAACATTGAGGGATGTAGTAGTAGCAGTTCCCGTTGATGCGTCAATAGTGTTAGATTGACCTGTAGCGCCAATTACAGTTTCTACGCCTACAATTGTATCAGTGCCAAAAGAGCCTTTATTAACGATTCCACTCGCTAACAGGGTAATTGCTTCCGTAAAACTGCTATAATCAACCGTGTCGCTTCCTAAACCACCGTTAATTGCATCATTCCCAGTTCCACCACTAACGGTATCATTACCACCATTGCCGGTTAAAATGTCATTACCGCCATTTCCTATTAGTGTATTATTGCCATCATCTCCAGTAAGTGTGTCATTATTGGCTGTACCGATGACAGTAGCAAAATTAGTAACACCAAAGGTCAACGTAGGGAAAGCAATAACACCAGTATTAACAACTAGAGACTTAGTCGCTAAATTGGCATTAATTGTAGCAGTTCCAGTAGCAGTGGAAGCATCAATAATGTTGGTTAGACCTGTAGCACCGATAATGTTCTCTACATTAACCAGTTGGTCTGTTCCTGCTGTACCTTTGGTAACTACTCCCGTTGGTTTGAGGGTAATAGCTTGACCTATGGCACTATAATCGGCTGTATCAGTATTTGCACCACCATCCAAACTATCATCACCTATACCACCGACTAAAGTATCATTACCATTTCCACCACTAACAGTATCATTACCACCATTGCCGGTTAAAATGTCATTACCGGCATTCCCTATTAGTGTATTATTGCCATTATCTCCAGTAATTGTGTCATTATTGGCTGTACCGATAACAGTAACAAAATTAGTAACACCAAAAGTCAAAGTCGGGAAAGTGCTAACACCAGTATTAACAACTAGAGACTTAGTCGCTAAATTGGCATTAATTGTAGCAGTTCCAGTAGCAGTGGAAGCATCAATAATGTTAGTTAGACCTGTAGCACCGATAATGTTCTCTACATTAACCAGTTGGTCTGTTCCTGCTGTACCTTTGGTAACAGTTCCTGTTGGTAACAAGGTAATAGCTTGACCTATGGCACTATAATCGGCTGTATCTTGACCAATGCCCCCATTAATTGTATCATTACCTGTACTACCGATGATTGTGTCATTGGAGTTAGCGATTTCGATAATTCCTCGTAATAATGCTGAATTGGGAAGATCATTCCATTTTCCTGCTCCAAGGAAATTAAATTCTGCGTAGTTTTCGTTACCACCAGCATTATTAGGTTCATTTGGATACCAGTTAGTATAAGTAACAGCTTCTCCATTTACCCATTTAAATGTTCCTTCTGTTACTTCATCTGTCAAACCAATCCATAACCTTTCTGTACCACCAAAGGTATTAACTAGAAATTGATTTTCCGCAGCATCATTAACAGCAACAAGATTACCACCTAAAGAAACCGCTTGCGCTTGTGCTTGAGTCCAACTACCTGCACTACTCAAAAAGTAAAATTTGCCATTATAGGTGAAAATGGGGGCAGTAATAGCAGAGGTAACATCACCAAAAATCTGGTCATTTCCTCCTCCACCATTCAGGGTATCATTACCGGCATTCCCTATTAGTGTATTATTGGCATTATCTCCAGCAATTGTGTCATTATTGACCGTACCAATAACAGTAGAAAAATTAGTAACACCAAAAGTCAAAGTGGGAACAGAGACTGACGGTCCAATAACAAAAACAGCATTATTAAAGACTACAGAATTAGTCGCTAAATTGACATTAATTGTAGCAGTTCCAGTAGCAGTGGAAGCATCAATAATGTTGGTTCTACCTGTAGCACCGATAATATTCTCTACATTAACCAGTTGGTCTGTTCCTGCTGTACCTTTGGTAACTACTCCTGTTTGTTTTAGGGTAATAGCTTGACCTATGGCACTATAATCCGCTGTATCATTACCAGTACCACCGTCCAGACTATCATTACCAGTACCACCGATTAAAGTATCATTACCAGTTCCACCACTAACGGTATCATTACCACCATTACTGGTTAAAATGTCATCACCGTTACCTCCTGCTAGATTATTATCATGATCATTTCCAGTAATTGTGTCATTATTGGCTGTACCGATAACGTTACCGATACCAGTAACGCCAAGAGTTAAAGGTGGTAAACCAGTAATCCCAGTATTAATAACTACAGATTGAGTTACTAAATTGGCATTAATGGTAGCAGTACCAGTTAATAAAGAAGCATCAAATGTCCCTGCATTCGTCATAATTTTATGTTGTTTTGTAAAGTTTAGTAGATATTTATAACCTTAATTTGTACTTTTATTTCTTGTCAACCAGTTAAATTACTGAAAAAAAGCGGATTTTATCAAGAAAGTATTGTATCTTTTTTAGTAAAAAAATAGAATTAAATAAACATAGTGCTTAGATAAAATTGCGGTCGGACTTTCTTTTATCCTTACGTAACAATACTTAAAGGCGATTTTTTTTGCTTGATAATGCCTAGAGTCTCAAAAATCAATTGTAAATATACGGATTAATAAAGTTATTTTTAAGATAAATATTCTTTGAATATAGATATATCAATAAATACATATATATCACTGAAAAACTTTGCTATAGAGTTTTGAGCTATCAGGTAACATACAAAGACGATGCTATAGAGTTGTTAGCCATCAGGTAACATACAAAGACGATGCTATAGGGCACGCGATAGGGGTAGAAAATATTGTAGAGACATTTCCGAGAACGTCCCTACAAGACCTAGTCCAGAAACATCAGTCTTCCTCTATCACCCTCCACTGACCTCACCCCATTCCCGAATTGCGGGAAATACGGATGAATAATCATCTTCTGGATAAGACATTTTCATAGTTGCGTGTAAGATTTGCCTTACACCCTCAATACTACTGAGATTCAAACCCAAGGATTTCGCTTCCGAGATAAATAAATCTATTTCCTTGATCAATTGCTTTGTCGGTAAATTAGCGTTAGTATAATTACCATCTAACATCCGCCGCAAATTTTGATCAAAAGTGGGAGCATAAAGTTTACTTTCGCGCAGAATTTGCATAAACAAATCCACATCAATACCTTGCAACTGGATAAAAGCCAGACTAAGAGCAAAGCTAGTTGTGAGTGAAGCGATAAGTTGATTGAGTGCTAGGGTAAGATTTGAGGCAGAACCCACAGCACCTATATATACAGGATTTTCTCCAAAATGTTGAAGCAACTTTAAATGACGCTGATACTGTTCCTCTTCTCCACCTACCATGACAATTAACTTGCCAGTTTTAGCTTCAGGAATACTACCGAGGACAGGAGCTTCTATGTATTCACCACCAGCCGCAACTACTGCATCTCTGATTTCTTGGCTTTCTAAGGGATTAATTGTCCCCATTTGAATGATACTACGTCCTGATAAAGTATGCCAAGAAGTATCTGTCAACAATACATGATAAATAGCTGCGGCGTTAGAAAGCATTAGAACTATACAATCAGCAACGCGGATGGCTTCCCGTGGTTTTGTCACAATTTCCACACCTGCTGCCCGTAGCGGTTCTAATTTTTCTGGGGTGCGATTATAGGCAATTAGCTCTATATCAGTAGCTAATAACCTTTGAGCCATCGGTAGTCCCATCAATCCAGTTCCCAGAAATGCCACCTTCATGTTTCACGTTCCTTAGTCAGTGGTCAGTTGTTATTTGTCAGTTGTCAGTTGTCAGTGGGTACGGATAATTGGAAGAATTTATTACCCATACCCAATTAATTTTGACTTTTGACTTTTGACTTCCGCGAAGCGGTACTAGCCTCCCGCGGCAAAAGTCACCATAATGATTATGGAAAGTAAGAGTCCAGGAGACAGTAGAGTTACTAGCACTAACAGATCATGAGCAGTCATAATTATTTGGGGTAGATTTGTCATTTGAATGTCATCTCTGTTATGCTAGTGCAAACAAGACTCATACGGGATTGTTAAAGAGATTTTTAACCTTTCTCTTTGATCTCTACCCTGGTACGACTAATCCCAGCAGTGGTTTTGAGGCCTCTTGTGCAGTTAGTCCGCGACTTTGGATTAAAACTCCAAAATTGCCTAGCCCCCCTGGATTAATTAATTGGTGTAATCCTTCCCGTCGCTGTAGCAACTGTGATATTGATTGCTGTTGAAAAGAAAGAGCAGCTAACCTTTCACCTATTCCCAATGCCATTAAAAATAAACCTTGCTGCGTCCAACCAACCTTTTGGAGTCCACACCGTTGACCCCAAAATGATAAAGCCGTAAAGTCAACATGAGCAGTGATATCTTGTTGCCCAACATTGACATAAGGATTATCATGATGACGATGCTGGTAGTAGCACTGGAGAGTTCCTTGCGATCGCCTGGGGTTATAATAACGATCAGCGGAGTAGCCATAATCAATTGTTAACACATACCCCCGTTGCAAGCAGTCTGCCACTATACCCAACCAATTCAAAGCTGCTAAATTAATTTCACTGCGATAGCCATTTTCATAAGTATTTTGGCTTAAATCAATCCCCACCAACTGTAAATATTCTCCTAATTGCGGTGTTGATGGTTCTCCTATGACTTCAACAAATATAGGTAACTTAGCGGTTATTTCCTCCAATTGTGGCCGAATAGTAACATAAATTTCCCGCAATTCCCCCGCTACTATTGTAAATTGATGGACGGGAAAAGCATCCACCAATTCATTAGAAAAGAAGCAACCAGTTAGGGATTGCAATGGAATTTCTTCCAAGTTACACCAATTTACAGCAAAATCTTGTAGCCGTTGTTGTTGTTCTTGTTTTAAACTTTGTGATTTTTCAACAATAATATAGGATACAGCCGCCCAAAAATCTGGGTATTCTTGCCGGATATAATTAAGGACATGAGATGCTAAAATACCTTGTCCCGCACCCATTTCCACCAAATCAAAATGTATAGGTTGATCTAAAATCACCCACATTTGGTAAAATTGCCTAGCCAGTAACTCCCCAAAATCAGCCCCTAAACTGACAGATGTGAAAAAATCACCACCCCGAAATCCGATTTTGACCGCATCACTAGAATAATAACCATATTCTGGGTGATATAACACCATATCCATATATTCCGCAAAGGTAATTCGTTGTTGGGGACTGGTGATAATCCGATGAGCTATAACTTGACATAATGGGGAATAGGAATCCATAAAATTTACCCTTGATTGTTAACTAATACTTTTAACCAAGATATATTCAGACATCAGACAGAACGCTATATTATGAATCAAACCTATACAACCGATGTCCTAGTTGTCGGTGGTGGTACCGGCGGCACAGCAGCCGCTATCCAAGCAGCGAGACAAGGTGTAAAAACCATCTTAGTAAGTGAATTTCCCTGGTTAGGAGGAATGCTTACCTCCGCCGGTGTATCCGCACCAGACGGAAACGAATTACAGGCCTTTCAAACAGGGTTATGGGGTGCTTTTTTACAGGAATTGCAACGCAGACAACCAGGAGGACTGGATCATAGTTGGGTGAGTTTCTTCAGTTATGACCCGCGCATAGGTGCAGAAATATTTGCCGATTGGGTGCGAGAATTACCTAATCTCCAATGGATTTCGGGACAAATTCCTTTAGAAGTATTGCGAACCCAAGACTGTATCACAGGTGTACGCTTTGCCAATTTTACCATCAACGCCAAAATTATTTTGGACGGCACAGAATTAGGAGACTTATTAGCCTTAGGAGAAGTCCCTCACCGTTGGGGCTGGGAATTACAGTCAGAATGGGGAGAACCCAGCGCCCCAGAAACATTTAACTCCCTAGTCCAAACCTATCCAGTACAAGCGCCGACTTGGGTAGTAGTCATGCAAGACTTTGGGGACAGTAACGCCCCAGCAATTACCCCAGCCCCTAATTATGATCCATCCCAGTTTACAACAGCTTGGGATCACTATAGTCCAGAAAAATTTTTGAACTATGGACGCTTACCAGCAGATAGATTTATGATTAACTGGCCTATTGCAGGCAACGATTACTGCCAAAATGCCAATCGGTTACTAGATATAGATGGCAAAAAGCAGGAATTTGTGCAAGAATGTTACTGGCACAGTCGGAATTTTGCCCATTTCATTCAAACTCAGTTTGGTCAGCGTTACGGATTAGCAGAAAACCTTTTTCCTCATGCTAACTCCGCCTTTGCTCTCCATCCCTATTATCGGGAAAGTCGCCGTTTGGTAGGCTTAACAACCATTTCTGAACAGGATATTTTGCCTTTAGCGAACAGTAAAACCGCATCACTATTTCCTGATGCTATCGCTGTCGGTAACTATGCCAATGATCATCATTATCCTGGTGTAGAATTTTTACTACAATCTAAATCTATCCGTTGGGGTGGAAGATGGACCGGAACGCCCTTTACTATCCCTTATCGCGCTCTGATTCCCACCACCACAGATGGTTTTTTAGTTTGCGAAAAAAACATTTCCGTTTCCCATATCGCTAACGGGTGTACAAGACTTCAACCAGTAGTCATGGGAATTGGTCAAGCCGCAGGTATGGCAGCCTCTCTTTGTATTCTGCTACAATGTCAGCCCAGAGATTTATCAGTGAAAATTTTGCAAGCTGCATTATTGACAGACCAAACTGCACCTAGCCTAATTGTTCCCCTGTTTAACTTATTAACTCATCATCCCGATTGGTTATACTGGCAAACTTATTATTTAGATCATCCAGAAGCCTATCCTGACGATGGTAACTGTCCTTGTGTTTCAGTAAAGTCAGACAACAAATTCGACCTTAACTGCTTCACAGGCAATTTCTACCCACTAGATTACCAAAATTACCAATTTAATATTACAAATGAAACCAATTTAACTACAAAAAATTGGCAGCTTGTTACATTGCGATCGCATATAGACCAGCAATTACAAGCTTTTCCTCCAGCAAAAATGCTCAAGATTTGGGGGAGGCCAAATTTTTCCGGAAATTGGTTACTTATTGAGCATCTCGAAGAATTATAAAAGTAACTTTTATTCAATTCCTCAATACTTTTTCCCGAATTTTCCGGATAGATATATAAAAGTAGAGTATTAGTGAAGTAGAGAGTTCTAAAATAGACATCTACTATGCGTGCTGCCATTTCACTTTTAGTATCGAGTCTGGTATGTGGCTCCTTAGCTTTTAACTGCAAAGCAGTACAGACTCATTTTTCCGCTCTGTCAACAGCTAAGTCCGATTACCAGCTTTCATCTTTATTAGACCAGGATTTCCACCTGGCTGATAAATCCAAACCCAGCCCCAATCAACCCGAAAAGCCCAATCCTCATCGAGGTAGTGGTCGCAGAAGCTTAAATGGATAAGCTGGCAATTTAAGTTCTGCCATGGAATCGTTGAGGCGTGATATCTGCCAATCTAGTAATGATATTACCGGATTACTGGATCATTTAAATCCTACGTAGGGCTTCTTGAATTAAGACAACATAGACAGTTACAGCACTACACTTGTTTGATTCTCTTATTCAATATTTACCTTTCCCTGGTATTAGGTATAGCTAATCACACTACTATATCTTAGATCAGTTGTATGGCTTTTGCGTCATCACACAAGCTATCAGTATTTCCGTTTCTCAGCCAAACACATAGACAGTTACAGCACTTCATAATTTCTGGCAAATTGTTCAATATTTCAGCAAAAAAATCCGGTAATTAGTCAAAATTTGGTGTGTATTGGTGATTTAGTCACTAATACACGACCATAATTACCTCTAATAGCGTAACGTGACCTAGTCATAGTTTAATGTTTAGGCGTTAATAGGCGGGAATAATTACCGGAATTGAAAAAAAGCAATCTTTTGGTTAAATTTGGTCAAATCATCACTTTAGATCAAGTTTCTCTCATTAACTTTAGTATTTGTCCATTACCACAGGTCACATCTATGACTCGGAGTTGTCCTTGGGGAAATGGTTAAAAGCTATCGGTTGGGACTTGAGAGAGATTTGGCTAAAGTGATGGATAAATTCAGTTTCTCAACCTTTTTACTAACTTGCCCAAATTTTTATAGCCAAAAGAATGGAAAATATAAATCATTCATGACAATTTTTGCCTGTTAACAGGTGTGAATGATTGATTTTATGGACATACAAACCGCGATAGTCGCCATCTTAGCCTTCTACGTCGCCTGGAATTTGGGTGCAAATGATGTTGCTAATGCCATGGGTACTTCGGTGGGTTCTCAGGCCATTACCCTCAAACAGGCCATCATTATTGCTGGGGTGTTAGAGTTTCTTGGTGCTGTCTTATTTGGACAAGAGGTAACTTCCACCCTTGGCACAAAAATAGCTAATCCAGCCTTATTCGCTGGGACACCACAAACTTTAGCTATGGGGATGATTTCGGTACTTCTCACCTCTGGGGTGTGGTTACAAATTGCCACAGCTAGAGGTTTGCCCGTTTCTTCATCTCATGCCGTCGTGGGAGCGATCGCTGGCTTTAGTTGGGTATCATTAGGAATAGAGGCAATAGATTGGTCATCCATTGGTTTAATTACCATTGGCTGGATTTTAACACCGATTATCAGTGGAGTTATTGCCCTAAGTTTGTATAGTCTGATTCGGCACTGGATTTTTAACCAACCCCATCCCCTATTACAGTTACAGGAATGGATTCCCTGGTTAAGCACCCTACTCTTGAGTGTATTTGGACTTATTGTTCTCCCCACAATCATTCAATCTCTGAATCGATTTTTACCAGAACAGGGAAATTTACATATTCCTCCCCATGACATCAGCCTATTTATCACTGGCATGGCGGCAGTTAGCTTGACTTTGATTAGTTGGCGACAATTAGCAGATGGTCGAATTGAAAATACAATTCAAGGTTTATTTGCCAATTTTCAGGTTTTGAGCGCTTGCTTTGTGGCTTTTGCCCATGGTTCTAATGATGTTGGTAATGCCATTGCTCCCCTAGCAATAATTTCTTATATTCATCAACAGGGTAGAGTCCCCAATGATCAACTAACGATTCCTCTCTGGATTCTGGTTCTCGGTGCAATGGGAATTGTGGCAGGTTTAGCTGCTTGGGGTAAAAAAGTTATTGCTACTATTGGTGAAAATATTATCCCTCTAGAACCTAGTAGTGGATTTTGTGCGGAATTGGCCACAGCTATCACTATTTTACTGGCTTCTCGCTTAGGTTTACCTGTTTCTACTTCCCACGCCCTTGTTGGTGGAGTTGTGGGCATTGCAGTTGTACAAAATATTAAATCAATAAAATTTTCCACTATCCAAAATATCGCTGCGGCCTGGTTAATTACAATTCCTATCAGCGCTGCCTTTAGTGCTACTATTTTTGTTTGCCTAATGGCAATTTTCTAACTTTAAATAAAAATACTAATCAGAATTTTCCGATATTAGTGGTATGCAATTAATTAAGGCATTTACGGGGTAGGGTGTTTGTATCTCTCCTTATGGAGAAGGTAATAGCATTCCGCACTGATTAGATGCTTGTAGTTAGGTATTTATTTGTAAGGCTTTCATGATATTGCCTCAAGAAATGATAGGTACTAGTGTGGGATTATGTTAATTAATTTTATAACTTCGGCAAAATTTTTCAGTTTCCTGTTCTTTCTCAAGGAAAATTAATATAAGTCGGTTAGGGTAGTGTCCCTGGTCATCGGGGCCGCAATTTAATCATCAAGGTGTTAGAGGCTAGAAACTGATGGGGCGATTTGAGAAGCGACCAGAAAATCCACGCATTAGAGGTGAGCTATCCAGAGCTGCTGAAAATGCTTTATGGGATGTAGTTGAGGATTTAGAAAATCTCCAACAAAATCTGTTGAGGTCGTTGCAGGAAGACGTAAAACGACTAGAAATTGAGAAAAACCGCTTATCTAGCGATATTCAAAGATTAATTGAGGAAAAAGAAAATTTACAACAATCACGACAAATCACTGAGCAACAGGTACTAATTCGTCAATTAGCAGAGGTTTTGGCTAAACACATATCTTCCCAATTGCAATCCTCTCTGAAAACTTTAGCCACTCAAGCCGTAGAATATAACTCTTCTGATTCGTCCGCGCTGCAAAATCCTCAATTAGATAATCATGCTGTTCATGAAATTGGACAGAATGTTACTAATATGCTAAGTAGCCTGGATGATTCTGTAACTATTGCTTTTAGTTCGCTGTTACAAGAACTCAAAGACTATCAAGGTGATCTTTCCCAACAGTTGTCGCGGATGTATAGTCAACAACAGCAAGGGGAGACAATATTAGCGGAATTTGTCAATCGTCTCCGTAGTCAGGTAGAAAAAAATCAAGATGCTACTTCTGTCAAGGTAATAACGGAGGGCGCACCCACGGTTTTACAATTAGCTGATAACCTGCGCGGTGAAGCCATAATTTATCAAAATGGTTCTACTCAAAATGGTTCTACGGAAAAATCCCCACCAAGACCTTTAATGGATCATGGATCACCACATCCTGATTCTACATCAGCCGCTAATGCGATTATATTATCTTCACCAACAGATAAAATCCCTGAACCCAGTTCTTTTATAAGTCCAGATTTACCGACAGCAATACAAACTGATCAAAATTCGGAATCCAGTTCTTTCATTAGTCCAGATTTACCACCGACGAACACACACCCTGAACTTAGTGCTGTCTTAAATTCTCAGGTATTAATTGCACCATCCCTGGAACATATCACACCTGAACCACCTTCTGTTTTAACTCCTAATTTATCAACGGGACGACCCCCAACCCCAAAATTAAGACGGGAAAGCACTTCTAAAGACAAAACAACTCCCAATCTACAAATAACTCCCAGACAACTAAGATCCCGCACATCTCCCAACTGGTCAGAATTACAAATGGGTTTTTTGTTGATCTCTGTGTCTACCGTGGTTTCGTCTCTTTATAATGTAGCAATTAAAGGGATTTTCCTGACAGCTTCTAATTCCTTGGGAGAATTGTCAACGCAGCAGTTAATTCTGCCGACTTTGGGTAATATTTTCTTAATTTTAATGTTGCGTTTATTAGTGGTTGTACCATTAATGTTACTTTTATCACCTATATTACATCCGCGTATTTGGCAAGAATTAGAAGATTTATTGACTTCACTACGAGCAAATGCAAATCCTAGTCAGAACAAAACCAAACAGGCTTTATTTTTGTCAGTAATTAGCGGTTGTTTATTATTTGTATCACAGGTATTTATTTATGTTGCTATTGGTGAAGTCACAACAGGAATGGCAATCGCCCTCTTTTTTATCTATCCGGTAATGAGCGTATTTTTGTCCTGGTTTCTATTTCGGGAACGTCCTAATTTATTGGTGACAGGGTCAATAGCAGCGGTTTTCTGCGGTGAACTGTTAATTTTGGGTAATCAGTCAGGTATGAATAATATCTCATTGGGAGGCACTACAGCTATTCTAGCTGGCATAGCCTTTGCAATTTATCTCGTTGTCACCAGAATATGTGCTACTAAACTTAAACTACATCCCGTATCTTCAGCTTTAATTCAATTCACTACTATGTTAATATTAAGTTTTATCTGTTTAATTATACCCTTACCCAGTAATTTAGGTTTAACAATTAATCCATCTAATGCCCTTGAATTAGTATTAAGTGCGTTTATATTAGGTGTCTTAACCTTGTGTGGTTACTTATTCAATAATTTTGGCATCCGTAAATTAGGTACTCATATTTCATCCTTAATTGGAGCTACAGTCCCTATTCTAACAGTAATTTTTGCTGGTTTAATGCTACAAGAATCTCTAAATATTACCCAAATCATAGGAGTGATTTTAGTCACAGTCGGTGCATCTAGTATTAGCTGGAGAAAAACGCCAAATCAGCTACAAGCATCTAAATAGGATTTGTTGAAAAAGGTTTATAATAACAGTAAAGCGTGGTGTCAATTTTAATTCCGACCCCTGTAAAAAAATATGGGAAAAATATATAGATATTTCTAAAGTAATAAGTTATAATGTTTTCTTAGGTTAAGATCTGAAATGCAAATCATCTAAAGTTTCTCCGTCTTACCCTATACCCCTATGTCCCAACATCCTGAGTATCTAAAGTTTTTAACTAATACCAGGTAAAAGGGTTAGTTAGCCTGACGCGAAAAACTAGCAATTTACACTCCGGACATTGAAAACCTAAAATTTTCCGAGTCAACCCAAAACTTTAGGCTTAGATGTAAAATATTTTTTCCAAGTGGGTGTATAATTCTTAGTTTGATTTGAATATCACACTTGTAAACAAGTTATTCATCCGTCTGTATAATATGACCAACGACATAGATCTGATCAAGCGTCTTGGACCTAGTGCGATGGATCAGATCATGCTTTATCTAGCCTTCAGTGCCATGCGTACAAGCGGACACAGGCATGGAGCATTTTTAGATGCAGCCGCAACAGCAGCCAAGTGTGCAATTTACATGACCTATTTAGAGCAGGGACAAAACCTGCGAATGACCGGGCATTTGCATCACCTTGAGCCGAAGCGAGTTAAAATCATTGTTGAAGAAGTAAGACTGGCTTTAACTGAGGGCAAGCTTCTAAAAATGTTGGGTTCTCAAGAACCGCGCTATCTGATCCAACTTCCCTATGTTTGGATAGAAAAATATCCTTGGCAACCAGGAAGGTCCCGCGTTCCCGGTACAAGTCTAACCAGTGAAGAGAAAAAACTAATTGAGAAAAAGCTCCCAGACAGCCTTCCTGATGCGAAGTTAGTTTCCTCATTTGAATTTATGGAGTTGATTGACTTTCTGCATAAGCGATCCCAGGAAGAATTACCTTCTAATCACCAGATGCCCTTGAGTGAAGCCTTCGCAGAACACATCAAGCGCCGTCTGCTGTATTCAGGAACGGTAACACGGATTGATTCTCCGTGGGGAATGCCATTTTATGCTCTCACACGTCCATTCTATTCTCCTGCTGATGATCAAGAACGTACGTACACGATGATAGAAGATACGGCTCGGTATTTCCGAATGATGAAATATTGGGCAGATCGTAAACCAAATACGATGCGGGCTGTTGAAGAACTGGATATTCCCAGTGATTGGATCGATTTAGCCATGGAAGAACTAGACGGAATTATTCGGTCTTGGGGTGATAAATATCACCAAGAGGGCGGAGTACCGATGGTTTTACAAATGGTTGTCGGTAGTAAAGATGAATAGAAAACATAATTTTTATGTTGCGTAGGGTGGTTGGTATACTCACCAGCCCTACAGTTATCTATTTACTTATTGGGAGTTGATGACTTTGGTTTTGTCTCTTCATTGGGTTTAACCAATGGCTTTGTGGACACCGCGCCAAAACCGCTAGATCCTTCACTGGCATTAATACAAGTATCTAATGCCTGAGTATGAGTCAAATCATCAATTTCCCGATGTAAACCAACTACACACTCAGCAAAGTTTACTGGTAACAAACTGCGACCACAGGATGTTAAAGTAGCTGAATTTTCCAATCCCTGATAACTCTCACTAATGCTAACTACACAGGTTGCTAAATCCTGTGGACGACGGGCTTGCTCACAGGAAGAAAGGGCATCCACAGGTGTAATTTGTGTAAGTTTGTGAATTTTTACTACACATGATGATAAATCTTGTGGGTAGAGTGATCCGGCACAACTTTGAGATGCTGGTTTAGCTGTGACACCGACTCTCCCTAGTTGAGCAACACAAAGCCGATAGTCATTCCGATATGAATCGGTGACAGCCAGAGTCGGTAAACTACTGGTTAGTAATCCACCTATAGTTATAAATGATGCTGTAAATGCTCCGAAGGAATAATTGATTTGTTTGTTCCCAAAGTTACTCATTTTTTCTCGCTTTTTAACATAATTGTTTTTGATTCAACCAAGATTATGCTACCGTAGAATCTAGTTACAATCTTCTACTATCAGGTAATGTCGGTGCAATCACCAAAAATCCCCCGAAAATTAGTGAATTTAAAGGATTGATTTCTCTGAAAATTAGCGGTAAATAAAAGACAATTTAGCTATAAAATGTCTATCCTTTTGGGAACTATGCCATAATGGTAGGTCTGAATAAAATTTTAGAAGGATTAAATTAAGGAAACTCATGTCCCGATATAGAGGACCCCGCCTCAGAATTGTCCGTCGTTTAGGCGAATTACCAGGCTTAACTCGGAAGAGTGCTAGACGTGCCTATCCCCCTGGACAACATGGCCAAAACCGTAAAAAGCGTTCCGAGTATGCTATCCGTCTAGAGGAAAAGCAAAAACTCCGCATGAACTATGGTTTAACCGAAAAACAAATGCTGCGTTATGTCCGTAAAGCTAGACGAGTAGCTGGTTCTACCGGACAGGTGTTATTGCAATTGTTAGAAATGCGTCTGGATAACACCGTTTTTCGGATGGGTATGGCTCCCACAATCCCAGCCGCCCGTCAATTGGTAAATCATGGTCACGTAACTGTGAATGGCCGTCCAGTAAATATTGCCAGCTATCAATGCCGTCCTGGTGAGGAAGTCGCTGTGAGAAACAGAGAAGCTTCTAAGAAGTTGGTGGAAGCTAATTTGCAATACCCCGGTTTAGCTAATCTTCCTAGTCATCTAGAGTTTGATAAAACCAAGTTGTCTGGTAAGGTGAATAGTGTGATTGAACGGGAATGGGTAGCGTTACAAGTTAATGAACTACTCGTGGTGGAATACTACTCACGTCAAGCGTAATAGTCAGTGGTCAGTGGTCAATGGTCAGTGGTCAGTGGTCAGTGGTTATTAAATAAGCAACAACTGACAACGAACAACTGACTAATGACTAACCACCAATCTGCGACATGGTACGGGTGTATGTGCCGACAGTACCAGAGTCGCGTTGTTTAAAGTTTATTTCTGATTTGATATTTAAAATTTGTCTGACTTGTGTTTGTAATTCATTGGTACTGATACCAGCACGTAGGGATGTTTTTAGGTCTAGTTGACCTGTTTCGTTTAATAAACAAGGACGTAGCCAACCATCGGCGCTAAGACGCATCCGGTTACAGCGATCGCAAAAACATTCTGACATTTGGCTAATAAATCCTAGTGTTCCTTGAGCCCCGGGAATTTGAAATACATCCGCTGGTCCGTTACCACGAATTTGTGATTCTGTCAAGCCCCAACGCTCACGGATAGATTGACGTAAATCAGATGAGGATATCCAACCGCGATCGCTAAATAGATCTCCGTTGCCAATGGGCATAAATTCAATAAATCGGACGTGCCATTGTTTATCAATAGTTAAAGCTGCTAGATCTAAAATTTCATGGTCATTAACGCCAGGAATTACAACTACATTTAATTTTAATGGGTTGAATCCTACGTTATAAGCAGTTTGGATGCCTTGCCATACTTGTTGCCAACGTCCACGTCCATGATTACCGATAATTTGTTCAAATATATGTGAATCTAGAGAATCTAAACTGATATTAATTCTTCTTAAACCTGCATTATAGAGATTTTGAGCGATGGGGGCGAGTAAAAACCCATTGGTTGTGATTGCCAGATCTTGGGTTTGCGGAAGATGAGCAATTTTTTCGACTAAATCGACTATGTGGGGACGGAGTAAGGGTTCACCACCAGTTAAGCGAAAGCGGGTAAAACCGACGGGAATAAATACTTCTTGAATGAGGGTAAGCAGTTCCTCGTCAGTTAATAATTGCTGTTGAAGGATATAATCAAGTTCTGAACCTTCTGGCATACAATATTGACAACGAAAGTTACAGCGATCAATTAAACTGATGCGGAGGTAGTCCACCTGGTTTATAATTTCGCTAGTTGTCATGTTAGGAAAAGGGGTGACAGATTAAACAGTTTGATCTTAACTTATGAACAGGGAACAGAGGAGAGAAATATTCTTTTGCAACTGACAACTGACAATCGACAACTAACAGGTTGATCATTTAATCTTGTAGCTGTAATCGTTGATTTAACTTGATTCAGAAATTATTAGATAATGAATTTTTGCCAAACGTGATTTTAATTGCAGATTGATTATGTTGAATATAGCTAATTTCCCGTGGTTAACGACGATCATTTTATTCCCTATAGCCGCATCACTACTACTTCCTATCATTCCCGATAAAGACGGAAAAACCGTGCGCTGGTATTCTCTGATTGTTGGGTTGATAGATTTTGTCCTGATAGTCTGGGCTTTTTACACTGGATACGATTTCTCTAATCCTGACTTGCAACTAGTAGAGAGTTATCCCTGGGTGCCACAGTTGGGTTTAAATTGGTCTTTAGGGGTTGATGGCTTGTCCATGCCTCTAGTTCTTTTGACCGGGTTTATTACCACTTTGGCGATTTTAGCAGCTTGGCCTGTAACGTTGAAGCCGAAATTATTTTATTTCCTAATTTTGGCAATGTATGGTGGTCAAATTGCGGTTTTCGCTGTCCAGGATATGCTGTTATTTTTCCTGGTGTGGGAACTGGAACTTGTACCAATATACTTCCTGTTATCAATTTGGGGGGGTAAAAAGCGTCAATATGCAGCAACTAAGTTTATTTTGTACACTGCTGGTGGTTCACTGTTTATTTTGCTGTCTTCCTTGACAATGGGGTTTTATGGCGGTACGGTGACTTTTGATATGCGATCGCTGGCATTGAAAGATTTTGACCTAAATTTACAACTTTTACTCTATGCTGGCTTCCTAATTGCCTATGCTGTGAAGTTGCCAATCATTCCCCTCCATACCTGGCTACCAGATGCCCACGGTGAGGCTACAGCGCCCGTACATATGTTACTGGCAGGTATTTTGTTAAAAATGGGTGGTTATGCCTTAATTCGCATGAATGCCCAAATGCTACCGGATGCTCACGCTTATGTTGCACCAGTATTAGTGGTTTTGGGGGTAGTAAATATCATCTATGCGGCCTTAACGTCCTTTGCCCAGAGGAACTTAAAACGGAAAATTGCCTACTCTTCAATTTCCCACATGGGTTTTGTGCTGATTGGGATTGCCTCTTTCACTGATTTAGGTTTAAGTGGAGCAGTTTTACAAATGGTTTCTCATGGATTAATTGGGGCAAGTTTGTTCTTTTTAGTCGGTGCAACTTATGATCGCACACATACCCTGATGTTAGATGAAATGGGTGGTGTTGGCAAGAAGATGCAGAAGATTTTCGCTATGTTCACAACTTGTTCAATGGCTTCTTTAGCATTACCAGGAATGAGCGGTTTTGTCGCTGAATTAATGGTATTTGTGGGCTTTGCAACTAGCGATGCTTATAACCCGACATTCAAAGTTATTGTCATTTTCTTAATGGCTGTTGGTGTGATTTTAACGCCAATTTATTTACTATCAATGTTGCGGGAGATTTTCTACGGACAAGAGAATGAAGAGTTGGTTTCTCATCAAAATTTAATAGATGCTGAACCCCGCGAAGTCTTTATCATTGCCTGTTTGTTGATACCTATTATTGGTATTGGTTTTTATCCTAAGTTACTCACCCAAATGTATGACGCGACAACTGTACAATTAACAGCAAGACTGCGGGATTCTGTACCAACTTTAGCCGCAAATAAGGAACTACAAAATATCTCTTTGAGTGCGCCGATAATTGGTAATTAATTCATAATTAAAACTGGGGTGGGTTTGATACCTACCCTTGTTTATTAAGTAATTGATGAAATAGGAGATAGAAAAGATGATTTAGTATTATAGCAATTTCCCGCCAATTCATGTACAAGGAGTGAGAATTAAACGCAGATAAACACAGATAATTTTGTACCTAATTAAATTTGGAAAACCTAATAAAGCTGGTTACATATAATCAATAACCCTTATATGTTTCCATATTATGGTATTATGTCCAAATATTTACCCTTTGCCAGATCTCAAATCCTCGCTTTAGCATAACAAAGTCAATCCATTTGCGGCAAAGATAGTAAATGGGTGTGTACAAATGCAGGTTATTAGGTTTATATAAATCGGAGCGGCGGGATTCGAACCCACGACCTCCACTACCCCAAAGTGGCGCGCTACCAAGCTGCGCTACGCCCCGTAAATGTGAGCCTTAGATCTTAGACTTTTGGAGTGGGGATGATTCCAAATTTATGAATCTAAAATTGATTAAGTCACTCTGACGAGTATATCACAAGGTTAAAGAAAATAGCAAGGGGGTTTTCAGAAAACTTTTAACATTCCTATTGCGGGCAACAATTCGGACACTGCTGAAGCTTCCCATTTACCTTCTGTTCCTCGTCCTGTATTCAGGATAAAGCGCAGACTATAAGTGTGAGGATAACCTTCCACCTCCATCCATAATAAATCACTTTCGGCTTCACAGACAATTTTTTCTGTATCCATTAATTCTGTAGCTAGATGCTTCATAGTATCTGCAAGCTGATTTAAAAGGCGACAAAATTCGTTTAATTCCGCTTCAGTTAATTCTATTGCCCAATCTTGGGTACCGACTAACCCTTTAAACTCTGGTGCATTTGGATTCCAACCTATACGCCAACCAGTCCCACTTTTAATTACTTGTTCCATAGTAATATATTCTCAGCCAGTCTTTCCCAATCTTAAATCTAAAATGCTATAATTCTTCAGCGATGGCTTGAGGATATTGGCAAACCTAATTTTGTAAACATTCCTAATTGGCGCACTTTCCGGTTAGGATAGTATATTCGTTCTATTAAAACTCCCGTCCAGTAATTTGGGAAAATCCTATACTTAGAGGCAAAAATGGCAGCTAATACTGAGACTTCTGGCAAGCAAAAAGCGTTAAATATCGTACTTGGACAAATTGAGCGCAGCTTCGGGAAAGGAGCAATTATGCGCTTAGGTGATGCTACCCGCATGAAGGTAGAAACAATATCCACCGGGGCACTCACCCTAGATTTAGCTTTGGGTGGTGGTTTACCGAAAGGACGGGTAATCGAAATCTACGGACCAGAAAGTTCTGGTAAAACTACTATCGCGCTTCATGCCCTCGCAGAAGTACAGAAAAATGGTGGTATAGCGGCATTTGTAGATGCTGAACACGCATTAGATCCTACATACGCCGCTGCATTGGGTGTAGACATAGATAATTTGCTTGTTTCTCAACCAGATAATGGTGAATCAGCATTAGAAATAGTTGATCAACTTGTGCGCTCTGCGGCTGTTGATATTGTTGTGATTGACTCCGTTGCAGCTTTAGTACCCCGGGCCGAAATTGAAGGGGATATGGGGGATGTTCACGTAGGTTTACAAGCTCGGTTAATGAGCCAAGCCCTACGAAAAATTACTGGTAATATTGGTAAATCTGGATGTACAGTTCTTTTCATTAACCAATTGCGGCAAAAAATCGGTGTCACCTATGGTAGTCCAGAAACTACAACGGGTGGTAACGCGCTCAAGTTTTATGCTTCTGTGCGGTTAGATATTCGCCGAATTCAAACGTTGAAAAAAGGAACTGATGAATTTGGTAATCGGGTGAAAGTGAAAGTAGCTAAAAATAAAGTTGCACCACCGTTCAGAATTGCGGAATTTGACATTATTTTTGGTAAAGGTGTTTCTACCATTGGTTGTTTAGTAGATATAGCTGAAGAAACTGGTGTTATTCTGCGTAAAGGTGCTTGGTATAGCTACAATGGTGAAAACATTTCCCAAGGTAGAGATAACGCGATTAAATATGTAGAAGAAAAACCAGAATTTGCGGCCAAAATTAAAGAACAAGTTTTGGAAAAATTAGATAAAGGTGCTGTAGTTTCTGCTAATTCTGTTGTTCAACCCCATGACATAGAAGAGGAAGAAGAAATTGATTTAGAAGAGGAATAAATACTTGAGATAGTAGGGGCGCATGGTCTGCGCCCAGTCGGGAGTTTTTTGGTTAAGAGCTTTTCATGACAGCTAATAATTCATGAGGATGATGAATTAAAAAATCTGGGTTTTGTTTGCTGAGGGCTTCGGGAGAATTAAAACCCCAACTAACTGCAATCACTTTGATATTTGCTTTTTTAGCAGATTCTATATCTCTAGTTTCATCTCCCACATAAATTACTGATTCTGGCTGGAAATGTTTTTGCCGTAAGACATTATTAATAATTGTGGTTTTACCAAAAATAGTGACTCCTGAATAAATAAAGTCAAACAAATAATCTAAGTTATGACACTTGAGAAATTCATTGACATTTTCTTGAGAGTTAGAAGTAATAATTCCCAAGTGATAACCTTGATGATGGAGTTCTATTAATGCGGCATTAATTCCCTCAATAGGCTTTAATTCTGGGATTTTATGTTTTAATTCTCCTTTTACTTTTTTGACCATAAAAGGAATTTTGAATAGGGAAACACCAGAATATTTAATAATTTCTCTGGCTGTTAAATTTCTCAGGAGAACTAGTTCTTGGGAATTAATCGGAACATATCCAAATTCCAGGGCTAAACGATTGGCAATAGTTACAAGAGCATCTACTGTATCAGCAATCGTCCCATCAAAATCAAAAATTATTATCTTCTGGGTCATTATTATGCCTGGATTTGTCAAGATTAGCGCGAGCATTACGTCGTAACATTTCTGGTTTAATGCGCCGCAGGGCTGATGCTGTGAATTGTGTATCCCACTCCTCCTTTGATATTTGGGCTAATTCTACCAGCTTGGGGGCTAAATTCCCAGGATAGGGTTGAAAATCTGTGACATCAGTAGTTTGAGCAAATCGCTGATTCCAAGGGCAGACATCTTGACAAATATCGCAACCTGCTACCCATCCTTGTAAATGAGGTGTTATGTCTGGTGGTAATTCCGGGGATCGATTTTCAATTGTATGATAGGCAATACAGCGATTAGCGTCTACGACAAAGGGTGCAGTAATTGCACCTGTTGGACAAGCTTGTAAACAACGAGTACAAGTTCCACAATGTTGGCTAGATGGGCGATCGCTTTCTAAGTCTATATTAGTTAATATTTCTGCCAAAAATACCCAAGAACCATATTTCCTAGTGATGACATTTCCATTTTTACCAATCCAACCAATTCCAGCTTTTTGCGCCCAAACTTTATCTTGGACAGGTCCTGTATCTGCATAATAACGGGTTTTTATCTCCTTCCCTTGGGATTCTAGCCAAATAGATAATGCTTTCAGCTTTTTGTGGATAATTCTATGATAATCTCGACCCCAGGCATAACGGGAAATTTTTCCGTATTCATTTCCGTGGGGACGTTCATGGGGGGTATAATAATTCAATGCTACAGATATGAGCGATCGCACATCTGGCATAATTAAACTAATCTGCTGACGCTGGGGATTTTCCATCCATTCCATGTCAGCGTGATAACCCATTTTTAGCCAAGCTGGCAATTTTTCTGTCTCTGTCGGATCTAAATCACCTACAGCAGTAATCCCCACTTCGTGAAATCCCAACTCTTTGGCTTTTGCTTTCACTACTATGCTGCTAATTGATGTACATTCAGGCATTTTTCTCTGGAAAATTTAGTAAGAAGTAGTGAAATGGCAAATACATTATACACCCAAATCATGATACATAATCTGGATATCCTTAATTGAGATCATGAAATTATGTAATCATAAATGCCCATTTATCCTGAGCAAATAGCCAGGGGTAAAAATCTTTACCCTGTTTCCTCACAGACAATTATTGCGACTTGTTGAAGAAATTAGGGATCTAGTCTTAATAATGAATTTAAGGCAAAGGTGGAGTCGTTAAGTGCTAATCTAAAAGATGATATCACTTGATCTTCTGGTCTTTGACGACCAACTCTGAAAAATAGCTTCATTAATTTAGGCGCAGCATGGTCACCACCGCAGAAAAAACAAACATAGGTTACATTACCCAAGTAATTGGTCCGGTTGTAGACGTTAAGTTCCCCGGCGGTAAATTACCCCAAATCTACAACGCTTTAACCATCACAGGTACAAATGAAGCTGGACAAAACATCAGCTTAACCGTTGAAGTACAGCAACTTCTAGGCGACAACCAAGTACGCGCAGTTGCGATGAGTACCACCGACGGGTTAGTTCGTGGGTTAGAAGTAGTTGATACTGGATCTCCTATCAGCGTCCCCGTTGGTAAAGCCACCTTGGGACGGATTTTTAATGTTTTAGGCGAACCTGTAGATCAGCAAGGTCCCGTAAACGCCGAAGCATATCTACCTATTCACCGCGACGCTCCTAAATTCACAGATTTAGAAACCAAACCTTCTGTGTTTGAAACTGGGATTAAAGTTGTTGACTTGCTCACTCCCTACAAACGCGGTGGTAAAATCGGTCTGTTCGGCGGGGCTGGTGTTGGTAAAACCGTAATTATGATGGAATTAATCAACAACATCGCTACCCAGCATGGTGGTGTGTCTGTATTTGCGGGTGTTGGTGAACGCACACGCGAAGGAAATGACCTCTACAATGAAATGATGGAATCTGGGGTTATCAACAAGGAAAACCTCAACGAGTCCAAAATTGCTCTAGTTTATGGTCAAATGAACGAACCACCCGGAGCAAGAATGCGGGTTGGTTTGTCTGGTTTGACAATGGCTGAGTATTTCCGTGATGTCAACAAGCAGGACGTATTGCTATTTGTTGATAACATCTTCCGGTTTGTACAAGCTGGTTCTGAAGTATCCGCGCTCCTAGGTCGGATGCCTTCTGCGGTAGGATATCAGCCTACTCTGGGTACTGACGTGGGTGCTTTACAAGAACGGATTACCTCCACCACCGAAGGTTCTATTACTTCTATTCAAGCTGTATATGTACCGGCGGACGACTTGACTGACCCCGCACCAGCAACTACCTTTGCTCACTTGGACGGTACAACAGTATTGTCTCGTAGTTTGGCTTCTAAGGGTATCTATCCTGCGGTTGATCCTTTGGGTTCTACTTCCACGATGTTACAACCTAATATTGTTGGTGATGAACATTACAGCACTGCACGGGCTGTACAATCCACCCTCCAACGTTACAAAGAACTCCAAGATATTATCGCTATTTTGGGTTTAGATGAATTGTCTGAAGAAGACCGTCTAATTGTGGCACGGGCACGGAAAGTTGAACGGTTCTTGTCTCAGCCTTTCTTTGTGGCTGAAGTATTTACCGGTTCTCCTGGTAAGTATGTGAAGTTGGAAGACACCATTAAAGGATTCCAACAAATTCTTTCTGGGGAGTTAGATGCTTTACCTGAGCAAGCTTTCTACTTAGTAGGCGATATCACCGAAGCGAAAGCGAAAGCTGAAAAGTTGAAAGGTTAGTCATTCGTCATTAGTCAGTAGTCAGTGGTTTTTTATGCAACTGACAACTGACAATTGACAATTGACAAAAGGCAAATGACAAAGGACAACTGACAAATGACATTAACTGTTCGTGTAATTTCCCCAGACAAAACTGTTTGGGATGCTGAAGCTGATGAAGTAATTTTACCTAGCACTACTGGTCAGTTAGGTATCCTCAGCGGACACGCTCCAATGTTGACAGCTTTGGATATAGGTGTAATGCGTGTTCGTGCTACTAAAAATGCCAGTTGGCAAGCGATCGCTCTTTTAGGCGGTTTTGCGGAAGTTGATCAAGATGAAGTGACAATTTTAGTCAATGGTGCTGAACGTGGGGACAAGATTCAACTTGAAGAAGCCCGCACTGCCTTTAATGAAGCACAATCTGGCTTAAATCAAGTTAAACCAGAAGATCGTCAAGCACAAATCCAGGCGACAAAAGTGTTGAAACGCGCTCGTGCTCGTTTTCAAGCTGCCGGTGGTTTGGTGTAAAACAAATTTCCCGACTGCAAATTGTGAGGGTGGGCTATTTGTCCACCCCATGCTATTGATATTTTAATTTTATTAGCTTTCTATTTTAGATTCCTGATTAAATATCTGGCTCTATGGTAAATTACCAGTCAAAGAGATAATATTTTGCCATAATATTGATAATATTCAAACTAGACATCATGAATCATAAAACCATAGATTATAAGCGGGTGGCGGGAATCGAACCCGCATGATCAGCTTGGAAGGCTGGAGTTTTACCACTAAACTACACCCGCGTGTTTGTGATTTAATCAAGATAACATACCTTTTATTAAATTGCAAGTAGTTATGGAGAATTTATTGTTTTAATTTGTAGACGAATATATAAGTTACTCAACTGGGGTTTTGAACCGTCTTGATTGTAAGCAGCAAGAAAACTCTCTTCTGCAAATATCTGGTTAAGTGCTTGCTCATAAATATTTTTTTGACTAGGGAGTACGATTGGTTCAATATTTATGATTTTCGCTTGTTGAAACTTTCCATTGTCATCAATTATTAAACTAGCTAGTATATTTGCTGGTTTGAGATCCTTGTCAGTCGGAAGTACACTAATCTCTAATTCCTTTTCTGGACTTCCTTTGTATTCAGCGAGAACATCTGGTAAACCATCCGGTGACAGAGTTCTTTGTTGTATTAATTCACTAACTTGTTCTCTGTGTATAGGATTGATGGTAGCTATAGCACCCTCTCCAGTGACGGTTGGAGATGGTTCTAGGTTGGGATTTGTGGAGGGTTTTGCTGTGGGAGTCGGGAAATCAGTAGGAATATCTTGGGGTAGGGGTTCTTCCTTACCTAGTTTAATTTCTTGACGACTATTCCAGGGAAGTTCACTTTCTGGAATTATAGGTGTTACTTCTGCTATTGGTTTTGTGGGATAGAATTGCTGTCTAACTGGTGATTTTTGGACTTGAGGTTTTTGGACTTGAGGTTTTTGGACTTGAGGTTTTTGGACTTGAGGTTTTTGGACTTGAGGTTTTTGGACTTGAGGTTTTTGGACTTGAGGTTTTTGGACTTGAGGTTTTTGAACTTTATCCTGCTGTGGTAAATTAGTATCAGAAGTTATCTGATCATCATCCTGATTCTCGAGTTTAACAGGTAATGATTTTGGTAAAGGAGAAAAATAAGATTGTGTTTTAATCTTTGTAGTTGTTGGTTGAGGTTTAATTTTAGATTTTGGTTGAGAAGGAATTTCAATCAGGTCAATGGGAACAGAACTTTGGTTAGATTGCGGAAACCAAGGTTTAAAATTATTAGATGAACCTACTAACCAAAATACTAACAAATGAAGAGACAGTGAACCAATAGATACCATGATCCATAAACCAGGAGGATCAATATGTCTTCTAGAATTGTGAGATATAATTAACCTATCATGTAAGTGGTTATTCGTAATAGTCGATATCATGTTATATTAGGTAACAGAGAACTGGAACTGGGAACTGGGAACTGGGAACTGGGAACTGGGAACTGGGAACATGAAACAAGAGAAGGATTTCCTGATTCTTTCTTCTTTATTTCTTTCTTTATGCTTTTTTCTTTCTGCTAATAGCGCAGATTTGCTCATACTCCTGTATTCTTTGTTCAACACCCTGAGGCCAAGGCAGTTGTTTTACTATTTTATTAGGATACCATTTAATTATGACTAACCAAGATACGGAAATATATCCTGTTATAGCTGTTGCTAAGTAGATGAAGAGGGATGGTAATCAAAAAAAGTCAGATACCAACTTTCAATCATCTTCTTCCTCCTATTAATCAAATTAATCCCCGACTAGCTTTGAAATCTTGGTTTTTTAGCCCTATCCAACCCCAAGCAAGACCAGAAACAGATACTTTACCTATTATTGGACAACTCCAAATTCGTAGAGCTACATCTGATGATTTAATAAATATTGCCCAAATTGTAGCCGAAAGCTTTCACTCCCAGGAAGGTTTATGGGGTTGGGCTTTTCCCTTATTTCGTATGGGTATTTATGAAGACCTAAGACATCGTCTTCTGTTTCCTATGTCCCGTCATATTTGCTTAGTTGCTGTTGACACTGCTACTGAAGATCAAAAAATTATGGGAACTATAGAAATAGGTATCAGGTTGATAGATTCTTGGACTAGTGCAAATTCGGCTTTTCCTTATCTATCTAATTTAGCTATTCACCCCAGTTATCGCCGATTGGGTGTAGGTTCTAGTTTACTGATTCACTGTGAGCAAATTTCCCTAGAATGGGGATTTCAAGACTTGTATCTCCATGTTTTGGAAAATAATCATCACGCCTGTCAGCTTTATTTTAAGTTAGCATATCAGGTGCATAAAATTGAATCTCCTTGGGATCTACTTTTCTTTAGTCGCTCACGTCGTATATTACTACATAAGCGTATATAGGATAAGTCAAGATTTACATTAAAAAAGTATGAGTAACTAAAAATGTATATTGATACAGCCGTCAATAATTTATTGTTAATCGTTACTATTTTAAAACTGCTTGTATGCGTTCTATAGTGCGAGTGTTTTCTGCTGGTGTACCGATAGTGATTCTTAACCCACTAGGTAGAAGTCTAATGAGAGTACCCTGACTTCTGAGTTTTTGGTTAATTTTTGTTAAAAATGTAGCTAGTGAGTGAGAATCATCAGTTTTAACACGCAAGTAAATGAAGTTAGTGGTGCTGGGTGTAATTTCTAGGTTCGGATGTGATGATAAAACTGTGATCATTTTGGTTCTTTCACTGAGAGTCTGGGGAATTGATTCCAGTAAAAGTTGCCGATTTTCTAAAGCCATAAGGGCAGAAGTAATGGAAAAGCTGGGAAGATTGTAAGGAAGACGGACTTTTTCTAGAATAGCGATCGCATTTGGATGAGCGATACAATAACCTACACGCATGGCTGCGAGACGGAAAGCTTTGGAAAAGGTGCGTAATATTATCCAGTTAGGATGTTGCAATAATTCTGTAACTAAGGTAGTTTGACTAAATTCAAAGTAAGCTTCATCAATAACTACCAAAATCTCTTCTGGTAAACTTTTTAACCATTCTATTTCCCTTGTTGTTAAACAATTGCCCGTAGGAGAATTAGGATGAACAACAAAAACGACGCGAATAGGGGGGTTTTGTGTTTGTTTAATGGCAGATTTGGCAGCTTCTAAATCAGTTTCAAAGTTGCTTTGATTTCTCCCTATGGTGACAACAGGAATGGCCAAAGTCTGGGCTAAAATTCCATACATTGAAAAGGTAGGATTGGCAACTAATATAGAACCTTCTCCTCCTAAACTAGTGGCAATTAATAGGGATCTAATTAATTCGTCTGAACCATTACCGACGGAAATATTTGCAGCAGTGAATGTTGAATTTGAGAGATTTGCGGATTCATTGACATATTCAGAAATAGCATTTTTCAGAGTTTCATATCCACCATCGGGATAACGATTGGTTTCAATAACTTTTTGATAAATCCCAGCTAATTTTTCTTTAATTTCTGGTGGTAGATCTAATGGACTTTCATTAGTATCTAATCTATCAAATTGAATAGGAACAGGTTCAGCACTATCACTACCGGGATGAGCTTTATAAGCGTTAAATTGGGATAAATCGGAACGGATAAATTTAAACATTTTTTGTTAGTTGTAGGGGTTTAGAATTGCTAAACCTGTTATTTTGCAATTTTCATGAGAATCAAGAAGCTTTAATCGACAGCAAAAGAGTGATTTTAATTATTGTAATTTAGCAGCCATTTTATCTAATAATAGACTAACCTTTTTCGCTCTTTCGGGTTGACGCTGTTTTTGCAATAACTCTTTTGCTTGTAGTAGATTGGTTTTTGCTTCTGTTTCCTGTTGTTCCTGCATGAGAATATTTGCTAAACGTAAATAAGCGTCAGGATTTTTGGGACTGCTATCAATTACTTCACAATATAATGCTTTTGCTTCGGTAATTTGTCCCCGCTGATTTAAAATATCTCCTAACAGCAAATGTACCATATCATTGGTAGAGTTGATAGCAATAATTTTTCTAAATGCTATTTCGGCATTTTCAAAATCTTTGGCTTGATAAAAATTGATTCCTTTTTGAAATAAATTAGAGGTAATCAATGTTTTAATACTTAAATAACCAAGAATTGCCAGACCAAAAATGACTACAGAAACCGCGATAATATTAGATGTGGGAAATGTTGATAACATGATTTTAAGCTAATAAACAGGAGACGGGAAAAATTAGATATTCAATGAAAAACAATTTCCAGATAAATTGATAGAAGTTAGTAATGGCTTTTGTGTTTTGTAAATCAACCCCTGCACCTTGCCACCACATCACAATTAAAGTTATTGTATGGGTAATTAAAAGAAAAATGGTGTTAACTTCCGCAAGATGAAATAATGCTACTAAAATCATGCCTCCATAACAAATTGTTAATACCCAAAGTGCCAGATTAAATACTTTTTGTTGTCCGAGTTGGAGGGTAAAAGTTGTGATATTATAAACTCTATCACCTTCCATATCAGGAATATCTTTGAAAATAGCGATCGCAAATGTAAATACTAAGATAAAAATTGTTAAAGCCCAAACTGCATTTGGAATACCTTGGCTTCTTTGCAATACCCAACTAAAATGCAAAAACAAACCTAAATTAACAATCGTTCCCCGCACCGAAAAAATACATAAAGCCGCCCAAAAAGGAAACTGTTTTAACCGAATTGGTGGTAAAGAATAAGCCGTACCGATTGCTAAACTTATCGTTACCATTCCCATTAAAAAAGGTCCAGTTAACCAAGCTACAGCCAAAGCCAAAATACCAGCAATAACAACAATTAATTGTCCTTGTCCTTTGGTAAATTCACCCGAAGCTAAAGGTAAATCAGGTTTATTGATTTTATCAATATCAATATCTTCCAATTGATTCAAACCAACAATATAAATATTACCACTTATACAAGCAATCCATGTTCCTAAAATTTGCCCAATATGCAAACCAGAAAAACTTGTAGAAGTGACACCCAGAGTAATTAAATATAAACCCAAAACACTCAAACTTGTTCCCATAATTGTATGAGGACGGGAAAACTTCCAAAAAGAATAAAACCAACTTTTTGGAGAAACAGCCGAACTTTGTTGATAAAATTGATTCATTTCTACCCTTTTTATTCTTAAGCAACTAAAAAAATTGAACTTATACCATTTCTTAATGAAACCGAGCCAAATTTCCCAAACTTGTCTTCTTCTCCGTGTCCTCTGTGCCTCTGTGGTTCGTTAATCTTTAAATTGAGCATATTTTCATACAAAATTCAACTTACTTTGTCCCGCGTAATAAACCAAAGCGAACTAACCCAGTTTCATAACCTCGACGCATTAACCCCAAAGACAATGCTCCTTGAATTGTACTCCAACCCGCCATTAATAAACCGATAAATGCTTGGGGCGTAAATGCTGAATCAATTACCACATTCCAAAAAGGTGCAACTGCGGTTGACCAATCAGCCGTGCGAATATTAGTTAATGGTAATTGCCAAGCGATCGCTTCATACTCCGCTAAAGAAATTACATAAGGTAAACAATAGACCTGATAAATATCCTGCAAGTGCTTTTGTTCATCCGCAGTCAGTGGTGACTTATCCGTATTTCGATGACACCATGTCACCATAATCAAAGTCCCACCGGGTTTTAACACGCGATAGCACTCTTGCAAAAATTTAGTTTTATCTGGCATATGTTCACCGCTTTCTAGTGACCATACCAAATCAAAAGAATTATCCTCAAAGGGCATTTCCTGGGCATTGGCCACCATGAATCTAGCCTTTTGACTCAAATTCATTGCTAAAGATCTTTCCATGGCTCTAGCGGCTTGTACAGGACTCAATGTAATTCCCGTGGCATTTGCCCCAAACTTTTCAGCTAAGTATAAAGAACTACCACCTATTCCACAGCCCACATCAAGGATATTTTTAGCACTATGAACATCAGCCCATTTTAGCAGTTCTTCAATTAAATCAATTTGTGCTTGACGGCGTTCTTTCACCTGTTTACCATCTACACCATAATAACCGTGGTGCATATGTTCTCCCCAAATCTGCTCCCATAGACTGGAAGAAGCATCGTAAAATTCCTGAATTTGCTTGTAAAGTATTTGGCTCATTAATTTAGTAATAAAAAGATTACAGGAAATTGAAAAAATATATTCTTAGGCTACCATCTATGTTTTTAATTAGATAGGGCTATTATTTCGCCTGGGAATAACTGATTAATTCTACCTTGCGAATCTTGAAAATAACCTAAATACACAAATTTTCTTGGTTTTTAATTATTTATGACTGTTGCTCGGACAATTTGTTTGGGGTTTATCGCTGTCATTCTCTTAGGAACAATTCTCTTAACCATGCCTTTTTCTACTGGTAATGGTAATTGGAATGATCCCATTGTGGCATTATTTACTTCCACCTCCGCAGTTTGTGTGACTGGTTTAGCAGTGGTAGACACTGGTACTGACTTTTCCTTTTTAGGTCAGTTATTTATTGCTCTTTTAGCCCAAATTGGTGGTTTAGGTTATATGACAACTACCACATTTTTAATGTTATTAATGGGCAGAAAATTTGATTTGCGACAGAAAGTAGCAATTCAACAAGCTTTAGATCGTCCGGGGATGAGTGGAAGCACTCAAATTATCCGTTCTATTATTGCAACTACCCTATTATTTGAACTTACGGGAGTATTGCTATTAATGATAGCTTTTGTCCCGGAAAAAGGTTGGCAAGAAGGAACTTGGTTAGCAATTTTTCATAGTGTTAGTGCTTGGAATAATGCTGGATTTAGTCTATTTAAAGATAATTTAATCAGTTATCAATCTTCTCCTTTAGTGATTTTAACAATTGGCACATTAATTATTTTTGGAGGTATTGGTTATCAGGTAATTTTGGATATGTATTTATGGTTGAGAGATAGCTTTACTTATCAAAGTAATCGCATCATCAAAAAAACAAGTTTTTTAACATTTTCCCTAGATTTTAAAGTTGCTACTAGTACAACTTTAATATTATTATTATTAGGGACAATTGCTCTTTTCTTGATAGAAATTAGAAATGATAGTACCTTTGGAAAATTAAATTTATCCGACAAACTATTAGTTGCTTGGTTTCAGTCAGTTACTACCAGAACCGCTGGTTTTAATAGTATTGATATTGGGAAAATGACCAATGCTGGATTATTCATTATGATTGCTCTCATGTTTATTGGTGCAAGTCCTGGAGGTACAGGAGGAGGAATTAAAACCACAACTTTACGAGTGATTACGAGTTGTACAAAGGCAATTTTGCAAGGTAAAGAGGAGGTATTATTATATAATCGCAAAATTGCCATATCATTAATTTTGAAAGCCGTGGGTGTGGTGTTTGGTTCATTAGCAACAGTGATTGTAGCTACGGTTTTAATTAGTATTACCGACCCGGAATTTCCCTTTATTCAAATTCTTTTTGAAGTAGTATCAGCCTTTGGTACGGTGGGACTTTCTACAGGAATTACAGCTACTGTTTCTACCGCAGCCAAATTAATTTTAATTCTCACCATGTATATTGGTCGAGTTGGTATTTTACTATTAATGTCATCCATACTAGGTGATCCTCGTCCTAGCAGAATTCATTATCCTGAAGAAAATCTCCTTGTAGGATAATTACCCATTACCCATTACCCATTACCAATTATGAATCTTTCATCATTAAAATTTCTTCGCAGTTTACGTAAAGATAACCACCAATTTGCTGTCATTGGTTTAGGTCGTTTTGGTCGTTCTGTTTGTTCAACATTGCATAATTTAGGTTATCAAGTATTAGCTACAGACGTTGACGAAAAACGGGTTTCTGAGGCTTTGAATGAGCAAATAGTCAGTCATGCTTTACAACTAGATTCAACCGAACCAGCAGCACTAAAAGAAGCCGGAATTTTTGAATTTGATACAGTAATTATAGCCATTGGTAACTACGTTCAAGAAAGTATTATTACTACTTTAAACGTAAAAGAAGGAGGTGTACCTCACGTAATTGCTAAAGCCTCTAGTGAAGTTCACCATAAATTATTAAATCGAGTGGGAGCAGATCATGTAGTATTTCCCGAATATGAAGCCGGTTGTGCTTTAGCAAGAACACTGACAAAACCAGGAATTTTAGAAAGATTTGATCTTGACCCAGATAATAGTATTGTGGAGTTAATTGTTCCTGATGAATTTCATGGGAAAACTATTGCTGAACTTCAACTTCGTAACCGTTATGGTTTAAATATGTTGGCCGTAAGTCATGATAGTAAATTTATCATCAATCCTGAACCAACTAAACGTTTAGAAAAAGGTTCTGCAATGGTAGTAATTGGTTGTAATAAAGATATTAACCGATTACCAATGTAGGGAACAGGAAACAGAGAATAATAATTTTCTGAATTACCAATTACCCATTATTTTGGATTTGTCATTTGTTTATTTGGTGTCAAATAAAGTAGTTTTGTCCCTTACTGAAGTATTTATAGGTAAGTCTTCAACTGGGGGAAGATTTGCCGGCAGTTGTTCAACTGGTGGGGTAATAATTGGTGTTCCATTATTGGGTTGATTTACTGGCAATTGCTTGGGTGCTAAAATCTGGGTAATTTGCTGCATGATTTGTTCTGTTTTAGTCACTTGCTCAATATTTCCCTCTTTTATGTACTGTTCACGAGCACGTTTTAAGGCTCGAGCAGATTCATTCCAAGCACCTTGATTATACAAAGTTACTCCTAAATTATAATAAGCTGAGGTATTTTTGGCATTTTGAACAACTGCTTGTTGATAAATATTAATTGCTTCGGCAGTTCGGCCTTGATTTACTAAAAGACTACCCAAATTATTATAGGCTAGAAAATTTTCAGGATCTATTTTTAAAACTTCCTGATAGGCAGAAATAGCCGCTTCTATTTGACCTTCTTGTTGTTGAACAATTGCTAAATTAAAGTAGGCCTTTTTATGATTTCTGTTTAGGTTAATTGCTTGTTGATAGGCAGCAATTGCATCTTGACGCTGTTCTTGTTCATACAATAAAACTCCTGTATTATAATAGGCATCAGCTAAAGTAGGAGTAACAACTAAGGCTTGACGATAAGCTGTAATTGCGGCTTCTTTTTGCCCTTGTCTTTGCAAAGCTACACCTAAATTATAATAAGCTTCTCCCAAATTGGGACTTAATCTAATAGCTTCTCCAAATTCTTGGATAGCTAAATTGAGACGATTTTGCTGCAAAAAAATGTTCCCTAAATAATTTCGCGCTGTGCCAATATTAGGGTCTCGCTCTAAGGCTTTGCGAAAAGCAATTTCTGAATTCTGAAAATCTTGACGATTATAAAATGTTACCCCCTGTTGAAAAAATATAGCTGCATCTAAATCTTGAGAAACAACTTCTGCTGCTAATAGCTTACTATTAGGAGCATGAATAATTGCAGGTAAGGTCAACATTAAAAATGCAGAAAAAGTAGAGATAATAGTCGTTAATACTTGCTTGTACGTAGCCAGGGCTACGTTGAAATGCGGAAATTTATGAAATATCTGATACATAATTTACCACCCCTTAGTTATAATCAACTTAATCTCAATTAGATTATCTATTACTTCATTAAAAATTCATCAAAAATTCATCATTGAATATTTTTTCCTTCTGGTAAAATCAACATGGCATCACCGAACGAATAAAAGCGATATTGGGCAGCGATAGCTTGTTCATAAAGATCTAACAATCTTTTTCTACCAATTAAAGCACTAACCAGCATTAATAAACTAGAACGGGGTAAATGAAAATTGGTGATTAAACCCTCCACCACCTGCCATTTATACCCAGGATAAATAAACAAGTTTGTTTGACCCACAAAAGGCTGTAAAGCTCCTAATTGTGCAGCACCTTCCAAAGCCCTTACCGCTGTTGTTCCCACCGCAATAATTCGTCCCCCAGCAGCCCGAGTAGCCAGAACTTGCTCAACGGTATCAGAAGAAACTTCAATCCATTCTTTGTGCATGACATGAGTAGTAACGTCTTTAACTTCTACTGGGCGGAAAGTACCTATACCAACATGAAGAGTAATAAAAGCCTGGTTAATGCCATAATTACGCATTTTTTCTAATAAACTTGGTGTAAAATGCAATCCTGCTGTTGGGGCGGCGATCGCTCCTTGTTCTTGAGCATACACCGTCTGATATTGTTCATCAGCAGCCGTAGAAGCCGTAATATAAGGAGGTAGTGGAATCTGTCCAAACTTCCCTAACACCTGCACTAAAGGAACTTCTGGGGGTAAATCAAACTGTAATAAACGCCCCCCAGTTTCTGGGTCTGACTCTACAACTGTTGCCCTTAATTCCTGTTTTTCCCCATCATCCACCGCTGTAAAAATAATCTCACTACCCACCTTAAACCGTTTACCGGGTTTTACTAAAGCTAACCAGCAATTATGCCTCCGTTCCTCTAACAGTAATACCTCCACTTCTGCACCCGTAGATCTACAACCATACAACCGAGCGGGAATTACTTTTGTATTATTCATAACTAGTAAATCCCCTGGCTTCAGTAATTCCGATAAATCACGGAAAATATGATGTAAAGGTGGTATAGTTTTACCGGTTTCAGCAGAATTAACAACCAATAACTTAGAACTATCTCTAGGAACAGCAGGATTTTGAGCAATTAATTCTGGTGGAAGTTCGTAGTCATAATTAGACAACAAGCAATCTAAATTGATATCATTTGCAGCTTCTAGTTGTGTTTGATTTTGTAGTATTTGTTGTTTCATAATTAGTTAATTAATTGGTTCAAAAGTTATTTGTTTTTGCTCAAATTGGGTAAATCTCCCCATATAAAGACGGGTGCTTTTACCCTACCAGGAATTTCACTCAATTGAAGACAATAGATAGGTAAAACTAAACTAAATGTGACCCCATAAAATCATGATGGAATATTTATATTACTTAGGCAATGCCAGTCTTACACTGAGAATTGTTCAATACTTACACAGTAGACCGCAACTTCCTGTTTCCTTTGTCAGCATAATTCATCAAATTGATGGTTGGATAGTGAGGATTAAATTTAGAGAACCAGTCTCAGATCAACAAAATGGCGATTTTCGGGCTTTTCTCAATGAATTAGGCATTAGCTATCAGCCAGCAATGAGAGTACAAATGGCACTTTGGAGTTTAGAGTCGGGACAAGCTACTGTAGACGTAATGCGCCGTTATCAAGTAGCAATTGTTTCTCATGGTAGCCCGGAAAGAGAAGAAATTGAAGCCTTTAGACAGCAGTTTGTTCGAGGTTTAGGATATTGTCCCGAAACATTGGCTTAAACAATTCAAAGTTCAAAATTATTCCCGTATGATCACGAAGTGAAAAATAATTGCCCCATGATTATTATTGGTCAAAAGCTGCTTCAATATATTGGTGCAGCCTAAAGTCATATCCAGATATAGATAAACGTTCTAAAAAATCTTTAGGAATAATTTTTTTAGTTTGTAGTTGATAGTCAACAAGCGCCACATCAAAGCGACAAGAAAAATTAGCTTTTTCGGGATATTCAGCTAAAAATATTTCCGCAGTTTGCCAGATTTTCGCTTGTTTTTGGAGAGTAATGGCATTTTTACCTCCTTCGTCCCAATTACGAGAACTTCGGGTTTTTACTTCTACAAATGCCAGTATTGTATCTTGATATTGGGCAATAATATCAATTTCTCCCCAGCGACACCAAAAGCGCCGACGCAAAATTTCCCAACCTGTAGATTGTAACCATTTTGCTACTAGGTCTTCACCTATGTTCCCAATATCTGCATAATTAAATGGAGAAGGATTAGCCATTCAATCACAATACCATGAATACTAAACATCAAAATTGGATAAATATATTTAGTTTACTACTTTGGGTGATGATTTCCGCCACAGTTTTAATGGGTTTTGTTACCCCTGCTGTAGCGCTGGAATATAACAAAGAAATTCTCGTCAACTCTGATTTTTCTGGACGTGATTTAAGAGACTCTAGTTTTACTAAAGCCAATCTTCGCTATAGTAATTTTAGTAACTCTGATTTAACTGGTGTAAGTTTTTTTGCCGCTAATTTAGAATCAGCAAATTTACAGGGTGCTAACCTAACTAATGCTACATTAGATTCCGCCCGTCTGATTAAAGCTGATTTAACTAATGCTATTTTAGAAGGGGCTTTTGCCGCTAATGCTAAATTTGATGGCGCTATAATTGATGGTGCTGATTTTACAGATACCCTACTGCGTCGAGATGAAAAAAATAAATTATGTAAGGTAGCTAAAGGTACTAATCCCGTGACAGGTAGGGAGACAAGAGATACTTTATATTGTTCTTAGATTTAGATCAGATCCTCAACTTCTTTGAGAAGTCGGGGATCTGATGCTTACGGTATTTATATATTTTGTAAAATTTGTGAAAGTGTTAATTTGAGTTCTGGAAATAATGGCGATATAATTAAATCATCACATCTAAATTGATTAACTATGTATTCATCATCAACTAAAGAATAAATAGAAATAGTTGGTTGTTTAGGATTACCAATAAATCTTTTACCACCGAAAGCACCATAATCAACTATCCAATATTCAGGAATACCCATTGATTCATAATCATTAGTTTTATGAGTATAATCGGTTTGCCAATTACTGCTAACAATTTCTATCACTAAAGGAACTGAAGCAGCTTGAGTAACGGTTGATTCTTTTTTCCACAAAGGTTCATTAAGTAAGTTAGCAGGATTTAGTAACAAAATATCAGGCAAATAGGCAGATTCAGATTTTGCTGCTTTGATGAATGTTGTTTTAGGTATGAGGTAAGAAAGATCAAGTCTATCTAATTCTCCTGATATCTTACGAACTAAAAAACCAATTACAAATTCATGATCTCCTACTGGTGGGTTCATTTCTACAATTTCTCCATTATGTAATTCATAACGTGATCCTGTTTCTGGATAAAATTGGATAAATTCCTCAAAGCTTACGAATTTGGTTAATGTTTGAACCATGATTCACCTCTAGAATGGTGATAATTTGCTGATTTCAATTATAATATAGAGAAATCAGATTTGGTTTATAAATTGATTAATTGATGATATAAAATATGAATCAGCTAAAAATCCTCCTTGAACCAGGTACTTTATGGAAAAGTATTCAGGAAACAACGGAATTAGCATTACAATCTGGGGCTTTAAAATCTATTCCCACAGAATTGGAAATTATTGAACAAGTAGGAATAAAGTTTGTTATCAGAATTTTGGCAAATCTCAACCGTAAAGAAGCTGATAAAGAAAAACAAGAACAACAAACCTCTAGGACTGGTAAAGAGTTTAATCCTTTTTTACCTTATGAAAAAGATTTATTTGTAGCGGATATTTCTGATACTCATGTTTGTATTTTAAATAAGTTTAATGTTGTTGATTTTCACCTATTAATTATTACCCGCATTTTTGAAGAACAAGAAAGCTTACTTACCCTAGAAGACTTTACAGCAATGTGGACTTGTTTAGGGGAATTTGAAGGTTTAGTATTTTATAATGGTGGTAAACTTGCTGGTGCGAGTCAACGACATAAACATTTACAAATTGTCCCGTTTTCAGAAACAGATATTCCTATTTCCCTCCTTTTAAAAACAGCAAAATTAGAAAATGATATGGGAACTATTCAAGAATTTCCCTTTTTACACGCTTTTACTAATCTTAATAGGGGAGAAAGTCCAAAAGTAACCTTAGAAAAATATCATACTTTACTCCAGAAAATGGGAATTAAACCCCTAGAAAATAATCTACAATCAGGAGCATATAATCTTTTAATTACACAAAAATGGATGTTAATTGTTCCACGTAAACAAGAGGAAATTGAGGGAATTTCTATCAACTCTTTGGGGTTTGCTGGTGCATTATTAGTCAAAAATCAACAACAAATGGAATTAGTTAAAAATATCAAACCTATGGAAATTTTAAGCAAAGTTGCTTTTCCTGTACAACAAAATTAAATATTTAGACTACAATACAAATAGATTGGGTAGCAAGGGAAAAAATAACATTAAAGATTAAAGAAACTTTCAGTTATTTTATGTTTCTTTTGTTTACACAATTTGATTTTATTGTGTTAACCCACTTACCCCTATAAATAAAATCCTCGACTTCTTCATTTTCCCCAGAAATCGAGGATTTAAATGTTATGCTGACCCCTTTTTTGCCTTTGCGCGAAACAAAATTGAAAATAGCTGTAAGATCCTATTAACCGCAGTCCTCAGTCTCACAAACACGACGAACATTGAGAATATCACTCATCTTTTTAATTTGAACAAATAGACCTTCCAACTGAACACAGTCGCGCACATCAATTCCCAAATCAATCAAAGCAGGTTGTCCCAGACAAGTTTTTACTTGAGCATGACGGACATTAATACCTTTATCACTTAATCGAGATAGAACATCTTTCAATACTCCTACTCTGTCTAGGGCTTCAATTTGTAAATTAATAGGATAGGTACGTGGTCGATTGCAGTTTTCAATAACTGAATTCCAACGCACTGGTACTAAACGCTCACATTCAACATTACCTAGATTATGACAGCCTTGACGGTGTACAGAAATACCACGTCCTCGTGTCACCACACCTACAATGGGTTCACCAGGAATGGGGGTACAACAACCAGCAATATGATGAACTAAACCCTCTAGTCCAACAATTGGGGAATCACCACCACGGGAGGTAGGTAAAGCGTCCCGTGAGCCTCTTGACGTTGATTCCTTAGGGATAAATGGAATCACATCACTAACAGGTTGTCTAGCTTTAACGACTTCCTGCCAACGATTCAGCACTACATTTAAGGTGACTTCCCCATAACCTAAACTGGCCAGTAAATCCTCCACACTATGATAATTACACTTTTCCGCCACAGTTTCCATGGCATCCGATTTGAGCAAATTCTCAAAACCAGCTTTCCCCAATTCCTTTTCTAATAAATCCCGTCCCCTGGCAATATTTTCTTCTCGACGCGATCTCTTATACCATTGTTTAATGCGATACTTAGCTACCGAAGTGCTGACAAAATTTAACCAATCTAAACTGGGGTGACAATTTTTCTGGGTAATAATGTCAACAATATCACCATTATGTAATCGCGTTGACAGGGGAACAATCCGCCCATTAACTCGCGCTCCTGCACAGTGATTTCCGACTTCCGTATGAATCCGATAGGCAAAATCTATACTTGTAGAACCAGGACTTAAAGGGATAACATCTCCCTTGGGAGTGAAGACATAAACCCCATCTTCAAATAGATTATCCTTAACACTATCTAAGTATTCTTGAGCATCTTTTAAATCACTTTGCCAATCTAGCAATTGGCGTAACCAAGTAAATTTTTCATCAGAACTTGTTAAGTTAGTATTCTCAGAACCACCTGTTTCTTTATACTTCCAATGAGCAGCAATTCCGTATTCCGCGATATGGTGCATTTCCAGAGTGCGAATTTGCACTTCTAAGGGTCTTCCTGTCAAACCAATTACCCCAGTATGTAGAGATTGATAATTGTTTGGTTTAGGCAGACCTATATAATCTTTAAATCTACCAGGAATGGGACGAAAAGTATCATGAACCACAGCTAAAGCTCGATAGCATTCTTCATTAGTTTCGACAATAATTCGCAGCGCCGCTAAATCGTAAATTTCATGAAATTCCTTTTGCTGTCGCCGCATTTTTTGATAAATGCTATAAAGGTGTTTAGGACGACCGCTAATTTCCAAACAATTAATACCCGCTTTGAGTAACCGACGGTGCAGAGTATCCGTAGCTTTGAGTAACTTTTCTTCTCTGGCTGTGCGTTTTTCAGCCACACATTCCTGAGTTTCTCGATAGGGTTCCGGTTCTAAATATTTAAATGCTAGATCTTCTAATTCCCACTTAATCTGCCAAATTCCTAAACGATTCGCCAAAGGTGCAAAAATATCTCGTGTTTCCTGGGCGCTGCGTTGACGACTAGCTTCTGACATATATTGGAGAGTCCGCATATTATGCAAACGGTCTGCCAGTTTCACGACAATTACGCGAATATCTTGGGCCATAGCCAAAAACATTCGTCGGAAGTTTTCCGCTTGACCTTCGGTTTTGCTGGTAAAATTTATTTTCGATAGTTTGGTAACACCTTCTACCAAGCGCCGTACTTCTTGTCCAAAACGTGCTTCTATATCTTCATTTGTAACTTCTGTATCTTCAACTACATCATGAAGTAAACCGGCTGCTATCATAGTAGGACTACCACCTAATTCCCGGAGAATTTCGGCTACAGCGACAGGATGGGCAATATATGGTTCTCCTGATTTCCGAATTTGACCTTCATGTAGTTGATATGCAAACTGAAATGCTCGACAAATTAAGGCATTACCGTTATACGTTCGTTCTTCTTCTTCTGTCAAGATTGGCGCTGGTGGTGCGATTAAACATTTGTTCAGCCAGTCCGGGAGAACAACATCACTAGGGGGTTTGATAGCTACACTACTCATAAAATAAAAAAGTTAATTTGTGCATAGGTCAAGAGATAAGCAAAATTGACAGGATGCTTATAAAAGAGATACTGTTGCCTGAATACTTAGAGACAATGCCCTAATTGCTTGTAGTCATTATCGTTGCCTGCTAAGATCATAAAAAATCTATTAACGGTAACGAAGCCTCAACTCAAGATTTGAGACTTGTGATTTTGATAATAAACAAAAGAAATTTCGGTTGTATGAGAAAATTTTCTTGACAATAATATTATCTTAACTGGCAACAAATGTATTTAAATTGTGATAAATATCAGGAATTGGCAACATTTATAGACGAGTTACGAACTAATGTAACAACAGATAAACCCAATGCTGAGGAATTACGGTTAAATTTAACTAAGTTACAGATATTTTTTTTACAGCAAATTATTCCTTTAGTTGACGCTAATTCCCAGGAACAGTCCTATAAAACGGAAATAAGTAAACAGTTGCGACTCCTGGAAGTGGATATAATGTTTCTCCAAGGAGCAAAGCAATTAACAACATTACAGTCTAGATTAAAAACTATTGAAGAACGTCTTGATACTTTAATCAGATATTGTCAAGCTATTACCCAGCCTATGGAAGCGCGGGAATCAAAGTAGGAATTTGTCTCACGCAGAGGCGCTGCGTGAGACAAAAATATTTAACCTACTCACGAAAAATACAACTAACTACTTAATAAGTATATAAAACTTAACAAAAAAAATACCAAAGTAACCAGAAAATGGTAAATTAATTTCAGTTGTAACTATTCTAAATCTCGTTTATATGTTTACCAGAATACGTCTCCTTTTAAGTAGATTTTTCAATAATTCTCGGACAGTAAACAACGAACCACTAAATAAGGTGAGTTTGATTGTCATTATTTTAGTTGATATTTTCATTTTAATTAATGTTTTTACGGGTTTAAATGATATTAGTCAATGGTATCTTAGCCCGTCTCAATCTTATCCATGTTATTTTGAATGGAACGATTATAAAGCAAATACTAGCAAAAACAAAGATTATGAATTTTTGAGAAGTTCTGAGCTAAAAATTCAACAAACATATCAAAATGCAGAAGATGGACATTTAGGTAAGGTTTCCAAAATCTGTTTGAACTATGCTGAATCTAAAGATAAACTGAATAATCCTGAAAATCAGAAAATTATCACGACGATAAATCAGACGCAAGATAAAATTAGTCGTCTTGAACAAGCAAATGCTACCATTCTTCAGCAATACGATTCTACACTTTTAGAAAAAATTGCTGGTCAGTCTTCAGGTAATTCTATTAATCAGGTTCGCGCCGAAAAAGCTAAACAAGAATTAGCACAAAATAATCAGAAAATTTCTAACTTAAAACAGGAAATTGCTAATCTGCAAAATCAACTGCTGACAAAACCTGAAAGTATTAATTTTCTGGTTTTTATCAAAGATGAAACTAAATTTGAGCAAATAAAAAAAGGTTATGAAAACGCATCATTTTGGTATCCTAGTATCCAATTGTTTTTTCAATCTATTTTTCTATTGCCTTTGATTGCAATTGCATTATTAGTTAATAGCTTCAGTCAACGCAGAAGATATGGATTAATCAGTCTAATAAGCTGGCATTTGTTAGTTATATTTCTCATACCCTTAATTTTGAAGGTATTTGAATTTTTACAAATTGGTGTAATCTTTCAATTATTGTTTAATCTGATTAGCTTCCTATTTGGTGGGCTAATTTTCCTAATTAATTATCTTTATATTTTGCTAATTCCCGTCATTGGTTTTGGCATAATTAAATTCTTCCAAACCATCGTATTTAATCCTCAAGTTCAAGCAGTTAACAGGATTCAACAATCACGCTGTATTCGGTGTGCTAAGAAAATTCGTTCTCAAGATAGCCATTGTCCTCATTGCGGTTATGATCAATATATTGAATGTCATAATTGCCATAATTTGACTTATAGAGGATTACCTTATTGTTATCATTGTGGTGCAGATCAAAATTCTAGTAATCTAGAACAGAGTTAAAAACCAAAAGGTATAATTTGTAAATGTTGGGTTTCACTGTCGCAACCCAACTTACATACACAAAAAGAAACTTAGTAAAATTAAACTTAGCATCATGTTTCTTGACCTATTTATTAGATATTATCAAATTAATAACTCAAGTCTAGAGAGACAATTTATTTATGTCATCAATTACTAACGTCACTGAAGCTACATTTAAACAAGAAGTATTAGAAAGTCAAACCCCTGTTTTAGTTGATTTTTGGGCTCCTTGGTGTGGTCCTTGTAAAATGCTAACCCCCGTAGTAGAAGAAGTAGCTACAGAATACGCAGAACAAATAAAAGTAGTAAAACTGAATACAGATCAAAATCCCACCGTTGCTAGTCATTACGGGATTCGGACTATTCCCACTTTGATGATATTTAAAGGAGGAAGACAGATCAAAACAGTTGTTGGTGCTGTTGCTAAAGCTACCTTAGCTGATACCTTAGAAAAATATATTACCGGAGATAAGTAATCAAAAACAGAGATATCAGCCATAAAAACTCCGTATTTACCTCCTCTGCGTCTCTGTGTGACAAAAAATACTCTGTAATCCTATGAATAAATAATCAACAACCAGTCAATTGAACTGCATACAAAAAGCGTTACCCTAAGCGCATAGAACAAAACAGAGGAGAATAGCGTGAGTTCCACCGAAATCAAAGCCTTAGACGTACCCAGTGCCATCATACAACGTCGTTCCATCAAAACCTTCAAACCAGATCCTATTTCCCCAGAACTGCTCAAACAACTGGTAGAATTAACCGTAGCTGCACCCAGTAGTTTTAATGTCCAATCATGGAGAATAGTGTTAGTTCAAGACGAAAACCAAAAAAAAGCATTATGTGCGGCTGCTTACAATCAAAATCAAATTATTCAAGCGCCTGTTACCTTTGTTTTCGCTGCTGACGCTGCTGCGGGAGAAAAAGATTTAACACCTATTTTAGAACAAGGTGCAACTACCGGAGCTTGGAATGAGCGAACAGTCAATTATTTTAAAACTGCTATTCCTCAATTTCAAATACAGTTAGGGGATAAGCGCCGGGAATATGCCATTAAAGATGCCATGATAGCTGCTACAAATTTAGTATTAGCAGCGGAAAGTCTGGGTTTATCCACTTGCTTTATGAATGGTTGGATTGAAGAACAGGTCAAAGTTATAATTGGGGCAGAAAATGACCCAGATATCGGTATTGCTGTTTTAGTACCCGTGGGTTATGCGGCCGAACCTCGTTTAAATCCTGGTCGTCTACCATTATCGGTTAATGTTTCTGTAGATAGATTGGACAATCCATTCTAAGCATACATGATTTTGAGTTAATCTACTTTTAGGCTGGGTAAGTCCCAGCCCATTCTTTAACTAGAAGTTGCTAAAGTTAGTAATTGCTTCGGTGATTTTGTCCATAACTTCATTCACGGTGATGATTCCCAATTCCCCGGAAGCACGGGTACGAATACTCAAGCTGTTGGTTTCGACTTCCTTCGCACCAATCACCGCCATTACAGGTATTTTATCCTTTTCTGCGTTACGAATCAATTTACCCAAGCGATCGCCACTGGTATCCACTTCTGCACGAATACCTAACGCAACCATCTTAGCTACCACCTCTTTGGTAAAATCTAATTGAAGATCACCTACAGGTAATAACCTGATTTGCACAGGTGCTAACCACAAGGGAAAATCACCCGCATACTCTTCAATCAAAATCCCAATTAACCTTTCCAGAGAACCAAAGGGGGCGCGGTGAATCATGACCGGACGCTTACGCGAACCATCCTCAGCCACGTATTCTAAATCAAACCGTTCCGGTAAATTATAATCTACCTGCACTGTTCCTAATTGCCATTCTCGTTCTAAAGCATCACTGAAAATAAAATCCAGTTTGGGACCATAAAAAGCCGCTTCCCCAATCCCTTCAAAATGCTCCATTCCCAATTGTTGCACAGCGCGACGAATCGCTCCTTCTGCTTTATCCCAAACTTCATCCCCACCAATATATTTATCACTGGCTGGGTCACGAAAACTCAATCTAGCTTTAAAATTCTTTAATTGCAGACTTTTGAAAACGCTCAAAATCAAGTCTACAACATTCAGAAATTCACTGTCTAGCTGTTCGGGAGTCACAAATAAATGAGAATCATCAACTGTAAAACCCCGCACCCTGGTTAAACCACCCAATTCCCCAGACTGTTCATAACGGTAAACTGTACCAAATTCCGCCAACCGCATCGGTAATTCCCGATAGGAGCGTAATTCACTCTTGTATATTTGAATATGGAAAGGGCAGTTCATTGGTTTGAGAACAAAACCCTGTTCTATGGCTTTTGCTTCCTCATTTTCAGCCATTAACGGAAACATATCTTCTTTGTATTTCTGCCAGTGTCCAGATGTTTTAAATAAATCAACTCTGGCAATATGGGGAGTAACTACAGGTAAATAACCCCGTTTTAATTGTTCTTTTTTGAGAAAGTCCTCTAAAATCGTTCTTAACAAGGTCCCTTTAGGAGTCCACAAGGGTAAACCAGGTCCAACTAAATCAGAAAAGATAAATAATCCCAGTTCTTTACCTATTTTACGATGATCACGGCGTAAAGCTTCTTCTTTGCGGCGTTTGTACTCAGCTAGTTGTTCGGGAGTTTCCCAAGCCGTAGCATAAATGCGTTGTAACTGAGCCTTATTTTCATCTCCCCGCCAATAAGCACCCGCAACGCTTTCTAATTCTATAGCTTTGGGATTAATTTCGCTAGTATTTTCGACGTGAGGACCAGCGCACAAATCCCACCATTGCTCTCCTAAATGGTAAATTGTAATGGGTTCTTGTTTGATATCACCCAGAATTTCTAACTTATAGGGTTCTTTAATAGCTTCTATGCGGTGTTGTGCTTCTTCTCGGCTGACTTCTTCCCGAATTAACGGCAATTTACGATTAATAATCTTCACCATTTCTTTTTGAATGGTTTTCAAATCCTTATCACTAAAGGGTTCTGGACTATCAAAGTCATAATAAAACCCATTCTCAATCCAAGGTCCAATTGTGACTTGCGCTTTGGGAAACAGCTTTTGTACTGCCATTGCCATGATATGCGAAGCTGTATGGCGAATCTTTTTTAATGTTTCTGACTCGCTGGTACGGGGTAAATAGATTTTTTCGACTGGTTGGGTTTCTTGATTTGGCGACATCGGCTGTTAAACTTTTGGCGAAGTGTTAAAATAAACTTGACAAAAAATATCTTTACAAAATAAATAATAGTCCACTGGCTATGGTTTCTCCTAATTTAGCCCAACTACAGCCCCTTGGTAGAAAACAGGTCAAAAACTTCCTAATTTTTCTTTCTTCTCAACTTCTCCATAATTTGTTCCTTTAGACATACCACATTACTCCCCAAGAGCTTTACAAGTTTCTTGCCAAATTTATATAATTGTGTATCAGGTGGGGAGTCACAGATTTTTTAATTTTTGTATGGAAACTTATGAACTGATTGTTAAGAATCGTAAATAATGTTAATATAAAACAAGAATTAGGAAATATGCTTCTCATATATGGGACACTCAAATCTACCAAGCTCTGATTTACTGAAATCAGTCTTAGAACCCCTGTTAGAGGATTTTCAATATTGGTTTGAGCGATATCGTCAAATCTTGGAAAATGAGAAAATCCAATTCATGAGTGATCAAGAGCAACTAAACTTACTTAAGCGAGTTAAAAATGCACAAGATCAACTCAATGCCTTTAAAATGTTATTTACGGCAACTGACCAACAGGTAGGAATTGATATGGCAACTGTAATGCCTTGGCATCAATTAGTTACAGAATGTTGGGGTGTGGGAATGCGCTTAGGTCAGTCAAAGGAATCATAAACCCTTTGACAAAATTTAAATCAAGCGGAAATTGTGAAAATATTAGACAATTCTTAACATTTTTTTCATAAAAAAATAATGTGCCTCATGTTACCTTAATTTTAATATAAGGATTGCATCATATAACATAGGCTCACAAGTAAAGAATTTTACATTCTTTTTTTACCGTAAATTATTTATTTACGGAGTTTTAAGATTTACAAGATAAGATTTTTAACCTTTGCTGTTTTGGAGGAAAATTCCATGCTACACCTGCTTTATATTTTAGCCTTCACTGTTTTGGCATTCATGGCCGTTGGTAATTTAATTCGCAATCTGATCATGTTCAGTTTTGATAGGGAAAGGACTTATCCAAATCATCAATCATCACAAGGTGGCTTTGGTTATTATGCAGCTAGAAAGCAGTATGTCCCCCATCCTGAATTGTTAGATAGTGCAGGTAATATGATTAAAGAACCACTGTTGGTAATGCGTTCGATTAATCTTGACGATGCGCGGGAACAGTTAGATGCTCTTTATGAATCTTCTCCTGGTCAGAAAATTGATAGATCAGAAGGAGCATAATTTATCATCACCAAATAGGGGCAACTCTCTGTGGTTGCCACCCCCCGCTGTTGATTTTTCGAGTTTCCAATCCTTAATCTACTAGTTTACATTCCCAGGCTTTTTTCTGCATTGTTTTGAAAATATTATAAAATCCATTAGCACGGGAAGGTGTCAAACTTACATTTAAACCAGTCTCTTGAATAAAATCAGGAGTAAGCTGGACTATTTCTGTGGGTGTTGATCCGTTTAATCCCTCTATTAGGAGTGCCAATAATCCCTTAGTTAGTTGGGAGTCAGAATCACCCTCAAATATTACTTTACCGTCTTCTAATGATGCGGTAACATAAACTTGAGAAACACAACCTGGAACTTTATTTTCTGGGAGTTTACCATTTTCAGGGAAGGCTTGTAGCTTTTGAGCATACCAGATTAACTGTTCATAGCGTCGTTTTGGTTCTGTGGAGCGTTGAAAGCGTTGGACGATTTTATTGAGTGCAGGTGGTAAGGAGTCAAGGGTTGAGGACATGATCAATTCAGAAAATAATTACTCTCATCTTAGCAATTACCAGCCATTCTAGATACCGTTAAGACGACGGCAAACATCAAAAATTATTATTAATAATAGCATTCTTTTCTATTATGTAGTGAAAACAAATATTAAGATTTATTGCAAAGTCAGCAATGATACAAACTGTTGTCGATCAATATTTAGATGATATTGATAAATGTCTGAAAATATGGGAGTAAATTAGATGTTGATTTCAAGCTTACTCGCTACTGCGACTGCACCTCTAGAATGGAGTTCTAATATGGGCATAATTATGATTATTGCCAATATTTTTGCTATTGCTGTTGGTAAATTTACTATTGAGCGCCCTCACTCTAAACCTGAATTACCAGCACCTCAACTTTTTGGTGGTTTTGGTTTACCTGCGGTACTAGCAACTGCTTCCTTTGGGCATATTTTGGGAGTAGGTATTATTTTAGGACTACACAGTATTGGTAAAATCTAAATTTTGCTAATTAGAAACTAGGGAAAGGAATATATTTTCCTTTTCCGTTTTATAAAATTTACATAAAATTATGAAGAGTTAGTGAAAACTCTATGAATTTTCATCAAGTTAAGGTTATTTAAAAATAACTTCCTCTCTAATCTCAATATTTAAAGCCCGTTGAACTTTCAAATGTTATTGCTGCTATCCAAATGTCATTTTCATCAAAACCTAATTCAGTGATTTTAGTTATTTGACGTTTAGTTTTTTGCTTTGGTCCAAATTTGTTAATTAATCCGGCTTTTATTTGTCCATAAATTTTAGCAGTTAGATCATCTACATAATAAACTCGAATATCTGCGATAAATTGCTCAATACGAGTTAAATTTTCTTCCTTATAACTAGAATTTTGTGCCATATAATTTAGCTCTTATTTGTCTGAATCAGGATATCCAGGATTTAAGGATTTACAGGATGTTTAAAGATACCCAACTTCTTTGATTAATTTTATCATGTTATAGATGAATTATTTGAGAAGTCGGGGATATATTACTTGATTAATTGTTTAATCTCCTGCTTGATCTCCTGACGTTTATTCTCAATTTGAGTTAATATCTCATGTTTAGACTGGTCAAAATTTCTCAATTCTTGCTGCTTATTTTCAATATCATTTAATTCATCATCATAGAAAGTTATAGCTTCTTCAATGTTTAATTCATAGTCTTTTACCATTTTTTCGGCTAACTTTCTAAACTCTTCTCTTACCTGATTTCTAGCATTACGTAGCTGACGTTGATTTTCTTGATCATCGTATTCTTCTTTTGCTATCATAGCTGCATCAAATAAGACACCAGCACCAGCAATAAATGGTCCTAAACCTTTAATGAATTTAGCACCATTAACAGCACCCCAAGGTTTAAATTTAAAACCCAGAAATTTTCCTATATTATAAACTAAATCTCTGGATACTTTGGATGATAATTTTCCAAGTTCTTCCAGGATTTTACCACCTTGTTTTTCTAATATTGATTTTCCAAATTTATCAGGAATATTTGGATCATTAATCCTCTTACTATCTACTAAATTAATAGTTATTTCCCTAGCAATAGTTTTACCTAATGGAGAGTTTTGCAGTTCTTCTAATTTATTTTGTAGATTTATTAATTCCTCTTGTAAATGAGCTTGAATTTTTCCTATTATCTTCTCTGATAAAGTGGTAATTTCCTTTGTGACTTTTTCTATTTCTACTTCAATGTCTTCCTTCGTATGGTGTCCATCAATCATACTAGCTATTTTTTCATCTAGCATGATCACTTCATGTTTAAGTTTAGCTAATTCAGAACGATAAGCGTTTCTCGCTCTAGTTTGAGATGCTTGTATTATATTTTTTTTGCGTCGTAATATCTCTAATAAATCACGAGTTGTTTTATCACCTGTACTTAAAAAGTTTAGTGATTTCTCCAGAGTATCAACAGCACGATGTAAAGGAGTAACTAATTTAGCAGAAAGTTCATTTTTTTGAATTAGCTTTTGCAGAGAATCAAGAAAATCATTAAAATTAGATTTAGCTTGTAAAGACTGCTGATATTTTATATATTTAGGATCTTGGGATTTGAGGGAGGAATCAGCATCAATAAAACAGGTGTAGAATTGTTGAGGATAATATGGTTCTATAACTTGTGTAATTGTTGATAATAAATCTTGGGGACTTCCTGATTCACGACTCATTTTATTAACTACTAGCACCATTTGTCCAACTCTTTGCATTTGGTTAGCTACGGTTTGGAAAAATTCTGCACCTTGGGGGTTAAATAATTCATTGGTAACGACAAACACAAGTAAATCACATTTAGAAATTCTTTCTAGGGTAATATCATCATGTTCTGTATTACCTGCATAAATTCCTGGTGTATCTAATAGTAATACATCTTGCCAAGCATATTCTGTAACTTTATCAGTACATATTTCTGCACTAATTCTCACGCTTTCATCTCCAGTTAATGCTTTAATTAAGGTGGATTTACCAGCATTGTACTGTCCGATAAAAGCAATAGATAGTTGTTTCTGTTGTTGATATTCTTGCCAAAAATTTTGAAAATCATCAACTAATTTTTTAACTTCATCTTCTGTCCGAATTTCTAAAATATCTATTGTTTCTTGGCAAAGTTGGTTAACTTTTTGGGATTTAGCGTTAAATTGAAAATTTGACATTGTTTTATTCTCCTTGGGTAATTATTTCAATTTTTCAAAATCTTCTTGCATTTGTTGATTTATTTTTGCAATTTCATGGCAACTCTCATCTAATTTCTGAATTATTTCCGACAATCCCTGATTATATATTTTCATTGGAGAAACCACTTTAGTATTATATTCAATTATATTCTTAAAAAATGAATCTTGATAGGCTTTTATAGTTATCTCTCTTTTTTGTTTTACCTGTTGTTTCAGTGAATATTTTTCTTTTTCAATATCCTTGTTACGATTTTTATTATTATCTGCTTTTTCCATGTCACCAGCAACACTCGTACCTATACTAGCAACAGTAGCAACTATCCCTGCTCCAACAACCCATCCGCCTGGATTCCACCAATTTGCTGCTACAAACAGTGCTGCACCCACAGCACCAATAACTACACCAACCCGTTTTATTAACTTTCCTGTAACATCTTTGGTGATGTTACTAAAATTCATTTCCATATCAATCTGAATATTTTTAAGATCATATTCATATTCCTGTTCAAATTCCTTGAGTTTTTTTCCTAAATCTGAAAATATTGCCTCTATGCAAGATTTCATTATTTCCTCAATATTTTTTTCATTAACTATTCCTTTCCATGCTCTCTGTCTTCCATTGATATCCATATTTGAATAATTCTCAACAAAACTACCTATTTGATTTTCTATCAGATCATATAAAGAGTCACATTTATCTTTAATTTTTATATCACCTTCTTTTTCGATTTCTGCAAATATCTTTTCGATTTCTCTTTGCTTCCGTTCCAGAAAGTTTAACTGAACAGATAACTGAGATTTTGCAGCAGCTAATTTTTGATCAATTGACTTAATAAAATATTCCAAGCTATCAGCGAAAGTTGATAAGCGTAAATCTTGACCATTAGTATAAATTTGATAAGCAATTAAAGAATATAATTCTTCTATTTTAGTCAACTGCCAAAGTTGACTGCTATACTCTTGATATTCTGCTTGCGTACTTAAAAAACCAGCTTGAGCATGAATAGTAACTATATCTACATTATCTAAATGCAAATCTTCTTGAATTTGACTGTGAATATGATTTTTATGTTGCGATAACCTATCTTCATCAAATATTATTTCTGGATTATCAAGGACCATTTTTAAATCTTCTAATTTATTAGAAATATCATATTTAACATTGAGAATTACAGCAAAATATTTATTGATTTGTTGTAATTGCGCCATTGCTTTAAATTCACCAGGTTGTACAGAATCATCACTGGTCAAATACAAAATGATATCAGATTGATCAATGATTTCATTAGCTTTTTCTGTATCATCCTCACCTTTATAAGCCTCAATTCCAGGTGTATCAAGTAAGCGTAAACCTTGCCAAGAATATTCTGTTACATCTCTGGTGGTGCGTTGTGAACCTTTGCCAATTGTGCTACCATTACCGCGAGTTAGTGTTTCTCGTAAGGTACTTTTACCGGCTTTGGTTCTGCCAAATAAAGCAACTGTAAAATCTTTGAGATGTTTTCTTTTCTTATCTAAGGAAATAACCAGATATTCTAAACTATCTTCAGATATATTTTTAACATCAAATTGAATTTGTTTGAGTGTTTCTGTAAATTGAAATTGTTCAGAACCTTTGAGTTTTAAGATTTCATGGCTAACAGCTTCAATGTCGCTATTAAGTTGTATAATTACTATTTCTATTTTCTTTGCATATCTAATACTAAGATTATAAGCAGAGTTGGCTGTTTTTGAACATTGTTTTAAAGCATCTTCAAATTCAGCTTGAGATACTTTTAAATCATATTTATGATACCAATTTGGCTCAAAGCTATCAATTCGTTTTCGGCAAACTTTTACTGTCTTAATAGATGTTAAATTTAAATAGGCTATTTCTCTCTTGATAATTGGTAACAGTTGATCTTGATCTTTTTTTGTAACTGCTACTGATTCCAGCACTATTTTGAGACAATCATTTTTAACAGAGACTTTGGCAATAATGCCGTCAAAGGTTAAGGATTGGTTAAGCCGATGAGCGATCGCTTCTGTATCAATTTTCATAAACCAGCATCTTTTTTACACAGCATCATTATAAATCACCTAAGTAAGCATTATACTAAACCTAACCCATCTAAACCAGTATTTGTTAAATATATTTACATTAATCAGGATGATTTTAATAACATATTTTTCATACCTACTCAAGTCACAACTTTTCTTAAATCCTGTAAATCCTCAAATCCTGGACATCCTGATTCAGACAATTATTTATTTTAATTTGTAATTAACTACTAAAATATTAATACTATGAGCTTGTTATCTCCCTAGCACCCCATGACTACCATTAAAGAAAAACTCATTGCGTCAATTGAAAATGCACCAGAACCTATTCTGGAACAAACCCTCGACTATCTCGAATATCTCAAAACCAAAATAACTGCCTCTACTATTAAATCAAGCAGTATTCCCATAAAAGATGGAGAACCGATATTACGCGGATCTAAAGCCAAAGATTTGCTACAATTTGCTGGAACTTGGCAAGGTGATGACTTTAAGAAATGTCTCCAGATTGTTTACGATACCCGCTCCGAAGCTAAATTTTGATCTATCTTATGTTTATTTCACTTATGTTAATTCATTTTTAATTCGATTTATTGCATTTTTTAGATTATCTGAATTACTCCAATTTACAAACCCACCAAAAATTAGATATCCATGATTATCAGCTAGAAAAATATGGTTAAGTCCAATAACGTTTTTACAAATTTTAACTACAGTACCATCTTTAAGTACAAATATAGGTCTAGACCATTTAAAATCTCTGTCGTGACAATGAGATATGCTAGGTACAGCATCTAAAATTTCTATAGCTTTCTGTGCAAATTTTGAAATGGTAACAGCTTTTTCAGCTTCATAAAGTACATCATCAGTAATATAATTAATTACTTTCCCAAATACAGATACTCCAAAAACTTCCCACATGATTTTTTATCCTATTACGCACCTTAGTAACTATTATTGGAATATTTTACAAGTACATTAGCCTTTAGTAAGGCTAACATATTTTGATAAAATTCTCCATGATTTAGGGTTTAAAAAAATTACTTACTTCCAAGGAGAAATGATTTCATAAATTATATCAGAATATTGAATTTCTGTTTCCAAGTTATGCTTGTTTTTTAAATGCTCAATTATACTATTACAGTTATTGTTTGCATCCTCTGGTGATTCACCAAATGTTACAATATCTTCTGTACTATTGATAAACAATTTTGTAATGATTTTCTCAGTGTAAATATCTCTATCAAAATTAACAACTGGTTCTTTTATAAGAAGTCTACAGAGATATATAGGTTTTCGGGAGGATACATTATAATTATTGCTACTTTCAATAAAGTTATTTCTTATATATTTTAGTTGATCAAATAAATCACTAGAAATAACTCTATTCATTATATAGAATTCCCTCGACTTTAATTCCTCTTTAAACTTATCTAGTATCTTTTCATAATCATTAAAAAACTCATCCTGTAACTTTCCTAAATTATTATTTAAATAACGTTTTGATAAATAGTAGCTTGTGAATATACCAAAAATAGAAGTTGTCAAGATGGCAATTTTAACAATTATTAAAGTTCTTTGATATTGAGGTTGATACTCAGTTTCATTAACATGAGTTTTATTAACTGTAATATGTTCATCTAATTCAATTAAGAAACGTTCAATATAGTTGAAACATTGTTGTAATTCATTGGAATATTTCGAGATTATATCAATATCTTTTTCATCATAAATACCTATTTTATTCAGTGCTGTATCATAAGCTTTAGAAGTGAGGATATTATTTTTGTATATTTTTATATAATTGATATATTCTTGAATTGAAGTAAATGATAAATAAAGATTAATAAACTGTAATGATTTTACTTGTGAATCAATAGAGTTTCTAAATAAAACAGATATTTCTCGCTTTTCTTTATCGTCTGCTAATTTTTTTAAAAATCTATTAGCACAAAAAGTTCCTATAAGAGTAAATATAAAGGCAATACTAGAGTTATCTTTAGTCCAACATTTAATTGAAGGCCAAGAATTATAAATAATCTCAAAAAGAAAGCCAGATACTATAAAAATAAAACTTGAGATTAAAATTCCTGGAGGATTTTCATTATATTGGGGGATTTTAACAGAAAATGTAAATTTTAATATCAGTATTCCAGCAATTGAAAATCCAAGAATTGCTGGTAAAACTTCTGTAATGCTGTGGAAACTATTAACAACCATGATTAAATAATCTAAGCTAAACGAGATTGAGAGTATTTTATTATTTTTCTGATAAATAGACAATGATTTTCGACGTATTCAGCAAGTTTACTCTTTTGCTTTAGAGTCTTGGGTTTAAAATGTGTACTCAAATCATAAAATCCTGTACATCCTTAAATCCTGTAAATCCTGATTCAGACAAAAAAAAGCGGGTTAACCGCTTATTAGAAGGTTAACCCGTTTCACTTTGGGAACGCGCTAGAGAAATTGTTACTGCAATACCAACTTAACATTGGCATTTTGCAGACCGCGCTGTTTTACTTCAGCCAAAGTCTTGTTAACGGCATATTTTTGATTGATAGAGTTGATCAACTCAGTCTGGTTGTGCTTCTTAGCAACACCCCATAAGTCAGCAATGAGGTCAAAAGAACCGTCACTGTTACGAGACCAACCTAGATCGTACTCGCCTTCCAATACAGCAACGATGTCGGAACGGAGACGCTGACCATTATAACCACGGACATCAGCTTCAGTCTTAACGCTGATACCTAAGTCGCGCAAAGAAGACTTGAGAATTTCGGCATCGGTGATCTTGGTACGCAGAGTGCTAAAGTGAGACATTTGGGTTTCCTCCAATAAGAAGATTGATGAGAAAAACGACAACGGTTCTTTTTCAGCGAAGCCGCATTAATTGGGAACGGCTTTTTTCTATCTGTTAGCCTTGTGACTAACCTTTCCCCCCTGACATTTCAGAGGAAAGCTTTTAAAACTCCATGCGCTGATATTCAGCAACAGAGGAGGCTGCGGGTCTAGCACGCTGTCTGGCCCAGTCTCGTAAGGCTGTAACCTGTTCTTGCATCGTTCGTGACAGCGGCAAAGTAGACTTCAATGCAGCAATAATATCTAATTGGGTGAACTCCCGATCTTGGGCGAAGGCTTCATACATAGCCGCCACTATCGCTTGTTCAATTTCTGCCCCGGAAAAGCCATCGGACATTTTTGCTAGTTGTTCTAGGTCAAATCTAGCAATTTCCTCCCGACGTTTGGTCAGGTGAATACCGAAGATATCCTGACGTTCTTCCGGTGTGGGCAGATCCACAAAGAATATTTCATCAAAGCGACCTTTCCTCAAAAACTCTCCAGGTAAGCGTTCTACACGGTTAGCAGTCGCCATTACAAAAACTGGAGATTTCTTTTCTTGCATCCAAGTTAGGAAAGAGCCGAAAATTCTGTTTGATGTCCCCCCATCAGAATCGCCAGAACCACCACTACCCGCAAAGGATTTATCCAACTCGTCGATAAACAGAATCGTGGGGGAAATTGATTCTGCCGTTTTCAGGGCGTTTCGTAGGTTAGCCTCACTACGACCCACCATTGAGCCGTCGTAGACCCGCCCCATATCTAATCTCAGAATTGGTAAACCCCATAAACGGGAGGTAGTTTTAGCAATTAGCGATTTACCACAACCGGGAACACCGAGAATTAACATTCCTTTAGGTTGGGGTAAACCATATTCTCTAGCCCTTTCTGTAAAGGCGTTGGAGCGTTGGGTAAGCCAGGTTTTTAACTCTTCCAAACCACCCACGGCATCAATGGTTTCATCTTCTTCGAGGTACTCCAAGATACCGTTGCGGCGGATAAGTTGTTTTTTCTCGGATAAAACGATATTAACTTCATTTTCCGTCAATTGCCCCGTTGTTACCTGTGCTTTACGGTATACTTTCTCAGCTTCATCTTTAGTTAGACCTAAAGCGGCTCTGAGCAGCTTTTCTCGCGCCTCGGTTGTCAGCCGTCGTCCCCGATTTTGCTCTTGATGGGCAGTTAAAACTTTATTTAACTCAGCCATGTCAGGCAATTGAAAATCTAAAACAACAACTTCTTTTTCTAGTTCGATGGGAACTTGTTGCACAGGAGACATTAAAATAATGTTCTTTTGCATTCCTTTAAAACTAGCGATCGCGTCCCGGAGCGATCTATTTGTTGCTGGCGCATCAATAAAGGGATGTAAATCTTTAAGAATAAATATACTGGGTTCTTTTTGCCGGATAATCCAATCAATAGCTGCTTCGGGAGAAACAGTATTATGTTGAGTGGTATTCCGGGGTTGACCGTACTCGACGATACCGTGAGTTACTGTCCACACATATACTCGTCTTTGGGGTTTTATCTCTTGGGAAACTTTAAAAATTGACTGCTCTGCCCGTTCTTCCTCGGAGGTCACAAGGTAGATTAAAGGGTATTGAGCCTGAATTAAAATATTGAGCTCTTCTTTCATACTATCGACCTACTTGAGACCTTATTAGAGACAGCAATGACGGCGTGGTGTTAAGCCAGACTATAGATTAATCATTAATAATTCCTACCTAACAAGGAACTAATTCTTCCTCTCCCAAGGGAAGGGTTTCATCTTTTTCTCTACCATCAATAGATAGATGATTTTGACCGATTACTCCTGGTTGATTACCCAAGTTCACTAGTTCACTATCACGTAATACTAGTGAAGATTCACAGCTTGGGCAGGAATAAATCCGGTGAGTTCGCCCATGAGAAGACGCTTCTATTTCTTCTACTAATTCTGAGTTCGTCAGGTAGAAATTAAGTGCGCGTTCCGCAAGGTCTGACATCGGTTCTGAGTCAACAGCAGAACGAATTTTAAGTCTTCTGTGCAGTTCCGGTGATAAATATAACGTAACCTTTTGCTTAGTTTGCATACAACTTTTTAGTGGTCTTACCCGGGTATGTATATCACTCTATCTGTTCTTTTTTTGGTTGTCAAGATGGTAAGGCGTTTTAATGGCTATTTTGTTACATTTCTTAATAAATAGTCATTGATCAGGATTTACATAGAAAAATAAAGAAATATTAAATACATATTAATCCGAGAACTAAACCTTATGTTAAAAATTATTTCCTAAAAAAATTATTTCCGCAAAGATCATCTACGCTACTGGGTAGCGATTACTTTCATGTATCCGGGCGATCGCTTGTGCCAGTCTCATAATGAACCACAAAGGAGCGAAGATCACAAAAGAAAGAGGTTTTCAGGGATATTTTGCGAAATTCCCGACATTAACATGGTAATTTAAGTTCATAGGCAAAATTACTCTTTTCTGTTCTCCTTTTCAACCGGTTATTTTGTTATGGGTGCACCTTACGTACAAAAAATACTATGTACCACTACTTTAAGTATTGGCTTATACTTAATGCTTTGGGGGTGCATTGATAATGATTTCCAGGTTAAAGATGTAACATGGAAGACATATAAAAATAATCGTTATGGTTTTGAGTTTCCCTACCCCAATACTTGGCAGGAATTAAAAAACCCAGACAATAGTGATGGAGTTGTGTTAGTTTTACCAAACAAGAAAAACCTAGAAATTCGCTCTTATGCCAGTAAGCCCTTATTAAAATTTTCAAGGAAAACCCAAGGAAAAGTATATAATTTTCGCACTAATCAAGGGGTTTTTGGTGTCTTGACGGTAGAAGTTAGGGAAAAGGTGACTGTAATTAAGTTGACCATTACTCAAGAGAAATTAGAATATTTCTGGCAAGGACAAAGCGACAGTCAGGAATTTAAAAAGTATTATCGCCTGTTTTACCACATGGCTCAAGAGTATAAAATTAATAGGTGAAGTTTTAAGTTTTACCCGATTACACTAGCAAAATTGCGCTAAGTTTGTCAAAATTTATCATTGACAATTTTGGACAACCTTAAATTAGTAGTGCTAGTAATAGTCAAATGATCAACAAACCGCGCAAATACAGAAGAAAATCCCCTAGGCTAAACCAGCCTCCTCAAGGTGTAACGAATAAAAATGTTAAAAAAATGCCGAAACCCTCTCAACGGTATAGTTGGTTATGGTCTACCTTGACGCTAGGCCTGTTGTTAGGTATTGCTGGTGTAATTATTGGTCTTGGTTGGTTGAGTTTTCTTTATATCTTAAATCCTGCCCAGGTTATCTGGGTGAATAAATATTTACCACAAGGGGTAAAAATATCTACAGGTAAGCGAGAACGACCTCAAACACTTACGGCTATTCAACTTGATTTAACTCAAAAACAACGTCTAGCTGGTGCAACTCTGCCTTTAGATAACCAGTCAGAAGACTCTTTTTTATTACCAATTTTCCAAAAACGGACTAATTGTCAATCTCATTGTCAAAAATTGGTAGAACTGAGAATTTATCAACGTGATCAGGATTTAGAGTATAAATATCAATCAGAAAAATATTACTATTTAATTACCAAATTGCCTATTATCGGTCTATCGAAAACTTTTATAGAGTCTCCTGCTGTGACAGCCATTTCTGATTCAGACAATCAGGAAGCAATGGTACATTTACCTTTAACTAATGTGAAAACTTTTACAGATACTAATCTATCACCAGGATTTTGGTTTTATTTGCGAGGTGAAAACAAAAAAGGTAATAATAATATTATCTATGGTCAAGTTTTTTATTACAATCCGACTCTGAAAAGTTTACAACAAATGTTATCATGGAAGACTGGAAATGGTCAATTACCTAAATGGCAACAGATAACGGGTAATGATACTAAAGAATTAATTATTGATAAAACGATATCTTTAGAGCCAAATTTCCAAGTTTATCAAATCAAATCTGGTCAGTTACCAGCTAATTCTATTTATTTAGAAGCAATTAATTTCCAAAAACCCGCAGTTAATGAATTTGCTTTTGAGCATTCTATATTATTGGCTAGAAATGGACTTTGGACTCCTGCTTTTACATGGTTGAAATCTTTAGAAAAACAACGTCAACAGCCTTTTTCAGGAGCAGCACAGGGACAAATAGATGTGATTCGGTTACATTCTGAATTTACGAAAGTGCAAGCTGAAAAAAGTTGGGCTAGTCCTGAAGAACAAGTAATGGTAGATATTATTGATGGTCGTTGGGAAAAAGCTTTACAGGTCTTGGAAAATTTACCTGATTATGGTCAAGAAGTTACTAATTTACTACAAACAGATAAAGGTAGAATTTGGAATCGTGCTGCTGTAGCTTTGCGACTTAATCCTAGTCGTCGCGCTGTTTTAGCTTGGGTTGCATTAATGTTTAAGGTGCACCGGGGGGAAGAAAGAACTAATTCTTGGTTGCAAGCACAACCGAATATTAACCCGGAAACACTCAAATATATTCAAGACATTTTAACCAAACTTGATGACGACAAAGCAAATCCTCGTCAAAGTCGAATTATTGGCACTGTCAAACAAATTAGTCGAATTAATCAGCAGGATTGGTTGCCAATATTCTTGCAAACTGATTTAAAAATTACTGATAATCAAGTTTGGTATCGGGTGGAAGTTAGTGCATTTCAAAATGGCACAAGCTGGTTAAATTATCCGTTTACTAATTTTCACCAATTCAAAAACCAACCTCGAAAATTTTGGCGGAAAATTTTGGGTATTAGTTCTGACCAAAGTATACAAATTATTGTCTGGAAATCTAATGGAGAACAGGAAGTTACTACTGCTACTATTAAGGCTATACAAGTGCAAGATCAGGGTTTACGGCTGTTGATTTTGGGTTCTGCTCTTCCTGAAAGCAAGGTTAATTCTTTTCAACCTCAACCTTTAGCTCTGACTGCGGATGCACTGAAATGGGTAGAACCGTCTCCGGTATCTATCAAGGCATTGTATCAACAAAAACCCCAGCTAGTAGCGTCAATGCTGCCAATTATATGGCAAAAATTACAACAGTCCGGTGATATGGTAGTCGGCACTATTCCCAGTTTACAGGCAATTCTTGAAAAAATGGGTGATTGGCCAGTCCAGTTAACTGATGTAACTAATGACGAACAGCAGGAGATTGTCGTTACTATTTCTGCTACAGCTATAGCATCTTTAAATCAGTCCGGTGTTAATTATTCAAAACAGGCAGAAAATCAAGCACTGCCCCGGACTATAATCTTTTCAGCGGATAGTAAGGTGATTTATAGTGATTTTGCCCGTGCAAACCAGCAAACGCTAATAGCGATCGCTCAACTTACCGATGATCAATCTCTAGCGTTACTGGTAGAAAAAAAACAGGGATATAGTTTGGAACTGTGGTCACAAACTCGTCAGCGATTTGAATAGTTATCAGAAAGATAGGTTATTCTTTGTCGCTAGAAGTTGCCACTTGTTCGCTTTTGAGACTTTGCAATTGCTTTAAAAGAGAATCTATTTCTGCTTGCAAGTCCATGAACTTCACTTGTTGATCGTCCCGATAGTAAGCCTTCGTTAACTTTTTAACTAAGTTAGCGTGGGATTCGCATTCGGAAACACTGGATGACATAGTAGACATAGTTGTTACCATTAAAAACTTAACTCACACCATCTAGGGATAGTATAATATATTTATCCCCATCTTTGTAAAGATATTATATAGTTTTCGTTATCTGCTCTGGTAGTTTATCAACATGGTAATCAAAGTCTTCGATTATCATGACAGTGTTCCACAACTAAACATATAGAATTGAAAAGTGGGATACTCATAACACAAGCATTCCCAATCCCAAATCCTTAATTAAGAAATTTTGAATCCCGTGATTTTGAGCCCGTCTGCTGCTAAATCTTATTGCCAACCTTGGCCAGGGCTGATAGAAGCCTATCGTGAATACTTACCTGTCAGCGCGAAAACCCCTGTAGTAACTCTCTTAGAGGGTAACACACCTTTAATTCCTGTGCCAGCGATCGCTGAACAGATTGGCAGACAGGTTAAGGTGTATGTTAAATATGATGGTCTTAATCCTACTGGTAGCTTTAAAGACCGAGGGATGACAATGGCAATTTCTAAAGCAGCAGAGTCTGGAGCTAAGGCTGTAATTTGTGCCAGCACTGGTAATACCTCCGCCGCCGCTGCTGCCTATGCTAAAAGAGGAGGGATGCGTCCCTTTGTGTTAATTCCTGATGGTTATGTAGCTTTGGGAAAGTTGGCACAAGCGTTACTGTATGGGGCGGAAGTCCTGGCAATTCAGGGCAATTTTGACCGCGCTCTGGAAATTGTCCGGGAAATGGCGGATCAATATCCGATTACGTTGGTAAATTCTGTAAATCCGTACCGCTTAGAAGGGCAAAAAACTGGTGCTTTTGAAGTTGTTGATGTTTTAGGTAATGCTCCTGATTGGCTATGTATTCCGGTGGGAAATGCCGGTAATATTACAGCATATTGGATGGGTTTTTGTCAATACCATCAACATGGTAAATGCGATCGTCTACCAAAAATGATGGGTTTTCAAGCTGCTGGGGCTGCACCTTTGGTGAATGGTCAACCTGTGGCACATCCAGAAACCCTGGCTACAGCCATTAGAATTGGTAATCCTGCCAGTTGGTCTCAGGCTATTGCGGCGCAAACGGCCAGTCAGGGGAGTTTCCGGGCTGTGACTGATGAAGAAATTCTCGATGCTTACAGGCTATTAGCATCATCTGAGGGGATTTTCTGTGAACCTGCTAGTGCGGCTTCTGTGGCAGGATTATTACAAGTAAAAGATGAAGTTCCCACGGGAGCAACAGTGGTCTGTGTTCTTACTGGTAATGGTTTAAAAGATCCAGATACGGCTATTAAACACAGTCATGCTCAGTTTAAACAGGGGATTGCGGCAGATGTAAAAGCTGTTGCAGAAGCCATGGGATTTGCATAAATTTTAGACATTGAAATAAGCGATTTCTGGACAGTGCTTCGCTATCGCTTATTCTCATTTGTATCGTTTCCCGGTCTAATGAAGTACACACTAATTTATTCCCTGTTCCCTAAGATTAAAAAACTCTGTCCCCCACGACCATGGGAAATACCAATTACCTATTCCCAATCCCCAATCACTTATTCCTCAGATTTCTGAGATGGTGGTTTTTGAAACACTAAATAAATGTAATATGTAGCCATGGGGATGACGGTAGCGGCAATTAATAACCCGATAACCCAAGCAGTAGCATTACCTTGATTAGTTTCTTCCGCTTTTGTGAAAGTTCCTTCTACCTTTACCGTTTCCTTAATCTGTGGTGGACCTGGATCTGTTTTACCAGATAAAACCGCAACTAAGCGATCGCTCACATCTGAAAATCCTTGGTTGTATTTATTACCCTCACGCAATGCTGTACCTAATGTTTCCTCAGCTACACTCTGAGCGATAGAATCAGTTAACAAAGACTTAATCTGATCTCCACTAACTAAAGCAGTTCCATTAGTAACAGTATCAATAAGTAATAATACCTGATTAGCTTGTGCTGTTGCGGTAGGAAACCATTTAGTAAATAGTCCCTTAGCAAAACTTTCCGGTGTTTCCTCGTAGTCGAGACGGTGAATAGTTACAATTCTGGCTTCATAGCCAGTTTCCTGAGCCAAATCCTTGAAAGCCTTACTAATCTCACCTTCATTCAATCGGCTAATCACATCACCTTGATCTAAAATCCAAGTATCTGCTGTAAAACTGGGCATTTCGTATACACCAGTAGCGGAAGCAGGTAAAATGAACATCGTACTGGCCATGACCATTACCAATACAGGTAAAGTCAGACGGATAAAGAAATTTTGGTTACTAAATAATTGCTTGAGTAACTGTTGCATGGGATGAATCCTTAAACAGACTTGCAATCAAAATACTACATAATTAGGTCAGTTGTCAGTTGTTAGTTGTCAGTTGGAAATATCTTTTCCCAAAGTCTCCTCCTCCCCTACAAACTACGGTCTGCTTTATTTCCTCAATTATCCAGGGGGATATGTGACTTGATACGATAATATGAAATTTAATAAAAGTAAAAAATCTTTATTTTAGAGAAAGATCATGACAACTTCTACTGCTTTTGACTTAGAATCACTAAATCAGCAATTTGAAATCGCAACTCCCACAGAAATTTTAGCCTGGTCTGTGCAAAATATCCCCACAGGATTAGTACAAACCAGCGCGTTCAACGTAGACGACATCATCTTAACACATATTTTTTACAATGTACTTCAGCATCCGGTCCCGGTTATTTTCCTTGATACCCTTTATCACTTCCCTCAAACCCTAGAATTGGTTGCTCAAGCCAAGGAAATCTATAATCTAGACTTGAAAACCTATAAAACACCAGATGTAGATAGTCGTGAGGCTTTTACTGCTAAATTTGGTGAAGCCCTCTGGGATACAGATATTGCTAAATTCCACGACATTACTAAAATTGAACCACTTCTCCGGGGTTTAGACGAATTAAAAACTGTAGCTTGGATTACAGGTCGCCGTCGTGATCAAGCTGTGACTCGTGCTACTATGCCTGTATTTGAATTAGATGGTAAAGGCCGATTAAAAATTAACCCTCTAGCTACTTGGACACGCAAACAAAGCTGGGCTTATGTAGCTGAACATAAGGTAATTTACAACCCTCTCCATGACGAAGGTTATCCTAGTATTGGTGACGAACCTATTACCACCAAGGTCGCTGACGGTGAAGATGAACGTGCTGGACGTTGGAGAGGAAGTGAAAAAACTGAGTGTGGAATTCACATTTAGTTAGTTGTCGGTGGTCAGTTGAAAAAATGGCGAAATCCAACTTTGAGAATTTGCAAGTTTACAGCATTTCCCGGTTTTATGAGGTGCATATCTAGCGGGCAAGATGCCCGCACCACAAGAGTTTCATGATTTAACTTTGTACTTTATTAGAGCGGAAACCGCTGTATCAATTAGCAGAGAAACTAGCTGATCAAATTTGGAATATCATTCTTCATTGGGAGGAGTTTCCTAAAGCAACAATTGGTAAGCAGTTAGTACGTTCTGCTGATAGTATTGGCGCAAATATTGCAGAAGGTTGTGGAAGATACAATTTTCAGGATAATCGCCGTTTCGTTAGGATAGCAAGAGGTTCTTTAAATGAAACTAGGCATTGGTTAAGAAGAGCTTATAAACGAAATTTATTAACGAATGAAGAAGTAAATAGGCTAAAACCAATCATTGATGAACTGTCTCCCAGGTTAAACGCCTATCTTAACTCCATTGGTAACATTTCAGAAAGAACAAAGAACAATTGACCACTGACAAAGAACAACTGACAAACTATGAAAATTCTTCATCTTTCAGATATCCATATTGGTAGCGGTTTTTCCCACGGACGCGTTAATCCAGCTACAGGTTTAAATACACGACTAGAGGATTTTGTCAAAACATTATCTTTATGTATTGACCGAGCGATCGCTGATCATGTAGACTTGGTTTTATTTGGTGGTGATGCTTTCCCGAACGCCACACCAGCACCCTATATTCAAGAAGCTTTTGCTAATCAATTTCGGCGTTTGGTAGCTGCTGATATTCCTACTGTATTATTAGTGGGAAATCATGACCAGCATTCTCAAGGTGTGGGAGGTGCTAGTTTAAATATTTACCGGACTTTGGGTGTACCTGGGTTTGTGGTTGGTGATACTTTAACTACTCATCGTCTCTCTACCCGTAACGGAGATGTGCAAATAATTACTCTTCCTTGGCTAACTCGTTCTACCTTAATGACCCGTCAAGAGACTCAAGGTTCTTCTCTAGCAGAAGTAAATCAACTCCTTACAGACCGTTTACAGGTGGTTATAGAAGGAGAAATTCGCCGTCTTGACCCACATATACCAACGGTGCTTTTAGCCCATTTAATGGCTGATAATGCTACTTTAGGAGCAGAACGTTTATTAGCTGTGGGGAAAGGTTTTACTTTACCTTTATCTTTATTAACTCGACCATGTTTTGATTATGTGGCTTTAGGTCATGTCCATAAGCATCAAAACCTAAATAAATCTAATGACCCACCGGTAATTTATCCCGGAAGTATTGAACGGGTGGATTTTAGCGAGGAGAAGGAAGATAAAGGTTATGTCATGATAGATTTAGAACGGGGAAAGGTAAATTGGGAATTTTGTCCCCTACCTGTGCGAACGTTTCGGACTATTGAGGTAGATTTATCTAAGCAAGATGATCCCCAAAAGGCATTATTAAAAGGAATTGGTAAATATGATATTCAAGATAATGTAGTGCGATTAATTTACAAATTGCGGTCAGAACAATTGGATTTAATTGATAACTCTTCCTTACACCAAGCTTTAAGTATAGCACACACTTACACTATTCAAGCTGAATTAGTTAGTCAATTAGCAAAACCCCGCATTCCCGAATTAACTGCTAGTAGTAGTATTGACCCAATGGAAGCTTTAAAAACTTACTTAAATAATCGGGAAGACTTAAAAGATATTATGTCACCTATGTTGGAAGCAGCACAAAATTTATTAGCAAATGATGAGGAAATTTGCTTAGAACCTGAAGCAAGAAATCAAAAGTTAAAAGTCTAAAGTTAAAAGTCACAATTAAGAGGATTTTCAAGGGGATTGATACGGGTAAAATTTATCTAGTTAATCTATTTTGCCAATTGGTAATAGCTCGCAAATATGCCATAATAGGAATTTGATAAACTTCAATAAAAATCCAAACAATAATTCCTAAATGTGACAAAAAAGTTAACACAGTCCAAACCAATGGAATCCATGAGAGGGGAACATGAGAGCGAGGAGGAAAATAATATGCTGTTACCCCTATTAAAGTGGTTGGTAAAATAATAAAAGCAATTGCAGATAAACCATAACCCCAACCTAATTCCACATTTTCTAATCGTGCTTGTGTCCACGTAAATCCATTCCAATTCCAAATTAAAGGTGGTTCTCTAGAAGGCATTTTAACCTGTTGTAATTCTAGGTTAACTGTGAAAATTTCGTTACAAAAATCACAGCACATAGCCTCCATCATTAACATTTGAGAAATTTTACCAACGCGACATATTGGACATGGATAATCTTCTTGAAAGTTTAAAGCTGTGGACAAAATTGGAGATTTTGGCATAATTAAACTACTCCTTTTTTAATATCTGTAATTGATAATTAATAATTGCACGATACATGACAAATTTTTAATCAAAAATAAATTATAAAGCGAATTTGACTCCTGGATTTTTTTTAATAAAACAACCTAGTTTTTTTGATAAAACCAGGTTGAATATGATATGATAATAATATTGAAAGTGTAACTAATCTAGAAAACCCATCAAAATTTCGGAATCATCAAAGGTATTTGGTGCTATGGGACGATTTCCAAATATAGAATAGTTTTCAGCAATTACCAAAGCACTAGAAGCAATGGGACGAATACCAGACAAGTTAATACTATCAACCACTTGGAATGTATTTGCACCTATGGGACGAATTCCCATGGAGTTGTAGGTATCAACTACTTGTAAAGTCCCAGCAGTAATGGGACGCACTCCGGCGACTATGATTGTCCCTGGGGTAGTTTGTTCCGTATTACCACTGTTATCCTGATTATTTTCTTCCACTGTTATTTCTCCTTTGTATCTGATGACACTTTCTCAAACTGAATCTTTGTTTGTTAAGTGAATTTTACAATAATTAAGGAAAGAAGTATTTTTTTTCCCATATATTCAGAGTCTAACCCTAAACCAGCATATATCACAGGTTAAATCTGAGATTGATATATTTTTTAATCCGGTTAGACTTTTGATTATATCAGATCATGTACATTTATTTTGCTACGGATAAGTTATCTCCAGTGATAAAATAATTTTATCTTGCTGATAATATTCCTATGATAACCAAATTTATTCATTTAAAGAATTAAGTAACTATGCCATTTTGGTTGAGAATCTTGACGGTTTTTTTCTGGTATTAATAACCGCCAACTTTTACCTTCTTTCTGAATTTGTAGATAAACTTCAAAGGGTTTTTCTATTTGTTGAAAACTGCGTTTTGGTAGTTTTACAGTAAAGTCATAATTTCCCTTTACCCGATAAGCTGGTAGGTTTTCAATGCTAAGAGGTTGTTGTTGAGTAATAGATATTCGCTGAATGTTAACTTTTTGGAAGTTTAAATCTAGTTGTTGATTAAGTTGCTGTTGGGTTTGTTTTAACTGGAGTGCAATGGCTTTTTGCACTAATTCCGGTGTGGGTAATAAGACAATACTAGTACAAGCTGTGAGGAAAATTATCAAAATTGTTGTAAAAGTTAATTTAATCATATTTAATTATATTTAATTATATTTAATTTCTTCTTGATGTATTTGATATATTCCTCCTAACCACCATTTACTGGCGGAATTAATACCACTTCGTCACCATTTTGGAGAATAGTATCTGGTTCAACAAATTGTAAATTCACACCAAAGCGGGTTATTTCCCGCCATTTGCTTAATTTTGGTTGTTTAGCAATTAAGTAATCACAGACAGCTTGAACTGGTGTACCATTAGGAAAATCTAATTCTAATTCTGACACATCAAAAGCTTCTTGATAAACAGCAAATAACTTGACGGTTACGGTGGTAGATTGGGACATATAATTTTTGTATACAACCTAATTTAATCATTGGGAATCATTGTAAACTGACCCCCCTTAATTTCTAAAAGAATAGATTGACCTTCACGCTCTCTTTCTGGTGTAAACTTGAGAGGATAGCCGGAAGTTTCACTTGCGGTCAGACTGACATTTTCCAGCCCTCTTAATACCGTATCACGAGTTGCATTATTAGATAAAGTTTTAATTAAAGCCTGAGTTGCATCAAAGCTAGTTGCAGTCCGCCAACTAATACCTCCCCCCCACTTCCCCGCTGATTTTTTCGCAAAAGATTGAGCTTGTAATGTTTCTCCAAACCAGGGTACTGCAATTATTAAACCCTCTACATTCTTCCTACCGTTGGCTAGGATATCACCCTTATAAAGAATACCTCCACCTAACATTTTTAATTCTGGTTTTGGTGGATTTTGGGTTTTGAGTGTTTTGTTTATTTTGGTAATCTCTTTAGCAATCGGAATAGCTTTATTAATGGTATCTGCATCTGGAAACAATAACGCTGCTTCTGCCTTATAATCATAGACACTGTTAGTAACTTCTTTCTCTGGATCAAATTTAGAAGCAGTTAAATCAATTAGGGGTTTACGAACTACCTCACCTCCTAGGTTTTCAAATTGATTTGTGAATATCTCTCTGATACTATTACTATATGTACTACTTGGATTTCCAAAAACTACTGCTTTTTTTAATTGCAGATTTCTATAAGTGTATTCAGCAAGTTTTTTACCTGCACTTTCATCAGAATAAACTACTCTAAAGAAAACTGGATTGTTTAGAAAAATGCTGGCACTTGTGGGGGAAACAAGTGCTAATTTTGCTTTTTCATATTCTGGTAATGCAAGCCGAGTAGCTTCACTAGAGTTATGTCCAATTACTCCGATTATGGAAGAATCTTTGGTGAGTTCTTGTGCTACTTCTTTAGCTTTTTTTGTGTTGCTATCATTAGCAATTACAATCTCTAGTAATCTGTCATTTAAGCCCTTTTTTTGCTGTTTTTGATTGAATTGGTCTTGTGCTTGGGCTACCCCACGTAATACTTCTACAGGAGTAGTTTTATTTTTGTCTAATGATACAACTACTGCTAAGGTAAACGGAGAACCTTGTTGACTAGCCAGGGAATTATTATAATAAATTAGCACTTCTGGGTCATAGCGATTAGCGTTTACAGCTTGTTGAAATAATGTAGTTGCTTCTTGATAATTACCTTGTTGGAAGGCTTGAATACCTTTGTCACGAGGAATATTATTAATCTCAGGAAAGAAAGTGCTATTACCTCGACTAATTCTACTATTATCTACTACACAAAAAACACCAAATGCCTTTCTTTCATCTGTTGGACAAGTTCTCATTTGAGAAATACCTGTTAATAGAAGACTAGCAGTAATAAAAACAGCAGAGGCTATTGTAGTTAAAACAATCAAGTTAGACTTTACGGGAATAGCTGAAGTATTAACTTCACTTGGTTGATGTAAATTAATATTAATGTCACCAGGATATGACAAGGGACTATTAATAGTTTTCGAATGTAGAATTATATGACTAGGACTTTTTTTTTGCTCAATTTTATCTAACTTGTGAATTTCGTCCCTTAGTGGGTGACGTTGTATAATCCAGAGCCGGACAAATTCTATTTTAACCCTGTCTTTTACTTGATCTAAAAAATCATTAACTCTGAGAATTTTTGTTGTTTCTATAATTAATTTATTTTCTATTTCAGGTCTATATTTTCTGATTAATTCAATATAATTCTCTGAATTTTCTTGTGCTTCTGCTATTGCTGCAAAAACAACCCTTTCTAGAATTGGAAATCCTTCCCAAAACCATGTTAAACCAGCTTCAGATAATTCAATTGCTTTGTTAATAATGAATTTGACATCTTTACTACTAACTGTCCATTTATTCTCCTCTCGCGCTCTCCCAAAAATAGTAAAACATATTGCTTGGGTAAAATAAGGGTGTCCTAATGATAGCTCAAAAATGGTTTTTATTGCATCTTCCTCATATTCAAGGCTATTTTTCGCTGGGTCAACAATCAATTTTCTTGTACTATCTTCATCTAATAACCCAATTTCCTTTTTAGGTACATCTTTAAATAGCTTACTTATTCTGTGATTATTTACTGATCTTTGCTCTATTAATGAAATTAAAAATAGTTTTTTGCTAACATTAGTCAGTGCGGATAAATAGTTATAAACTTGTTCTAATAATTCTGAATCATGACTATTCATTAAAGCATCAAATTCATCAAGTAGCAATACTAGATTTTTGTTTTCTAATAATTGATATACTTGGGGTAAAAATTCATGAGAAAAAATTCCTAAATCTAATTCTAACTCTGTAATTTCCGGTAGTTTAATATTTTTATTATCTAACGAGAGATTACTAACTATCTCCTGAGCTAAAACTGCTAAAATTGTACTTAGCGATTCTTGACTATAAGATTGTAAATTAAATGCAACAAAAACACACTCATTTGAGCCATTCAAGCCATGAGGAATATTCCTAATGACGGATGACTTACCAATGCGTCGTTGACCATATAAGCAGATAATCTTTTGATTATGTTGAATACTGTCTTGAATGAACGAAAATAGGTTTTCTCGCCCAAAAAACAACTGTTGGTCAATGGGACGACCAATAATATAAGGATTCCTTTGAGACATAAGAGAATTAATCATGCCTTTATAATACCGCTAAAAGTGTTAATTTCATCGGTAAAACCTCATAGCTGTGATGGAGTAATTTCTACAAATTTACCCCCCTTAATTTCTAAAAGAATAGATTGACCTTCACGCTCTCTTTCTGAGGTAAACCTGAGAGGATAGCCAGAAGTTTCACTTGCGGACAGACTGACATTTTCCAGATCTCTCAATACTGTATCACGAGTTGCATTATTAGATAAAGTTTTAATTAAAGCTTGAGTTGCATCAAAGCTAGTTGCAGTCCGCCAACTAATATCTCCTCCCCACTTCCGCGCTGATTTTTGGGCAAAAGATTTAGCTTGTAATGTTTCTCTAAACCAGGGTACTGCAATTATTAAACCCTCTACATTATTGCCACCGCTGGTTAAAGTTTCATTTGTATAAAGAGTATCTCCAGCTAACATTTTTAATTCTGGTCTTGGTGGATTTTCAGTTTTGAGCGTTTTGTTTCTTTCGGTAATCTCTTTAGCAGTATTGATAGCAATATTAGTGCTTCGTGTATCTGGAAACAATAATGCTGCTCCCGCCTTTGCATTATTAGCATAGACACTTTTAGCAACTTCTTTTTCTGGATCAAATGTAGAAGCAGTTAAATCAATTAGGGGTTTACGAACCACCTCACCTCCTAATTTTTCAAATTGATTTGTGAATACCTCTCTGATACTATTACTATATGGACTATTCGGATTTGCAAAAATTACTGCTTTTTTCAGAGTTTTATAAGTGTATTCAGCAAGTGTTTTTCCTGCACTTTCATCAGAATTAACTGCTCTAAAGAAAACTGGATTATTTAGGAAAATGCTAGTGCTAGTCGAGGAAATAACTGCTAATTTTGCTTTTTCATATTCTGGTATTGCAGCCCTTGTAGCGTCACTAGAATTATGTCCAATTACTCCGAGTATGGAAGAATCTTTGGTGAGTTCTTGTGCTACTTCCTTAGCCTTTTCTTTGTTGCTATCATTAGCAATTACAATCTCTAGTAATCTGCCGTTTAAGCCATTTTTTTGTTTAAATTGTTCTTGTGCCTGGGCTACCCCACGTAATATTTCTTTACCATTATTTCTATCATCTTGGTTTTTGTCTAATGGTACAACCACTGCTAAGGTAAACGGAGAACCTTGTTTACGAGCTAGGGCATTATTATAATAAATTAGCACTTCTGGGTCATTTTTATTAGCGTCTACAGCTTGTTGAAATAATGTAATTGCTTTTTGATAATTACCTTGTTGGAAGGCTCGAATACCTTGGTCACGATAGGTATTAGTAATCTCTGAGAAGAAAATGCTATTACCTCGACTAATTCTACTATTATCTGCTACACAAAAAACACCAAAGGCCTTTCTTTCACTTGGTGGACAAGTTCTCAAACCTTGGGAAATACCTACACCAATAACTACAACTCCAGCTAATCCTAAAGATGCTATTGGTCTTGAAATACGGTTGAGCCATTGGAGCATGATTGTAGAAGGTTTTTTATTTAAAGATTTAGCCGCAACGTTAAGATTAGTGTTAGACCGAAGGGCTTGAATTTCTTTTAATCTTTGTTGAAATGATATTCTGTTTGGATCAATTTGTAAACCTAATTGACATTGTTCTGTTGCTTTAATCCATTCTCTTGCAATTATCAATTTATGGACATAATTTTCTATTGTCTGTAAAAAACCATCTTTACTACTTTCGCTATCAATTTCGTTAGCTAGTCTGTAAATTTCCAAGGCTTGCTCAAAATTTTCTGCCTTTGAGTATTTTTCAGCTACAGTTAATAAAGGCTTTAAAACAGACTGTTGTTTATTTATATTTCCGATAAAAGAATAGAAATGATAGGCTCGTTCGTAAAGTTCACAGGCTTTATTAAGTTCTTGAATCTTTAAATATTCGTCAGCCAAAGATGTTACAGTTTTAAAGTTATTAGGATTAAGCTTTAAAGCCAGTTCATAAGTTTGTACCGCCTGTGTATCATCATGTTCTCGCAAATCATCTGCTACTGACAAGAGCTTATTAATATTTTCTTGTTTAACTGTCTCTAAATTGCTAATTTCATCTTTTAGCTTATGGCTTTTCACCAACCAACGACGGACAAATTCTACCTTAACCCTGTTATTATCTAAAAAACCATATTCATGTAATTGTTCGTCTGCTTTTTTCAAATATTCTGTTTCTATTCCATGGTTTCTTAATAGCATTAGCTGGGGAGGTTCATTTTCTTTAATAGGTATATTTTGAGCCTCTGCTGCTGCTGTAAAAATAACTTGCTGCTCAGTAGTTAATCCGCGCCAGAACCAATCTAAACCACCTTCAGCTAATCCAATTGCTCTATCTACAATACTTTTAACATCATGACCATTTATACTCTGGGGAAGCACATTTGTTGGATTATGGCGATCGCGTGCTAGATTATGAATGGCATAACATATACACTGAGTAAAATAAGGATGTCCTGCGGATAATTGAAAAATTGCTTGTATTGCTTCTTCTTCATAGTTTAAAACATTCTCATCAGGTTGAATAATTAACTTTTGAGTATCCTCTTTATTTAACAAACCAATTTCTATATTTGGTGATCCTCGGAAGAAAGAAGATAAGTTTCCTAACTTTGATATATGTCTTCCTGCTATTGGGATAATAAATAATTTATTATCTTTTTGCAGTAATTGAATAATATAATTACAAAAGTTATTACTATATGTATCTAATTCAGTATCTCTTTCAGTCAAAACATCAAATTCATCCCATAGCAAAACCAATTTTTTATTACCTAATTGTTGATAAACTGTTGGTAGAAATTCACGAGAAAAAATCTCAATATTGGTAGGAATATTCTCCGCTAAATGGCTTAAAACTTGCTTATTGGTTTCTAGGTTTTCTATAATTCCAATCGCAATTAAACTTAGAATTTTTTGAGTAGACAAATTTTCTTCATCGTTAAAATCCAAACTGTTAAAATCGAAACTGATAAAAACGAAGTCATTTGTACTCAATTTCTGACTCAATTTTTCAGGAATTTGTGCAATTACAGATGATTTGCCAATCCGTCTTTGACCATATAATAAAATTAGTTGTTCATTGTTTTGAAGACTATCATTAATATCGCTAAACTCATGTTCGCGTCCAAAAAATTTATTTGGATCTCTAATTGTCTTACCTACTATGTAAGGATTTGGGGGGAAAGGCATATTTTATCTGCTCCTTGTTAATTTCAGATCAATTATTGTCTATAAACTCAGTCGAGAAGTCCAAAAGAACTTCTCTATTCAAATATCTATGCAAGAAATAGTGCTACCTTTGTAATCCAATCTAAGGCAGATCCTACTTGCTCTGGATGTTTCCCCAGCCAAGTAACTACTTCTTTAACCTTGTTTACTTGTCCATGACTCATTAGATTCATAAATTCCTTTTCTCTGTCTCTGATTGATTGTTCTGGAGTCTGTAAAATCTCCTGAATTACCCATTTTTTCATAAGTGGTGAAGTGAAAGAATAGAACTTTTCGGTTTCTATAGCACTGGAAGTAATTACAATCACACCCTGTTCTTCCAACCTAATTAAAGATCGTCCATCTTGTGTAAAAATGCGGCCAATGCCTTTTAATTTAAACTTTAGCTCCCCTATATGACCTCCCATATCTAATAAGGCTATCAGCATTAACAACACCTGTTCTTTAGGATTACATCTATGCCAAATTGTTTGGAAAATCTGTTGAGTATCTCTTTCAAAATTCCCAGCAAATGAGTTAATATTGGCATTATTCCCATTCTGTAGCTCTCTGTACAGAAAAAAACCAGCAGTTTGTACTAAAGTCGGATGTCCACCAGTAATATTAATAATTTCATGTCGTAATGTTGGTGGTCTAATTATTGTCAATAGTTCCACTAATTCCTCAGTCGTGAACAATGTTAGAGGTTGAAATACATAGTGATTGTACCAAGGAGAAGCATTGGGATTAAGTTTAGGACCTAGTTCATTGAGGCGCTGGAGTGAAGCCACAATCATGGAGAAGTGTTCACTTTCTTCAGCATGAACAGCCAAACTACGACACTGGGCTAAAAATGTTTCCATTTCATTCTCAGTGTATTGGTTATTTGTTACCAATGCTGCATCAAAATCATCTACCAACAGTAGTAAAAACTTATTTTTTCTACCCAGTATCCGTAATGCTTGACGCAAACTATCACCAGTCACCGTTTTTTCGAGTAACGGCTTGATTTCAACCTGTAGTTCTGGTTCACTGTCTAATTTATCGTGTAGCAAACTTACAGATTCACGCCAAAAACCACCAGGAGTGAAGGGAATGAGATTTTGACTTTGACAATTGAGGATAACAGGGATACCTTGGGATGGGTCTAAGTCATATTCAGTCCATATTTGCTTGTTAGCCAATTTACGCAAGAAAGAAGACTTACCCATTCCCGGACCACCCCAAATAGCGAAATGGCTGCGGTTATAGATTTGGTCAAAAGCAAAGTTAATTTCTGATTTCCGTCCTATAAAACTTTCTGTGGGAACTGGTTTTCCAGGAAAAAAAGGATTGGGAGTCATGGTGAGTTTACTTCTGGAGGCCGAGAAAATAGCTGATTTTACGTATAATTTCAGTATACCATCAAAATTGTACTTGTTAGATCACTTAAAAGCAATATCCAATCAGAATTTAATGTTTTTATAACAAGTATTATATTATACTAATTTTTATCCTATTACCAGATGATTCGCAGTTACAGCTAAGTAGGTTGACGTTAAAAATTGTCGTGATAGCGAGGTAAGAGGTCATAGGTAAGACTAAAAAAGTTTAGCCCTTGAGTACATCATAAGCAAAATCCGAACAAAAAATCTCATAAAGCTTGCTAAGTACAAGAAATAAGCCTTATATTTGAATATAATGGCAAAATATTCAATATTCCCCTGTTTTCTGTTCCCTGTTTCCTTTTACTGAAATTTTAGACTTAAAAGATGTTTTAAAAATTGACGACGATTATGAATCGCTGCTGAAAAGTGAACAATTCAAAAATAAAGTATGAATAATAAACTCTTACCAATTACCAATTACCAATTACCAATTACCAATTACCAATTACCAATTACCAATTACCTATTACCTATTACCTATTACCTATTACCTATTACTAAAGCTTTAATTCCAACCGTTGAAAATCCTGCTGTACCTCATTCCACAAAGCTTTATTATATGGGTCAGTTTTTAAGGCTTTTTTCAGATAAATTCTAGCCTTTGGTAATTGGTTTTCTGTAATTAACGCTCGTCCCCAGATTTGATAAGCAATTGCTAACCATTGACGCACCTCCATATCTGCTGGTAAACGAGCCATTAAAGCTTCTGCTAGAGCAATAGCCTGGGGAAAACGTCTTTCCTGTAAAAACCGCTGTAACTGTTCATAAGTCTTCCATTTTAACCGTTTTTCTATATCCTCTAAATTTGGGGGGTGAGATGTAACCGTTGTTTTTGGGTCTGCTGATTGAGTTTGAACCTGTGTAGTGCTAGAAGCATAAGTTTTCTCCCCACCAGACTTTGACCTAAAATCCTCCGAAGGTAAGACAGTTTGTAGGAATTTATAAGCTTCAGTTACCGCAATAAATTTGTCTTTGGCTTTGAGATCATCTGGATTAATATCAGGATGATATTGCTGTACCAATCGGCGATAGGACGCTTTAACATCAGCAAAAGAAGCTCCCGACCTTAAACCTAATATCCGGTAATAATCTTCAAGATTCATGTTGCTTTGCTTAACTCCAATTCAAAATTCAAAACTAAAAATTCAAAACCAAAAATCCAAAATGAGTAATTCATAATTTTGAATCTTACATCTTGAATTTTGAATCATTTTTCACTATTTAAATACGTTCTTCAATCACACGATCAATTAAACCGTATTCTTTAGCCTCTTGAGCAGACATAAAAAAGTCACGATCCATGTCTTTTTCAATCTTGCTTAAAGGTTGAGTAGTGTTATCAGCATAAATTTGATTTAACTGACTCCGAATTCGTAGAATTTCCCTAGCTTCGATTTCGATATCAGAAGCTTGTCCGCGAGTTCCACCAGAAGGTTGATGAATCATAATCCGGGAGTGAGGTAAAGCCATGCGTTTACCCTTGGCTCCAGCAGCCAATAGGAAAGATCCCATAGAAGCAGCTAAACCGACACAGATTGTGACCACATCAGACTTGATATGTTGCATGGTATCATAAATTGCCAAACCAGATGTCACCATACCACCAGGGGAATTGATATATAAATAAATATCCTTTCCTGGATCATCGGAATCCAAATACAGCATGACAGCAATAATTTGGTTAGCAATTTCATCATCTACATCTCTTCCTAAGAAAATAATTCTTTCCCGGTAAAGACGGTCATAAATGCTAATCCAATCTGTATATTGTCCACCGGGCATCCGGTAAGGAACTTTAGGCACACCTATAGGCATTTGCGGTACTCCGTTTGTAATTGGTCAGTGGTCAGTGGTCAGTGGTCAGTGGTTAGTGGTTAGTGGTCAGTGGTTATTGGTCAGTGGTAAGTTTTCACCTATTACCCATCACCTATTACCCATTACCCATCACCTATTACCTAGTTAAAGCACACCTATGGGGAGTGGGGGATTAGCGAGTTCTTCCTTCCTGAAAACCCTGTCAATCAAACCATACTCCTTAGCTTCGTCGGGAGTCATGTATAAAAGACGATCCATATCCTTGCTAATCTTTGCTGCATCTTGTCCAGTTGTCCGAGCCAAAATTTCCAGCATAGAAGCTTTATTTGCCAAAACTTCCCGAGCACGAATTTGAATATCCGTTGCTTGTCCTTGGGCGTAGCTCTTAGGCTGATGCAGGATAATAGAAGAATTAGGCAAACTAGCACGACACCCTTGTGTTCCAGCACTAAGAATCATCGCAGCCATACCCATTGCCGAACCAATACAAATGGTGTGGATGGGGGGTTTGATATATTTCATAGTGTCATAGATAGCGAAGGCTTCGGTTTCAAAACCGATAGGTTCGCCACTGTAACCAGAAGTACCTGTAGAGTTGATGTAGATTTTAATTGGCTTTTCGGGGTCGTCAGACTGTAAGTACAGCAATTCAGCGACGATTAATTCCGTAACAGCCGGAACAAGCGGCATACCCAGATAAACAATCCGCTCCTTTAAAAGTAGAGAAGGTAAATCTGGTGGCGGTGTCCGGTAGGAGCTATCGCCAGAATAGGGGGCTTGCACAGCCTTGAGGTGAGAAATATCCATAGCAACTAATCGCCTGAAACTATGCCGTTAATGTATTACATCCTAGCGCGATGGTCGCCTAATTTAGGGTGTGGATTTCTCCCTGATAGTAAAAAAAGCTAGATTCTGGTGGAGTTAGTTAAAAAAATATAATTCAGACCGATCAACTGATGAACAGTTGGAACAGTTAGAAATCTTCTTAAATTCCCATAAAAGTTTTATAGGACAAAGGTTATAGAACGTTGGTTTCTGCCAAACCCTTATCTGTTATTATAAGCGATCGCACAACAAAATAATTTTTAGTCAATTCATCCAAAATGCGGTTCGTACATTATTTTATACAGTATATGTAATTTTAAATAGGAATTATTAATTCAATATGCAGAATTTAACCTCCAGAGGTCGTTGACAATGGTATCATTCAGGAATTACAAAAAGTAAAGGGCGATTTTACTATGACCAAAGCACCTGTTGCTCCTGTGGTGCTAGTCATTCTAGATGGATGGGGCTACTGTGAGGAAAAGCGAGGAAACGCAATTAGTGCTGCCAAAACTCCGATTATGGACAGTTTATGGGCTGCTTATCCCCACACCCTCATTCGCACATCAGGAAAAGCCGTAGGGTTGCCAGAAGGTCAGATGGGCAACTCGGAAGTTGGTCATTTGAACATTGGCGCTGGTCGAGTCGTACCCCAAGAACTGGTACGGATATCAGATGCTGTAGAAGACGGTTCTTTAGCGGCAAACCCAGCCCTTGTCAAAATTTGCCAGGAAGTTCGTTCTGCTAATGGCAAGTTACATCTAGTGGGGCTTTGTTCTGATGGCGGGGTGCATTCCCATATTACCCATCTATTTGGACTGCTTGACTTAGCAAAGGAACAGCAACTTTCACAAGTTTGTATTCACGCCATTACTGATGGCCGTGACACCAAGCCGACAGATGCCATCAACGTTATTCAGCAATTAGAAGACTACATAGATAATACTGGTATTGGTGAAATCGCTACAATCAGCGGTCGCTATTATGCCATGGATCGTGACCATCGTTGGGATCGAGTCCAACGGGCTTACGATGTGATGACAACAGATAGCGCCGGCAATGGACTCACGGCTGTAGAGGTATTAAAATCATCCTACGCTGAAGGTGTTACTGATGAGTTTCTTCTCCCAGTTCGTCTGCGTCCAGGCGCGGTAGAATCTGGTGATGGGGTAATATTTTTTAATTTCCGCCCCGACCGGGCCAGAGAACTAACTCAAGCTTTTGTTAGTCACACTTTTAGCGGTTTTGAAAGACAGCCAATTCAACCGCTTTCTTTTGTAACTTTTACCCAGTATGATCCAGAATTACCTGTTTCTGTGGCCTTCGCACCGCAAAATCTGAGTAATATTCTGGGTGAAGTGATCGCCAAGCGCGGTTTAAAGCAGTTCAGAACGGCGGAAACTGAAAAATATGCTCATGTCACCTATTTCTTTAATGGGGGAATGGAAGATGCTTGTGTGGGAGAAGACCGGGAATTAGTCAGTAGTCCCATGGTGGCGACTTATGATCAAGCCCCAGCGATGTCAGCACAAGCTGTGACAGATGTAGCGATCGCTGCCATTAGAAAGGGCATCTACTCCCTGGTGGTAATGAACTATGCTAACCCAGATATGGTAGGGCATACAGGGCAAATTCCCGCTACTGTCACAGCTATTGAAACAGTAGATCGCTGTTTAGGTCGTCTCGTTGATACTATTGGTAAAGCTGGTGGTACAGTAATTATTACGGCTGATCACGGTAACGCTGAGTATATGCTAGATGAAGGCGGTCATCCTTGGACGGCACATACTACTAACCCAGTTCCGTTAATTTTGGTAGAAGGTGAAAAAGCCAAAATACCTGGATATGGGACAAATGTAGAATTAAGAAATGATGGCAAATTAGCCGATATTGCCCCAACTATTCTGAATATTTTACAGATATCCCAACCGCAAGAAATGACAGGGCAATCATTACTTAAGCCCGCAGAATATGATTTACAACTAACTCGCACTCCTGTACAAGTAGGGTTGTAAATTCGTAAAATGGTAGGGGTTTAGCATTGCTAAATCCCCACTGAGTTGATAACTTCTTATAAACAACATTTCTAAATATGGCAATTACTAACATCATCCAAGGTATTTGGGCATTTTCCGCTCTAGGTTTGATAATCCTCGTTTTACTACATAGTCCTAAAGGTGATGGTATTGGCGCTATTGGTGGACAAGCGCAATTATTTAGCAGTACCAAAAGTGCCGAAAATACTTTAAATCGAGTTACTTGGGCATTGGTCGTAATTTTTATGGGTTTAACTGTGGTTTTAAGTGCTAATTGGTTGCCTAAATAATTGAAACTGAAAATGGGAAAAATTACCCAAAATCAAAACTTTTGGCGAAAATTAATAGCAGTTCTGACTTTAGCAATAACTACAGGACTGCTAGTTATTTTTATTAATTTTCAAGTTAATGCTGTTGTTAGGAAACAGGGAACGGAGAACAGGGAACAGGAGAAAAATATTCAATTATCTAATTCTACCATACCTATTCTCCAAAAACCCCATCCTTTACCACCAACTTTGGAAAAATGGCAAGATAAAACAAATAGTGGTGATTATTTTGATCAAATTAAATCTACTAAAGTTGGTTATTTAATTTGGTCAAATTTTCCAGTCAAGGTAAAAATAGAATCACCAATAAATATTAGTGAAAAGCAGTCAGAAATATGGATTAATAATGTTTTACAAGCAGTGCAAGAATGGAGTATTTATTTACCTTTACAAGTAGTTGAAAAATCCGCTGTGGCTGAGATTACAATTATGGGAAAAGCGCCACCTTTGCAGCGTGAACCTAATGGTAAAATACTGCGTGCACGTTCAGCTTTAACAACCTATGATTTATATACTGAAAATAATATTTTATCTCACCGATTTACAATTCTGTTGAGTCCCAACCAAACTAATAATTATGTACTATCAGCAGCCCGTCATGAACTTGGCCATGCTTTGGGAATTTGGGGTCATAGTCTTTTAGAAACTGATACTATGTATTTTTCTCAAGTTCGCAACCCGCCATTTATTTCTGTTAGAGATGTAAATACTTTAAAACGGGTTTATGAACAACCTACAGGTTTGGGTTGGTCTGTTTTGAGGAAAGAGTAAAGATGATACAGTGTTTTCCCCTGAATATGAGGTACAAAGTTAAATCATGAAACTCTTGTGGTGCGGGCATCTTGCCCGCCAGATATGTACCTTATAGCACCGATAAGTTATCATTTAGCTTAGTAGCTTTTTGTTGTGCTTATGCGCCAGAGATAGTTCTTCCTTATCGGTTCTATGATAACAAATTTTTCCGTCGGTGTCAAGAGCTTTTACCAGCAAATTGCGAGGCTGTGAAAAGTAAATTTGATTTTCGACAGCCTCATGATTTGATTAAACGCGACGTAGGTTCATGAGTTCTTGAGGAGAAGCTAACATATCAATAGCTACAAAGAATATTTTTCCGTCGGGATTAATTAAGAAACGCCAAGAAATATTCATACCAACAGTCACACCAAACCAAGGAGTTTGTACTACTCCTGTGATTTTCAGTTGCTTAGAACCGTCTGGTTGAACTTCACAGATACCTTGTTGCGGCATCATGTTAAGTCCCTGCGCTTCTTCACGCATATATTTAGCGATCGCTTCCCGACCCACAATAGGCTTTTGGAATGGTGGTTGTAGAGCACCGTCAGTAGTAAATAGCGCAATAGCAGCATCAAAATTATCTGCATTCATGGCTTCAATATAGCCTAATACAGAGGGTTCTGTAATCCCGTCAATTTTCACTGAAGAGATAACAGGGGTTGTGCGTTGGAAAGCAGGTTCTGTACTTGCTTTAGGATAACTACTAGGACCAAGTTCAGAAGTATCAAACCCCATATCTACTACAGTATTCCGCAATACGGTAATTTGTTGACCTGGATCAAGTTTTTGTGTAGTTTCTAATACAAATTTTACACCAGGAGACATTTGATAACCAGGGGGGATAGGAGCAATAACTCCCTGTTTCATTAATTCTCCTAACTCATACCAGAAAGCTAGTTTGGTATTAACGCTGAAGAATCCATAGGAACGGCTGATAGGAGTATCAGCGCGGCTGGCTAAATCCCGCATGACCTTTGTTTGTTCTTCGCGGGTCATTTGCTTAATTTGGTTCAGCAGACCTTCAGCTAGTTGTAAACGGGCTGAACCGGGAGCGGCGGGAGTAATGGTTTTACCCATTTCAGTGTAAGCATACCAAAGATAAGCTAATTGATCATCAACATTAAGTTGATCAAATAACGCTATAGTTGCAGGAATAGGACTAGGAACTTGAGTATTAGAAAAAATAGTTTGAGCGGACTGGATAGTTAAAGCCACAATCGTTATCTCCAAGATTATGTGTTTATTAGTCGCTGTTAAGACTTAAGCCAAAAATGTTTATTATGAACTTAATATCTATATGAAGTAATTTAATTGAGATCTTAATTTTTGTAAAGATCTAGAAATTACCAATTGACAAAACGCTTAATTTATGGTCAGAAAATCTTTTTCAAAAGGGGCTATTTCTAGTACCATAATTGTTACAGGATGATCCGGTAAGCGATACAATTGAGGGTGGGGAAAGCCTACAGAATTAACAATTGCATATTGATATAGTTGTTTTAACACCAGATTTTAAAGGAATAATATATGATTATTTGGGTAAATGAACAAATTGATCCTTCAGGGATGATTTATGCCTGTATTGCCTGTTGTAATGAATCCCAGGCTAAAGATTGTCATGAATCGTTTAAGAATAATTTGACAAAAACACAGCAAGCAGAGGGCTGGGTTGCCAAATTGAGAACAGTTAAATCTTGGGATGATGTACCCGTGAATGCGTTAAAGCTTGATTAGTATGAGTATATTGTCTAGGGAAAAAGCGACTCTATACCTATAGATATAGTGAAGTATGGAAAGCCTTAATAACCATTAATTGATAGGATATAACCTAGAGTTCCTAGTTATCATCGCCAATTCCATGCAGCACGAAACTCAACTTAGTCTATTTAATGATTCTAACTTAAATCAAAGAGACCTAATTCCGACCAGTAATAAAATTCCCATTACTCCTGGAACCTATGAAAATGTAGAGTCATTGGCAAAAGACTGTAATAACTGTTACCGTTGTCCATTAGCTGAAAACCGTACTCATGCCGTAGTCGGACGTGGTAATCTGCAAGCCGAAATCATGATTATTGGGGAAGCGCCGGGAAAAACCGAGGACGAAACAGGTTTACCATTTGTAGGTAGATCAGGGCAACTACTAGAAAATATCTTAGCTTCAGTAAATTTAAATACAGAAACAGATATATATATTGCCAATATTTGCAAGTGTAGACCACCAGAAAATCGTGTTCCCAGCAATGAAGAAGCAGCAGCTTGTAAACCATATTTATTCGAGCAAATTCGCCTAGTTAACCCTAAAATTATCTTATTAACAGGTGCAACCTCAGTAAAAGGTGTAATTGGTGACAAACGCCCAATTACTAAAATTCGTGGTCAATGGCTAGAGTGGGAAGGACGGTTATGTATGCCTATTTTTCACCCTTCCTACTTATTGCGTAACCCTTCCAGGGAACAGGGAAAGCCGAAATGGCTAATGTGGCAAGATATACAGGCAGTCCGGGCTAAGTTTGATGAATTTAAGAATCAGGATAAAAATTAATTACAGTAAAAATCAGAAATTTGGGAACAATTTCCCCAATTAGTAACAATGATCCTGTAACTTGGTAAAATTAAAACATCACAATTTTAAGTCATCAGATTTTTACTGCTAAAACATGGGCAACCAGAGAAAAATGTACTGGGAACTTGATTTTTACTCCCGTCCGATTTTGGACGAAAATCAGAAAAAAGTGTGGGAAATGTTAGTGTGTGAAAGTCCTGTAGATATTGGTACACAAACAGATTCTCTGTTTCGCTATGCTAAATATTGCCCAAGTACCCAGGTAAATTCGGGTTGGCTGCGGACAGCAATTCAGGAAGCCATAGAAGAAGCAGGTATAGCACCTACTAAAATCCGCTTTTTCCGTCGCCAAATGAATAATATGATTACTAAATCCTGTGAAGATGTGGGAGTACCCGCAGTACCAAGTAGACGTACTTTAGTGCTGAATCAGTGGATACAACAGCGCATGGCGGAAGTGTATCCCCAAGAACCGGGATATCAAGGGGTGACTAATCCTTCTGTGCGTTTAGATAGACCCTTACCCCAGCGTTTACCAGATGCTTTAGAAGGAAAGCAATGGGCTTTTGTCACCTTAACGGCTAGTGATTTTACGGAAATGCCAGATTGGGAAATTGGCTTTGGTGAAGCTTTTCCTCTAGAATTGGCGCAATTATCCCCAGAAACGCGAATTCCGGGAATTTTGATTTTCTCACCCAGGGCGTTACCGATAGCGGGTTGGATGTCCGGGTTGGAAATGGCTTATTTGCACTTTGACACCAAGCAAGGTGACAGATTGATTTTAGAAACAGGGGCTACGGAAAGTTGGGTTGTGGCTAATATCCGCACTCCTGAACTTCTAGCAGAAGCACAGGGTTTTGCGGTAGCTAAGGAACAGGCTAATGGCGTACATTTTATCGGTGTCCAGTCCGATTCTCAAGCCCAAGATTTTGCGGGATTTTGGCTGTTACAGGAAATTAATTTACCCTAAGGAAGTGGGGAGATAAAAAAACTGTAACTGTTAATGACAGGCTAATGGGATAATGGGATGCGTCTGTTAAGCGATTTATATCCACAATCCATAATTGATAAGGGGACATGGGTTCTGCAAATTTGTTACAAGATACACTGGCGGAACAACTGTTAGAACTTGCCCTCAAGTCTGGCGCTGAGGCTGCGGAAGTGTATCAATCACGATCACTTTCTCGACCAGTTTTTTTTGAAGCCAACCGTCTCAAACAACTAGAAACCAGTCAATCTGAGGGGACAGCCCTACGGCTATGGCGGGATGGTTGTCCGGGTTTGACGGTAGCCTATGGAGATGTTGATCCTCAAGCTATGGTGGAAAAATCTTTGGCACTGAGTCAATTAAATCCACCGGAGACAGTAGAATTAGGGAGTCATTCAGGGCATTCTTACCCTAATTTAGGCAAGTCTGTATCTGTAGAAACGTTAATTAATTGGGGCAAGCAAGCGATCGCCCTAATTCGTGATGTCTATCCAGATATTCTCTGTCATAGTGACTGGGAATGTGATATAGAAAACACCAAACTCATCAACAGCAAGGGTTTAGATTCTCATTATACTGACACTACACTTAGCTGCTATATGTCCGCTGAATGGGTTAGAGGTGATGATTTTCTCAGTGTTGCTGACGGACAAACCCAACGTTATGAACTCAGCCCTGAAAAAATAGCCAGCCAAATTTTACAACGATTAAATTGGGCTAAAAAAAATGTTCCTAGTCCTAGTGGTCGTTCTCCTGTATTGTTCACTTCCAAAGCAGCAGATATGCTGTGGGGAACTGTACAATCAGCTTTGAATGGTAAACATATCTTGGAAAAAGCCTCTCCCTGGGTAGATAGATTGGGTAAACCAGTAATTGCACCGACCCTGACCCTATACCAAAACCCAGCAGCAGGCCCCTATAGCTGTCCCTTTGATGATGAAGGTCAACCTACGCAGTTATTAATATTTATCGAAAATGGGATTTTACGGAATTTTTATAGCGACCGCACCACCGGACGACAATTAAATGGCGGTAGCACTGGTAATGGCTTTCGTCCTGGATTAAGTAGTTATCCCACTCCTGGGCTATTTAATTTCCTAATTCAACCTGGTGATCTTTCTCTCTTAGAATTGATTAAAAAAATGGATAATGGCTTAATTATCGATCAAATATTAGGTGGTTGTACTGGGCTATCTGGTGATTTTTCTGTCAATGTTGATTTAGGCTATCGGGTCAGAAATGGTCAAATAATTGGCCGGGTTAAGGATACAATGGTTGCAGGTAATGTCTACACAGCCCTAAAACAGGTAATACAACTAGGTAAAGATGCTGATTGGAATGGTTCTTGTTATACACCATCGTTAATAGTAGAAGGACTATCTATTACAGGGAAAAATAGTTAAAATGCCAATATTACTGAGTTCATGCGTCATTTTTTATATGCCCCAAATACTAAAGTAGGTATGGAGTGCTACCCTACATTAGAAAGAAATAAAGAGTTTAAAGCTTGTAGAGAGGAATTTATTCCTCATTTGACTTACAAGCTGTTTAGCCAATTTCTAAAAGCCTTTAATGTCGCATTTCTTCCTATAGTTCGACTGTTTTCTAAATATTGAGGAATGACTGCAATTAAAGGTAAATTAGCAAAATTTAAACTAGATTTCGATTCCACATAAACACCATTTTCTAAAATATTAATTTGCAAAATTCCGTTTTCAAACCGCCATACTTCAGGAACTTTTAAACCTTCATATATGTTCAAATGAGTACGAGAAGTAATATCAATTTCTAAAGCTAAATCTGGAGGAGGGTCAATTGTTAAATCCAATCTTTTTTTCCCCCGAATTACAGCTTCATTTTGAATATAAAAACATTGATCAGGTTCTATACCTTGTTCCATAAATTGATTTTTAAAGGTCGTAGAACCAAGACTAATAAATTCAACGTCTAACTGTTCTAACAATGCTTTGACTAAATCACTAATAATTTCTTTATCAAATTCATGTTCTGGTAAAGGACTCATAATTTCTAATATTCCCCTATCATAAGCAATTCGCGCAGCCCGGTGTTCTCCCAATTCTTCAATAATTGTTTCTAATTCTTTCCAAGTCACATTTTCTAATAAAACTCTTTGTCCTGGTGGTACATGAACACGCTTTAATTCTAACAACATCATTGCCACTCCTTATGATTTGAATTTTTTAACATTATAACATCCGATATCCCCGACATCTTCAAGAAGTTGGGGATTTAACCAAGGCCATGATATAATTACCATGATATAATTCAATTAATCTTCACCATATCTACAAGGGTATGATTATTTGGCAACCAGGGCAACAAGTTAATAACGGTAGATTTATCATTCAGGGTAAACCCTTGGGTAGTGGTGGTTTTGGGACTACTTATAAAGCCTTAGAACCTAGCACGGGTAAATTATACGCCATTAAAACCCTCAACCAGCAAATGCAATTGCGAGAGGATTTTGCAGAACAACAGGTTAAGTTTATTAACGAAGCCTTGACAATTAAAGGTTTTGATCATAAGCATATTCTCAAAGTCCATGAAGTCATTCAAGCAGGTGAGCTTTTTGGCGTGGTAATGGAATATATTGATGGAGTAACTTTATTTCAATATATTAGACAAAAGGGACAACTTACCGAAAGCGAAGCACTATTATATATAGATCAAATTGGTCAGGCTTTAGAGTATATTCACGCTAAAGGCAGTTTACACCGGGACATTAAACCTGCAAATATTCTTTTACGTCAAAATAAACAAGAAGCGGTTTTAATTGATTTTGGTTTAACTCGCAGTATTGCTACTAAAAGCATGACTGCTTCTTTAACGGAAGGTTATGCACCTATTGAACAATATCGTCGCAAAGGGAGTTTTGGACCCCATACCGATGTTTATGCTTTAGCTGCTACTTTATATTATCTGCTGACGGCTGACGGACTCAACAAAGAGGGTGAATTTAGTCCCGTACCCGCACAAAACCGGAAATATGATGATGAACCTTTACTCGCACCAAAACATTATAATTCTCGCATTAGTCAGAGGGTGAATGATGCTATTTTGCAGGGTATGGAAATAGAACCGGAAAAACGGACTCCGACGGTGTTGGAGTTTCGGGAAAATTTGGGTTTAGTTGTTCAAGCTGTGACACCAGCTATTTCTACACCTCAACCACAACCAGAAAATTCTTCCTCTTTTTTATCTAAGATAAAGGAAATTTTCATTCCTCAAAGTTCCACACCTCAACCAAATAACCAAGAGGTACAATTAAAATCAGATGTAGGAATGGACTACAGCACATTGCGTGACTTACTCAAAGCAGGGAAATGGAAGGAAGCAGACGAGGAAACAGAAAGAGTAATGTTAGCAGTTGCGAAACGGGAAAAGGTAGGTTGGTTAGATGATAAAAGTATTGATAATTTTCCCTGTGCAGACCTCCGCACCATTGACCAGTTGTGGGTAAAATACAGTGGTGGTAAGTTTGGTTTTTCTGTGCAGAAACGAATTTATCAAGGTTTTGGTGGAACGAGAGAACATAACTCAGACATCTGGGAAAAGTTTGGGGATAAGGTAGGATGGAGAAAAGGAGGAAGCTGGTTGTACTACAGATATATTACTTTTGACAAGAAAGCACCAGAAGGTCACCTACCTGTATTTGATCATGATTGGGGTTTAGGTGGTAGTGGTTGGTGGGGTTCTTCTCTCGCGTCGAGACTTGTAGATCGTAATATTTAAGGGTTACAGAAAATTATTAAGTCTGAATCAGGATGTCCAGGATTAAAGGATTAACAGGATGGTAATTTATAGATGGTTTGTTTGGTGATGAAATTTGCATTTGTCTGAATCAGGATATCCAGGATTTAAGGATTTACAGGATGGTAATTTATAGATGGTTTGTTTGGTGATGAAATTTGCATTTGTCTGAATCAGGATAACCAGGATTAAAGGATTTACAGGATGGTAATTTATAGATGGTTTGTTTGGTGATGAAAGTTGTATTTGTCTGAATCAGGATAACCAGGATTAAAGGATGTACAGGATGGTAATTTATAGATGGTTTGTTGGTGATGAAAGTTGTATTGGTCAGAATCAGGATAACCAGGATTAAAGGATTAACAGGATAGTAGTTTATAGATGGTTTAAATTATTCAAAAACAATCATTCAAAAACATCCTGAAAAAAAACCAACTCCCCACCAAAAATCATCCAACAACATCCTGTAAATCCTCAAATCCTGGACATCCTGATTCTGACAAAAAAATCACCAACTCCCCACCAAAAATCATCCAACAACATCCTGAAAATCCTCAAATCCTGGACATCCTGATTCAGACAAATAAAATCACCAACTCCCCACCAAAAATCATCCAACAACATCCTGTAAATCCTAAAATCCTGAGTATCCTGATTCTGACAAAAATACTTTTGGAAAAGCAAACCCCTATATATATGAGCGCACAGATTTCCACTATATTTAAAATATAACTGAAACTTGGAAACTTGTCAATAGTATTTTTTAATAATTTTACTGTCTTTTCTTATTCAAGCTTATCAGTAAAAATACTTAATAAGCAAAATAAGATATCTATCTAAAAAACTCAAGAAAGAGTTAGTTTTAAATTAAAATTTAAAGATTAAAAATTAAAACTTAAAAATTATGATTTCCCTGCCATTGCTAACCCAGTATTTTCGGAACTTTTGGCAACCTAGAAAGGGTTTAGCTATTGCAGAAGCATCTATAATTGGGATAGTAGCCGCCTTATCTGCGGTATTACTCAAACAGGGTTCAGGGTGGTTAGGAACATGGCGAGTGCATACTACCCATATTTTTCCAGCTTGGATATCTCTACCGATTATTGGTGTAAGTTTGGGTTTTCTCTCTGGTTGGTTAGTGCAGCGGTTAGCTCCAGAAGCCGCTGGTAGTGGTATTCCCCAAGTTAAGGCAGCTTTAGCCAATGTACCAATTAAACTATCATGGAGAGTAGCCTTTGTCAAGTTAATCTCTGCAATCATCACCTTGGGTTCAGGCTTAACCTTGGGTAGACAGGGTCCTACAGTCCAGGTAGGTGCAGGGTTAGCAGCGGGAATGAGTCGTTTAGTTCCTACCTCTCCAGAACACCGTCGACAGATGATTGCAGCGGGGGCTGGAGCGGGGTTAGCGGCGGCTTTTAATGCACCTTTGGCGGGGGTTTTATTTATTATTGAAGAGTTGTTACAAGACCTATCAGGCTTAACTTTAGGAACTGCAATTATCGCTTCTTTTATTGGTGGTGTAATTTCCCGCTGGTTGGGTGGCGGAAGTCTGCAATTAGACTTAAAACTAATTGATCATTCTAGCAGTTTTTCCCTATTAGAAATTCCTATTTTATTAATTTTGGGAATTTTGGCGGGTTTATTGGCGGCTTTATTTAATCAGGGATTAATTTTTACTATTCAAGCTTATCGCCGTTTACATATTAGTTTACCTTTACGAGTAGCTTTAGCTGGTTTGGCTTCTGGTTTGATTATGTCCTTACTACCCTCAACTTTTCGGGATAATACAGGTTTACGGGAGTTTATGATTGCCAGTGAACCAAATATACCTTTAGCGGCCATTGCTTTCATTGCCCAATTTATTTTAACATTAATTGCCTTTGGTTCGGGCGCGCCTGGAGGATTATTTGCACCTAGTTTAATTTTAGGTTCTTGTTTGGGACATATTGTTGGTGTATGCGAATTGCAAATATTTGGAATTGGTTCACCAACTACTTACGCATTAGCGGGAATGGGGGGATTTTTTAGCGCGGTTTCCAAAGTTCCCATTACTGCAATTGTGATTGTTTTTGAAATGACCACAGATTTTAATTTAGTCTTACCTTTAATGGTGGTATCTGTAACATCTTATTTAGTTGCTGAGAAAGTTGTTCCGGGTTCACTGTATGAAAAACTGCTCACATTAAATGGTATCATTATTAAAAAAGATAGCCCCACAGAGGGAATATTAACTCAATTAACTGCTAAGGATGTCATGCAGCCCTCCGTGGAAACCCTAGAAGCAGAAATGACAGGAGATGAAGTTATTAAAGCCTTTTCCCGTTCCCATCATCGCGGCTTTCCTGTGGTAGAAAATAATAAATTAGTAGGATTAGTTTCCCAGACAGATTTACAGAAAATCCGTAATCATCTCTCACCCCATGAAACTCTTTTAAGAGAGATTATGACACCCAAACCGGTGACAGTCACACCAACAGATAGATTAAGTCATGTTCTCTATTTATTAAATAGATATCAAATTAGTCGCTTACCTGTGGTAGATGGACAAAAATTAATTGGGATTATTACCCGTGCAGATATTATCCGTACGGAAGCAAATCATTTGAATGGTGAAACCGGGGTGACAGGTCCCCAAGCTGAACCTTCCTATCTAGTATACCAAACCCGATCACCTAGTATTGGCAGAGGAAGATTATTAGTCACCGTTGCTAACCCAGAAACCGCTCCCGCTTTATTAGAAATGGCTGCGGCAATTGCCCGCGATCGCCATTATGAAATAGAATGTTTACAAATTATCCTGGTATCTCGTCATGTTTCTCCATCGGAAACCCCAGTAAACACCGTCAAAAGTCGTCGCTTACTCCGACAAGCGGAAAGTTTAGCCAAAAAACTCAATATTCCCATTCACACCCAAATCCGGGTCGCCCATGATATCGCCCAGGCTATTCTAGAGACTACCAAGGAACGACATATAGATCTAATTTTCATGGGTTGGAAGGGAAATACATCTACGCCAGGGCGGATTTTTGGTAATGTTGTAGATACAATAATTCGTCAAGCCAACTGTGATGTTGTTTTAGTCAAATTAGGTTATAATTTTCATTCATACCAGGAATTTAAACGGTGGTTAGTACCCATGGCTGGGGGACCAAATGCACCTATAGCGATTAAATTATTACCTGCTTTGGTAACTTTAGAAAACACCTGTGAAATTCGTTTAACTCAGGTGGTGAAACCGGGAGAACTCGCACCAGATATGACAGTTCTAGAAGAATCTACTCGTCAATTAATGCGTAACCGTAATTTATACAGTAATGTTGTTGCTGCATCTTTGCAAGCTGAATCAGTGATAGCGGGAGTAATTGAATTGGTAAAAACTGAAGATTTCGATGTTGTGGTTTTAGGGGCTTCCCGTGAGGGATTGTTACAACAAGCAATTCAAGGAAATATTCCTGAATCTATTGCTTCTGGTGTTGGTAGTACCATAATTTTGGTCAGAAGCGCGATTTTGTGAATCTTGATTTTCATCAGGGTGGGAAGACCCCACCCCTATAGATCTTAGCGTTTTACCAATTTCTTGGACATCTTGCGAAGACGAATAGATTCGGGTGTAACTTCCACCAATTCATCTTGAGCAATGTATTCCAAAGCACGTTCTAAATTCATGTCTATGGGTGTTTGTAACTGAGTCAGTTCTTCACCACCAGATGAACGGTGATTGGTTAACTGCTTGGTTTTACAAACGTTCAATTCCAAATCTTGGGGACGATTATGTTCACCAATAATCATTCCTTTATAAACCTTTGTGCCTTCACTGATAAAGAACGCGCCTCTATCTTCACAGTTTTTCATGGCGTAGGCGGTAGAAACACCTTCTTCAAAGGAGATGAGAACGCCTTTGTTGCGGGCTTCAATATCACCGCAAAGGGGACGATAATCAAGGAAACTGTGATTCATAATACCTTCACCGCGGGTCATTCGCATGAATTCACCCCGGAAACCGATCAAACCACGGGCGGCTACGATAAACTCTAGTTGGGTGCGATCGCCTCCACCGGGCTGCATATCTTGCATTTCTGCTTTCCGTTGTCCTAAGCGTTCAATACAGCTACCAACTGCATCGGCGGGAACGTCTAAAGCTAGAAGTTCAAAAGGTTCGCAAGGTTGACCGTTAACTGTGCGGTAAATTACTTGAGGTTGAGATACTTGGAACTCAAAACCTTCACGACGCATGGTTTCGATTAAAATCCCTAAGTGTAATTCACCCCGACCAGAAACTAGGAATTTATCGGGAGAGTCGGTGTCTTCAACACGCAAAGCCACGTTAGTTTCTAATTCGCGGTATAGGCGATCGCGGATTTGGCGAGATGTTACCAATTTACCTTCTTGACCAGCAAAAGGCGAATCATTTACCCAGAAGGTCATTTGTAAAGTTGGTTCATCCACCTTAATTAAAGGTAAAGCTTGAGGCTCATTAGGATCTGTAATAGTTTCGCCAATATAAGCATCAGCAAAACCAGCTACAGCCACAATATAACCTGCGGTAGCCTCCTCCATTTCTATCCGTTTTAAACCTTCAAATCCCATCAACTTGGTAATTTTACCCTTGACAATGCTGCCATCTTCTACTACTAAAGCAGCTTGTTGTCCAGCGCGGATAGTTCCATTATGGATTTTACCAATAACAATCCGGCCTAAATATTCAGAATAATCTAGGGTGGTAACTTGCAATTGCAGAGGTTTATTAGGATCTCCCACTGGTGCGGGGACGTGACGGAGAATGGCATTAAATAGGGGCTGCATATCTACCGATTCTGCTTCTAAGGTTTCTTTGGCGAAACCAGCCATACCGGAAGCAAATAGATATTTAAAGTCACACTGATCTTCATCTGCACCTAATTCTAAGAATAGATCCAAGACCTTGTCAACAGCAATATGGGGGTCAGCTTGGCCACGGTCAATTTTGTTAATAACGACAATAGGACGGAGACCCTTTTCCAAAGCCTTTTTCAAGACAAAGCGGGTTTGAGGCATTGGTCCTTCATTGGCATCAACAATGAGTAAACAACCGTCCACCATGCCAAGTACCCGTTCCACTTCTCCGCCGAAGTCAGCGTGTCCGGGGGTATCAACAATATTAATCAGGGTATCTTTATAGCGAACTGCTGTATTTTTAGAAAGAATTGTAATGCCTCGTTCCCGTTCTAAATCATTGGAGTCCATGACACAATCCGGAACGTCTTCGCCTTCGCGGAAAATGCCGGACTGTTTGAGGAGAGCATCAACCAGGGTGGTTTTACCGTGGTCAACGTGGGCGATAATGGCGACGTTACGAATTGGGAGCGTCATAGATGGTTTGGGTAAACTTTAAGGTTTTTAGATTAAGAGGCTTATTTTTGGTCGTTTTAACAGAAGTGTACATGATTTGCCAATTCTGTAACGAACCTTTAATAATTCTAGCGTAATTGTCACAAATATTGTTATTTTGATAATAAATATCAAAAGCATGGTTTAGGTTGAAGAGTCTATCAATGGGATTTTTTAGTAAAAATGTACTAAAAAATCTAGTTTAAACTATAATTAAGACGTGTGTGGTGTTGTTAAAAATTATTTGGATAGCTAGTTTATTGTAGTCAGTTTATTTGGATTTGCGAGTTTGATTATGATTGATTGTCTAACTGTGGCTCGCTACTTCATTATGAAAGCTTATACAGATGGTATAGAAGCAGAAATGACAAACATGAAATCTCAAAAGCTTTTATACTATGCTCAAAGTTTGCATTTAGCAATGTATGATGAGCCACTATTTCCAGAAGAAATCCAGGCATGGCGTTATGGTCCTGTATGTCAACCTGCTTATAGGTTTTATAGCGAATTTGAAGCCAAACAATTACCTATACCTAGTCAAGAATTATTATCAGAAATATCCGAAGATAACAAACAACTACTAGAAGAAGTATGGGAATATTTTGGGGGCTATCACGCTTATCGTTTAAGTGATATGACTCATTTAGAATTTCCTTGGAAGAAAGCACGTAAAGGTTTACTTCCTGAAGCTGCTTCAACTACGGTAATTTTACTAGAAGATTTAAAAGTATTAGGATATGAGAAATTAGAACAGATAGAACGTGATCATCCAGGTTATCAAATTGTCATGCGACAAGTTTTAAAGGATGCTTGTAATTCAGAATCATCAACTCGTATTCAAAAAGGAGAAGTGCGTGACTGGCTTAACTCCCTTCTCGATTGAAAAATCTGATAATTTTCAGCGTTCTTTCAAAAAACTCGCAAAAGCTTATAGATCCGATTTTATAGAGTGTGTTGCCCAAATTTTAGAAAATTTAATTGAAGATCAGTATCCCATAAATTCCCGTCACGAACCTTTACCGGGAAAGATTGAATTATCTCAAGGATGGTCATTTCACAAAATCGAGTTTAAAGTATCCAAAGGTGCATCTGGACAAATTAGATTAATGTATTTAGTTAATACAAATGATTTTGTAATTAAGCTTGTGTGGATTTATAGTCACGAACAATTTGCAAAACGGCCTGCTGAATCAGATTTAAAGGGCATTCTTAAAGAAATTCTAGACATTTAGTAGCAGTCAGTGGATAATTTTTATCTAAGCATGAGATTGTCAATTACGGCAAATATTGTGCCAAAATGAACTTATAACTCTATAAGTTTACAGGTTATGGCTTGGGAACCAGGACAGGAATTACAAGATGGTAAATATACCATAGAAAAAGAATTAGGTGAAGGTGGTTTTGGGATCACTTATCGCGCTAGAGATAATCAGGGAAATTTCGTTGTTATCAAAACTCTAAATGATGCAATCCAAAAACGTGCTGATTTTGCTAAATTTCAACAAGACTTTCTCAACGAAGCGATTAAATTAGCTAAATGTAGTCATCCTCATATTGTGCAAATATACGAAGTCATTCATGAAAATGATCTTTGGTGTATGGTGATGGAATATATTGATGGAGAAGATTTAGGAAGTTTTGTAGAAAATCAAGGTGTTTTATCGGAAACTGAAGCATTACGATATATTCAGCAAATTGGGTCAGCATTAACCGTAGTTCATAATAATGGTTTATTACATCGAGATATTAAACCACAAAATATCATGTTGCGTTCTGGTAAATCAGAAGCCGTGTTAATTGATTTTGGGATTGCGCGAGAATTTTCCCAGAATTTGACTCAAACACACACGCAAATGTTAGCTGATGGTTTTGCACCAATTGAACAATATGATAAAAAAGCAAAACGGGGAGCATTTACAGATGTTTATGCTTTAGCTGCAACTTTGTATTCTGTGTTAACTGGAGAATTACCAACTATATCACCAATGAGAGCTATTGGTACAGAGTTGGAAGAAGCGAAAGAGATCAATTCTAGTATTAGTGATAAAGTAAATCATGCAATAATTAAAGGAATGGAAATAAAGCCGGAAAATCGTCCTCAGTCAATAAGTGAGTGGTTAGGGTTATTAGATTTAAATGAGATATATTTGCAACCACAAGTAACAAAAATTCCTAGTATTGATGTTGTTAATATTGAGCAAATTCCCAATTTATTAACTAATAAATTATTTAATAAAATAAATAATTATAGTAAACTAGAGGAATTGCTTATTAACAAAAAATGGCAAAGTGCTGATAAATGGACAAAGTATAAGATATTAGAAATAATGGGTTTACAAGAACAAGGATATTTCATAGCAGAAGATATTAAAGATTTTCCTTGTCAAGCCTTACAAACTATAGATCAACTGTGGGTAAAATATAGTAAAGGGCGTTTTGGTTTTAGCATCCAGAAAAAAATATGGGAAAAATTAGGTGGAAAAGCTGGAGTATTTAACGAAGAAAATTGGGTACTATTTGGAGAATATGTAGGATGGAGATCAACGAGAAATCATCAAATTTTATTTGCTGGTTGGACTACTAGAGAATGGTGTTATTATTCTGAAATAAACTTTAGTGAAAATGCAGTAGAAGGACATCTTCCTCGACTATGGTATGAATGGCGTGGTGGTTATGAATTATCTGCTATTCTCTTGAGATTGGAAGTGTGTAATTTCAGTTAATTAACAATAACGCCGAAATACCTATTTAACTAAAAATGCTATCAGAAAGATTTACCCAAGCGCTTACCTACGCCCATGAACTCCACGCCACGCAAAAACGCAAAGCTGGTGATATTCCCTATATTACCCATTTACTAGGAGTAGCCAGCATAGCCTTAGAATATGGTGCTAATGAAGATGAAGCCATAGCGGCTCTACTACATGATGCCATAGAAGACCAAGGCGGAGCAGCCACCAGAGCAGAAATTCGCCGCCGATTTGGAGATCATGTCACTGCCATAGTTGATGGTTGTACAGACGCAGACACCACACCCAAACCCCCTTGGAAACCCCGGAAAGAAGCCTATATTGCCCATATTCCCACCGCTTCCCCTGAAGTATTGCTAGTTTCTGCTGCTGACAAACTCCATAACGTCCGCTCAATTCTCAAAGATTATAGGATGATTGGTGATGCAGTTTGGGAACGATTTCACGGTGGTAAAGAAGGCACACTTTGGTATTATCGCTCCCTTGTGGATGCTTTCTTGAAAAATCAACTTACTCCTTTAGTGGAAGAATTAGAAAGAGTAGTTTCCGAATTAGAAATATTAGCTGGATACAAAAAATGAAGAACGAAAAGTTTCATCCTTCATAAGTTGATATTTATATTTATTTGTTGATTAACGGAATAAACTACTGAGTGAGGTATCTTCGTGAATCCGCCAAATTGCTTCTCCTAGGAGATTAGCAACTGAAAGCGTCACCAATTGGGGAAAACGATTAGCCTCTGGGATAGGAATAGTATTAGTGACTATAACTTCCTCAAATACCCCACTGGACAACCTCTCAATTGCTGGTGGAGAAAATACAGCATGAGTAGCACAGGCATATACCTGACTTGCACCTTCTTGACGCAATAACTTAGCCCCCTCTGAAATCGTACCCCCAGTATCAATCATATCATCTACCAATATGGCAGTTTTGCCCCTGACATCACCAATTACATTTAAAACTTCCGCCACATTATGAGCTTGACGACGTTTGTCAATAATTGCTAGAGGTGCGTCATTGAGCTTTTTCGCAAATGCTCTGGCGCGTGCTACCCCACCGACATCAGGGGAAACAACTACAATGTCCTGTAATTCTTTGCTAATCAGATAATCTAGAATTACTGGTGAACCATAAACATGATCAAAGGGGATATCGAAATAACCTTGTATTTGCGCTGCGTGTAAATCCATGGCTAGAACTCGATTAGCACCTGCTTGAGTAATCAAATTAGCAACTAACTTAGCAGTGATAGATTCTCTTCCTGCTGTTTTTCTATCAGCACGAGCATAACCATAATAGGGAATTACTGCTGTAACCTGCCGTGCAGAAGCGCGACGACAGGCATCAATCATAATTAGTAATTCCATTAAATGATCATTAACGGGTTGACAACTGGGCTGGATTAAATAGACATCACAACCCCGAATTGATTCTTGGATTTGAACATACAGTTCTCCGTCCGCAAATCTTTTGCGAATCATTGGACCCAAGTCTATGCCTAGATAACGGGCGACTTCTTGCGATAGTGTGAGATTAGCAGAACCGGAAAACAGCCGTAAGCGATTATTGTCAGGTAGTACCGGTGGTATTGGCTGGACTGTTAAAGTGGTAGAACTTAGCACAGCAGATTGAAGTGCATTCATAGAAATATAATCAGAGGTTGAGCAAATTTAATCGAATTGGATTAAACAAATAATAGTGATCTTCAAGTTAGCTCTAGGGTGTGAGAACACCTATAATTGAATAGCGCCGAAAGTGCAAATAATTATTCTATGATATTTACTGCCAATTAACGAATTAGGGAATAGGGAATTATTAGATCATTTATGTTATGAATCACAGAACTGGCAAAATCATCCGTAGATCGAACATTCCTAGATTATATATGCTACCATCTTAGACATATCCTGACTAAAGCCCAAATCTCAGAATATAATAATTCAAGAATTATCTCTAGTATACACTTCCTTGTCGGCGGGGTAACTGAGAAAAATTGCAGAAACCACAATTGGAAGACTTTGGGTCATGTTGTGGGGTGGTGGGTGATGTTTTTACTAAGTTCTAGTTCAGTTGCTATTATATTCAATTCATAGATCATGGAATCACAGATTACGGTTGGTACTATTCTACAAAATCGTTACCACATAATTCACATTATTGGACAGGGAGGATTTGGTAGAACCTATCTAGCAGAAGATCAAAGACGCTTTAATGAGCTTTGTGTTCTTAAAGAATTAATTGCCCCAATCACGGGAGCATCTGCTGGAGAAAAAGCACAGGAGTTATTTGAACGAGAGGCTGCTATCTTGTATCAAATTGAACATCCACAAATTCCTAAGTTTCGAGAAAAATTTGCCCAAAATGAAAAGTTATTTTTGGTACAAGATTTTGTGGCTGGTAAAACTTACCGGCATTTACTCAAAGAACGCCAAGAGGTTGGTACAACTTTCACGGAAGCTGAAGTATTGCATTTGCTACAAAGTCTATTGCCTGTACTTAGTTATATTCACGGACAAGGAATTATTCACCGAGATATTTCTCCAGAGAATATGATTTTACGGGAAAATGATTTTTTGCCTGTGTTAATTGACTTTGGGGTAGTTAAGGAATTAGCTACAAAGTTACAATCATCAAGTCCTACACCAGTAACTACTGTGGGTAAATTAGGTTACGCACCTAGTGAGCAGATGCAAACAGGTAGGGTATATCCTAGTAGTGATTTGTATGCGTTGGCTGTGACGGTAATAGTTTTGCTGACGGGGAAAGAACCCGCAGATTTATTTGACGAGCAGCAACTAACTTGGAATTGGCAAAAATGGGTAACTGTGAAACCAGAATTTGCTCAGGTTTTGGAGCGAATGTTGAGTTATATGCCGGCGATGCGGTATCAAACTGCTGCTGATGTTATTCAAGCTCTGCTAAACTTAGGACAGAATGGCCAATTTCCTACTAATTTATCTTCTTTACAAACTATTGCTGTTGGTCATCGTCCTGAACCTATCTCAACAACTCCTAAACCCCCAGAATCTTCTAATTCTAGCCAAAGTAGCTCTTTTTTGGATAATAGTTGGGTGTTGGGAGGAATTGGCTGTATTGTAATTATTTTAGCAGGGGTTGGTTCTTGGACTTGGGTAAGTTCATTTAAAAATCGCTCTCGTCCAGCAGCGGAAACAACCACAAGCCCACAATCATTTCCTTCCCCTGTTATTCCTAGTGTGATAACATTAACACCAACGCCTACACCCACGCCGACTAATAGTGAACTTGTGATTAATCGTCAACGTCTGAAGTTAGACAAGTATAATAAAGCGAAAGTTGAGGGAACACTACGAGAAAATGAATTAGTTGAATATAGTTTCCAAGGTAAGAGTGGGGAAAAATTAATTGTATCTGCGAATGAAAACAGTGGTATTGTACTGACGATTTTAACTGATAATAAAATTGTTAATACTCAAGATCAAGAATCTACATCCTATGAGGGAATATTAGCGCGTGATGGAAGATATATTATTCGATTAGGTTTGTCTGGGGACATTTCGGAGGTTAATTATAGTTTGGATGTGGCTTTAGAAGTGCCTACACCAACGGAAACGCCAACTCCGACGGAAACACCAACTCCGACGGAAACACCAACTCCGACGGAAACGCCCACACCGACGGAAACGCCTACACCAACGGAAACGCCTACACCAACGGAAACACCAACTCCGACGGAAACACCAACGGAAACACCAACGGAAACGCCTACACCAGGGTTTAATGGGACCAATTAACCTAATTAACGCTAAATTATGAAAAGAAGCAAATTAAGTTGTTATTGTTAGCGAAAAACTTTGTTAAATACTTTACTGATTACGGGAACTGATACGGAGGCTGGTAAAACTGTTGTGACAGCGGCCTTAGCGGCTTATTGGCAAAAATATTATCCTCAGCGCAGTTTGGGGATAATGAAGCCAATTCAATCGGGGGTAGGAGATAGAGAACTGTACCAAACTCTATTTAATCTGGAACAGTCGCCAGCAGAAATTACACCTTTGTATTTTCAAGCCCCTTTAGCTCCGCCTATAGCTGCTGCTAAGGAAAATCGCTATGTTGATTTAGCATTAGTTTGGCAGACTTTGTTAGCTTTGCAAAAACAACGTGATTTTATCCTGGTAGAGTCTTTAGGGGGTTTAGGTTCACCAATTACTGATGAATTGACGGTGGCTGATTTGGCGGGTGCATGGGGACTACAGACCATTTTGGTTGTGCCTGTAAGATTGGGAGCGATCGCTCAAGCTGTTGCTAATATAGCATTAGCTAGGCAAACTAAAATTAATCTCCGGGGGATTATTCTTAATTGTACCCAACCCCGCCAGGAAGCAGAAATTGCCGATTTAACTCCACCAGGGTTAATTCAATCATTAACAAATATACCCGTTTTAGGTTGTATACCCTATCTGGAAAATCCCAGAGATTTGCAAAAACTTGCGGAAGTTGCTGCTAATTTGGATTGGGAAATATATTGTAGCTAATGGGTGATTGGTGATTGGGAAGAGTTTTTTAATTGTTAATTTTTAATTGATAAATATGGTTTCTACATTTCCTCTCAATTCAACAGTAAATCTCCAAAATGTGCGGTTAGAAATTCGAGCTTTACAACCGCAATTAGTAGAATGGAGACGACAGATTCACCAAAAACCAGAATTAGGTTTTCAGGAAAAAATTACCGCTGAGTTTATTTCCCAAAAGTTGCAATCATGGGGAATTGCACATCAAATCGAAATTGCTCAAACGGGAATTTTAGCTATTATTAAAGGTGAAAAATCCGGGACGGGTAAAGTATTAGCAATTCGCGCTGATATGGATGCTTTACCTATTCAAGAACTCAACGAGGTTTCCTATTGTTCTCAACATGATGGTATCATGCACGCTTGTGGACATGATGGACATACAGCGATCGCTCTTGGTACAGCCTGTTACTTAAATAACCATCGTCAAGACTTTAGCGGGACTGTAAAAATTATTTTTCAACCCGCAGAAGAGGGACCAGGTGGCGCAAAACCGATGATAGCAGCGGGTGTACTTAATAACCCAGATGTTGATGCAATTATCGGTTTACACTTATGGAATAATCTGCCGTTGGGGACAGTAGGGGTGCGAGACGGGGCATTAATGGCCGCTGTTGAATTGTTCCATTGTACTATTTTCGGTAAAGGTGGACACGGAGCAATTCCTCATCAAACCGTAGATTCTCTAGTTGTAGCGGCACAAATAGTCAATGCTTTACAAACCATTGTTTCCCGTAATGTTAACCCCCTGGATGCAGCAGTTGTGACAGTGGGTGAATTTCATGCAGGAACAGCAGTTAATGTAATTGCTGATACCGCGAAAATGGGCGGAACTGTGAGGTATTTTAATCCTCATTTAGCAGGTTTTTTTAAAGAACGCATTCAACAAATTATCGAGGGAATTTGTCAAAGTCACGGTGCAAGTTATGAATTAGATTATAACCATCTTTATCCACCCGTAATCAATGATTCTGCCATAACTGCACTAGTGCGTTCAGTAGCGGAAGAAGTGGTAGAAACCCCCATTGGTGTACTCAGTGAATGTCAAACTATGGGTGGGGAAGATATGTCATTTTTCCTGCAAAAAGTTCCTGGTTGTTACTTTTTTCTTGGTTCTGCAAATCCCGATAAAAAATTAGATTATCCTCATCATCATCCTCGGTTTGATTTTGATGAAACTGCTTTATCAATGGGTGTAGAAATATTTGTGCGTTGTTTGGAAAAGTTTTTTGATTGAAAACTAAAAACATGATAAAATCGTTTTTAATTATTCGCAGGTTATCATCCTACCCCAGCAGAAATTTATTTAAACCAATGGTTATCAACTAATAAATTATTTTCCTCTTTCCCGATGATTAGCAGCTTGTAATAATAAAGATTCGGCAAAAGAGATTGCTTCATTTGCGGATTTACCACCAGCTAATTGTGCCAATTCTTCCCGACGGGTAGTTAAATTATTTAAACTTGTCACTCTTACCACTGTCCGCTGTTCATCATCACTATTAATAACTTTATTAATTACTAATTTATCAACACGAAAATGATGATCTGCCATTGCGGCAATTAGAGGCTGATGGGTTACACATAATACTTGATGTTCTTGACTAAGTTGATGCAATTTTTCCGCTATGGCCTGGGCAACTCTACCAGAAACCCCCACATCAATTTCATCAAATATCATTGTTCCCACTTCATTACCTTGATGAAAACAGGCTTTTAAGGCTAGTAAAAATCGACTCATCTCTCCACCGGAGGCAATTTCTGTTAATGGTTGAATAGGTTCACCAGGGTTAGGACTAAACATAAAAGTAATTTTATCTGCACCTGTAGAACTGGGGGAAATGGGGATAATTTCTATTTGAAATTTTACCTTATCCATGGCTAAAGGTTTGAGTTCAGCTAATAATTGAGATTCTAAATTAGCTGCAGTTTGTCGTCGTAATTGGGTGAGTTCTTGACTAATTTGATGGAGTGTTTGTAAAGATAATTGTTCTTGTTGTTCCAAAGTTTCGATAGATTGTTCACTATTATTTAATTCATTTAATTCAGTTTGAATACGTTCATAATAAGCCATAGCTTCCGTCAAAGTTGGTCCATATTTACGACAAATTTGTTTTAATTCCCGTATCCTTTCTTCCACTTCCTCTAACCGCTGAGGGTCTGCTTCTAACCCTTCTCCATAAATATTAATTTGTCTACCTACTTGCATTACTGCTGCTACCGCATCTCGCACCAATTCCAGAAGGGATTGTAGTTGAGAATCATATTCTACCATCTGAGTTAATATCATCTCTCCATCGGCTAATAAATCAGCAGCGGTGCGAGTTTCCTGATCATCTTGATACAAAGCCTGATAGACTTTATAACTCATTTGTTGTAAATCAACAACATGATTGAGGCGGTCCCGTTCTTGATTTAATTGTTCCATTTCCTGGGTATCATTAAGATTAGCAGCACCCAGTTCTTGTACTTGATAGGTGAGTAAATCCAATTGTTGCAGCCTTTCCCGTTCTGATGTCCGGCGTTTTTCTAGTGCTTGTCGGGCTTGTTGATAGATAATAAAAGCAGCAGCGACATTTTGTCGTTTTTGCAACAAAGCATCACCACCATATAAATCTAACCAATCTCGAACCTGAGCAGATTGTCCTACCTGTACGGTTTGCCCTTGTGCTGTAATTTCTACTAAATGATCCCGTAATCCTCCCATTAAGGGGCGATTTACCAGGACTCCATTTACCCGTGATCTACTGCGTATATTACTGATGGTGGTGGCAATTTCTCGACTAATTATTACAACATGATCATCTGTTAAATCAATTTCCTGTTCGTTTAACCAAGCAGTTAGAGGAGGGGTAACGCTAAAAGTTGCTTCTACTATAGCTCTATTTGTGCCAGTCCGAATTACTCGACTGGAGACTTTACCACCTAAAACTGCATCAATTGCATCTAATATAATTGATTTTCCTGCTCCGGTTTCTCCTGTTAATACATTCAAACCGGCACCAAAATCTAATTCTAGATGATCAATTAAGGCAAAATTTTCAATTCTTAAATATAGTAGCATTTACATTATCCTCAGATTGCAGACTTCCTTATTTACCCTGATTATTAGCAACTTAAGCTCAGGGAAACAGAGTTACGGTTGTATCTCTATTCCCAGCAGCTAATATTTTACCATCTAGACTGAAGGCAATTGAGTCAATCACTGAATCAGTACATTGTAGATTATTACACTGGTCGGGAGCAAGCGGAAGATAAATTGTATGAAGAAAGTATTGGTATTGTAATATGCCTGTGATATGAATAGATAAGAGCAATTTCTCATTAAGAAGTAATTAGGATGCTTGGGTAGTTCAATTTTTACAGAACCGTTTATGTATACATATCCATGGACAAGTAGTAATAGAGCGGGAAGCAATTCTTTAGGTAACTTTTTAACAGATTCTCAGCGGGAAATGCTGTTAGAATCATTACAAGAAGATTGTCCTGAATCTCAGCGTCAACGGATTCAAATCATGTTGTTAGCGGACGAGGGGATAACTCAAGCAGAAATTTGTCAAATTTTGGGGTGTTGTCCCGCAACTGCTAGACATTGGATACACATAGCTCGTCAGGGAATGGTGCATCAATGGCAAGATTGTCCGATTGGTCGCCCTAAATTAGTTAGTAATGAATACTTACAACGATTAAAAGAATTATTTTACAGTAATCCTCGTGGTTATGGTTATGGTTCTCAACACTGGACATTGAATTGGTTACAGAAACATCTATGCGAAGAATTTGGCTTTAAAGTGAGCGATCGCCATTTTAAGCGACTTCTCAAACAAATGGGTTTATCCACTCGACGGAAATCCAGCCATAATGGACAAAATAGCCCAAAATCAGCCGCAGAACCTAAAATAGCCATTGCTGACCTGAAAAAAGCAAATACCGCCGATTCCTCCGAAATTATACTTATTAATTCTCACAAAGCAGTAAAGGATTTAGACATTTATGGTGCACAATATCTCCGCTCAATTAGTATCTCTGCAACAAATCAACAATATACTAGGGTATTCACTGACCACAGAAGAATTTTATCACTATCTTCCTGAACTTCAACCTATTAACCCTAAAGTCGGCAAATTCTGGACAGGAAAGAATGTTGAACCGGGCATTTACATTATCATTACGGGCAAAGTCAGACTATTAGATGATAGAGATGAATTAATTACTACCCTAGAGCCTGGAGAATCTTTCGGTGAATTTACTTTGTTTTCCGAATCTAAATTTCAGACTTATGCAGCCAGAGCTTCAGCAAATTTACAGTTATGTTTCTTGCCAGAAAAGTTACTGTTGCCATTAATAGCCAAGTATCCCCAAATTCGAGAACATTTATGGCAGAAAGCATACTCCCCAGAAACGCAGATTATACAAGCAGATTATGCACCGATAAAACTAAACCCACCAGAAAACGACAATTCAAATTCAGATTCAACCCCCTATTTAACCTCAGAATCAAAAATTAATAAAGCCTATTTTCCCAGTCCCAGACAACGGGTGGGGCATTTATGGCAAAAGGTAATGGGGCGCTATCCATTCTTTGCTCAACAAAGTGGTTCTGACTGCGGAGCAGCTTGTTTAGTGATGGTGTCCAGGTATTGGGGGAAACGTTTTAGTGTAAATCGTCTCCGTGATATTGCCAATGTAGACCGCAATGGTGCATCTTTGCGAGGGTTATTAACAGCAGCAGAAAGTCTAGGTTTTGCTACTAGACCTGTCAAAGCTAGTTTAAAGCAGTTAGCAAAGCAAAAATTACCTGCTATTGTTCATTGGGAAGGCAAACATTACATAGTGGTCTACGAAATTACCCCTAAATATGTAATTGTGGCAGACCCTGCTATTGGTCAACGCACCCTCACCCATGAGGAATTTAACAGCGACTGGACTGGTTATACATTGTTGTTACAACCGACAGCAATGCTCAAAGAAACGAAAGAGACATCTACACCTTTTTGGCAGTTTTTCGAGTTAATAAAACCCCATTCTGTAGTCATGTTGGAAGTATTTATCGCTTCCATATTTATCCAGATATTTGGCTTAATTACCCCCTTATTTACCCAATTAATTTTAGATCGGGTAGTGGTACAACGGTCAGAACTGACCCTGACAGCAGTAGGAATAGGATTGTTAATTTTTAGCCTTTTTCGGGTAGCCATGACTGGTTTAAGGCAATATCTTTTAGATCATATAGCTAATCGAATAGATTTAGCATTAATTGTCGGTTTTATTCGTCATACATTGCGTTTACCCTTGAGTTTTTTCGAGACTCGTTATGTGGGAGATATTATTTCTCGTGTGCAGGAAAACCGCAAAATTCAACGCTTTTTATCGGGTGAAGCATTATCAATTCTCCTAGATTTATTCACCGTCTTTATCTATGTAGGCTTGATGTTTTGGTACAGTTGGAAAATGGCATTATTAGCTTTAATAATTGTCCCACCTTTTGCCTTATTAGCCTTAATTGCCACACCTTTTTTACAAAGGATTTCCAGAGAAATATTCAATGCAGTTGCCAAGGAAAGCAGTTATTTAATAGAAGCTTTAACTGGTGTGAGAACTGTCAAAGCTACAGCAGTAGAACAAACAGTAAGATGGCATTGGGAAGAGTTATTAAACAAAGAGATAAAAACCAACTTTTCCGGGCAAGTTATCGGCAATAATTTACAAATTTTCAGTAACACAATTGAAGCAATAGCTACCACAGCTTTATTATGGTTTGGGGCATATTTAGTAATTCATAATCAGTTAACTGTGGGACAACTAGTAGCATTTAATATGCTGCTGGGAAATATTATTAATCCCTTCCAACGGTTAATTGTCTTATGGAATGAATTGCAAGAAGTTGTGATTGCGGTAGAAAGAATAAACGATGTTTTAGACACAGAACCAGAAGAGGATTTACAAAATCAATCACGGCAGAATTTACCAGCAATTCAGGGGCATATTCGCTTTGAAAACGTGACATTTCGTTATCATCCAGAAAGCGATATTAATATATTAGAAAACCTCAGTTTTGAAATCAAACCTGGACAAATGGTAGCTTTAGTGGGACGCAGTGGCTCAGGAAAAACCACCATTTCTAAATTAGTTGTGGGCTTGTATCCCCCCACAGATGGTAAAGTTTTAATTGATGAACAAGATATTACTAGTCTTTCCTTGCGTTCTTTTCGACAACAAATTGGTGTAGTTGATCAAGATACATTTTTATTTGGTGGAACAATTCGAGAAAATATCAGTTTAGGACATCCAGGAATACCTTTATCAGAAGTAATTGCCGCAGCAAAAATGGCTGGTGCTGATGAATTTATCAAAAAATTACCAATGGGTTATGAAAGCCAAATTGGTGAAGGTGGAGGTTTATTATCTGGTGGACAAAGACAGAGAATAGCGATTGCTAGAGCATTATTAGGTAATCCGAAATTATTGGTTTTAGATGAGGCAACTTCTCATTTAGACACTGAATCAGAAAGGATAATTCAACAGAATTTTAACACAATTCTCAAAGGAAAAACTACTTTAGTAATTGCCCATCGTCTTTCCACCGTGCGAAATGCTGATTTAATTTTGGTACTAGATAGAGGTGTGTTAATTGAAAGTGGCAGTCATGAGGAATTAATGGCTAAAAAAGGACATTATTTCTATCTAAATCAACAGCAATTACAAACACTAACGTAGGTTGGGTTGAGCCATAGCGAAACCCAACAATGATTTAATAATGATTATAGTTTGATTTCGTTCCTCAACCCAACCTACCATAAATTCATACTAAGAAAAAGGTGCATTATGACAAATTCATGAGAATCTAAATCAACAGCAATTACAAACAATAACGTAGGTTGGTTTAAGCCATAGCGAAACCCAACAATGATTTAATAATGATTATAGTTGGGTTTCGTTCCTCAACCCAACCTACCATAAATTCATACTAAGAAAAAGGTGCATAATGACAAGTACATTAAATGGGAATATTACAAAATCTGATGAGATCTTATCACCAGAATTACCAGAAATTACCAATGAAGATTGGTCAGAAATTACTAAAGAATCACTTGATAGTTTACCACAGGTTTGGACGCGGGGACTATTATATCTTTTAGTCTTAATTGTCTCCATAGTTTTACCTTGGTCTTTGCTATCTAAAGTAGATGAAACTGGTACAGGAAGAGGACGTATTGAACCTAAAGATAAAACCGTGAAATTAGATGCGGCTGTAGGGGGAACAGTTGCCGAAATTCAAGTTAAAGAAGGTGAAACAGTCAAAGCCGGACAAACTCTATTATTATTAGAATCGGAATTAGTCAAATCAGAATTACGTCAAGTTCAAGATAAATTGGAAGGACAATTAAACCGACTTTCTCAGTTAAAATCCTCTAAAAATCAGTTAATTGTCTCCTTAGCAACCCAACAACAACAAAATCAATCTCAACAATTAGAAAAACAAGCACAAATTGATCAAGCGCAACAGAATATTAATACCCTAAAAAATGCCTATCAATTTCAGAAAGAAGAAAGATTATCTCAACTTAATCAAGCGCGACAAACCCTAACTAATAGTCAAACTACTAATCAATTAGCAGAGAGTAGTTTATTAAGTAGTCAGCGAGAAGTAAAACGCTATAGTCAACTCAGACAACAAGGAGTAATTCCAGAAATTAATTTAGTAGACAAGCAAGATATCGCTAAGGAAAAGCAAAAATTATATGCACAAAGTCAGTCAGATGTTCAACAAGCTAAGTTACGTTTAGCAGAACAACAAAGTAGTTATGAGCGAAATTTACGCCAATCTGATGCCGATATTGAACAGGCTAAATTGCGACTGGGAGAACAGCAAAGAAGCTATCAAACTTTAACCCTTTCTGGTCAGTCAGCGGTGTTAAAAATTGCCGAACAGCAGAAAAGTTTAGATACAGATATTAGTTCCCTCAAATCAGATATTTCTCAAACTAAACGCCAAATTGATGCCTTAAAATTTCAGTTAGGACAACGAGAAATTAAAGCTTCTGTCAATGGTATATTATTTCAATTACCAATTCAAAAACCCGGTTCAGTTGTGCAAGTAGGGACAATGGTTGCCGAAATTGCCCAAGATAATTCACCCTTAATAATTCGAGCGCAAATGGCAACTACAGATAGTGGTTTTTTGCGGTTAGGATTACCAGTAAAACTCAAATTTGATGCTTATCCGTTTCAGGATTATGGTATTATCTCAGGAGAGTTAATTAAAATTTCTCCTAATACGATAGAGATAGATACAGCTAATGGCAAAGTAGCCGCTTATAACTTAGAAATTTCTCTCAAACAAAGTTGTATTCCCTCTGCTAATAAATGTATTCCTTTGCGTCCAGGGGATACAGCAACCGCTGAGGTAATTGTCCGTCAGCGACGAATTATTGATTTTCTACTTGACCCATTTAAAAAATTGCAACAAGGAGGAGTGAAATTGTAGAAAATTTATCGAATTACCTCCCTTAGTCCCCCCTTGTTTCCCTCGTTCCCATACTCTGTATGGGAATGAATTACGGAAGGCTCTGCTTTCATTAATACTAAGTCATGGAGGCAGAGCCTCTAAGTAGCATTCCCAGTCTGAGACTGGGAACGAGAAGAAATTCATCGAATTGTCCCCTCCCCTTAGCAAGGGGAGGGTTAGGGTGGGGTATAATTTATGTATTTAGGGAGCAAATTATGTCAGAAAGCATCACCATTACCCAATCAGATATTTTACAACAAATTAAATTATCCTGTAAAATACCTGAGTTAGTTGAGCAAATTATCAGCCGAAAAGTGATTATAGCTGCTGCGGAAGAAGCAGGGATAAAAGTAGAAGTTGAAGAACTACAAAAAGCAGCGGATTTTCTGCGATTAACTAATGACCTGACCAGTGCTAATGACACTTGGAAATGGTTAGAAAAATATGGTTTATCTATAGATGATTTTGAAGATATAGTCTATACTAGTGTGGTTACTGGTAAGTTAAGCAAACATTTATTTTCTGATCAAATCGAACCTTTCTTCTTTGAAAATCAGCTAAATTATGCTGGTGTGGTAATGTATGAAGTTGTATTTAATGATGAAGATTTAGCAATAGAACTTTTTTATGCAGTCAAAGAAGGAGAAATGAGTTTTTATGATGTAGCTCACCAATATATTCAAGATATAGAATTACGTCGTAAGGGAGGATATTTAGGAATATTAAATCGTCGGGATTTAAAGCCAGAAATATCTGCTGCTGTCTTTGGTGCCAAACCCCCACAGGTAATTAAACCGATAACTACTTCTAAGGGAGTACATTTAATTTTTGTTGAGGAGATTATTCAGCCGGAATTGAATGATAAATTGCGTCAGCAAATTGTTAGCGATTTACTATTAAGTTGGATCAAAAAACAGGTTAATCAAACAGAGATTAATGTTGATTTAGAGTGATTTAATCACAAAAATGTTCTCGTTCCCATACTCTGTATGGGAATGAATTACAGAAGGCTCTGCCTTCATTGATACTAAGTCACGGAGGCAGAGCCTCTAGGTAGCATTCCCAGTCGGAGAACAAGAAAAAACCCTACGGCTTCTCCCCAGCTGCAATTATAGCTGAACCACCTGCAATCAGGGCTGTACCTATCCCAATTGGAGTTGTGAAACACCCAGCGACTATCATTGCGGCACCAACTATTCTTGAAAACCAAGAACCTCCATTAATATCTAAAATCTCCCCGTCATTAAGTTCATACAAAAGTTCAGATTCAGAGGGATTAATATCAGCAATTTGAATGCGAGCCATTTTGGTATTCTCCTTGGTTTTAAAAAGTCAAAAAATCTAGAAAACCGGAAACGTTGTACTTTTTCATTTCCTGACTACATCCTATTAAAAATAAAAACATCTGTCTAGAGACTTAGACAAAATAAAAGTGACATAATTGTTTCAGTTTTGTCACCTTTAATAGCTTGATGATAACAGCATTTTCCGCACAAATATCCGTAAAATTGCCCTTTTAGGTTGAAAATATCACTAAAAAACAGACAACTACGGACGAAAAATAGCCAAAAAAAGGGACATAATTGTTGCACTACTGTAGGAATTTTGTCACTTTTGCCTATTAACTTAAATATAAACAAATCTCTAACTTATTTAATAATTTAGATATATGTATTAGCTTTTATAAGCACAAATTATATAAGATATGTAATTTATTTAACATAACTACTTAATCAGATGGTGGGTTACGCTACGATAGATGTAGTAATTCTCTGTGGGTTGTGAACGGATTTTTTGGAACGAACCACAGAGGACACAGAGGACTCAGAGGTAGAGAAAAAGGAGGTATTTATGTGTTGTTTAGGATGGGTATAGAAATAAAATAAACCTGAAAATTTAAAGATTCAGGTTTGTGGTAAAATTAAGGTGCTGTAAATTTAATCAGTTTTCACTCCTGACAATACCCGCTTCTTTCTCAATTCGGTCTAAGGCTCTTTTAGCCCTAAAAATAAGTCGCAAATAAGTAATCTGATTATTCCAACTCAAACGAGGTAATAAGGGTTGTAAAATATCTGAATCAGTTTCAGATTTTACAAAGGTATTTGAATCTTCTAAAGTGATAGAATCGGCGGAAATATTATTCATGATTCTCAACAGAATTTTAGTGGGAATTAACTAAAGATTTACCTAACTCTGGTTCTTTTTCCCACCCTTTTGGCCATTGAATTAACTCAGCCGTAAAATGCAGTGGGTCATTTTCTATCCAAGGGGTATTAATAGATTCCTCAATTAGTGCAAATTCGCCATTATCAAAGGGATTTCCATTAGCTTCACGTTGGAGAAAAACACGCTCCCTGATACCATTTTTTTCTTGAGTTAAGGCACGATGATGACAGTAAGGATTATTACCTCTTTTATCAAAGAAAACATGGGCTGTCCAACTACAACCACCACGACAAAGTTCCGCAAATTCACAAGTTTTGCAGAAACCCCATAGGTGTTCTGTTCCCTTGGGAGTACCAGCACCAAGATTAAATCTCAGTTCCTCTGTTTCTTCAATAATTGTCCGCAGTGAATGGTCGCGGATATTACCTCCTGTATAAGCTGTTGTCGGTAAAGATGGGCAACCTTTGATAGCACCGTCCGCTTCAATACCTAAAGCTGAGAGTCCGGCGCTACATCCCTGCCAAAATGACCACGCATCCCCCCCGCGCAATAATCGCTCATAGGGTCCGTAGTAGCCAATATTATTTCCCGGTTGCACTTGTACACCTTCCTGCTTGGCTCGTTTTGCAACACGAGCAATCATTGGATATACATCCAAAAGTTCATAAGGTTGTAATAAAATCTCGCTATTATCCGCTGCATTCCCCATAGGTACGGTTAATTGAATTTGCCAAGCGAAAATACCCGCGTCGCGGAGATGTTCGTAAATTTGGGGAAATTCTGGGGCTGAGAGCCGATTAATTTGAGTATTACAACCAAAGGGAATACCCGCTTCTTTGAGGTTACTCATGGTCTGAAATGCCCATTTCCATGAGCCTTGTTTACCCCGAATTCGGTCATGGGTAGCTTCTAAACCATCAACGGACACAGAAACTACTTGAATCCCTGCTGCTTTCATGCGGTGGGCTGTCTCTAAGGTGATACCATAACCCCCGGTGGTCATACCACAAATCATACCAGCTTTAGTGATTGCTTGGGCAATTTCTAACCAATCGGGGCGAAGAAATGCTTCACCTCCAATAATAGTAACTTCTGTAATTCCTACTTCGGCCATTTGCTGGACTAAGTTAAGAGCTTCTGCTGTAGAAAGTTCATTTGTCCTGGTATGTCCAGCGCGAGAACCACAATGTTGACAAGCTAGATTACATTTAAGGGTAATTTCCCACACTGCATAGCTAATTCGGCGATAAGTCATGCAAATATCCTCAATCAATTTTGTGAGTAAAGGATGGATAAATTGGCTTTTTATCCATCCCTAAAAACTTAATTTTTCAGTTCAAAAATGGACATTTACCCTTTAAAAGTGTCACCTATAACAACTCCATACATCTGCTGTACAGGTGGCCATTTTGGTGGTAGCCTCACGCCTCCGTACTTTGGCTGTACGGGTCTGGTTATTCCAGTTATTCCACCAAAAACGGCTGCTAATTCTTTTTCATCTAAATCTTGAATTTCATCTTTAGAATTAGCTGATTCTAAAAGTTGATAAGTATATTCTTCATATTCTTCTAAAGTAAAATCAAAGCCAGCTTCTTTAACTATTCGGCTACACTCTTCTTTATTCTCAGCAGCTTTGATTTGATCACGGAAAGCTTCATTCTCTTCCAGGTGTTTGTAGAAAGATTTGACGTTTTCTAAAGACATATTTTTCTCCTTTGAGATAGTTAGAAAATATCTTTGGCTTTAATTATTTAGCTGAAAGATGGTTAAGTTTTTCTGTCAATTGCTAAAACTTAACCTCCAGGCTTTTTAGCCTATTTGATGATCAATTTGATTTGTTTGTATCCTCAAAAAACTTAATTTTTTAGTTTGGAAATAGAGTTCTAGGCAAGAAATATTCTTCCTGATAATGCTGATAATGTATCTCGTGGTGGCAATCCGTAGCACGTCATATCTCTGGGTCGTATCCTTGCAGTTATTCCCCCAAAAACGGCTGCTAATTCCTTTTCACCTAAATCTTGAATTTCATCTTCAGAATTAGCTGATTCTAAAAGTTGATAAGTATATTCTTCGTATTCTTCTAAGGTAAAATCAAAGCCAGCTTCTTTAACTATTTGGCTACACTCTTCTTTGTTCTCAGCAGCTTTGATTTGATCGCGGAAAGCTTCATTCTCTTCCAGGTGTTTGTAGAAAGATTTGACGTTTTCTAAAGACATATTTTTCTCCTTTCAGATATTTGCAAAATTCCCTAATTCACATCTTAAATTCATATCTTGCACCTTCTCAAAAAGGGCAGGCAGAAAATCCCCATACTAGCTAATAATCAGCTTTTTAGGATTCTATTTTTCCCATCAGATTATGGTGCAAGATATTAAGTTAACGAGCCGTTGGTGTGGCCACTTGAATTGACAATTCAGAAGCATTGTAATTATCCGTAATTACTTGCGGACAACGCATACAAGCCGCCTTACCTTCCTGTTGCCACCAACGACAATCACGACGTATAGAACAGGGAGGTAATTCCTCTCCTACTGTCGGTAAGTTTTCGACAATTCGTGTAGCTAAACCACAATTTTTCCCATCAAAATGTTGACAACCATTTGTGGCACAAGTTGAAGCTGTACGAAATACTTCCGCAGGTGTCACAGGACTAACTTTAGCTATTAATTCATCTGTGATAGGTTGAGGCTGTTTCAGATAGGCTACACGAGGTTCTGCTACTGTTCCACCAATGATACCGAAAACAAAACTTTCCCCTGGTTCTGGTCTAGCACTGGGGCAGAGTGTAGTTTTTTCAGCAATTTCCTTCATCCATTTAGCCTCCAAATAAGAGGATTTTTATGCCAAACGAACATCAGTTAGACGTGCGATTTTTCCTATTATGATAGGATCACGGATGATTATTCCGAACCAAATGGGTTTGATGAGTCTCGCACCGCTTGTGGTAAGAGCTATACCACCAGAAACGTTTTTAGCTTCTTCGTCAGATACAGATGCTAGAGCCTCATTACGACGCGCTACTGCATTATTAACAGCACTATCAATTAGGTCGTTGATTTCAAGACGATGATTATTCATGTTAATTTTCCTCAGAAGTCTGTAGGTGAATTAATTTGTTAGGGTTGTTATTCTTTATTTCCCCACTACATCCTATGAAAAATAAAACCCTCTGTCTAGAGATTTAGACAAAATAAAAGTGACATAATTGTTTCAGTTTTGTCACTTTCAATAGCTTGATGATAACAGCATTTTCCGCACAAATATCCGTAAATTTGCCCTTTTAGGTTGAGAATATCACCAAAAAATAGACAATTACGGATTAAAAATAGCCAAAAAAAGGGACATAATTGCTGCAATTTTGTCACTTTTGCCTATTAATTTAAGTAGAAGCGTTTATTAACATGAAACGTACTATACTAGTCTTCCAAGGGTGCAAGAAGAATCAGTATAACCGCGAGGACAATCAGAAGAAACGGGGTCGCAAGATAAATTAGGTAATTTCTCTTTTTATGCCTTGACTTTAGCTCATTATCTTCCATTTATAACTTATTGGTATTATTTTTTAACCCAAGTATTTTCAGCACTTGTCTTTAAGCAAATTATTAATATATATAAAAATAACCAAATGAACCAATAAAAATCCCCCAAAAGTCAGATTTTATAAATTACGCATTGACAAAATTACAAAATAGTGTACCCATAAATATACGGAAAATCTAGAGGAATCATTAAACCGTTCACAAAAGTGCAAAAGCTTAACATTCTATTACTGATTCTGTAGTATAGTCATCAGTGATAGTATATTTGATTGCGTAAACTTTTCAGGAGTTAAAGAATGTCCATACCAGCAGACCCCGTTAAATTGATGAAGCAAGAAGTTGGCAAAGCCGCCGCCAATTTGGTAAAATCTGGTTCAATAGTTGGTTTGGGTACAGGTTCAACCACAGCTTACACCATTCAATATTTGGGAGAACGCCTTAAATCAGGTGAACTCAAGGATATTGTCGGTATCCCCACCTCATTTCAATCAGAAGTATTAGCAAAAGAGTATGGTGTTCCCCTCACAACTTTAGACGCTGTAGACCATATTGATATTGCTATAGATGGTGCAGACGAAGTAGACCCCCACAAAAATTTGATTAAAGGTGGTGGTGCTGCACATACCCGCGAAAAAGTTGTAGATTACCTGGCCGCACAGTTTATCGTTGTCGTTGATAGTGGTAAATTGGTAGATAAACTCGGTTCTGTATTTGCTGTCCCCGTGGAAGTTATTCCTATGGCACTTACCCCTGTTACTAATGCTATTAAAGCACTTGGTGGTAAACCAGAATTGCGTATGGGTGTGAGAAAAGCAGGACCTGTAATTACTGACCAAGGTAACATGATTTTAGATGTCACATTTGATCATATTGACGACCCTGTAAACCTAGAAAAAACACTGAATAATATTCCCGGTGTTTTAGAAAATGGCATTTTTGTCAATTGTGCAGATATTGTTCTTGTTGGTGAAGTTATTGACGGTAAACCTGTAGTTCGAGAACTTTAATAGTTTTCTTTGACACTCCCCATTCTCAGTCTCAGAGAATGTTTTAAAAGTGCTATCCCGTAATTCTGATCACATTTTTACCCCCTTTAGTCCCCCCTTATGAAGCAGGGGGTTTTCATTTTCTAAATTCTAGCAGAAGAAAGAGCGAAACTTTTACTATTATTCGCTCTTTTTTCCGTTGATAATCTATTGAGCAATTATTTTATTTTATTATTAAGTATTCCCTAGTTATTTTGACAGCAAAAAAACTCTCATTGCTTGATATACAATGAGTTCAGGTCTTTTTTATTTTTTTGTATTCGATATTTTTGGCAATAAATGTTTTCTAACTACCATCAAAACCGTCAACTAACAACATTTTTTCCCAGTTTTTTCCTAACCATGACTGTCCATCTTTTATTGATATAAAACCACAACTTCTGTAAACATTCAAAATTAATGTTACTAATAAGGAGAACTTTCCGGCTACTTCTTTATTTTTTATCCTTGATTTATCTTCATTAAAAATCACATCTTTAACCCAATGTACTTGATTCTCAATTAACCAATGTTCTTGGATTTTTTGTGCAAATATTTCCGCAGTTAATTTCTTGCTACTAATATAATATAAAGTTTGACTATATTCTTTATCCCCGCGAAAACCCATTCTCTCCACTTTGATAAAACTTTTGATATGAGGATAATTTTTATGTCTTACTTCTTGACTATCAAATACTGATGTTTTACGGATTACATCACGTCCATGACTTTTATCTCTTGAGTCATATACCGTAAGTGGTTTTGTTATTTGTGCTAGTTCTTTTAACCGATTGTGCAATTTTATTTGATTTCTTTTTACTGTGATTAAATAATCATTTTTACTCTCAATTATTGTCTTAGTTATTTCTTTATTACAATGCAAGGCATCCAAAGTAAAAACCTTATTAGATAAATCGCAATTCTCTATCATAGAGAGGACTACAGCAATTTCTGACTTTTTTTTATTCTCCTGAATTTCTACCTTAATTATTAACTTTGTTTCTTGGCTAAACCAAGATACCACATTTAACATATTCTGGGATTTTTCCTCATAATCAGTCAGAGTGTTTTTTAAACTCTTCCCGTCAATAGCAATCCAATCTTCCTGAGATTTTTGCGAATAATAATTGTTAATTATTGATGTAAGTATTGACTGTATATCTATAATATTTATTCCGAGCATTACTCTTCTTATTGTACTATAAGACGGGAGCGTTTTTGAGGTTATAGACAACATTTCAATCAGCTTTTCCTCTTCAGCTTTGCAAAAAGATGTAATTTGCTTATAACTAACATTTCCTGTTAATAAGGCTAAAATAATAATAGTAAGGACTACCCATAACTCATGCCTTCTTCCTTGACTTTTCCGAAAGTCCTTGACTTCTTTGAGTTTTTCGATTAAACTATTTAACATATTTTAAAAGACAAAAAATAGTGATATTTTTGTAATTTTATCAACAAAAGATCACTTTTCTTTTCTTTTTTACCCCCGAGAATGAAAATGCCCTGCTT
>Ga0208829_100005_pt1 | contig 124063 bp, 117 predicted proteins | sample LakMenEpi19Jul08_FD_150714 | JGI IMG/M metagenome (GOLD analysis project Ga0208829, IMG submission 150714) | Freshwater microbial communities from Lake Mendota, WI - 19JUL2008 deep hole epilimnion (SPAdes) | ecosystem: Environmental > Aquatic > Freshwater > Lake > Epilimnion/Euphotic zone ... | reverse complement strand
GTAAGTTAATATCAATTATACTCTGTTGCTATTATGGCTTGTAAAATAGTGGTATTTACGCAAGTAATCTGAAAAATTAAATCTTTGTTATGGGGTTGACACCTGTAAGTAAATATGTCACATTTGTGTTTGAGAGATATGTCACTGAATAGCAATATCAAATTTTGTGACATACCTGGGGTGGGAAGAAATGCTTTTATAACCAAAGCTAGTTAAATTCTGGACTGACTTTACTGATATTGCAGCAAAGTCAATTTTACACAGTCTCTAACTCAAAATAATTTCGTTTTTCAGGTTGAAAATTAAGGAATAACATTTTACTATCAGGAGCCATAAGTTATGAAATTGAATCCCAACTTAAAGCCAATTATAAGTTCTCTGTTCTCACTAGCTTTGTTGTCCATACAAAATCCAGCAATTGCATTAGTAAATCAAGGTAAATTAGAAAATTCTTCAATTAATTTAGGACTGAATATAACCAAAGAATTTACCAGAAAACAACCAATTCAAATTGCCACAGATGATGAATATTGGGGACCACAAGGAGATTTTAATATTTTGATGCCTGGAGATGTAGTAGAGAATAATAAAGAACTGCTGGTAACAGCAAATACGGCAACAGAAACAGTATATATGATCTTTCATGGAGATCTACCGACAGATACTGATTATTTAAGCTCGGAAGGGATTCGAGAAGTTTTACAAATCTCTCTGAGAAAAAACCTGGATATAAAAGGTAAAGTTGTGAAAAGCACAAATATGGTAATTGAAGGATATCCAGGTATTGAGTTGCTAGTACAACATTCTGATGGTAGCCTAGGACAATATCAAGGATATGTGGTCAAACGACGACTTTATTTAATCGGAGCTAGAGCAAAGGATGAATTAACTACAGAAGCGACTAATTTTTTCGATTCTTTTAGAGTGTATCCGAGCAAGATTGTTAATTAAATTTAGAGTGAGTATTGTCCTAAAATTGTCTGCTGACGGTTAAATATCTTTACCAACTCCCAACTTTTTTGTCATCACATCTGTATTCATCAATTTATCCCAAAACCGAAAATAAAGGCCATAATTGCAATTGAATTTATGATGATGAAAAGTATGGTGGGTTGGTGTAATCCAATTTTTACCCCAAAAACCAATCATCCAAGAACGGGGATAAATTTCATAACCGGTATGATTGACAACACCAAATATGGTCATTAAAGTTAATAATAAAAGTACCATACTAATGTGAATGGGAATAATAAAAACTAGAATGGGAATAATAATTGCTTGAATAACACTCTCAAAAGGGTCAAAAGAAAAAGATGTCCAGGGTGTAGGATTAATAGATTCGTGATGTATTTGATGATAACGACGATATATTCTAGGAATGTGTAACCAGCGGTGTGTCCAGTAAAAATAAGTATCGTGGAGAAATAAATAAATAAATAAACTCAAAGGTAAATATAATAAACTATATTCCAGAGGATTAAAATAAACTTTCGTATTTCCTGAGACAATCATAGTGGTCATTAAAGCGCCGGGTATCGCAAAAATGAGACAAGATAAAAGTGACCATTTAATTTCGCTGTTGATTTTACTTTTACGTCCGTCGAAATCATGAAGACGACGACCCTCCCAAGATTTTGGACGACGAACCCAAAGCCACCAATAGAGAAATGAGGACACAACTAGGTATCGGATTGAAAGTACAAAAAACATAAACAAAGTCAAGATAGCAAATTGTGTCAAGTTAGGGAGCATAGGGGTAGTATCTGAAGTTACAGGTCAAGGTTACCATCATTAAACAAAATGTTACTTAAAATATTAATTTGATTTCAATCCCCTCAATTTAAGAGTTAAGGGGGTTATTGGGTAAGATGATTACAAAAACCAACCGTAGGAGTGTAAACCTTTACCCAAAAGATTCACACCTAGGTAACAAATCCAAACTACAATAAAACCAGCAGCGGCTAAAATTGCGGGTTTTCGGCCTTGCCAACCGCGAGTTATTCTAGAATGTAGATAGGCTGCGAATACTAACCAGGTAATTAGCGCCCAAGTTTCTTTGGGGTCCCAACTCCAGTAAGAACCCCAGGCTTCATTAGCCCAAACACCACCAGCGATAATACCGATAGTTAGGAGGGGAAATCCTAAGCCAATAATACGGTAACTAATATTATCCAGGGTTTCAGCTAAATTTAGGCGTTGAGGTGAAAGGGTTTCAGTAGTTTCACTAGGGATAGTTGTGACTATATCTAAAACTGCTGTTCCATTCCCGGTGTTTTTGCTTTCTATGCGTGAAAAGCCGTTAGTTTCCGCTGTGGTTGTAGATGTAACTAACTCACCTGCTTTGAGTAGTTTATAGCCATTACTACGATAACCGCCATTACCGAAGGAACTACCTTGTAATTGGATGTTTTGTCCACCAGTAACAATTAAAAAAGCGATCGCTAACAATGCCCCTACCATTAAAGCAGAGTAGCTTAACATCATGACGCTAACGTGCATCATCAGCCAGTTAGATTTTAAAGCCGGGACTAAAGGCTCTGAAATCTGCATATTTGATGGTAGGGTTAAAGTAGCAAAAGCAGCAATTCCCATGGCTACAGGTGCAGTGACAACTCCTACCAAACGGCTACGACTGCTATTTTCAGCAATTAGATGTACAGCGGTAATTCCCCAGGTGAGGAAAAATAGAGACTCATAGAGATTACTGAGGGGAAAATAACCCGCTTCTATCCACCTTGCCCCTAATAAAGTAGCCATACACAGGTTAGCGATGGCCATTCCAGCAGTCCCCAAAGCCGCTGTCACGGATAAACTGGGAAAAGCTGCTCCCACCCAATACACTAACATTGTACAGAACAAGACAGCAAAGGAGGCGTTATCTAGCCAGTTCTGGAGTACAACCAGATTCATAAAAATTCTCTCCAGTAATACTTGAAAAATCAATTGTGATTATCTTGATTCTATCTGGTTTTGGGGATTTAATTTTCAAAATTCATTTGACTAAATTTGTCCACGTTTAGATATAATTTAGGATGGGGATAGTATTAAGACTTACGCAAATATCCTCCAAACTCTCATTTCTCTGTATTCTATGTACCTAAAGTGGTATGATCAATAGCAAATGAAGCTGCACTTGGTTCTTCTGAAGAATGACAGTATTCACAAAGAAATTTTGCTCTTTCTCTACCTAATTTTTTGCTTGTCTCGTTAACTGTTATGATTCAGTTTGTCAATGAAAACTATATTTAATTATTTCTACTTGTCCAGATTCTATTTTAAAAAACTCAAACATTTCTAAAAAACTACCATCTTTTAATATTCTTCATAAGGCTTGTTCTAACTTATGGATTTTTGTTAAAATATCTTTGCGGAGTTCGCATAAACTAAAGCATTCAAAAAAATCTATTTCATCTCCTAAACTTCCTGAGTTAAATTGTTCTACAAATTGTTCAGAAGTGAGTTGATATTTTTTTCAAACTTATCTATATCTAAGTTGTATAGAGTTTTAGTGAAATAAAAGCTAGTTCCGTTTTTGCACCTGACTTAAGATTTAAGACAATTAATGGAATTAGGTAAAAATTAATGATTTGAGAAAAAGAATTAGCTGATCGTAGGGGTGGAATGTAACTGTATTTTATAGTCTTCAAATCTCACGAACAATTTATCAATAACAATCCTGTAAATCCTATAATCCTGTACATCCTGATTCAGACAATTACAATTTCAGCATCCCACCAATAACTTACAAATAACAATCCTGTAAATCCATGAACACATCTAATACCCAAAATCTAAAATTAGACGAAATTACATACATAATAAATGGCTGTGCAATGAAAATACACCGAACTTTGGGAAATGGTTTTCAGGAGGTTATTTATCAAAGATGTATGGAAATTGAGTTGCAAAAATCAGGTTTAGGTTTTGGAAGGGAGGTGGAACAAGTAATTTATTATGAGGGAATTGAAGTAGGAACAAGAAGGGCGGATTTTATAGTTGAAAATCAGGTTGTGGTGGAGTTGAAAGCGGTTATTTCTTTAGAAGATGTTCATTTAGCGCAAGCGAAAAATTATTTGGTAGCTTATAATTTTCCTGTTGGTTTATTGATTAATTTTGGTGGGTTGAAGTTGGAATATAAGAAGGTTTTTAATCCTAGATTTCAGGGTTAATTTGTCTGAATCAGGATATCCAGGATTTGAGGATTTTCAGGATGTGGTTGTTGATTTGACGTGGGGATTTTGAGGTTTTTTTGTCAGAATCAGGATAACCAGGATTTAAGGATTTACAGGATGTTGTTGTTTGATTGTCTATAAAATATACAGATTTTGGGATGATAGATAAGTTATCAGTTAAATTATCCGCTGTTAATTCTTGACTATTACTGTAACTGTATTTTATAATGTTCAAATCTTCACAGACAATTCATCAATAACAATCTGTCTGAATCAGGATTTCCAGGATTAGAGGATTTATGGCTAACGCCACGCTTCGCTATCAGGATGTAGTTGTTTGATTGTCTATAAAATATAGAGATTTTGGGATGATAGATAAGTTATCAGTTAAATTATCCGCTGTTACTTCTTGACTATTGCTGTAACTGTATTTTATAATCTTCAAATCTTCACAGACAATTTATCAATAACAATCCTGTAAATCCTAAAATCTTGGACATCCTGATTCAGACAATTACAATTTCAGCATCTCACCAATACTTTTAGTGATTTGTACGTAAGCCCTAAGAGTAAAAAGATTCAAGTAAAATAATTATAAATTAAATACTTGCTTTAAAATTCGCATTTTGCTAAGATTATTTTACAGCCTTTTTAAGGCCTTTTAATTAATTCACTTAGAACTAATGTAAGAGGTAAGTATGATGTTGATTGCAAAATGTAGAGGAAAACCATACATATATGCGGATTATTTCAGAAACCAAACTTAAAAAAGCTTGTGAAAAGCACTCTGATGCCGAATCTAGCATACAAGGCTGGAAGAAGCTTGTAAAGGAGCAAGACTGGAAGAGTTTTAGTGAAATAAAAGCTAGTTCCGTTTTTGCACCTGACTTAGTTAAAAACTTTGTTATTTTTGACATTGGAGGAAATAAGTATCGGTTAATAACTTGTATTAACTATAAAACCAAAGTTATATATATCCGTGATTTTCTTACTCATGCAGAATATGATAGAGATAAATGGAAAGATGATCAATGGTTTAATAGCTAATACTAATGAGGATTGATGAATTAGGTAAAACGAAGATTGTATTATTCAATCTTAGTCCTAATATTTTTAGTCCTAATATTTAAGTAAAAAATACCATAATGAACGAATGTTAAATCATCACAGCAGCTATACACAATTACTTGTATCTTTCCCCCCACGTTCTATAAAGAATGAAGAAGATTTAGAAAAAATTCAAGCAGTTGTTGATAATCTACTTGATAAGGGGGAACTAACAGAGGAAGAAGAAGACTATTTGGATTTACTGGGAATTTTAATTTATGAATATGAGGAAAAACAAAATCTGATTCCAGATATCTATGGAGTAGAACTTTTAAAAGTTTTAATTGCGGACTTAAATCTAAAACAAAAAGATTTAGTTCCTATTTTTAAAACAGAGTCAATTGTTTCCGATGTACTTAAAAACAAGCGTAAATTAACAGTTGAACATATTGAAAAGCTGGCAAAGTTTTTTAATGTTTCAGTCGCTGTATTCTTTCCAAAAAATCCATCAGAAAGAGATTTTTTAGAAGTAGCATAACGCACTATTTCAATAACAAAATCAAAATCGTGCGTTACATTTCATTCATTAATGCACCCTATAATTAACTGTCTCTGTCTGAATCAGGATAACCAGGATTTAAGGATTTACAGGATGTTGTTGTTTATTTGAAGTGGGGATTTTGAGGATGTTTTTTGTCTGAATCAGGATAACCAGGATTAGAGGATTTACATGATGTGGTTTTTTATTTGAAGTGGGGATTTGAGGATTTTTTTGTCTGAATCAGGATAACCAGGATTAGAGGATTTTCAGGATGTAGTTGTTTATTTGAGGTGGGGATTTTAAGGATTTTTTTGTCTGAATCAGGATAACCAGGATTAGAGGATTTTCAGGATGTAGTTGTTTGATTGTCTATGAGAAATAGATACTTTGGGATAATTGATAAGATAAATTATCTGTTAAATTATTAAATTATCTGCTGTTACTTCTTGACTATTACTGTAACTGTATTTTATCATTTTTCAATATTCACAGACAATTCATCAATAACAATCCTGTACATCCTAAAATCCTGGACATCCTGATTCAGACAATTACAATTTCAGCATCCCACCAACAACCTACAAATCACAATCCTGTACATCCTCAAATCCTGGACATCCTGATTTTGACAAAAAAATATGAATCGAATATTTTAATTATGTTGGGTTGCGTTCCTGAATCTAAGCTACGAATTACTAATATATGGATTCAGGTTTCCAAGGATTAATAATAGAAATACCACATCCTTCAAAATCAGTAATATTGCGCGTTACTATAGTTGCTTTATGAGTGTAACAAATAGCAGCAATTTGAGCATCAGGTTGAGAAATTGGAGTACCATTTTTTCGTCGTCCAGATGCAATATGAGCAAATGCTACAGCAGCATTTTTATCAAAAGCTAGAACTCGTCCAGCGAAATCTTCAGAAAACATTAGTTGTGCTGTTTGACTAAGTTGTTCTCGTCGTTTTCCTTCTGGAAGTAAAGCAATACCATAGAGAATTTCTGCTTGAGTAATTGTTGTAGTAAACAGACTCATTAAAGGTTGTGCTGCTACCCATTGACGAACTATTGCTGATTTTTGAGTTTTCATTAGTTCGGAAATGACGTTTGTATCAAGAATAATCATTTTCTAATCTGCAAATATTGACACTGTGCGAATCGCTTCTCTCTCTATTTCTGGTAATTCCAAATCTTCAAATTTGGCAAAACGGTTTTCAATTAGAGTTGCTAAATTGATAGGATTTTTAGGATTTTCTGTGAGAACAAGACGGAGAATTTCTGTAATTTCTTGTTCTAGGGAATGTCCATGTTTTTCTGCTCGTTTTTGTAACTGATTTTTCAGATCATCATCAAGGTTAGAGATTGTGATATTAGTCATAATCAATTTAGAGTTAAAGGATATGTTTATTATACACTATCAATCTGATTTTTTTTGTCTGAATCAGGATAACCAGGATTAGAGGATTTTCAGGATGTAGTTGTTTGATTGTCTATAAAATGTAGAGATTTTGGGATGATAGATAAGTTATCAGTTAAATTATCCGCTGTTAATTCTTGACTATTAATGTAACTGGATTTTATAATCTTCAAATCTTCACAGACAATTCATCAATAACAATCTGTCTGAATCAGGATTTCCAGGATTAGAGGATTTTCAGGATGTAGTTGTTTGATTGTCTATAAAATATACAGATTTTGGGATGATAGATAAGTTATCAGTTAAATTATCTGCTGTTAACTCTTGACTATTACTGTAACTGGATTTTATAATCTTCAAATCTTCACAGACAATTCATCAATAACAATCCTGTACATCCTAAAATCCTGGACATCCTGATTCAGACAATTACAATTTCAGCATCCCACCAATAACTTACAAATCACAATCCTGAAAATCCTAAAATCCTGGATATCCTGATTCTGACAATTACAATTTCAGCATCCCACCAACAACCTATAATATCAGCACCCGTTTTTATACGGATAATCTTGTATATACAATTGAAGCATAGCAAGATTAAACCAGTATTGATACTGATATACAAAGTAGTGATAATTATGTTTTAATAATATTGGATTTCTATTAGGAGCAATAAGTTTATGAATTGGGAAGATGTGACAGATAAAGTTGTAGACAAGGTTATTGAAAAAGGTGTAGAAGAGGGTTTGGGTGTTAAAGATTTTAAAACTGTAAAAGCTGTTGCGGAAACTGGTATGGCTGCTGGTGCTGCTGTCAGTGCGGCTACAGGGTTAACTGTTGCTGCAACTTCAGGAGCAGGAATTACTTCAGGTCTAGCTGCTGCTGGTGGTGTTGTAGGTGGAGGTATGGCCGCCGCTCCTGCGGTATTGGCTGCTGGTCCTGCTTATGCTGGTGCAAAAATTATGAATGAAACTCTGTTTAAAGATCAACCAGATTTGTGTCAAGAAGAACGTGATGCTCGTTCTGCTGCAAGAACCGCTACAAATATCGGGGCTGTTGCTGGTGTAGCTGGTGCTGGTGCTGTAACAGTAGCGGCTGGTGCTTCTGGTGCTGCAATTATGAGTACCCTTGCAGGTATCGGTGGTGTTGTAGGTGGAGGTGCGATCGCTGGTACTGCTATAGTTGCTGCTGCGCCTGTTGCTGTTGCTGGTGCTATTGGATACGGAATCTACAAACTTTTTGGCGGCGGTAAAGAATAGTATTTACTCGTTTCTCCAATGTAGTATTAGGCTGCGTTGGAGTAAATGAAAGCTTTGAATTGCAGTAGTAGCTAGTTTGAATTAAGATTTTTTTATTAGACATAGAGTATTTATAAAGCCATTTTTACCTGTAATTTATCAAGGATTAAATCTTTATGCTTGAACCGACAAGATATGTTGAATATACTCCAGATACTCGTTGTTCAGTGCAAGGATGTGAAAAACAACCTGAATATGAAGTTTATTTATATGACTATTACCCTTTTGACCATGAAGAATTTTTTGAGCAGGATTATACTTGCCCTTTCCTGTGTGAACACCATATGGAAGAAAATGAATCTTTAGCAGATGGATTAAGGACACCAAGAGGCCGTGTAAGATATCCTCACACCAACCGTCATCAAGCACAAGGATATATAAAATACTCGCCCATTCGGGAGTTATTTGATTGTATTTATGAGGTAGATTCAACCGTATTAATTCCAGAAACTCGTTTAGAGATACTGAGCGTTAATGAAGAACTAATTAAATATTTAGCTAAAAGGCCTGAGATGTTATATGAACTCAATCCTAGAAAATTTGAGGAGTTAGTGGCTCATATTTTCCAAAATCAGGGTTTTGATGTAACTCTAACGCCGAAAACTAGAGATGGTGGCAGAGATATACAGGCAGTTTCTAAAAATTCACTTGGCAATATGCTTTATTTAATTGAATGTAAACGCTATAAATCCTCGAATAAGGTTGGGGTAGAGTTCGTTAGATCACTTTACGGTGTAAAGCAAAGCGAACGTGCCACAAAGGGTATTTTGGTGACAACATCATCATTTACAAAAGATGCGTTAAATTTTGCATCACCATTGCAATATGAACTTAGTCTGCGAGATTATGAAGGACTTAAAGAATGGCTTAATGATTATAAATGATAAAATCGTATTTTTGATATAAATTTTAGTAGGGTGCGTCAGCGTAACGCACCTTAGATAATTAAAAAATCACAATCAAAAAGGTGCGTTACATTTCATTAACGCACCCTACAATTAACTAACTATAAGCCTCCATCGGTAAACAAGAACAAACAAAATTCCTATCCCCAAAAGCCGCATCTATTCTTCCCACACTTGGCCAGAACTTATATTCCTTATTCCAAAGTGCAGGATAAGCAGCTTGTTCACGAGAATAAGGATGATTCCATTCACCAATAATCAAACTTTCCGCAGTGTGAGGGGCATTTTTCAAAACATTATCGTGAATGTCCATTTTACCAGATTCAATTGCCGCAACTTCCTCACGAATCGCAATCAAAGCATCACAAAATCTATCTAATTCCTGTTTAGATTCACTTTCCGTTGGTTCTACCATAATTGTCCCAGCAACAGGCCAAGAAACAGTAGGTGCATGAAAACCATAATCCATTAACCGCTTCGCAACATCATCAATTTCAATCTGCGCTGATTTCTTCAAACTTCGCAAATCTAAAATACATTCATGTGCGACTAAACCATTTTTTCCCTGGTATAAAACTGGATAATATGACTCTAATTTCTTAGCCATGTAATTAGCATTCAAAATGGCAATTTTGGTTGCTTCCGTCAACCCATCTGCACCCATCATGATAATATACATCCAAGAAATCACTAAGATACTCGCACTACCCCAAGGTGCAGCCGAAACAGCACCCAAATCACCACCCATTCTCACTACAGAATGTCCTGGTAAAAACGGGACAAGGTGGGAAGCGACACCAATGGGACCCATACCGGGACCACCACCACCATGAGGAATACAGAAGGTTTTGTGTAAATTCAAATGACAGACATCTGCACCAATATCACCAGGACGACAAATACCTACTTGGGCATTCATATTAGCCCCGTCCATGTAAACTTGTCCACCGTGACTATGAATTACCGCACAAATTTCTTGAATTGCTTCTTCAAATACCCCATGAGTTGATGGATATGTCACCATTAAAGCTGATAATTCCTGACTATGTTTTTCAGCTTTGGCTTTTAAATCTTCAACATCAATATTACCATGATCATCACAAGCAACTCCCACAACTTTCATTCCACACATTACCGCACTTGCGGGATTTGTACCGTGTGCAGATTGGGGAATTAAACAAACGTTTCTGTGTCCTTCACCGCGACTTTGATGATATTCATGAATTACTAAAAGTCCCGCATATTCACCTTGAGAACCTGCATTTGGTTGTAAGGAAATTCCCGCAAAACCTGTAATTTCTCCTAACCATGCTTCTAATTGTTGGAAGAGAATTTGATAACCTCTAGTTTGGGAAATTGGCGCGAAAGGGTGGATTTTCCCAAATTCTGCCCAAGTTACGGGAATCATTTCCGAAGTTGCGTTTAATTTCATGGTACAAGAACCCAAGGGAATCATTGAACTTGTTAATGATAAATCCTTGTTTTCTAGTTGATGTAAATAACGTAATAATTCTGTTTCCGAATGGTAACGGTTAAAAACTGGATGAGTCAGATATTTACTTTCTCGTGATAATGGGTAATGGGTAATTGGTAATTGGTAATTGGTAAGAGAATTAAGTTCTGTTTCACTGAAAGGTAAGTTATCTGTACCTGCGAAAATTTGCCAAATATCAATTAAATCTGCTTCTGTGGTAGTTTCATCTAAGGAAATGCCCACAGTGGAATTATCAAAAATTCTCAAGTTGATATTTCTCTCATTTGCAGCGTCGAGAATTGCTTCTAATTTCGTATTTCCTAATTCTACTCGCAAGGTATCAAAGAAGTTTTCCAAAGTGATTTTATAACCTAACTTTTTCAGTCCACTTCCTAAAGTTGCAGTTAATTGATGAATATTTTCCGCAATTTCCCTGAGTCCATCAGGTCCATGATAAACTGCATACATACTCGCCATCACTGCCAATAATACCTGGGCTGTGCAGATATTACTGGTGGCTTTATCTCTGCGGATATGCTGCTCACGGGTTTGTAAGGCTAAACGGTAGGCAGGTTTGCCATGAATATCTTTTGATACTCCCACAATCCGCCCTGGAACTAAGCGTTTATACTCTTCCTTGGTGGCAAAATAAGCAGCGTGTGGTCCCCCAAAACCTAGGGGAATACCGAAGCGTTGGGTACTACCTACCGCAATATCAGCCCCTAATTCGCCGGGAGGTGTGAGTAATGTTAAACTTAAAGGATCTGCGGCTATTGTCACCAATGCACCCTGAGCATGGGACTTTTCTATAAAGTTGTGGTAGTCGTGAATTGTACCATCAGTTGCGGGATATTGCAGAACTGCACCAAAGATGGTTTCTGTAAAATCGAAGGTTTGATGATCACCGATAATGATGTTTATACCTAAAGGTTTGGCGCGTGTTTGCAATACATCAATTGTTTGAGGATGACATTCACGGGATACAAAGTAGTTATGGGATTTGTTTTTGCACACACCATAACTCATACTCATTGCTTCTGCGGCTGCTGTGGCTTCATCAAGTAAAGAAGCGTTAGCAATTTCTAAACCCGTTAAGTCAATAATCATCGTTTGGAAATTTAACAACGCTTCTAAACGTCCTTGGGCAATTTCTGGCTGATAAGGCGTGTATGCTGTATACCAACCGGGATTTTCTAAAATGTTCCGTTGAATGACCGCCGGGGTGATACAATCGTAATAGCCCATGCCTATGTAAGAACGATAAACCTGATTTTTGCTGGCTATTTGCTTTAATTTGTCCAATGCTGCATATTCGCTTTGTGCTGCTGGTAATTTTAACTGTTGATGAAAGCGAATTGCCTGTGGTACTGTTTTATCAATGAGATCATCAAGGTGGGAAATACCTAATGTGTCAAGCATTTGCTGAATATCATCAGGATTTGGTCCAATGTGTCTTTGTGTAAAGTTACCCAATTTTTGATTAGTTTTGGGTTGAGTACGGGGAAGATTAGCTACCACAAGTTGTTCTCCAAAGGTTTCTATATTAATATATTGTAATGATCACTTTTGGATATTAGGGTTTTTTCTATATCTTGATTTTTTTCTCGCAGAGACGCAGAGGCACAGAGGGAGGAATTTTGAGATTAAATTGATTGGTAATGTTTCCATTTTTGCTGTAGTCGTTTTCTTTTTTCTGGTGTTAAGGTATGGAAGCAGTGAGGACAGGAAATACTTTTTTCATATTTTGGGGAGGTTTTATCTGTTTCGGAAACGGGATATCCACAACCAAAGCATAGTTCCTGATTTCCTGTTTCTAAGTTATGACTAACTGTGATTCTTTGATCAAAAATAAAACATTCTCCTTCCCATAAACTTTCTTCTGGAGGAATTTCTTCTAAATATTTGAGAATGCCTCCTTTGAGGTGATAAACTTCTTGAAAACCCTGAGAAATTAGATATGATGAGGCTTTTTCGCAACGAATTCCTCCTGTACAAAACATTGCTACTTTTTTATGTTTATGGGAATCAAGATTTTGTTTTACATATTCAGGAAAATCTCTAAATGTTTGAGTTTGCGGATTTTCTGCACCTTTAAATGTCCCAATACTAATTTCATAATCATTGCGGGTATCAATGACAATTACTTCTGGATTAGAAATTAAATCATTCCAATTTTCGGGTTCTACATAAGTTCCCACTTTTTCGTTAGGGTCTACTTCTGGTAGTCCTAAGGTGACAATTTCTGGTTTTAACCGAATTTTCAACCGCTCAAAGGGCGGAATTTCTGTGTATGATTCTTTATATTCTAAGTCTGCAAACCGCGAGTCACTGCGAATAAATGTTAAAAAGTTGTCAATTTGTTGACGAGAACCGGCAATTGTGCCATTAATTCCTTCCTGTGCTAGTAAGATAGTTCCTTTAATTCCTTGTAACTGACAAAAGGATAATAAGGCTGCTTGCAGTTCATTACAATCAGGTAGACTCACAAATTTATATAATGCAGCAACAACTGTCTGATTTTCTTGGTTCATAGTCTTGTCAAATTAATAATAATAGTTTATGATAGGACTGTTATATAAAATTGACCCTTTTTACATAAAAACTGGCTTGGGGGTTTAGCTCAGTTGGTAGAGCGCCTGCTTTGCAAGCAGGATGTCAGCGGTTCGAGTCCGCTAATCTCCATTAGTTGCGTTTAAATACTAGCGAAAAGTTATTTGCTGGCATGGTGTAAGTTTGGGACAATTTCAGATTTTGTGCTGTTGCTGCTGTAACTACGTCTTCTAAGTTACGCACACCCCAATCTGGATTTTGTGCTTGTAAAGACTCATCAAAAGCAGCATTACTCGGTGCGGTATGTTCTCCATTTTGTTTATAGGGACCATACAGGTAGAGTATACCACCAGGTGGCAAAATCCGACCTGCACCTGCCATTAATCCCAAACAGGCTGACCAAGGAGAAATGTGAATCATGTTAATGTTAACTATAGCAGAAATATTTGGTTCTGGCAATGGCTGTTTTTCTACAGGCCATATTGGCGAAATGGCATCTAAATCTAGGGGTGGTTGAAGATTATCACAGGGGAGATATTCAGACCATGCTCTAATACTAGCACGCAGTTCTGGATTGGGGTCAGAAGGTAGCCATGTTCGCGGTGAGAGGTACTGGGAAAAAAATACAGCGTGTTCCCCTGGCCCGCTGGCTACTTCGAGTATTGTCCCATTTTGAGGTAATATTTGCAAAAGCACCTCTAGAATGGCCTCGCGGTTGCGCTGGGTTGCGGGGGCAAATTTTCGCTGGTCTGCGGGTGTGTTCATTATGATTATGATAATTAAATTAGCAGCGATTTCTCAATTTTAGCTTTTTTTGCCACACCACAGGAGCACAATTTGCCTAAGTCTATTCATTCTACCCAACCTCCGCTTAAATTTATTCCCCAGCGTCATAATCCCTTGATTGTTAAAATTGTATCTTGGTTTTTGCCTTTTATTTTACGGGTGAGAACTAGACCTTGGCTACCTGCGGGTATTGTGAATATTGAAGCCAAAAATGCGGAAGTATTAGCTACATTATACCAGGAATTTCAAGCTGGTAAAATCCGATTTTTAATTGCTTTTCGTCACCCGGAGGTGGAAGATCCTCTGTCTATGTTATATCTGTTATCACGGATTGTCCCCAAGGTGGCCAGGGAAAAAGGAATTAGTCTCAAATACCCAATTCAGAGCCATTTTATGTATGAACGAGGTATGACGTTATGGGCGGGAAATTGGTTAGGATGGTTATTTTCTAGACTTGGTGGTGTACCGATTCGTAGGGGAAGACGCGTAGATAGAAATGCTATCCAAATGGCACGGGAATTATTTGCTAATGCAGAAATGCCGATAGCGATCGCTCCTGAAGGTGGTACAAATGGACATAGTAGCATAGTCAGTCCTTTAGAACCTGGTGTAGCACAGTTGGGTTTTTGGTGTGTGGAAGACATGAAAAAGGCCAACCGTGAAGAACAGGTTTTTATTATTCCTATTAGCATTAAATATAGTTATGTAAATCCACCTTGGCAAAAAATAGATTGGCTGTTATCTAAGTTAGAAGCTGATAGCGGTTTACCTATAACGGAACTTAGTCAAACTGGAAAGGAACGGGAAAGAATTTTATATCAGCGGGTTTTGCGTTTAGCTGAATATCTAATTTCGCAAATGGAGGAATTTTATCAACGTTTCTATCATCAGGAATTTTCAGAAATTATCAATTCAGAAGTTCCTATTAATGAGATTTTAATTATTAGGTTAAATCGGTTAATGGATACGGCTTTAAAAATTGCAGAAAAGTATTTTAATGTCCAGTCTCAAGGTAATTTTATTGATAGATGTCGACGTTTAGAAGATGCTGGTTGGAATTATATTTATCGAGATGATATTGCTGATATTCAAAGTTTATCACCTTTTAAACGTGGTCTAGCTGATTGGGTAGCTAAAGAAGCAGATTTAAAAATGCAACACATGAGAATTGCTGAAAGTTTTGTGGCGGTTACTGCTAATTATATTCTCGAAAAACCCACTCCAGAAAGATTTGCAGAAACCCTTTTATTAATGTTTGATATGTTGTCTCGCATTCAGAATTCTACTTTACCAGGAAGGCCGCGTTTAGGTTTCAAACAAGCTATGATTTCTATCGGTAACCCGATTAATGTCAATGAAAAATGGGAAAATTGTCAGGGAAATAAACAAGCTTTACGAACGGGTGTAAGTGAGTTAACGCAGGATTTACATAAAATGTTAGAGGAATTAATTAGAGATTAATTTCTTCCTTTGCGCGAAACAAAAAATCTCACAAAAAATTATTGTTAGGTTCTCGTTCCCATACTCTGTATGGGAATGAATTCTAGAAGGCTCTGCCTTCCTTCAATAACATTAGAGGCAGAGCCTCTGCGTAGCATTCCCAGTCAGAGACTGGGAACGAGTTATATAATCCTTAATCTAAAAAGTCTAAATGTTCGCCAGGAATTTTTATGTACTTGGGCAAGATATAACATTATTTTTTAAGGAATAGGTAATAGGTAATAGGTAATCTTCCCAATCACCAATCACCAATTACCCATTCCTCATTTACGATAACGTCTGAAGACGTAAACGTAAAATTTCTGCTTGTTTTTGTGCTTCTACTAAAGTCTCTCTAGCACTTTGTACCACATCTGCGGGAGCTTTATCCACAAATTTAGAATTGCTTAATCTAGCGGTCAAAGACTCAGCTTCTGCTTCTGCTTTTTGTAAGCTTTTCTCCAATTTCGCCCGCACAACTTCAATATCTACAACTCCTTTTAAGGGAATTATTACCTGTACAGTCCCGACAACACCAGCAATGGAATTTTCTTTTTCTATCATTGGAGTTGCTAAAACTTCTGGTTCAGTTGGTGTTTCACTAGGTGAAGAATACTTTGTCAATAACTCTTTTCTGGCTTCAGCATTGAGTAAATATCGGAAAGTAAACCAACCAACATAACCCAAACCAATTATTTCAAAGCTGGTACCAAATAAGGGAATATCTAATGCAGTATTAGCCACAAACACAGCTACTTTTAAGCTGATAAGGGCGACAACTATTAAAGCAATAGTCTTTAAACCATCCCAATATTGATGATCTTCACTTGTGTCAATTTCTTCTGGAATCACAACAGGATTATTATCAATCATTGTCAATTTTTCAACCTTAGCTAAATCTTGAATATAAGCCTGTCCCGCAGTCAGAATGAATCTTTCACTTTCGCTTTCAGTTTGCAAATTTGCAGTGATTTTTACCCCTGGTTTAATATCTGCTTCTGCTCGTAAATTACGAATTGTGCGAATTGTGCCAATTAATAAATCAAACTGGGTTTCTAATACTGAATCAATCAGATTATAATCGGGTTCGGGATAGGATTGTAAAGGTAAAAGTTGGGGATTTTCTGCCGGTTGTTGGGTGAGAGTTTGCCAGATTTCCTCAGTAATATGAGGCATAAAGGGATGTAATAATTTTAAAATCCCTTCTAAAATATAAGCGATGATTTGTTGGGCAATTTTGCGAGATATAGGATTTGCATCTTTCTGTAATCTGGATTTTACTAACTCAATATACCAATCACAGAAATCACCCCAAATAAATTCATAAAGTCCTTTTGCTGCTTCTCCTAAACCATAATTATCAATGTCATGATTTGTTTGTTTAACAACTTGGTTAAAACGCGAAAGAATCCACTTATCACTTAATTCTGTGGGAACTGGTTGACCTAATTGGGTTGGGGTTTGTCCGTCCAAATTCATCATCACAAATCTGGCTGCATTCCACAATTTATTGGCAAAATTGCGAGAGGCTTCGACAGAAATAGATTCATCTTTTTTGCGGTCATATTCTAAACGAATATCTTGGCCAGCACCAGCAACTTCTTTAATTAAGGTGTACCGTAAAGCGTCCGTTCCATATTTGGCAATCAACAATAATGGGTCAATACCATTATTTGCAGATTTCGACATTTTCTTATTATTTTCATCCCTAACTAAACCATGAATATACACAGTTTTAAAGGGCATTTTCCCGGTAAAATGTGTACCCATCATTGTCATTCTTGCTACCCAGAAAAAGATAATATCAAAACCAGTCACTAGGGTAGTAGTTGGGTAATATGTGGCTAAATCTTCCGTTTCTTCTGGCCAACCTAATGTAGAAAATGGCCACAGTCCCGAAGAAAACCACGTATCTAAAACATCAGGATCTTGTATTAATTGTACGTCTTCCCCAAATTGGATTTTAGCCTTTTCTAAAGCTTCTGCTTCATTCCGGGCAACAAAATAAGGAGTTGTATCCGTAATTTCCCCTTCAGTTTCGCTAATAGCATACCACGCGGGGATTTGATGCCCCCACCACAATTGACGAGAAATACACCAGTCACGTAGATTTACTAACCAATCACGATAAACTTTAGACCAACGCTGAGGGACAATTTGCGGTGAATCTTGGGTATCGAGGAAATCTAAGGTTTTATCAGCTAGAGGACGGATTTTGACAAACCACTGAGTAGAAAGTAAAGGTTCAACAGGGACTTTACCGCGATCGCTATAAGGTACTGTATGTTTATATTCTTCAACTTTGACTAAAACTCCTTCAAGTTCTAACCTAGCTACCAAGTTTTTACGAGCAACAAAGCGGTCTTGACCTTGAAAATCTCCCGCATTTTCATTGAGTGTACCGTCCTTATTCATAATATTAATGAACGGTAAATCATGACGTTTACCCATTTCAAAATCATTAGGGTCATGGGCTGGAGTCACTTTAACACAACCCGTCCCAAAGGTCGCGTCCACCAATTCATCACCAATAATGGGGATTTCTCGGTTCATAATCGGTAAAGTTACGGTTTTACCAATTAGATGTTTATACCTATCATCATTGGGATTAACTGCCACCCCTGTATCACCTAACATAGTTTCCGGGCGGGTTGTCGCCACTTCCAGAAAACCAGAACCGTCACTGAGAGGATAACGGAAGTACCATAAATTACCATTTACCTCTTTAGGTTCTACTTCCAAATCAGATACGGCTGAACCCGAAGCAGGACACCAATTGACTAAATAGTTACTACGGTGAATTAACCCCTCTTCATGGAGACGAATAAACGCTTCTAAAACAGCCTTTGATAAACCCGCATCTAAAGTAAAGCGTTCCCGCGACCAGTCTACAGATACCCCTAACCGTTTTAACTGATTAATAATTGTACCACCAGATTCCGCCTTCCATTGCCAAGCCCGTTCTAAAAACTTTTCCCGTCCCAAATCATGGCGAGTTTTTCCCTCCGCCTTGAGTTGCTTTTCTAAAATCGTTTGCACTGCTATACTAGCATGGTCAGTTCCCGGCAACCACAGGGTATTACGTCCCTTCATGCGGTGGTAACGTACCAGAGTGTCAATGATGGACCCCTCAAAGGCATGACCCATGTGTAAACTACCAGTCACGTTAGGTGGAGGGATAACAACGCAGTAGGGTTCACCTTTGTGGTTGGGGTCGGCCTTGTAAACCTGGTTATCTTCCCAGAATTTTTGCCATTTGGCTTCTGTGGAGAACGCTTCGTAAAGACTAGGGAGATTAGGAATAGTTACAGTCATGCTGAGAATAATAATTGTATGACAACTTTACTAAATTTTGCCACAGGCTCAGAAAATCTTTGTAATTCAGTTCTGGTTAATTAAGAATAGACATCTCCGAAAAAGAATGTAGAGATGTTAAATAGATCCTCACTACAATTTATAAGCAGTTATAGTTTTTACTTCTATCTTATTTATTAATACAGAGTAGTGAATTGTTGTGTAAATTTTGCCCAGGAGTATATTAACTCAAATTGTTAAGTAGGTCATAAATTGGAGATTGAGTGAGTATAAACCAGATAAATTCAATTATTTGACCAATAATGGCGTTTATTGAGGTGCGAAAAAGTAGGACTTTTGGGGTATTCATTGACGACAAATAACGCTAAAGTTCTAGAGACTTGCAAATCTTGATACCAAACATAAACAAATATTTCAATACCCTACAGTTTGAGTATTGAAATATTTCTTACCTAAAAGTCATGATTATCAAAGTTGCATTCTTCAAAGTAGATTAGTGTTGTTTTGGTGTAGTTGTTGACCAACCAGGCAAAATCTTAGACAAGTTGAAAACCATTTCTAATAAGTGAGTCTACTCAGTTGTTAATTTTTTGACTACACTACGGTGTAAGCAAAATTAAAAGTTAGGAGGATCTCTGAAAGGCTATTGATCCTTGATCCTCCTGATTTTCTTGACAAAAATCTTACCTACATTCAAGGAGAAATATAATAATGTCTACCGTATTAAATTCTTGGAACGATACTAAGAATAAGGCAGAAATCATAAAATTTGTGGAAAAAATCACTACACAAGGACTTGATTTTGTACCAGTGAAAGATCGTATTGCTGTTTTTGATAATGATGGAACTTTATGGGCTGAACGACCTAATTATTTCCAAGTAGACTTTATAAAGTTACAGACTGAAGGAAAAGAATCAGCAAGAAATGTAATCAAACCAGATTTAAGTCAATTTCCTGAAAATATCCGCAAGGCAATAAAAGATTCCGAGGGAAAGATTGATCGAGAAGGGGTTAGTTTTCTTATTGATGCTTTCCAACAAATCTCAACAGATGAATACATCACAAAAGCTGGAGAATTTGTTAAACAAGATCACAGTTCTATTTCTTTCGAGGATGACAATCAGAGCTTTGTTAGGTTTGATGCTCCATATATAGACCTAACTTTTCAACCTGTAATTGAGTTAGTCCAGTATCTCCAGTCAAAGGAATTTCAAGTCTATATTTGTTCTGGTGGTGAAGTTGATTTTATTCGCTGTTTTGCTGAAGAAGTCTATGGTATTCCCCCTGAAAATATCATTGGTTCAACCTTCGTCAGATTGTTTGATCAGAAAGATGGTGGAGTGTTAGTTCGTAAACCGATTTTAGGTCAGTATAATGATACAATTGGTAAACCATCAGGAATTGAACTTCATGTTGGCAAAAGACCAATTATTGCAGTGGGTAATTCTAGTGGTGATTATCGAATGTTTCAATATACTAGTGCTGAGAAAGATAAATCTTTGATAGTATTGATCAATCACGATGATGAAGAACGTGAATATTGCTACAATAATGTTCCCTACGCAATAGATGATGATAATGAACCTCTGAACCAATCTCTAGACCATGCTCAGGATCATGAGAATTGGCTTGTTGTCAGCATGAAAGATGACTTTAAGGCGATTTTTGAAAACAATCCACCGCGATTATCAGCTTCAAAAAGTAAAGTTGCAAAAACTTCAATACCGTTGGAGCTTAGTACAATTATTCAGCAACTAGACAAGATTGTAGACAAATTAAAAGACCTTTGTAACTGAGTTCACCCGGTTGTTAAATTTTTGAATACACTGCGGTGTAAATAATATTAGAAATCAGGAATATGTGTACAGATATTAATCTTTGATATTCCTAATTTTCTCCAAAAAATGTATTACTATTAACCATAGTAATTAGTAGCTTGAGTAATATCCAACTAACAAAGATTAAAATCAAGAGATTGTATTGTTTAAAAATGAAAATAGTTATGAAAAATATTTGGTTCAAATCACTACTTTTTAGTTTGTTAATCATAGGTCTATTTTTCGGTTTTTCCGCAGAAAGGCATCTTCTTTAGAATATAGCTGTCCAGAGGGAATGGTATTTATTCCCGGTGGAACTTTTAATATTGGTTCAGATGTTCACTACAGTTCAGAACGTTCTGCTGAAGATATTACCGTTAATAGTTTTTGTATGGATAAATATGAAATTACTAACGCCAAATTTGCCCAATTTGTCAAAGAAACTGGTTATATTACAGTAGCAGAACGTCCTTTACCAAAAGATCAATTTCCTGATTTATCAGATGATAGTAGAAAACCGGGTTCTTTAGTCTTTCAAATGGCAGACCCAGAAGCGAAAAGAGTCCGCTATTTAAGCTGGTGGAAATGGACTTTAGAAAGTCTCTACAAAAAACTTTTCTACATTATACTATCGCTTCCTATTGGCACAAACTAGTCTTCAGGCGGGATTAAGATATCTACATTACCGAAAATACGAATACTCCTTTTTTTTTTGCTCTGCGGTGATATTATACAAAATAGAGTTATAGTGGTCTGGCTTTTCTCTGTACTCGCACTAACAAGATTGCAAATATCATTAAAAGTGGTTAATATAAAGTAGAATAATATGAATACCGAAAGTCAATTTTAGTAAAAAAATCCTATGAGAATTTTAGTGACGGGTGGTGCGGGGTTTATCGGTTCTCATTTAATTGATAGATTAATGAATGATGGTCATGAAGTCATTTGCTTGGATAATTTCTATACAGGAAAGAAACATAATCTCCTCCCATGGTTAGATAATCCTAATTTTGAAATCATCCGTCATGATATCACTGAACCAATTCGGTTAGAAGTGGATCAAATTTATCATCTAGCTTGTCCTGCTTCACCAGTGCATTATCAGTACAACCCGATTAAAACTGTTAAAACTAATGTTATCGGTACACTCAATATGTTAGGTTTAGCTAAACGGGTAAAAGCTAGATTTTTACTAGCTTCTACCAGCGAAGTTTACGGAGATCCAGAAGTTCATCCCCAAACGGAAGATTATCGAGGTAGTGTCAATCCCATTGGCATTCGCTCATGTTATGACGAAGGGAAAAGAATGGCGGAAACTTTAGCATTTGATTATTACAGAGAAAATAAAGTCGAGATTCGCGTCGCCAGAATATTCAATACCTATGGTCCGAGAATGTTAGAAAATGATGGGCGAGTGGTGAGTAATTTTGTCGCTCAAGCATTACGAGGTATTCCTTTAACTGTTTATGGTGAAGGTCAACAAACCCGCAGTTTTTGCTATGTTTCTGACCTAGTAAATGGATTAATGCGATTAATGAATGGTGAACACACTGGACCGATAAATCTGGGTAATCCTGATGAATATACGATTTTAGAATTAGCTCAAGCTGTGCAAAACTTGATTAACCCAAATGCAGAGATTAAATTTGAACCCCTACCTGCTGATGATCCCCGTCGTCGTCGTCCTGATATTACTAAAGCACAAACTTTATTAAATTGGCAACCTACTATCCCTCTACAAGACGGGTTAAAACTAATGATCGAAGATTTCCGTCAACGGTTTCAACAGGTTTAGTAGTGCTAAATTCCATTATAAAAAAACAGGGGTTCTAAAAATGCGTGTTTGTGTAATTGGTACTGGTTATGTTGGTTTAGTAACTGGTGCTTGTTTGGCTCATATTGGCCATAATGTAATTTGCATAGATAATAACGAGGAAAAGGTCAAATTAATGAAGTCTGGGCGGTCGCCAATTTTTGAGCCAGGACTCTCGGAAATTATGCAATCTGCCATTGATAGTGGTAATATTCAATTCTCTAGTGATCTGGCGGCTGGTGTTAATCATGGCGAAATCCTGTTTATTGCTGTGGGAACTCCTCCTTTACCCAATGGTGAAAGTGATACCCGCTATGTAGAGGCTGTGGCTCGTGGTATCGGCGAAAATCTCAATGGTGGTTACAAGGTAATTGTTAATAAATCCACTGTTCCCATTGGTTCTGGTGACTGGGTAAGAATGATTGTTTTAGACGGTATTGCGGAAAGACAAAAAACATTTGTGGCATCTGGTGATACACTTGGAAACAGTAAATTATCGGAAATCGCTAATGATTTTGATGTGGTGAGCAATCCAGAGTTTCTACGGGAAGGTTCAGCAATTTATGATACTTTTAATCCTGATCGGATTGTTCTAGGTGGAAATAATGAACAAGCCACTCTCATAATGAAAGAATTATACGCCCCAATTGTAGAACGCAAATTTGCGGCTGATAAATCTTTACCTCCTGTTCCTGTTCTCGTGACAGATTTAAGTTCCGCAGAAATGATCAAATATGCGGCTAATGCCTTTTTAGCGACTAAGATTAGTTTTATTAACGAAGTCGCTAACATTTGCGATCGCATCGGTGCGGATGTTACCCAAGTAGCAAAAGGTATAGGTTTAGATTCCCGCATTGGTAGCAAGTTCTTACAAGCTGGTATTGGTTGGGGTGGTTCATGCTTTCCTAAAGATGTTTCCGCATTGATTCATACCGCTGGTGATTATGGCTATGAAGCCCAACTGATGAAAGCTGCTGTCAGTGTCAACGAGCGCCAACGCTTAATCGCTTTAGAAAAACTGCAACAAGTTTTAAAAATTCTCAAAGGTAAAACTGTGGGCTTACTCGGTTTAACATTTAAACCAGATACCGATGATTTACGGGACGCACCCGCATTAATACTTATTGAACAACTCAACCGACTAGGAGCTAAAGTTAAGGCTTATGACCCCATAATCTCTCAAACAGGGATGCGTCATGGTCTTTCCGGTGTATTAGTAGAAACCGATGCAGAAAGACTAGCAGATAGTTGTGATGCTTTGGTACTTGTCACTGAATGGCAACAGTTCAGCACTTTGGACTATGGGAAAATGGCAAAATTGATGAATCACGCAGTGATGATTGATGGTCGTAATTTCCTTGATCCCCAAACCATGATCCGGGCTGGATTTCAGTATGTGGGCGTGGGTAGGGCTTGCTGAAAAAGTTGTCTGTCAGAGTTAGGGAATTTTTAATTAAATCGCCGCCCAGTGGACTCTGGACGGCGTTGATTTTTTCAATTTTAAGAATTGTTAAGAACTGCGCGGAATTCGTTCTATTTCCGCATAACCACTAAAAATCAATCTTTGACCTTCTGTTTCTAAACGATTTAGTCGCATTTTTACCCCATCTAAATCAAAGCGATCTAAATCAACCATATTATCCAAAATTTCTACCAATGCCACACTTAAAGTCTGGGAAATCTCCCGTTGTGCTTCTGGAACTCCCTCAAGTTCAATCTTAGGGTCTTTGAAAGAAACCCGCCTTCTTCTTTCAATCCCAATACCAACGGTCATACTTAGGGGTATGAGTTCACCATTTTTTAAGTCGGCTGTGGCTACCAAATGTAAGCGATTTTCAGGTAATAGCTTAATTTGAACTTCGGTAAAGGAAACCGGTTCACCACCGGATATTTCAATTAAAGTCGGTTCAGAAAGGTTCAGCAGTCGCTTTTTCACCAGTTCCGACTCAAAAGCCCGATTAATGCCTGTTTCTGATAAAATCACCTGGGCTACCGCTTGGGTAGGTTGTTTGAGATTGAGTTTACCACTTAAAACCGAGCCGAAGTCAATGGCTACCGCGTCGGTTTCAAAGGACATTTCCTCTACTGCGAAGTCTTTACGAATTACTAGGCCACGACCGTTCATTTTAAAGCTATCAATGCTGCCTTGCAACAGTTTGCTGGAGGGATAGCAGCGCACAAAGACTTCTACCGACTCGCTCTGGGTAAACAGGTGGCGAATCGTTTGACTGGCGACTGTGTTGAGCATTCGCTCTCCCCAATCGGTGCTTTTCGTATCTGTTAAACCAGTAAGTCCGCCGAACATTAGGTTTTAGTCTCTAGAAGTTCTTTATATTTTTGTAACAAATTGTGAACAATTATGCAAGCGATCCCCTGATTTAATCTCCTAATGACTTAGAACAGGATAACTGATGGTTGATTGACGATTACGTAATTTTTCTTTATTTTCTGTAATAAATAATTTAAATTACTCAAATCTAAGTCCTGGATTATCGTCGTTATGCTAAATTGGGGGTAAAAAGTGCGATGAAAGTAAGATTTATTACCAACAGTTAATTAGGGGCGAGGGCGATTTTTTCCAGATTGGGTTAATATAGGGATAGCAGTAAAACCGCCTAATTTTTCCATAATAGACTTATTACCAAGTAAATTTAAATTATGTCATCACTAAACCCCCCTCTCACAAAAGAAGATTTTATTAATTCTGGTTGTAAAGAAGTAGTTAATAGCAGTAGCCAGGATTGTTTTAGCTACTCTTTAGCCTTTTTTTCAAAACTCCAAAATGCAAAACAGACAGGAAATATTAAAAACCAAGCCGTATTTCAAATATTAGTAGATGTGAGTAGTGATGAAATCGAGCCAAGTGCAACAAAAAAATCTTTTCCTGAAATTTTTCAGCACCTCACAGATGAACACTTAAACTTTCTGGCTGAGATTTTAGATGAAGTTTCAGATCCAGAACTTAAAGCACGAATTGCTGACATTCTCTGGCTCAGGCTCGGTAACATTGATATGGCTAAGAAAGCAATTGATGCCTACTTAGAAATTACCATAGACTTAGAAAATCCTATAATGTTATTCCGCCTAGCCAAGATTGAACGGGCGCTTCGACTAGGACTGAGTATAAATGCTAACGATAAAGTCAAGAAAATTGTTGCACGTATAGAAGCAATTATTAATGATAGCAACGGAAAAGATCCTTGGGGTGTATCAACAAATCTTATGGAGCTTTTGCAAGAAAAGAAACTCCAAGAACGGCAACTCTTTGATCCCATTAAATATGCAGTTATTGCTGAAGAATGGGCAAAACAGGCAGAATTAGATCATGATTGGCATGGAGCAAGAAGGTACTGGGGAATTACGGCAGAATGGCATCACATTGGAAAAAATGTAGAAAAGGCACATACAGCAAGAATGTATACTGCTGAAACTTACAGGAAGGAAGCTGAAGATTCTTTAAATAAACATCCAACCTCTTACTTCAAAGCATCACAAGATTTAAAGAAAGCTTTTGAAGCATTTGAAAGATTAAAAAGCCAATGTGAGGAGAAAGGAGAGATAAACACTAAATTAGAAGAAATTCACAAACGTCTTCTTGAGTATCAGCAGAAGTCATCTAATGAGTTGATAGTAATTTCTTCTGAGTTGAATCTTAGTCAAAAAGAAATGGAAGTTGTGATATCAAACGTTAAAGGCAAAGAATTTCTAGAAGCAATATCAGGTCTGGCTCGTTTTGTAATTCCACGTCAAGTTTCGGTTTCATCTCAAACCGTAGAGGAAAATGGATTATCTGGGCTTTTTCCAGAAGAAAAAATAAATGAGATGGGTAAGGTTGTAGCACATCAAAGCTCTAATAACCAGGAAGAAGCTGCTAGATATCAAAAAATTTATGCTCTGGCTTTTATTGAACCAGCTAGAAAACAAATTATTTCGGAACACATAATACAAAAATCAGAAGACCACAAAATAAAAGAATCCGACTTACTTCCACTAGTTTCAAATAACCCTTTTGTCCCATCAGGAAGAGAAAATTTATTTGCAAAAGGTCTTTATGCTGGATTAATCGGAGATTTTATTACTTCTACTCATATCTTAATTCCACAAATTGAAAACTCCGTTCGTTATCTACTCTCGAATCGAGGAGCGATAACTTCTGGAATTGACAACAAAAATAATGGTATTCAACAAGAAAACAATTTAAATACAACTCTTTTCCCTAGTAAATATCCACAAATTACTTCAATTTTTGATGAAGACACGCTTTTTGAGCTTCAGGGTTTATTAATAGAGAAATCCGGGTCAAATTTAAGAAATCGCATGGCTCATGGTTTAATTAATGATAATGAATTCTTTAGTCCTATTTTCTCTTACTTGTGGTGGGTAACATTGCGACTATGCTTTGGTTTAGGAATAGAAATACCTCAAGAAATTGTGGAAGAATCTAACCCTTTAGTCAAATTTGCTGGTATGTTCAAACATGATCCATTTTTTGATGAATTTGTCGAAGAAATAGCTATAAATCGGCGTAAATTAGATGAAGAAATGGTTACGGAAGAAGCTTCTATAGAGGAGAATCATGCAGCGTGAGCATCTATATTCTTGATACTAATACCGTGACTCTTTTGCAATATGAAAATAATCAAATTATTCAACGTATTAGAGCAGTTGGTAACTCCAGCATATTTGTAACAACTATCACGCTTGAGGAACAATTAAAAGGTAGATTAGCTATTATTAATAAATGTAATAGCAATAAAAATCTACAAGGATTAGCATCTGCACATCGAAATTTAAAACTGACTCAAAATTTCTTCTGTAGTGTAAATTTATTGGAGTTTAATCAAGCAGCTTGTGAGTCTTATCAAAAATTACGACAGCAAAAAATTAACAGCGGTTCACAAGATTTAAGAATAGCTGCAATAGCTTTAGTTAATCAAGCAATTGTAGTGACTCAAAATTACAAAGATTTTATCAAAGTTCCTAATTTAAGCATTGAAGATTGGACTCTAGAATAATTCTTATAAAGCTTATTTCTATAAATAAAGACGCACAGATTCCCGACTTTTCCAAGAAGTCAGGGATCTAAATTCCTAAATTAAATCCTCAATTAAATTATAATGCTTTTCGTTGAGTCTGATAAATGTGAATTTGATCTACTAAACCCCCAGTACCAGGAATATCATAACCATAAAGCCGAAAACCCTTACCCACAGAATTAGTTAAAACTTCTGAACCTTTACCTTGATAATAAACGGGAACTGGACGATTACTATGATTTCCCCAACCATATTTAATCTGAGGATTAGAACCCCAAAAATGACCGGCTTTTATAGAATCGGATTCAGCGGTTAAAGTTTCTATACCTTTTTCTTTGAGTAATTCAGAAAAGTTAGGATTTAAAGTGAGATAATGATCATGGTCAGCAGTGACAATCAGTAGATTATTTTCCCAACCACCATTATTTTTAATCCAGTCAATTGTCGTTTTTACAGCTTTGTCAAAATCCAACACTGTCCCAATCATATTATCTAGATTATCATCATGGGCAGCCCAATCAATATCACCACCTTCTACCATTAACCAAAATCCATCTTGATCTTTCGATAAAACTTCTAAAGCTGCTTTGGTTAAATCATTGAGTGTGGGATTTTCATTAATTTCTTTCGCAATAAAAGATTTATCAGTCTCTCCAGGAAGTAAAGGCCGAACTGTATCCGGGTTTTTTCCTTGAGAACCAAACAGGGAAAAAATACTCAAACCTGTATTACTATAATCTCCATTGGCCGTGCTTACAGGGAGATTTCCCTCTTGTCCCCTAGCTCCATATAATCCTAACAGGCGATCGCCCATATTTGGATCTAATTTAGCCGCAGTCAGCGCTAATTTTTCAGCCGCATCTTTTCCCCGTTCTAAAAATGTGTAGTTATAACGGTTTTGATTGGGATTCTTACTCAACTCTGTATAAGTCGTTTTTGTGATATATTCAAATTTAGTCGGAGGTTCTACACCCGTAGGTAAAGGTTGACTATTAGCACCCGTAAGCGGATGACCACCACCTAAAATTACCGTTGGTTGATATATGCGAAGTTCCTGCTGGAGAATATTATCTAAGGTCGGATAATCACCATCATATTTATTCCGACGATTAACATTAGCCGCTGCTGCTCCTGGTGTAGCATGATCTACAGGAACAGATGTGACAATTCCAGTAGATTTACCATGATCAGCCGCAGTTTTGAGAATGGTTTCTAAGGGTTTTTCAAAAATATCAACGGAAATAGCGTTATTATAGCTTTTTACTCCCGTATACAAAGTAGTTGCTGTATTAGCAGAATCAGGATAACTATACTTAATATATTCGGGATCATTACCATGTGTCCAAGGATTTATCCCTCCCCGTTGGGGATCATAACCCACTAAATTACCGACCGCATGGGAATTAAGATTTTTTTCTCCCCCAGATGGTGTATTTCCGGGATTAAATTTGGGTTGGAATTTAAACCCTGGTAAAATGGGACTAGCGCCTGTAATCGGATTAGAACCAGATAATGCGGAATTATTTGTGCTGAAAACCCCATTACCAGGGGCAATAGTAGTACCATAGGTGGTAGCGAGAGCGTAATTATCCAGAGTTTGAAGACTCAGTCCTTCCCCCCGACCAGAACTGTAATTATATCCTTTCTCTATAGCCCCAGCGCGAGCCATTTCCCAGCCCATACCATCCCCAATCATCAGAATGACGTTTTTAGTTTTGGTGACAGGTGTAGCTAGGCTAGAATGGCTATTGAGAATAATGATTATACCAACTACAACGATCAAGGCTGTAGCCAATAAACGGCGTTGATGTCGAAATTGTGAACTAGATTTAATGACCATTGGTAAAATACCTGCTACAAAATTGCTTTATGATGAGAGAATACTAAAAAATGATCACAAAACTTTAGATTTACCTATCATGGCGAAAATTCAGTTTGCTAGAGATGTTGAAGAAACAGTAGTTCCAGACGTGCGGTTGACAAGAGCGAAAGTGGGTGATAGTGGTACAGCAACATTTACCTTCACAAATCCTGATATATTGGCACAAGACGGTAAAATCGAACCTACTGGACTTTATTTGATTGACGAAGAAGGGGAAATAGTTATTCGTAATGTTCAGGGTAAATTTGTCAACGGTAAACCAGAATCACTAGAAGCAGTTTATGTGATGCAGTCTCAAGAAGAATGGGACAGGTTTATGCGGTTTATGAATCGCTATGCTGAAGAAAATGGACTAGGATTAAGTAAATCTTAATTGGTCAGTGGTCAGTGATCCATTGTCAGTTGTTATTGGCTGAAATTTAAAATATCCATGGAATTTCAACCACATCCAGATACACAGAAAGTTCCTGTAAATTGTGCGGTGATTACCATTAGTGATACCCGTTCCCCAGATACAGATAAAAGTGGTCAATTAATTAAAGAACTACTTTTAGCTGACAATCACATTGTAGTATTGTATCATATCATCAAAGATGAGTCAAGAGAAATTACAGACCAGATGGAAATTTTGGCTCAAGATGCTCATATCAATGCTGTAATTTTTAATGGGGGAACGGGAATTGCTCCCAGAGATACCACTTATGACACCTTGGAAAAGTTATTAGAAAAGACTTTACCAGGATTTGGGGAATTATTTCGGTTTTTAAGTTACCAAGAAATTGGTTCACGCGCTATGGCTTCCCGCGCTGTCGCTGGTGTTTATCAAGGTAAAATTATTTTTTCTCTTCCTGGTTCTAGTAATGCTGTGCGACTGGGTATGGAAAAGTTAATTTTACCGGAATTGGTGCATTTAGTAAAACAGTTATATACCACTCCTCAATGAGTTATGAAAAACCAGATTCCCGACTTATTTAAGAAGTTGGGAATCTAATAAAATTGCTATAGTGGGAATCAGATTTGGTGATAAGCACCAGCCTAAATCCGGCTATTATACAACAGTTTTGGGGTCTAAAAAAGCTTCTTTACCTGTAATTAATCGAGATCGACGATTACGAGTAATATAATTCCATGCCCATTGAATTACTACTACTAATTTAGTGTCAAATTCAATCAAGAAGTAGATGTGAATTACTAACCAAAATACCCAAGCAATGAAACCTGTAAGTTTGATAAAGCCTAAATCAACAACGGCTAAATTCTGTCCAATCATTGCCAAACTACCCACATCATTATATTTAAATTCTGGTAAAGTTTGACCTTGTAGCCGTTTTTGAATCAGTTTACCTACATACTCTCCTTGTTGTTTAGCTACGGGAGCAACACCGGGTAAAGGTTTACCATGTTGATGGGAGAAATTGGCTAGATCTCCAATTACAAAAATGTTTTTATAATCTTTGATAGTCAAGTCAGGTTCTACAATTACTCTGGCAGAAAAATCGCATTCTACATCTGTACGTTCTGCGAGAATTTTCCCCAAAGCTGAACCTTGTACACCCGCAGCCCAGAGAATAGTTTTTGAGGGGATTTCTGTGAATTCTCCGTTTTGCTTAAAGGTAACAATGTCATTTTCAATATTTGTGACTCTGGTTTGAGTGCGAATAAACACACCCAATTTTTGTAAAGATGCTGCTGCTACTTTCGATAATTCTGGCGCAATGTGTGGGAGAATGCGATCGCCCCCTTGTAATAGTAAAATTTTCGTTTCTGCAGTGTCAATATTGCGAAAATCTTCCTTGAGAGTTTGGTATGCTAATTCCGCAATTGCCCCCGCCAATTCTACACCAGTCGGACCGCCTCCCACAATCACAAAAGTCAACAAAGCCTGACGTTTTACCGAATCACTTTCTTTTTCTGCAGCTTCAAATGCTGAAAATATCCGCCGACGCATTTCTATAGCGTCTTCCACAGTTTTCAAACCTGGAGCAACTTCTTTCCAGTTATCCTTACCAAAATAGGAATGGTTAGCACCTGTAGCCAGAATTAATGTATCATAGGGGACTACTTGATCACCTAAAATAACTTGTTGGGCTTTGGGATCAATATTACTTACTTCTCCTAATAATACCTTTGTATTCTTACTTTTGCTGAATACAGATCGCAATGGTGCGGAAATATCAGAAGGTGATAGCGTCCCTGTAGCAACTTGATATAAAAGCGGCTGAAATAGGTGAAAATTACGTTTATCAATGAGGGTAACATTTACCTTTGCATTAGCAAGAGCCTTAGCTGCATACAATCCACCAAACCCACCACCAACGATAACAACCTGATGTGGTGTATTCTTCTCATGGGGGATAACCATAAACATTATTTCCTTTTGTTAAGAGTCGTGTAACCTTTCTTAACAAATATGTAACAATATTATAATATACTTTGCCGTCTATTGAGAACTCTTGAAAAACTCATAAAAGTAATCAAATTTACTAATAAGTGATTATTAAAGAATTTGCAACTAAACACTATTATATTTAACCATAGCGAAATTAAACCAACTGATGATATAATAATTTGTGTACATGATCAAAAAGTAGCTATAAACATTAAGCTTTTAATACAAATATGCCTGAACAACAAATAATTAGTCCTTGGAAATATAAACCTTGGTGGTGTCAACCTTGGTCAATTGTGCTTACTACTGTCACATTAATTAGCGGTAGTTGGCTAATATTTAAAATTATTTGGTTGACAATTCTAGTAGCTATTCCTTTATTAATTTGGATGGGATTTTTTCTATTAATTTGGCCACAAATGATGATTCGTAGTGGAGTTTTGGATAATTTTGAAAAACATCCTTAATTACCATGACAACAGAAATTATCATTCCCCAAATTAATAACAGCTTAATTTCTATTATTATTCCCACTCTCAATGAAGCGGATAATATTCAATCTGCAATTAATAGCACAAAATCCAGCACAAATATAGAAATAATAGTTGTTGACGGTGGTTCAGAAGATGAAACATTATTAATAGCTAAATCGTTGAATATTAAGGTGATTATTTCTCCTCCCGGACGTGCTAATCAAATGAATATAGGCGCTATGGCTGCTAGTGGGGAAATTCTCCTGTTTCTCCATGCGGATACTCGTTTACCGACTAATTTTGATCAGATGATTCGCACAACCTTAGCAAAACCAGGAATTGTGGCTGGTGCATTTACTTTACAAATAAATTCACCTCATTGGGGGTTGCGTTTGGTCGAATTTGGGGTAAAATGGAGATGTAATCTTTGGCAAATGCCCTATGGTGATCAAGGTATTTTTATCACTAAAGATGTATTTCAGCAAGTTGGTAATTTTCCACAAATACCAATTATGGAAGACTTTGAACTCATGAGAAAATTAAAAACTCTGGGAAAAATTTATCTATTACCAACACCCGTAATTACTTCACCGCGCAGATGGTTAAAAAAAGGAATTTTGCAAACTACTCTTGGGAATCAAATTATTATCATTGCTTATTTATTAGGTATTTCCCCAAATCAAATTCGTAATTGGTACTCTTCTCCAAAATTGTAAATAAATTTTATGCTTATGACATTTTTATCAGAAATAGATTTGACTTTAGCACAGGAATCTATTAAAGCATCTTCTCCGAGTTTTTTCGCATTTTTACAAAATACCTTACAATGGATTAATAGTCTTGGTTCTTTGGGAGGAATAGTATTTATTGGTATCTATATTATAGCTACTTTAGCTTTTTTACCAGCCGCAATTCTTACTTTAGGCGCTGGGGTAATTTTTGGGGTAATTTGGGGTTCTTTATATGTGTTTGTTGGTGCTACTTTAGGTGCTATAGCTGCATTTTTGGTAGGACGTTATTTAGCTAGAGGTTGGGTAAAAGAAAAAATATCTAGTTACAAAAAATTTACCAATATTGATCAAGCAGTTAGCAAAGAAGGATTAAAAATTGTCTTTTTAATTCGACTTTCTCCTTTATTTCCCTTCAATTTATTAAACTACGCTTTAGGACTTACTAATGTTTCCTTGAAAGACTATTCTTTAGCTTCATTTGGGATGATTCCGGGAACAATTATGTATGTTTATCTTGGATATTTAGCAGGAGATTTAGCTTTAATTGGTAATAAAAATCAACCTGATAATATGATTTTCCACTGGTTAATTCAAATTATTGGTTTGATATCTACAATTGCGGTTACTGTTTATGTAACTAAGATAGCTAAAAAAGCTTTAGAAGAGGAAATTTAGAATAATATTCTATTTTTCATCTTTATACGTAAATTTTCAGAGGTAATACTAATGTCAACTTCAGAATTTCCAAGAGTAACAATTCGTCCCATAGATGAATATAATCAAAAACTCCTCAAAAATGTTCACCCAGATAATTGGATTAATCCCCAAGCGGCTGATTTTTATGATTTGGTAGTAATTGGTGGAGGAACTGCGGGTTTAGTTGTAGCTGCAGGTGCTGCGGGTTTAGATATAGGTTTGAAAGTAGCATTAATTGAAAAAAATCTCATGGGAGGAGATTGTTTAAATTTTGGTTGTATACCTTCTAAATGCTTAATTCGTTCTTCCCGTGTGGTAGAAGAAATAAGAAAAGCCAAGGATTTAGGGATTAATGTTTCTCAACAATTTGATGTAGATTTTGCCACAGTTATGGGTAGAATGCGGCGCATTCGAGCAAGTATTAGTTATCATGATTCTGTAGAAAGATTTAAAAGTTTAGGAATTGATGTTTTTTTAGGTAATGGTAAATTTATAAGTAATAATACTATAGAAGTTGCTAATCAAAACTTGAAATTTAAAAAAGCTGTTATTGCTACGGGTGCTAAGGCTATAAAACCGAAGATTAGAGGAATTGAAACAGCCGGTTATTTAACTAATGAAACTGTTTTTTCTCTGACTCAAAAACCAGAAAAATTAGCAATAATTGGTGGCGGTCCTGTCGGATGTGAATTAGCTCAAACCTTTCAGAGGTTGGGTTGTGAGGTGACATTATTTCATCGTGGTTCACGTATTTTAAATCAGGAAGATAGAGAAGCTGCGGAAATTTTGCAAAAAGTTTTAATTGATGAAGGTATTCGTTTAGTATTAAATTGTCAATTAGAAGAAGTGGTGACAGTTACAGAAGGAAAACGGCTATATTTTTCTGTAAATAGTGAACGAGATTCGATTACAGTTGATGAAATATTAGTTGGTGCGGGACGTGCGCCGAATGTCGAAAATTTGAATTTAGCAGCAGCAGGTGTAGAATATGATCAAACTTTGGGTGTAAAAGTAAATGATTATTTGCAAACTACAAATCCCAAAATTTACGCCGCTGGTGATATCTGCATGAATTGGAAATTTACCCATGCGGCAGATGCGGCGGCACGAATTGTAATAAAAAATACTCTATTTTCGCCCTTTGGTTGGGGACGATCTAAACTCAGTAGTTTAGTTATGCCTTGGGTGACATATACTAGCCCGGAAATTGCTCATGTAGGGATGTATGAAAATGATGGAGAGAAATTGGGTATAGAGATAGAAACTATTAAGATACCTTATACTCGCATAGATCGAGCGATCGCTGATCATGAAGAATCTGGTTTTTTAAAGATTCATCACAAAAAAGGATCAGATCAAATCTTGGGTGCAACCATAGTTACTAATCATGCTGGTGAGATGATTTCGGAAATTACTACAGCTATGGTCCATCAAATCGGATTGAGTAAACTTAGTAGTGTAATTCATCCTTACCCCACCCAAGCAGAAGCAATTAAAAAAGCCGCAGACGCTTATCGTAAGACCCTACTTACACCAAAAACTAAGCAATTATTGGGATTTTTAACAAAATTTTCTTAACTTGGGAACAATAATTTCAGAAAGGGTTATAATCATAAAAGTTCGAGTGAATAACTAAGGAAAATATTCAGGGTAAAATTCATGAATGACGAGAAAAAATTAACCTATCTATGCCAGAATTATCAGGACATAAAACAAAATGGAATATAAATCTCTGGCTGTTATCAGTAGTATTGTTATATTTGGAATATTAGAAACCTTAGTTCCTTTTTTTCAATATCATCAAACTCCCATTAAAAGGGTTATTCACAATTTAATTTTGGGTTTAATAAATTCTTTGGTAATTAACCTCACAGTTATTTTAATATTAAATTATATCTGGAAACCAACTTTATCTCCAGGATTTCTTGATGATATAAATTTCCCCTGGTTACACTTTATTCTCTCTTTTTTAGTGCTGGATTTGTATATGTATACGTGGCATAGATTAATCCATGCTTGGGGTTTTGCTTGGCGTTTTCATAAAGTTCATCATACAGATAGATGGATGAATATATCCACAGCTTACCGCTTTCATACAGTAGAAGTAGTTTTTGCTAATATCCCCAAATTTGGGTTAATTTATTTATTGGGAATTACACAAAATGCTTGGATATTATATGAATCTTTATTTGCTGTATCATTAGTTTTTCATCATAGTAATTTTGCTTTACCTTTCAAAATAGATAAATTTCTGAGTTATATTATTGTTACACCTAATTATCATCGCGCTCATCATTGTCAATTAACAAAATATTTAAATAGTAATTACAGCAGTTTATTAACTATATGGGATCTGATTTTTCAATCTCGTTATTATCCACCACAACCAGAAACAATCCAATTTGGTTTACCAGAAAAAACTAGAGAGTTTAATGTAATCAGTTTATTAAAATTACCGTTTATGTCTGTGTAATAGATAAAGATGTTGGGTCTCATTCCTCAACCCAACCTACAACTAACCTACTGCAAAACCAGTAAATTCTCTCACAAAAGGAGATTTAAAACCTAAAACTATATCGGTTTTTGGTACTCCTAATTCTACCAACTCACTAGCTACACCTTCCTCAGTAAAATCTCTCTGAATCCAGATTTTATCGTTGATTATGTCGATATGAACTAAGCAACCATGCACCCGTTGATTATTTTCCCAGCCTAATATTAGTAGTAGGTAATGGTTGGCAGTTTGGTCTATTATTAGTTGTCTTTCTAGTTCACCGTAAGCGTAGGGAAGTTGGGAATATTCGGTTAATATTTTTTGAATGTTTTGACGATAATTATTTAAGGTATCCATTGCAGTATAATCTCTTGTTTGGAGTCGAAGACAAGTAAACAAAGGCGTTGATTTTCTAATAATATTTTACCAACAGGTTCTTGAAATAGTTGTGATTTTCGTTTCGCGCAAAGAAAAATGAAAACCGAAATAAAGGTTTTTGTAATGTTACCTATTGACAAATGACAAGGATTACGTATAATAGTACGTAATATCATGTTTAAATTAAATCAGCGTTTCTTGAAAACGCAGGTATCATGTCAATTGCAATTTTTAGCAATGCGTTCTCAGATGAGCTAATTACAGCCACTGAGTTGAATCGTCAACCTGGACGAGTTCTAGACAAAGCTTATGAACACCCAATTACTATTACTAGAAATGACCAATCTTTTGCGCTGTTGCGTCGTGAAGATGTGGCTTATTTAGTGAAGGGTGTAACACAAAGTAAGGCTGTTTTTGAGGTGTTATCGGTGGCGTTTCGGTTGTTGTTGGGTCAAAAAATTGGTTATGAACATCCTTATGGATGGTTGAGCGTATTTGATGCTGATGAATTGCAAGATTTTATTAAAGAAGTGAGTGAGGCTTTTCGTTTAACTGATACTTCTAATCAGGCTTGGGATTTGATTGATGCTACTATTCATGAATGGCATGAAAGTGCAATAGCTATTAGCAGTCCTGAGTTAGCAGCAGCTTTTAATGATGAAAATAAAGAGGGAAAATCATGTTAAAATTTATGTCATGGTAATACTTGCAATTAAGCACAATTTAAGTTAAAATAATAACTAGAGTTCAAGTTACTAATATGACTCACATAACATCAAAAAAAGTGGTAAGAAGAGGAAGAATTTTTCCTGAATTGACTATATCACCAGAAGAATTAGCCAAACGAGAAGCAGAAGATGAAATATTTTATCAACGTTGTTTGGCAATTTTTGAGCGTGTCCGTCCTCAATATATCGAAAGTCACTATGGTTGGTATATTGCTATAGAACCAGATAGTGGAGAATATTTAATTGATCAGGATAGAATGCAATCTCATAAAAGAATGTTGGAAAAATATCCTCAAGCTAGACATTTCGTTTTTTGTTTGAATGAAACGGGGACAACTGGCACAATATGATAGAGGGTTATTTTGGAGAAAATGGGCAATTATTTTTTGAGATTGAATTAGTTACTAATGATGGCTTAAATCTTCCTGTAGATGCCCTATTTGATACGGGCTTTGCAGGTTTTATGGCTATTAACACACAAGATTTAGATGGATTAGAATGGTTGTATAGTGGGGAGGAAATGCTACGGACAGCTAAAGGTGAATCAAAATTTCAGATTTATTTAGGTCAAGTGATATTAGACGGAAAGCAGTATCAAATTCCTGTGAATGTGGGTAAAGGAATTAATGAAATTTTGCTCGGTTCTGAGTGGTTAAAATTGTTGCGTTTGGTGGTGGATTTTCCAGAGAATATTTTAACTTTGGGATAATTTTTTATTTCACGCAAAGACGCAAAGGAAGAGTGCAAAAAAATTAACCCTCTGCAAAACCAGTAAACTGTCTCACATAAGGTGATCTAAAACCTAAAACAATATCTGATTTCGGCACACCTAACTCTACTAATTCATTAGGAATTCCTTCTTCTGTAAAATCGCGCTGAATCCAAATTTTTCCATCTTTAATATCTACATGAATCATTGTACCATACGTTCTATTTTCACCTTCCCAACCTATATGAATTACTAGATAGCGATTTCTTTGAATATCAAATATTAACTCGATTTCTGTTCCTTCAGAGCAATGACCGTCTGTATGTGTTGCTAATACTTGTTGTACCAATTCAGGGTAATCTAATTTTTCCATAACATTGGGAACTGGTTTAATTTCTGCAATTGCTTTACCTGCGTCAATGATAATAATACTTTCTCCTGCTGCTACTTGGTGAAGATAGCTAGTGAAGTTTTTCTGGATTTCATCAATGGTTATGGTTAACATGAGATGATTCTGTAGGAATATCAATGATAATTAATTTATGATTCATCAGATAATAATTGTTCCAATATTTCTTCTGTAAGTCCTTTAGCTTGAGCATTTTTACCAATTCTATCGAAAACAGTTAGTAAATCTTCCTCGGCTTGGTCTTTTGCATATTTAGAGATAATATATTTTACTATCTCTCGATAATTTAATCTTTCCATAAGACTATAAAGTTATGAAGCTATCTGATAAATTACAGGTTTATATCTTGCTTCGGGAATTGGTTTACCTTCTATTTCCGCAGCTTCTAACCAAGCAGTTTTAGCTTTGAGAACTTCTTGCAGTGCTTCTTCTTCAGTTAAACCAAATCCTGAACAATATTTTAAATCAGGAATATCAGCAATATAACCTTCATCTTCTTGACTGTAGAAAATATTAATGTGATAGTGTTTCATTATTCATTCTCCATAGTTAAGGAATATTTTTCAATCAAAATCAAAAATTGACGAACCTGATAAGGAATAGCTTTACCATTGCGATTTTGTCAGTTAATAAGTTCGGGGATAGTTGGATATGTAAAAATGTGATGACTACCGTTGATACGTGATAGGGAAAAACCAAAGGCCTCAACTAATGTCACCAAATCATCAAATTGAAGATTTTTAGATCCTGAAAGAACTTTCTCCAGTAATTTACGCTTTTTTGACATTACTCTATTTTATCATTGTTTTACATTAAGTTCTATCCTACTATCATTATTCTTTACCTAGTAATAATTCGTAGGTTGGGTTAAGCAAAGCGCAACCCAACGCAATAAAATTATAAAGATGTTGGGTTTTCTCAACCCAACCTACCACTTCGTGGACTAATTTCCCTAATATGGGGCGTAGTAGACGCGAATTATATTCGCCTAGTTATAAAGACTTTTTGTTAAATTTTATTAACAACTGATAATTTAAGGACTTATGTTATAATCTATTTTGTATAAAATAATCCGTGTCTTTCAATAAAACATAATCTTGATTACATAAATAATGAAATCTATTGTTAAACAATTAAGTCTATTTGAATTAGAATTGACAAAAACAAATCCTGAAAAAATAGTATTACCAAAAGGCTATAAAGGATTAGCTGCTTTTCATAAATATTGGGGTAAAAAACCAATTGAATGTTTAGCATTTTTAATTGAAAACTTAACAGAAAAAGGTGATATTGTTTTAGATCCATTTTTAGGATCAGGTTTAGTTGCTCGTGAAGCAGTAATTAGGGAAAGACGATTTATAGGTATTGACATTAATCCTGTAGCTGTAGAATTATCGAATTTATTAGTAAATTTACCAAATCCAGATATTTTAAAAAAAGCCCTTGATGAATTAGAAATAAGTGTTAAATCAGAAATATATAAAACTTACTTACTAGAAGATGGAAAATTTGCAACTCACTATTTATGGCATGGAAATGAACTAAATTCAGTTTGGCATTTATCGCCAAGAAGAAATGAAAGTGATAAAAGGATACCAACTAATTATGACTATCAAGTATTTAAACAATTTGAGGGATACGAACCTAAAATACCTCGACCAATTAAGTTATTTCAAAATAGCCGTATAAATACAAATGATACTTTAACACTAAAAGATTTATTTACTGGTCGTGCATTACATAATATAGATTTGTTGCTTAATGCAATTCACAAACAACCAGATTCTATCAAATCTGCATTATTGCTATCATTAACTGCTGCTTCTGGTCAAATGTCTAAGATGGTTTTTGCTATTACAGGAAGAGGTAAAACAAAATCTGAACCAACAAATAAAATAGAAGTTGGTAGTTGGGTGATAGGATATTGGCGACCAACGTTACATTTTGAAATTAATGTGTGGAATTGTTTTATTAAACGTGCAAATAGTTTACTAAAATCTATTCAAGAAGATGAATTTAAAAAAGGTTATTGTGTATCTAAAAAATTAACAGATGTTATTAACAATAAAGCATATGTAGCAATTTTTCAAGGTGATAATCGAAAAGTTCTTAATAATTGCCCTGATGAAACTATTTCTTTGATATTAACTGATCCGCCACATAGTGATAGGATTCCATACTTAGAATTGAGTGAAATGTGGAATTGTTTAATAGATAAAGAGCCGGATTTTTCTCAAGAAATTGTAGTTTCTAATGCTCGTAGTCGAGGGAAGAATAAGAAAATATATGTTGATGAAATGACGGAATTTATGCAAACTGCTACTCGTATCCTGAAATCTGGTGGAATATTAGCTCTATTTTTTAATGCTAGAGATGCTGATAGTTGGCAGTTTTTAAAAGAGGTAATACCATCTGATAATCAATTACAATTTCGAGGATTATTTCCTATGAACTATTCAGCTAATTCAGTAATACAAGACAACAGAAAAGGGGGGTTAAAAAATGATTTCGTTTTAATCTATCAAAAACCTGGAAATGAAGATAATATAAAATTAATATTTTTAGAAAAATTACCTAATTGGTCTAAAGAAATACCTAATATTCACTCAAAATAATCTTAAATCTGAAAAATAACATGAGTTACACATTTTCTCAACTTTCTCGGCTCTATGATGAAAATAAATTTTTTGAATTAACATCATCTTCTGAAGGATTATATTTTTTAAAATTACGTTCTTTGGCTCGAAAAGATTATTACTTGCATTTATTTCAAAAAGCACAAATATCTTCAGATAATTTAGGAGTAAAGCAGTACCTTGAAACACTTTTTAAATCTAATATTTCTTTAGAAACCATTCATGATTCTATTAATCAAATATATGAAGGACAAAGGGAAGAACGTCGCATAAATGAACAAGACTTACTAGCAGAATTATATAAGCTACGAGTTTTTGACTGGGGTGGTATCCATCAAAATGATATTAATAAGTATCTAGTTGATAACTACATAAAAAAGATTACTAATTATGATAATTTAATAGAAAAAGTAAAAAATGAAATTTTACATAGTTTAAAAGGTTTTGTTCTGTGTTCTTGGTATAATAATTGGACATCAATTATTATTGAGGATATTTTTAAAGACCATGAGCGTGTTTTACCAACTGTGGGGCTAATTAAACAAGTTGATTTTTTTATTGATGATATACCTTTTGATCTCAAGGTAACTTATTTTCCAAAAGGTTTTATGGAAAATGAGAGAAGGAACAGAAAACTAACAATTAAGGAATTATCAGAGTTAAAGAAGACAGCCAAAATATTTAATCTTCCTTTTGATCAAAATCGTCCTGATGATGAACTATTGATTGATTTGATTACAGCTTTTGCTGAAAGTTCCCAGCAGGATGTAAAAGATTTTTATGATAATTTTGTGAAAATTAGAAGAGATATTATCAATGACACATTAAAACAACCACGTGAACTTTTGCGCTGGTTGTATGAAAATCAAGGTTCTCAAAGATTTGATGCAAGTAATAGGTTATTTTTAGTTCTTGTAGATACTAATTCTTTAGAAGATAGTTGGAAGTTGAAAAGGGATTTTACTTTGTTAAAAAATAAAATTGATGAATATCTAAATACACGATCTTTTAATAAAGATGATTTGTTATTAAGTTGGAATTTTAATAATAATGAATATCACAGTTATGCTGATGTTTTGTTTATTATGAAGTAACCACTTCCTCTAACATAAGAGTTATGAAGCTATTTGATAAATTACAGGTTTATATCTTGGTTCGGGAATCGCTTTACCTTCTATTTTCGCAGCTTCTAACCAAGCAGTTTTAGCTTTGAGAACTTCTTGCAGTGCTTCTTCTTCAGTTAAACCAAATCCTGAACAATATTTTAAATCAGGAATATCAGCAATATAACCTTCATCTTCTTTACTGTAGAAAATATTAATGTGATACTGCTTCATTGCTCATTCTCCAAAGTGAGTGCATATTTTTCAATTAAAATCAAAAATTGACGAACCTGATAAGGAATAGCTTTACCATTGCGATTTTGTAAGTTAATGAGTTCAGGGATAGTTGGATGAGTAAAAATGTGATGACTACCGTTGATACGTGATAGGGAAAAACCCAAAGGCTTCAACTAATGTCACCAAATCATCAAATTGAATATTTCTAGAGCCAGAAAGGACTTTCTCTAGTAACTTACGCTTTTTTGACATTACTTTATTTTATCATTGTTTCACATCAAATTTTATCCTACTATCATTATTCTTTACCTAGTAATAATTCGTAGGTTGGGTTAAGCAAAGCGCAACCCAACGCAATAACATTATAAAGATGTTGGGTTTCGTACCTCAACCCAACCTACATCTACTAAAAGCAAGATTTTTGAACCCGCGTAGGCTATTAGTCGTTGACACATACTAGCAACCTTGTTATAATATTGATGGTTTTATACATAGTTGTTATTTATGCAAGTAAAACATAGTTTAAAAAATTCTGACAAACAAATAACTTATTATTTAACAGAAGAATTAGGTAAAGGTTGTTTTGGGCAAGTATGGGGAGGAATAGATAGCAACCAAATTCCAGTTGCTATTAAGATTTTTGATTTTACTGATGATGAAAATTTGGAAGCCTGGCGTAATGAAATTTCAAATCAAATAGGTTTTGATCATAAAAACATAGTTAAAATCTATGATTTTTTTATTGATACCGATCCTTATACTAGTAATACTAGGTTAGTAATAGTTATGGAAAAAGCTTCAATGAGCTTAGATAAATATTTGCAAATTCATAAAAATTTTCCTCCAATTCATGTTTGTTGGATAGGTTGTCAATTATGTGATGGTTTATTTGAAATTCATAATCATAGTCCTGCAATCATACATAGAGATTTAACTTTAAGAAATATTTTATTATTTCCTGAAAATCATGTGAAAATTGCTGATTTCGGAATATCTCAAAGGAAGTCTGATTTATATCTTCCTATTATGTCTAATACTGGTTTTCCTAATGCTATTCCTCCAGAAATTTTACAACATGGCTACTCCGATTTTCAATCAGATATCTACCAGCTAGGTTTAATTCTACTTACATTATTAACAGGACAAGAACCTATCCCTCAAAATTTAGACCATGAAACAATTAATCATTTGATAAATGAGGGGCAACCAAGAAAAATAGCTGAATCATTAATTGAAGAATTTGGAAATTTAGCATATATAATTTCTTGTATGTTATGTCGAAGATTAGAATGGCGTTATCAAAGCATATTAGAATTAAGAGTAGATTTAGATAAGGAATTAGGAAATATACAGATGATCGAAATCATACAGATGAACCAAATAGTTAAGAACTTTGATCAAAAATTTTACCACTAATAGATAGGGCTTGCTGAAAAAGTTTTTTCGTGATGACTAGGAGGTAGGAAACAACTATATGGATGAAATTTTTAACTATTTCTCGATAATGTAACTTTTCCGTAAGACTATAAAGTTATAGTCATAATTCGTAGGTTGGGTTAAGCAAAGCCCAACCCAACACGATAAAATTATAATGATTTTGGGTTATGCCTACGGCACGCTACGCGAACGTTTCTCAACCCAACCTACAACTAACCCACTGCAAAACCAGTAAATTCCCTCACAAAAGGAGATTTAAAACCTAAAACTATATCGGTTTTTGGTACTCCTAATTCTACCAGTTCACTAGCTACACCTTCTTCAGTTAAATCTCGCTGAATCCAGATTTTTCCATCTCTAATATCTACATGAATAATTGTCCCATAAGCCCTTTCATTATTTTCCCATCCTACATGAACTACTAAATAACTATTTCTTTCACAATCAAAAATTAACTCCTTTTCTGTTCCTTCTGATCTATGATTTTCGGTATGTCTTGCTAACACGGTTTTTACTAATTCAGGATAATTCATTCCTTCCATAAAACAATCTCCTGTTTAATAATTTCAAAAATCAATAATTTTAATTTATGTTCAGCAATGATTTCTTGAATAATACGAATTTCGATCAATTCTACCGGAAAGTACAAAACGATTTTTGGCATCTTGAGATAATTCTAGACATCCAGCACTTTGTGAAAGTTCTATAAGACTGGGAACAAGTGATTTACTGTCTACTTTAGCTTCTTTAATTTTTTGTTGCTGCAAGAAAACCAAACATTTTTCTAGTAGCAATTTTTGCTGATCTTTTGTAAGTGATTGCCACCATTGATTAGTGGCAATTCCATCATTTATCCCTTTTTGCCACTCTAAAATTACATTAGTTGGAATTGAAATTGGTAAGTTAAAATTAAAATTTAGGATCATAAGATGATTCTCCAGTATTAGATCAGTGATTAAATTATTTCAAATCTTGATAAATTAATCATATTAAGAAAGTTTCTTAATACAAGTTAATACACCAGATTAGCAATAAATACATTACCGAAAAATATAGATTAATTAACTAAACATCTGCAAAAAAGCCTTCAAATCATTTAATATAGGATGTTCAAAATCCCATATTTTTGATTTATCGGACATTGCATATTTAAAACTACATTTTTCCTTTGCTTGATTTCTTTCTCTTTTGGAACAAGTATCAAATCTTAAATATATAGAAACCCAAAACTTATTAAAATCCTTAATTTTGATTTCTTTTCCACGACTTGCTAAACAACTTTTCCAACTTTCTAAACAGTCAGCATAAATCGAATTTTCTTTCTTAATCATTTTTAAAACTGTTTCCAACTCTCCTTCTCCATTAACATTCGTAAAGTAACAAGCTAGTTGAAAATTAAAACTATCAAAATTTATATCCACAAAATTATTAATTTCTGTCAATAATTGTGTTCCTGGAAAAACCGATTGAATGCAATCATTAACAAAATTAATTCTCTCAATTTCTTGTTTATCATCAATATCAATAACAATACCTATTCGTTCAACTTTACCTTTTTGTATATCCGCTTTTAAATCATCGAGAGCTTTTTTGAGTTCTTTAGGACTTAACCCTTCCATGGATTTATAATCATCCTCAGAAATCATAATTGCAGGAGCAACTTCTATATTAAAATTAAGGTAACGAATAATTGCCTGTAAAAAATATTGATCATTTGGACTTTCTACAATCAAAATATTGCTACTCACCTCTGACCTCCTTATTGTGACTTATACCATACTCTAAAGTATCTAAATCTCTCTTAATAGCAACTATTTTACCAGTTTTCAAATTTCTAGTTAACTCAAAATGAGCAGCCATATTTTCATACTCAGCACCAGCTTCAATAAAAGATTTAATCATTTCTAAACTGTGAGTTGTAGCAAATATTTGTACATTTAACTCCTTAGCTAATCTGTACAAAATACTCCAAAAAGCAACTTGATTTGAGTGATGAATACCATTTTCTATCTCATCAATTAATATAATACTATTCTCATTATTCACAATCCTTAAAATAATATCCGCGATACGATTTATGGCATCACCAAACAAAGCTAAAGGCAACCTTTTTTTTCCTTCTTTCTTCACCCAAATATTTCCTTCACCAATAGTCATTGTCTCTATACTAATAATAGAAGGATCAATAACTTGAAAGATACTGAGAAGTTCTTGTTCTTTATCTTTTAAACGAGATTTATCAAATTCCTCTGCCAGTTCCCTGCTACCAACTCTTAAGAAGGAGGGGATAAAAAAAGCATCTTTAATATCAGGAACTTTAATATCTCTGGCTATAATACCCTTAACACTAGACATGATTAATGTTTCAAATGCTTCTCCATTATTAATTGTTGTTTTTAGGTGCATTACAGATTTTACAGACTCACTTCCTGAAAAAAGACTGATAAGTTTTTCGTTATCATCATTATTATCCTGTTGATATGTATCTTCTAAATTTTGCACAGATTCATCTACAAATACTTCAATTTTTTTGGATGAATCATTTTCTAGGATAGCTTCAATCTCTATTGGATTATTTTTATTTTCTTCAAAAAAGAAGTAATTCCAAGTATTTTCTGGTAAAGATTGTCTAAACTTTGATGATTCTCTTCTTATTTGTCTTAGTAAAAAAATAGTATCTGGTCTTGGTTTACTATTAAGAAATAATGCTTCTAATAATGCAGTTTTACCAATATTATTTTTTCCACTAATTAAATTAATTTTGTCGAAACCAGATATTTTTAATTCCTCAAAATATCTAAAATTTTGAATCCTAATATTTTTAATCACTGTAACCTCCATGCTACGTTATCATTCCCAGTTGGGTTATCGGTTTGACGTTAAGTTGACACCAATTGCTAAACCCCTACATTTTATAGACAGGGAATTAATTCCCTGTCATCGCTTTTAAATGATTAAGTTCCAGAAGTCCAAGAATTGATATACTCAACTTGCTCGGCTGTCAAACTATCAATGAAAATGCCCATAGCTTGCAACTTCAAACGAGCAATTTCTTCATCCACTTCTCTAGGAATAGAATGCAAACCAGCAGCTAAACTACCCTTATTCTTCACCAGGTATTCAACAGCTAAAGCTTGGTTAGCAAAACTCATATCCATAACTGCGCTGGGGTGTCCTTCAGCCGCAGCCAAATTAATCAAACGTCCTTGTCCGAGAACAACAACGGATTTACCATTTCTCAACTTATACTCTTCAGTGAAAGGACGGACATCCTTGATTTCCTTAGCATTAGCAGCCAAGTATTTCAAATCAAGTTCCAAATCAAAGTGACCAGAGTTACAAACGATCGCACCGTCTTTCATGACATCGAAGTGTTCACCGCGAACCACGTGCTTGTTACCTGTCACAGTAATGAAGATATCACCGTGAGGCGCTGCTTCTGCCATTGGTAGCACGCGGAAACCATCCATAACGGCTTCAATAGCCTTGATGTGGTCAATTTCGGTAACGATGACATTTGCACCCATCCCGCGGGCGCGGAGGGCTGTTCCCTTACCACACCAGCCATAACCGACAACAACAACAGTTTTACCAGCTAACAAAATATTTGTAGCGCGGATAATTCCGTCTAAGGTAGATTGACCAGTACCATAGCGATTATCAAAGAAGTGCTTGGTGTCTGCGTCGTTGACGTTCATCGCGGGGAAGGTGAGAACGCCTTCTTTAAACATGGCGCGTAATCGCACGATACCAGTTGTGGTTTCTTCCGTGCTACCAATCAAATCAGCGATTTGGTTTTGACGATGTTGAACTAATTCTGCTACCACGTCGCTACCATCATCAACAATGATGTTAGGGCGATGATCTAATGCTATTTGCACGTGACGGCTATAGGTCGCGCTATCTTCGCCTTTTTGAGCAAATACGGAAATTTCATGATCAGCTACAAGACTTGCAGCTACGTCATCTTGCGTTGACAAGGGGTTACTCGCAATTAAAACTGCATCAGCACCACCGGCTTTAAGCGCGATCGCTAAATGTGCAGTTTCTGTAGTAACGTGGGCGCAAGCTGCTAGGCGTAAACCAGCAAAGGGCTTTTCTTTCTCAAAGCGATCGCGGATTTGCTTCAATACGGGCATTTCTCGTCCAGCCCATTCAATCCGTTGTCTTCCCAAGGGAGCGAGAGCGAGGTCTTTAACCTCGTGCTTTAATCTGGGAGTTGTTGCGGTCATGAAAATTATCCTCTAAAAAACGAAACAGGTACTCAGACCTTCACGTACTGTAACAATATTTTTTCACAACTAGCCATATTTTCTTGTAAATACCTGTCTGCATGGTTCATAGTTACTTCAACTAGCTTCACCTTTGATATAAGCAATATCAAGACCCTATATAGCTTTTGGCTTTTTCATCATTCTCTGGTAAGAATATAGCAACTCCAACGGGAATAGGTGATTGGTAATTGGTAATTGGTAATTTGGGAAAGGGAATAGAAAATAGATAAAAATTTATTCTCCCCCCGCACCCTGCTACCTGCACCCTTGCTTCTTCTCCCCTACTCCTTCATTGACACAAGGAGGTGTTTTAGTGATACTTCGATTTTTAGCGGTAGCAGGAACAATGGTAATGACCATCAGTTCTGTCACCAAAGCCACAGCCCAGTTTTCTCCTTTACCTTTCCTGTCAACTCCTAGTAGTTTGAAAAATCAGGTAGATGATAAAATAACATCTGGTTGGATTTATTTAGATGGTCGTCCTTTATTTAACATTACTGCATCAAAAACCAATTTTCCCGCCCGGTTTCAAAATATTCAACAGAATCTACAAGATATTACCCATAATTACTTACAGACATCTGCAGCAGAAATTAAAGTGCAGAATCGCATAGTTAAAGGATTACCAAATATTTATGTTAATGACCAATACTTAATGACCGTAACTTATGAGGATGCTAGACAGATAAACCCATTAACATTAGCAAATCAAATTAGTGATGAATTACAACAACACCTTAAACAAGCTAAACAAGAACGACAATCACACTTTTTAATCCAACAAGGTGAAATTGCTGCTGTTGGAACATTGGCAATGATCATCATCAGTTGGGGGGTCAGACGTTGGCAAAAGCGTTTAATTAAAAATGCAAGCGATTCTATCCCTAATATTCCTACAAAATCCCAACCAATCACCACACTATTAAATCAACAACAGCAGCATCTTCAAGAAGTCAAAACTAGACTATTTCAAACAGCACAAGCGGGGATTTGGGGAAGTGGTAGTTTAATTATTTTAGGACTATTTCCCTACACCCGCGCCTGGCAAATTGCCATTCTCACTATTGCCCAAATTCCCGTCAAGTTAATGATTGTAGCTGTGGGAACTTATGTAGCTGTGCGGTTTACTTATGCTTTAATAGATCATTTTACCTCAACAATAGTTAGTGGTGGAGCTTTATTAACCCCAGAAACATCCGAACGTTTGCAATTAAGAATATCTACATTTTCCGGCGTAACTAAAAGTATCACTACAATTATTTTCGTAGGAGCAGGTAGCTTACTCTCTTTAATATCTTTAGGTATAGATATCGTTCCTTTATTAGCTGGTGCTGGTTTGGTGGGTGTAGCTATATCCCTCGCTTCCCAAAACTTAATCAAAGACGCAATTAACGGCTTTCTGATTATTTTTGAAGATCAATATGCCCTGGGTGATATGATTACTGTTGGTACTGTAGGCGGTTTGGTAGAAAAATTGAACCTGCGAATGACTCAGGTTCGAGATTCGGAAGGACGCTTAATTACTATCCCTAATAGTGAAGTTAAAATTGTTGCCAATCTTTCCAGTCGTTGGTCACGGGCTGATTTAAGTATTCCGGTCTCTTACCAGGCCGATGTAGACGCAGCTTTGCGGTTAATTGAAGATGTGGGCTTGGAGATGAGTCAAGATCCCCAATGGCAACATCAAATTCTGGAAAAGCCTAATGTTTTGGGAGTTGAACATTTTAGCGATCGCGGTGTCATGATTCGCGTTTGGATTAAAACCCAACCTCTCAAGCAATGGACTGTAGCCCGAGAATACCGTCGTCGCTTGAAAATCACCTTAGACGCAGCTGGAATCTATATTCCCGTACCGCAACAAGCAAATTGGATTAATGACGAGCAGTTATTGAACCCTCAGGACTAAGTTATTTACAAGTTCTTTTAGTCACATCATCTGTTTTCATCTCAGGCAAGAAAATCCTAGAGGCGTTTCCTGTAACGTCTTGGGAATTTTGTATTTTTGTATACAAACTCGCTGATCTGATTCAATGCTTTTTTTGATCATTCCCTTGCCAGATTAGTAATTTTGTACTATTCTATAAGAATAGCCTTCGAGCCTGGAAAGACTGATAGAAGAGGGATTTTACCTATGATGAAGCATTATATTCTCAATCTTAACCCTACCGCAAAGCAGGAATGGGATCGTTGTATTATCCGTGATCCTCTGACAGGAAAACGTCCAGATATAGCTAAATTAATTTCTGAGTCCATAGGTACAGATACAGGCAATTATTTAGTCAGTGTAAATATTGAAGTCACAGTATTACAAGAAGCATCCATACCATCAGCGGACCAACTTTCCCTAGCATTTCCAGAAGTCTCTGTATCCACCCAATTGCGGGAAGCAGCGTAGAAGCTGTAAATTATTCGCTTTGACTAATTTTATCGGAGGTTGGGTTAAAACAAGTAAACCCAACCATTTATAACCCTTTGTCAAGGCTAAAAAATAAAAAAAGCCCAAGCAGATTATATCTATAATAATAGCACAAAAAGTCAAGGGGTACTTATAAATCTTGTAAGAACCTATTTCCGTTAGCTTATTGATAACATTGTCAATATTATTGAGAATAAAGGAAATTATTGTCAATAAACATTAAATTTACCAATTTTACAAGAATGCCTATTTAAAAAACTTATACCTCTTTCTTTCTCCTGAACTATACTAAGTGCATAAAGATAATATTTAGCAATTCAGTACGAGTAAAGGGTTTTGTTAGATATCCAGAAGCCCCAACAAATCTCGCTTTGACTTTATCTATGATTCCCTTATTACTAGTAACAAAAATAATGGGAATATTTTTAAACATAGAATTATTACGGATAATGCGACATAGTTCATAACCATCAATTCCTGCCATATTTAAGTCCAGTAAAATCAAATCTGGCTTATGTCTAATAATTGACATTACCGCTTTTACTGGTTCATTAATAGTCACCAAATTAAAATTCTCATTTTCTAAATAACGGCTAATTTCCTTGAGAATTGCGGGACTATCATCCACAGAAATAATTTTGTAAATCTTTTGTGTAATTTTGGGATCAAATTCGACTTTTTGTGAATTAGTATCTATATTACCATCAACAATTTCCTTTGAAAAATCCTCTTGAGGTAAATTAGAAATAATTGGAGTTTCTGTAGTAGTATCTTGAGTTAGTACCATATCTGGAACAAATAATTCATTTCTAATTAACTCCGTAGTATTTTCAGGCAAAAATAATGAACTTTCACTGATTTTAGGTAATTTATCAAATGGAGGATCAGGTTCATGTAATACTATCGAACCCTTGACAATATAGGGATATAAACTTAAAGCTAGTCGCAATTCATCCTGATTGATAATAATTGCTAAATGACGTAAGCTAAAACCTTTCATCCAATTGGTTATATTTTCCCGAATAGGTGGTAATCTTTTATCCTGAAATTTACTACTAACTAATAAATATGGCCGCTGATAGGGAGAGGATATATATTTACTAAGATAGCGCCAATTTTGTAACTTATTTTGACATTGTTCTACGATATCATAAATATTTAATTGGCAAATTTTGGTAAAATTACTCGGTATTGTTGTTAATTGATAAGTACCGGACTTAATGAGAATAAATGATTCAATTACTTCTTTAACTAATTCTTGAATCAGTAATTTTGCTTGATCAGTAATCAAATATTGTTCAGTAATTAGCCAATTAATAGCTTCATATTCTGGGGGATAATTGAGTAAATGATCATTACTTTCAGATTCAAATATCAAGCGCATTTTGACACGCACTTCATTATCTACAAGAGGAATTTGTTCATAGAGACGACGTATCTGTCGTTCTAATCTATCAAATGGTTCTACAGAATGAGTTCCATAGATAATTTTTCCTTGTTCTATATATATCAACCAAGATATAGAGTTGCTATATACTTGTAAACAGGTAGTTTCATAACAATTGCTCAATTGTCTTAATAAACCTTGGGGAGATAATTTGGTAAATGTGCCAGTATTTTTCATATTTTTACATTTTTTGGGCGGATGGATTAACATAGTATTGGAAAAGATGAAATATCATTATGCTCATTATCAGAGTTATGAAATTATGAATATCAATGAGAAACATTGTCTAAAAATTTTCTTAACGACATTGAATGTAACAGTTTTTCTGGTGTTTGATTCTGAATTATTTAGTAGTTGCCTGGATAAAAATCTCTGTCCTGCTATTTTGTAGTTAGTTTTGAGTAACTACATAGTGACAAATAAAGACACTGGTATTACATTGGTAATTTAAATTGATAAAATTTCCTATTGATACTCCTTTTCTTTCTGGACTTAATCATGAATTGATTTAGCTAAAGGCAGACGAAATCCCATATAAAATCTTTAAAAATTTTTGGAGGTAAACGTATATATTGATTATTAGAGTCGATTGCGAATAGATAAACCAGAAAATCTGGCTAAAAACTAGACATTCAAGCTGTTTGACTCTGACTTCTAACTTAGTAACTCCTGAGTTATCTGATTTTAACTGTAGACAAGTTCAATTATGCTAGACATTTTACAACAAGTAAGATTAAATATCCTCATAAATTACCAGTGATTAAGTAGTTATGAAGAGAGGGAGAGAGAGTTGGCGGATTTGCCCCAAATCTATATATTTACTGAAAAAATCAAGTACCTCCCAGAAAATACCATAATTTCAGTCATACTAGCGGGATAAACCGATAAAGTATATACTTTGAGTAAAAGGGAAATAAGACTTTGGATTATAACATAACACAAAAAGTTATGATTGATACATTTAATCTTGACGAAGTTGTAGAATTTGCGGAAAATCCTGAACCCCGTTGTCCATGCGTGTTATTGCTAGACACATCTGGCTCAATGCAAGGGGAACGAATCGAAGCTTTAAATCAAGGTTTGTTGAGTTTAAAGGATGAATTGGTAAAAAATTCTCTAGCGGCCAGAAGAGTAGAGATAGCCGTTATTACATTTGACAGTAGTGTTAATGTCGTGCAGGACTTTGTGACTGCTGACCAATTTAACCCACCTATTCTCACAGCCCAGGGATTGACAATCATGGGTTCAGCAATTCATAGAGCATTAGACATTATTCAAGAGCGCAAATCCCAATATCGGACTAATGGTATTGCTTACTACCGTCCGTGGGTATTCATGATTACAGATGGTGAACCCCAAGGTGAACTAGATCATGTTGTTGAACAAGCAGCCCAAAGACTGCAAGCGGACGAGACTGATAAGCGTGTTGCCTTCTTCTCGGTAGGAGTAGACAATGCGAACATGAGTCGATTAAGTCAAATCGCTGTGAGGAGTCCACTCAAGCTCAAAGGATTAAATTTTATTGAAATGTTTGTTTGGCTGTCCGCCAGTATGTCAGCAGTATCTCATTCTCAGGTAGATGTAGATGAGCAGGTAGCGCTACCACCAATTGGTTGGGGATCTGTTTAATGAAAATTACAGCTTGTTGTTTAAACTGAACTAGCTGTGGAAAGCAAATTATATGAATACATCAAAACAGACTTCTCAATGGCGGATAGTAGCAGCATCTGTATGTGGAACTAGTCACTCCAAAAACCAGCAACTTTGTCAGGACGCTCACCATTGGCAACTATTAGCCAATAATGTTTTGGTAATAGCAGTAGCCGATGGTGCAGGTTCTGCTAAACTGGGAAAGGTGGGGTCAATGATTGCGGTAGAAACAGCAATAGAACATCTTGCTCGTCAAGAGATTACTGGAGAAACCCTTGCTAATGATGATTTTTTGCGTTATTTGCTAACTGATGCTATGTTAGTAGCCCGCACAGCTATAGAAACCGAAGCAGACGTTTGTAATAATCAATCTGATGATTTAGCGACTACCTTAATTCTGATAATTGCTGCACCACAAATTGTGGCTGTAGCGCAGGTTGGGGACGGTTTGGCTGTTGCTAAAAATAGCATAGGCGAACTGATCGCATTAACCATACCTAGTAATGGTGAATATGTCAATCAAACTACCTTTTTAACATCTGCTGATGCTTTAGAGACAGCACAAATTAAAATAAGGCGGGAAGAAATTGTTAATGTTGGTGTGCTAACTGATGGATTGCAAATGTTAGCTTTGAATATGATTATTAGTGAACCTCATAAACCCTTCTTTTTCCCTTTATTTGAGTTTGTAGCAAATGCTGGAGATAAAATACTAGCAAAAGAAAATTTAATGAGGTTTTTAAGCTCTGATAAGATTACCCAGCGAACTGATGATGATTTAACCTTAGTGCTGGCTGCATTTATTAACTCATGAGTTGTAGTTACCAGGGATGAAAAACAGGTCAGTATCAGCCATACTCTTGAGTTTCTGAAATTTTGATTGATTCCAATTACTTCACATAACCTTAATTTTTCCATGCAGGTACTACGTCGTCTTCCCAACCCCGAAATTCTCAACCTCTCTGTCAGTCTGGGACATGGTGGTGAAGCTTGTATCTATGCGGTACCATCGGATAAGAATTTAGTAGCGAAAATCTATCACAAACCAACGACCTCTTATGTCCAAAAGCTGCAGGCTATGCTTGCTAATCCGCCAGTTAATCCCACAGACAATTTAGGGCATATTTCCATCGCTTGGCCGCAGGAATTGTTACAAGCGGCAGATGGTAGCGGTAAGATTGTGGGCTTTGTGATGCCAAGGATTTGGGGAATGCGGCCAATTATGGATTTTTATAATCCAGGGATTCGGCGACAACATTGCCCTTTGTTCAATTATCACTATTTATTGCGGACTGCTCGCAATCTAGCGTCGGCTTTTGCGGCCTTGCACACTAGTGGATACTGTATTGGTGATGTAAATGAGTCGAATATCTTGGTGAGTGATACAGCTTTGGTAACATTGGTAGATACGGACTCGTTCCAAGTTCCTGAACCGGTACAGGATGTTGTTTATCGTTGTTCTGTGGGTAAGCCTGAATATACTCCTCCTGAATTACAGAATAAAACTTTTGCTGACCATGACCGGGAAAGTTATCATGATTTGTTTGGGTTGGGAGTGTTGATTTTTCAATTGTTAATGGAAGGAACTCACCCCTTTTCTGGGATATTTCAAGGGAAAATTGACCCTCCGACCTACCAAGGACGGATACTTGCTGGCCATTTTACTTATAGTCAAAAGAAACAAGTACCTTACCTGCCTACTCCTATTTCTCCCAATTGGGATCTGCTTCATCCCAGCTTACAGGATTTATTTGTACGTTGTTTTGAAGATGGTCATGATCATCCTCGTTTACGCCCTAATGCTCAGAGTTGGTTATCAGCATTAACGGCGGTGGAAGAGAGTTTAGTAACTTGTGGGACTAATATCCAGCATATTTATTACAATCATTTGGATAAGTGTCCTTGGTGTGAACGGACTAGACGATTAGGTGGGAGAGATCCGTTTCCGTCACTGTTGATGGTAACTTCTAAGCAACATCTACAACCACGTCAAAAATCGTTGTCTAAAACTAAGCGTCGCTATAATCCTATTTTACAGCCATTAAGGGTAAATTCTCCGGTATATCATTGGCAACCAATAAACCGACAGTTTTATCATGTTCCCTCTCCTCAAAAGTTCAACCGCAAGCTATATGCTGTAATTTTTAGTGTGATGGGATTGGGTTTTTTAGGGTATTTGGATGTAATGATTAAATTTACCCGTCCTTTTGTGTCCCAAAATCCTTACACTCAACAAAGTTTGATATCTCATACAGATGATCAGAGTCCTAAGGATAAGGGAACAAATCTCTCTTTTTCGGATTATTACCAGCGTGGTGATACTGCTTATCAACAGCAAGACTATCAAAAAGCAGTTATCAATTTTACTCAAGCTGTTATAAAGAATCCCCAGTTTATCAAAGGGTATATAAATTTGGGTAATTCTCATTACAATTTAAATGATTACAAGGCTGCATTAGTTAACTATAATGAAGCTTTGAAGTTAGATCCTCAAGAAGTTAAAGCTTATGTAAATCGCGGTAATGCTTATTATATGCTGGCTAACTATAGTAGTGATCCTGATAAGGAATATAAACAAGCGATTGCGGATTTTACTGCTGCTATCAGCATAGATGGAAATGATGCAGAAGCTTATATCAGGAGAGGTATTGTGCAATTTGAAATTAATAAATACATCAATAATTCTTTTCATGAATATGAAAGAGCAATTGCGGATTTTACTGAAGCAATTAAACTTAATTCGTCGAAGCTAGAGGCCTACTTTCAACGGGGTTTAGTTCGTTATCAAATGGCTCAATATAGCACAAATTATGCAGTAGAATATAAACGAGCGATCGCGGATTTCACTACAGCATTAAAAATCAACCCTAGATTGGCTAAAATTTATTTAAAACGTGGTATGGCTTACTATGAACTATCGCAATATGGAGAAGGTAGTGCTGACAAAAATCACATTCAAGCAGTTGCAGATTTAAAAGCAGCCGCTAAACTTTCTCTAGAGGAAAATGATCCAGATAATTATCAACAGTCTGTCAGTAACATTTGTATTGTTGTTGCTAATAAATGCGACAGTTTATTATCTAATTCAACCTTGATGGGGCAAAATAATTGATATATAGGACTGTTATTTGATTTTTGAAGTTGAGAGTTTCAGATATCCCCGAATTCTTAAAGAAGTCGGGGATTTTGTTAGATAAAACCTACATTTTTTTCTAGTTTAAAGGGAAGGTAAATGGCTATACTACACATCTTTTGATAGTTTTAAGACCTCTGAAAAAATACACTCTACCCACAGTGTCAAACACTCTCCCCTAAGTAAAGAGAGAATTATCGGTAATTTTGTATCCCACTAGAGAGGGGAAGGCTATATTCTTTAAACCTGATTTACTTTTTTAAATTTACTCCTTTATTTATAAATATTTTACAGATAAAATATGTTAATTTATTTGTTCTTTATCATTTTCTAGAAAATTACAGTTAAATTATATTTATCTACCTTCGACAGAGAAAGTAAGAAGTAATGATTCAATATTCCTCATATCATACTGCATTCTCCTAATCTCAAATTCATTAAATTATAAACCACTAGCAAATGTTTTAGGTAACTATATGAAAGCAGTAATTTTAGCGGGAGGTTTGGGTACAAGGTTAAGCGAAGAAACCAGTATCAAACCTAAACCCATGGTTGAAGTTGGTGGTAAGCCAATTCTCTGGCACATCATGAAGATTTATTCTGCTCATGGTATTAATGATTTCATCATTTGTTGCGGCTATAAAGGGTACATTATTAAAGAATATTTTGCTAACTATTTCTTACATATGTCAGACGTGACATTTGATATGCGATTTAATCAAATGAATGTCCATTCTGGATATGCTGAACCTTGGCGAGTTACCTTAGTAAATACAGGTGATCATACAATGACAGGTGGACGTTTAAAACAAGTTCGTGAACATATTGGTAATGAAACTTTTTGTTTTACCTATGGTGACGGTGTAAGTAATATCAATATTACAGAATTAATTAAATTTCATCAAGAACAAAAGACATTAGCAACACTCAGCGCGGTACAACCAGCGGGAAGATTTGGAGCAATTTCTTTAGGACAAGAACAAACTAAAATAACTAGTTTTAAAGAAAAACCTGAAGGTGATGGTGCTTGGATTAATGGTGGTTATTTTGTTCTCGAACCACAAGTAATTGATTTTATTGCTAATAGCTCAACAGTGTGGGAGAAAGAACCATTAGAAAAGTTAGCTGATTTAGAACAATTATCGGCTTATAAACATAATGGTTTTTGGCAACCAATGGACACATTAAGAGATAAAAACTATCTAGAGGATCTTTGGAAAAGTGGTAAAGCTCCTTGGCAAGTTTGGTAATAGTAATTTTTGATTTTAGATTCTGAAATTTTGGATTAGGGAAAGATTAATAATGTATGATTTTGCGATTATTGGTGGGGGAATAGTTGGACTTTCCACCGCAATGGCTTTAGGTGAACGTTATCCTCATGCCCAAATATTGGTATTAGAAAAAGAGAGTCAATGGGCATTTCATCAAACTGGTAATAATAGTGGTGTAATTCATTCTGGTATTTATTATAAACCAGGAAGTTTTAAAGCTAAATTTTCCCGTGATGGTAGCCGTTCCATGGTAGAATTTTGCCAGAAATATGATATTGATCATGAAGTTTGTGGTAAAGTGATTGTGGCTAGTAATCAACAAGAATTACCTCGCTTAGAAAATCTCTATACACGCGGTTTAGAAAACGGTATTCCTGTTAAAAGAATTAGTCCAGAAGAAGTCAAAGAAATTGAACCTCACGTTAGTTGTGTTGGTGGAGTTCAAGTATTTAGTACAGGAATTGTTAACTACAAAAAAGTTTGTTTGAAATATGCGGAATTAATTAGAAATCAAGGGGGAGATTTACGTCTCAATACCCAAGTTTTAAAAATTGTCACTAGGGGAAAAAATCAGGTATTAGAAACTAATAATGGCAGTTTTGAAACTCGATTTATAATTAATTGTGCCGGATTACATAGCGATCGCATTGCACAATTAAATAACCTTAACCCCCAAGCTAAGATCGTTCCCTTTCGCGGTGAATATTACGAATTAGTCCCGGAAAAACGCCATTTGGTGAAAACTCTCATTTATCCAGTTCCTAACCCTGATTTCCCCTTTCTCGGCGTGCATTTCACCCGCATGATTGATAACAGCGTTCATGCTGGACCAAATGCAGTTTTGAGTCTGAAACGTGAAGGTTATAAAAAAACCGATTTTGACTTCAGAGATTTTGCCGAAGTTATTAGTTATCCTGGGTTTTGGAAACTAGCAGGAAAACACGCTGACGAAGGAATTAAAGAAATAATTCGTTCCTTTAGTAAAGCAGCTTTTGTGAAAAGTTTACAAAAACTAATTCCCGAAGTCCAAGCAGAAGATGTAATTCCCACTCATGCAGGAGTTCGCGCACAAGCATTAATGAATAATGGTGCATTAGTAGATGACTTTTTAATCATTAACGGTGACAATTCCATTCATGTTTGTAATGCACCTTCACCCGCTGCAACTTCTTCCTTGGAAATCGGGAAAGCCATTGTTAAGCAAATACCAGAACCAACGCATTTACATAGTTTAGTAGGGTAATAGAACATCTCTTATCTGTGTTCATCTGCGTTTATCTGCGGTTAATTATTCTAGAAATTTTCTTCTCTAGGGACTCTTCAAGAAACAAGTTAATTTCACACATCAAAAGTTTTAAAAATCATGAAAATATTAGTCACCGGAACAGAAGGTTATCTTGGTTCTTTATTACCTTCTTTGCTAATACAAAAAGGACATGAAGTTATTGGAGTTGATACTGGATTTTATAAAGTTGGCTGGCTATATAACGGAACTAACTTAACAGCTAAAACCCTAAATAAAGATATTCGTGATATTAATCCCGAAGATTTAGAAGGGGTAGAAGCTATTGTTCACATGGCGGAATTATCTAACGATCCTACTGGACAATTATCACCAAATATCACTTATGATATTAATCATTTAGGTTCAGTTCGTCTGGCTAATCTAGCCAAATCAATTGGTGTTCGTCGCTTTGTTTATATGTCCTCCTGTAGTGTTTATGGTGTAGCTAGTGAAGGTGATATTACAGAAGAATCACCAGTTAATCCGCAGACAGCTTACGCCGAATGTAAAACATTAGTAGAAAGAGATGTTCAAGCATTAGCTGATGATGATTTTTCGCCTAGTTTCATGCGGAATGCGACAGCTTTTGGTGCTTCCCCTAGAATGCGATTTGATATAGTTTTAAACAACTTGACGGGGTTAGCTTGGACTACAAAAGAAATTAAAATGACCAGTGATGGTACACCTTGGAGGCCATTAGTTCACGCTTTAGATATTTGCAAAGCCATTGTTTGTACATTAGAAGCACCTAGAGATATTATTCACAATCAAATTTTTAATGTTGGGGATACTGCAAATAATTATCGAGTTAAAGAAATAGCAGAAATAGTTGCTGATGTTTTCCCTGGTTGTCAATTATCTTTTGGTAATAATGGTGCAGATAATCGCAGCTATCGAGTTTGTTTTGAGAAGATAAACAGTATTTTACCGGGATTTAAATGTGATTGGAATGCTCAACTTGGGGCTGAACAACTATTTAATTTGTTCAAAAAAATTGACATGACAGAAGATACATTTTTATTTAGAGGTTTTACAAGATTAAAGCAATTAGAATATCTAATTCGCACAGAACAAATTGATCGGGATTTTTTCTGGAATAAACAGGAAAATTATTAATTTATTCCGAAAATATTGTAGGTTGGGTTGAGTGACAGCAAAACCCAAGACGATTAATAATTTTATTGGATTTCCTTGAGTTAACCCAACCTACATTTCTTATATACCAAGCTATTTTCTCATGCAGTATTAAATATCATGCAAAAACTACTTACTATTGCCATTCCTACTTATAATCGTGCTGCATTGTTAGATAAACAACTGGCTTGGTTAGCAACAGCAATTAAAGGTTTTGAATCCGAATGTGAAATTATTATTTCTGATAATTGCTCAACAGATAATACACCAGGAATTGTAAAAAAATGGCAATCTAATTTTAGTAAAAATGTATTTATAGCGAATAGAAATCGGGAAAATATAGGGCTAATGCCAAATATTGTTTTTTGTCTTCAAGCTGCTGGTAGTAAATATGTTTGGACTGTAGGTGATGATGATCCAATTCAAGAAAAAACGCTGGCTTATGTAATAACTAAACTTAAACAAAATCAGAGTTTAAATTTAATGTTTCTCAATTGTTGTGGACGAGATAAAAACACAAATAAAGTTTTAGTAAAACACTGGTTTACTAGTGATAATGATGAAATTATTGCTGACAGTAAACCTGTATTTCAAAGGTACTTACAGAATAGTTTTGGTGGGGTACTGTTCATGACAGCTATCATTTATAAAACCGAACTTGTACAGCAAGCTTTACAAAACTGGACTACTTCTTATAAAAATTTAGCATCTCAAGCATATTGGACTGGATTTTGTGCTGCTCATGGAAATATGATTGTTACTCAAGATAATTATTTGGAATGTACAATGCACGCTAGTTCCTTAGAAGAAAATCCTCGTTGGTCATTAATAATGCGATATGTGTACATCCCAGAGATCTATCTGAAATTGTTAAGTTTAGGATATTCTTCTAAATTTTGTCAACGGATGATTCTAGAAAATATTTTCAAACTTAGTGATTGGAAAATATTATTGGGTGCTTTAAAAAGATGGCCAATTTTAGCCACAAATATTATAATTACCTACTTGCAATTGATAGTAAAATTTATCTATAAACTGAATTTTAGTCCAAAAAAATCAGAAATAAATATCTCACACCTAAGCAATTAACTAAAATATCAAATCTACCTTCATAAAAATTCTCAAATATTTTTTGTACCGAAAACTATGAACAAATTACTAACTATTGCCATTCCTACTTACAATCGAGCCGAGTTATTAGATAAACAATTAACTTGGTTATCCCAAGCTATTAAAGGATTTGAAACAGAATGTGAGATTTTAGTTTCTGATAACTGTTCTACAGATCATACTCAATCTATTATTAGTAAATGGCAAAATATTCTCAAAAACATCACATTTAAATCAAATAAAAATCCTGAAAATATAGGCGTAATGCGAAATATTTTTTATTGCCTAAGTTCTGCCACAACTAAGTATATTTGGACAATTGGTGATGATGATCCAATTCAGGAAAGAGCAGTTACTTATGTGATGGATAAAATTAAAAATATTGATGATTTATCATTATTGTTTCTGAATTTTTCTGGTCGAAATCAAATTACTGGTGAAGCAGTACATCCACCAAAAATAGTTGGTAATCGCTGGTTTGATGCTGATACAGAAGATGGTAAAGGTGATGGTAAAGCAATATTTGAACATTGTTTTACTAAAAGTGTAGGAGCAGTAATTTTTCTAACTGCTACAGTATATCGTGCTGATTTAGTTAAAAGCGCCCTAGAAATTTGGCCTACTGCTAGTAATAATTGGATATCCTTAGCGTATTTAGCCGGTTATTGTGCTGCTAATGGCAAAGTAATTGTCACTAAAGATGTCTATTTAGAATGTATTGTCGGTGTTAGTTATTGGCAAAAACAACCAAAGTCTGCACTTTTAATGCAATATCAACACATACCTGAAGTTATTTTAAAACTTGAGCAAGTTGGTTATTCTAAAGCATATTGTTGTCGAATGCTTTTACAAAACTACCATGAAGTAGACCTGAAAGTTTTTTTAGGAGCAATGAGAAGATGGCCTATTTCAGCTATTAAGACAGTAGTTCCTTTTTTAGCTTTAGCTAGTGTAGCTGCATTGGAATTAATACCCATGAGAGAATTTAAAGTAGCGGAAGCAGAACTGGAGAGAACAAAAACTTCCGAAGTCAGAAGCCATAGAGGATAAAGGTTACTATTAATTGGTAAGTACACAATGCTTCAAAAAATTCAAGACAAAATCCCAAGTTTAAGTTCTGATTTAAATTATCGCCTATCACTTTGGCATCATGCTAAAAATTTACCTGCTATTAATTCAACAGATAAATTGATTGTTGATACTCTCAAAAAATCAGGTGTTTACATCACATCTTTGGAAGATTTAGCTTTTTCATCTACTTCTAAAATGTTAGCTATTGCTAATAGTTGTACTGATAATATGGTAAATCCTAGAGATATTCATGCAGGATACAAACTACCACAAATTTACACGGTTACAGATTTACCAGAATTTCTGAATTGGGGAATTGAAACCCGACTAGAAAATATCATTGAGCATTATATAGGTTTACCTATTGCTTTTCATGGTGTTCATGTGCGGAAAGACTTTCCTAATGAAAAACAATTGGAAACTTTACTATGGCATAAAGATTCTGAAGATAGACGCATGATTAAAGTCATTATTTATCTAAATGATGTAACTGAAGAACATGGACCATTTGAATATATCCCACTACCAAAAAATCCTCTAGAACGATTAAATAATTATCGAATTGATTATGAATTATGGCGTGTTAATTTTTTAGGAATTAATGATGATACAATGATGAAAGCCATTCCTAAATCAGCTTGGAAATCATGCCCTGGTAAAGCTGGAACTGTGATTTTTGCAGATGTGAGAAATATTTTACATCATGGGACTGTGCGAACCCAAGAACGATCAACTATATTTTTCACATACACGGCTAAATTTCCTAAACGACCTGAACTTTGTACACAATATTATGATGATACCTTTCCCAAAATAAGCCAACAATCAATAACTGGCAGATTAGTTTAAAGATGGAAAATAATAGCCAAAAACATTCGTACTTTCAATAATAAATTATCTACTATGAATGCACTACTGACCATTGCTGTACCCACATACAATCGTGCGGAATTATTAAATAAACAGTTGGCTTGGTTAGCTAAATCTATCAAAGGTTATGAATCTGAGTGTGAAATTATTATTTCTGATAATTGTTCAGAAGATAATACACAGGAAATAGTTAAAAAATGGCAGTCATCTTTACCAGCCACAACATTTCATATCAACAGAAATAGTGAAAATGTTGGCGTAATGAAAAATATTACTTATTGCATTGAAGCAACAAAAAGTAAATATATTTGGACTATTAGTGATGATGATATTATCGCTGATAAAACGATCTCTTATATCATCAATACCTTAAAGAAAGAGCCAGATTTAGCATTACTAATTTTGAATTTTTCCTGTCGTCATGAAGTCACAGGTGAATTATTATATGAGCGCTGTTATGAGCTTGATTTTGAACAAGTTGAACATCATGGCAAAGTGGCATTTGAGAAGTGTATACAGAAGAATCGCTCTGGTGTACAACTGATGTCTGCTCAAATATACAAAACAGAATTAGCTCAAGGCGCTCTACGAAAATGGACTGATGGTGTGAAAAACTTAGATTACCAGGTCTATTTAACTGGGTTTTGTGCTTTTCATGGCAGTGTAAAAATAACCAAAGAAACTTTTTTAGAAAATGCTTTTGGTGCTAGTCATTGGATGGTAAAGCCAAAGCTATTGCTGAAAATGCAATATACTTATTCACCGGAAGTTAATATCAAGCTCAAGGAAATAGGATACTCTAAATTATTTTGTAACCAATTAATTCTTCAGCACTTCACTGGCAATAATTGGCGAGTTTTCTTCGGTGCTTTAAGAAGATGGCCTATCATAGCAGTTATCACAATCGTTCCTTATTTTGGTTTAGTGATTACGTCAGTTTTGGAAAATGTTATTTCACAACAAGAAAGAGAAATTAAAATTTACCAATGAAGCAAATTAGAAAATAAAAAAATATCATGATGATACTTTTACCAAAATAAATCCTCAACTGAGATTAGAATTAGGATTAAAAGTATAAACCTAGAACCAAAAAAATTCTATTATCCTCAACAAAAATTTCCTAAAAAACCATGATTTTTACCTCCACTAAACTCGCTGGTGCTTTCATTATTGACTTAGAAGAAAAGCCTGATTCTCGCGGTTTTTTTGCTCGAACTTTTTGCGCTGATGAATTTTTAGCACATGGCTTAAAACCAACAGTTGCCCAATGTAACCTTTCTTTTAATTATAAAAAAGGTACATTGCGGGGAATGCACTATCAAACTCTTCCCGCAGCGGAAACAAAATTGATTCGCTGCACACAAGGAGCTATTTATGATGTAATTGTTGATATGCGTCCTGAATCTCCAACTTATTTATCGCATATTGGTGTAGAACTGAGTGCAGAAAATCGTCGCGCTCTTTATGTTCCAGAAATGTTTGCTCATGGTTATCAAGCTTTAACAGATGGTGCAGAAGTTGTATATCAAGTGGGTGAATTTTACACTCCTGGATATGAAAGAGGTTTACGTTATGATGACCCAATTTTAGAAATTTCTTGGCCATTGAGTGCCACAGAAATGTCTGATAAAGATCGGAATTGGCCTTTACTAGAATCTATTTTGATAGGAGTTTAATTATGATTATTGTTGATAAAGCTTTACAAGCACGGGCTGCATTAGGTAAACCAGTGAAAGTGGCGATGATTGGCGCTGGTTTTATGGGTCGAGGAATTGCTAATCAAATTATCAATTCTGTGCCAGGAATGGAGTTAGTAGCTATTTCTAATCGTCACATTGATACAGCTAAACGAGCTTATTTAGAAGCCGGAATTGAAGATATCAAAATTGTTAGCAATTTAGCTGATTTAGAAGATGCCATAGCTCAAAATAAATATGCAATCACCGAAGATGCTATGCTCTTGTGTGAAGCAGATGGTATAGATGCAATCATTGAAGTTACCGGGACAATTGAATACGCTGCTCATTTGGTTATGTGTGCGATCTCTCATCACAAGCATATCATCCTCATGAATGCTGAACTTGATGGCACAATTGGACCCATCCTCAAGGTTCACGCAGACCGGGCTGGAGTCATTCTAAGTGCCTGTGACGGCGACCAACCAGGGGTAGAGATGAACCTGTACCGCTTTGTCAAAAGCATCGGTTTAAAGCCCCTTCTGTGCGGCAACATCAAAGGTTTACAAGACCCCTACCGCAACCCCACCACCCAAGCCGGTTTTGCTCAACGCTGGGGTCAAAATCCCGCGATGGTGACAAGTTTTGCTGACGGTACAAAAATCTCCTTTGAGCAAGCCATAGTAGCCAATGGCACAGGGATGAAAGTAGCCAAGCGGGGGATGCTGGGATATGATTATACAGGTCACGTAGATGAAATGACCAAAATGTACGATATTGACCAACTTCAAGAACTAGGCGGTATCGTTGATTACGTAGTTGGCACTAAACCCGGTCCAGGAGTATTCGTATTTGCTACCCACGAAGACCCTAAACAACGTCATTATCTCAACCTTTATAAACTCGGTGAAGGACCCCTTTACAGCTTCTACACACCCTATCACCTGTGCCATTTTGAAGTTCCTCTCTCCGTAGCCCGTGCTGTCCTCTTCCATGATGCTGTGCTTGCACCCATCGCAGGCCCCGTTGTGGATGTCGTCACTACCGCCAAAATTGACCTCCAAGCCGGAGAAACCCTTGATGGTATTGGTTATTACATGACCTATGGACAATGTGAAAATTCCCCCATTGTGCAACAAGAAAACTTACTACCCATGGGTCTTGCAGAAGGATGTCGCTTGAAGCGCGATATTCCTAAAGATCAAGTTCTCACTTACGATGATGTAGAATTACCCGAAGGCAGACTTGGCGATAAATTACGTGCTGAACAATCAGTTTATTTTGCTCCGGCGAAAACTTTAGCATTAACAAAATAGTTTTCAAATTAGCATCAAGATAATTCAGAGGTTTCCTGATATTTTCATTTAACCTCTGAATTTACATATAGCAGCTTCGAGCGGTTAAACGGCAAATCCTTTGCAAGCCTCCGTAATTAAAATTAGTATATCTCATTTCCCAATCTAATGAAGTATACACCAATTTATTCCCTGTTACCTAAACCTAAAAAACCGCGCATCTCACGAGTATATTAACTGCTATATACAGTAGATAACAGAGATTATTTTTGATAATATAGAGAGGTATTTGATCATGGTAACTCATATTAAATAAAATAAATTAGTTGATACCAAAGAAGTGATCCAACTTAGTCATGCAACATTACAAATTAAATTACTAAGTCAGTTCATACAATAAAACCAAAACGTAAAATCGCTGAAAACTTTACTCTTGCCTCTTGCCTTTTACTATAACGACAATTTTTAATGCCAACCTAATTAGAGGATAAAGATTAAAACCAATCGTCAATTACCATTATAGAGAAGAAAAAATGAAAATAGCTCTCGTCCATGATTACTTAACCCAACGCGGTGGAGCAGAGCGCGTATTTGAATTATTGTGTAAACGCTATCCCGACGCTGACATTTTCACCTCATTATATGATGCACAAAAAAGTATTGATTTCGGTGAACGAATTATTAATACCACATTTTTGCAAAAAATTCCTGGTGCAACCAAATATTTCCGGATGTTGGCTCCCTTATATTTTCCTGCATTTCGTTCCTTAGATCTTCAAGACTATGATCTAATTATTAGCAGTAGCACTAGTTTTGCCAAGGCAGTACGGAAAAAACCTCAAGCCAGACATATTTGTTTTTGTCATAATGTTACCCGCTTTTTATGGGATACAGAAACATATTTACGGGAATACGGAGACTATAGATACTTTGCTCCTGTGATTGAAAAAATCTTTCAAATGATGAGAGATGTAGACCTGAAATATGCTCAAGAACCCGATCTCTACATTGCTAACTCTACCATTGTTGCCCAGCGAATTGAAAAGATCTATAAGAAACAAGCCATTGCTATTAACTATCCAATTGATACTAGCAACTTTGTTTTTTCCGATACTAAAGAAGAATATTACTTGGCATCGGCGCGGATGATAAGCTATAAACGTCTTGATATAATAGTCGAAGCTTTTAATTGGTTAGGCTGGAACTTATTAATATCAGGTGATGGACCAGAACAAGAAAGATTAAAAGCCCAGGCATTACCTAATATCCAATTTTTAGGCCATGTCAGTGATAGAGAACGTAAAGACTTATTTTCTAAAGCAAAATCAATTATTGTGGCAGCTTTAGAAGATTATGGATTAGTTCCAGTCGAGGCAAATGCTAGTGGTACACCAGTTATTGCTTATGGAGCAGGTGGAGTCTTAGATACTCAAATACCAGGTAAAACTGGTGTGTTTTTCAAAAGACAAACACCATGTTCTTTACAAGAAGCTTTACTAGAAGCTGGAGGAATATCTTGGGATTACGAAACCATCCGTAATCATGCTGTTAGCAATTTCTCAGAACAGTCATTCTTTAGTAAAGTTGAGCAAGTTATTAATAAAGCTAGTGCAGCATGGCAAAAATAACTGATCATTAAAAATTTCTAAAAAGCTTGTACAATTCGCTTTTTTAATTTTTAATGCCCTGCGGTATTGAAGGTGTACATCGGTAATTCATTTAATTTTTTAGGTGTTTGCGTAGTGTATCGCAGATAAGGATAATAAAAGTGGTTCAAACTAGTCTAAATCCCAATATAAATCCAGCATCAGAAACAGAACCAGGTTATGGACAAATGTTTGCGGTAATTCTGCGAAGATTTCCCTGGTTATTATTAGTATTGCTTAGTTCTACAGCTATTGCTGGTATCATTACATTAAAAACACAGCCTACTTTCAAAAGCACCATGCAATTGTTGGTAGAACCTAACTATCAAGGCAAGAAAGAAAGGGATAACACTGAAACTCAATTTACCGATGCTAATGTGGAGGTAGATACTGCTACCCAATTAAATTTGATGCAGAGCTCTGGACTTATTAGAAAAGCAGTTGATAAACTTAAAGCTGAATATCCAGACTTGACCGTAATGGATTTAAAAAAATCCTTAGTTCTAACTCAAATTAAGAGTCCTGAGGATCAAGTTGCCACTAAAATATTCCAAGTTGATTACACAGATAAAAGTCCAGAAAAAAGTCAAAAAATTCTCAAAACAATTCAACAAGTTTACTTGGAGTACAACAAACAACAGCAAGATTCACGCTTACAAAAAGGTTTACAAGTCATCAGAGATCAATTAAGAAAAGCTACTGATGAAGTAACTGCTTCCGAAACAAATCTACAAAGATTTCGGAGAAGTCAAAATTTAATTGATCCCGATGCTCAAGCTAAAGCCATAGAGACAACTTTAAATACTGTCCAACAGGAACGACAAACAACTCGTTCCCAATATGAAGAAGCTTTAGCAAAGCAAAAATCTTTGCAAGTACAACTGAACCGTTCTCCACAAAATGCTTTAGTTTCTTCTCGTCTGAGTCAATCTACACGCTATCAAGGTTTACTCAACGAAATCCAAAAAACAGAACTGGCTTTAGCGCAAGAACGGTTACGTTTTACTGATGATACTCCCAGCGTTCAAAAGTTAAATGAACAACTACAAAGTCAAAAACAACTTTTACAAAAAGAAGTCAGTAGAACTTTAGGTGAAAGAACTAATCCTGTCTTTAGTTCTAAAGACAATCTTTTAGAACAAGGACAACTGGGACAAATTGATCTTAATCTTGCAGGTCAATTAGTGGAAACCCAAACTACCATAGTTACATTAACTGCCCGCGACCAAATTTTAGTAGCAAAAGAGAAAGAATTGCAAGCTGATCTCAAGCGTTTTCCTTCTCTATTAGCTTATTATAATCGCATCCTTCCGCAATTACAATTTAGCCGAGAAAGATTAGAGCAATTATTAAGAGCAGAACAAAAATTACGCCAGGAACTTTCTAAAGGTGGATTTAATTGGGAAGTAGTAGAAGAACCTCAAGAAGGGATTAAAACTGGTCCTAACCTCAGCCAAAATCTCTTATTAGGAGGAGTAATTGGGTTAATGTTAGGGGGGATTACTGCCTTTATTCGTGAAGCATCTGATGACGCGGTACACACTACTGCAGAATTAGAGAAACAGTCCGCGCTCCCATTATTAGGAACAACTCCTAAATTGCCAGATACTAGACCCAGAGAATCAATGATAAAATTGCCATTTGGCAAACCAGAAGTTCTTGCTCCTTGGACAATTCAAGTATTACAATCTTCTCCTCGTTGGGAATCACTTGATCTGATTTATAAAAATATTGAACTACTCAATAATGTCGCTGATTTAAGATCATTAATGGTAACATCAGCATTACCAGATGATGGTAAGTCAGCCTTGGCATTAGGTCTAGCTATGAGTGCGACTCGCTTACATAAAAAGGTTTTACTAATTGATGCTAACCTCCGCGATCCTAATCTGCACAAACAACTAAATCTTCCCAATGAACAGGGACTTTCAACTTTATTAGAAAGTGAAGCTAATCTACCTAATCACATCAGTGTTTCTTACTCTGGATCATCTTACATTGACATTTTAACCGCTGGACCAATACCGACTGATCCTGCCCATCTTTTGAGCTCTCCTCGCATGGTGCAATTGATAGCTGCATTTGAAGAAAATTATGATTTGGTACTCATAGATGCCCCCTCTGTTCTTGGTTTAGTGGATGCTATGCTCACAGCATCATCTTGTCGCAGTGTGATTATGATGGCAAGTATTGGTAAAGTGACACGCACACAACTTAATCAAGCTACAGCGATGTTGAGTAAGTTAAATTTAATTGGAGTTGTAGCTAATGGTGTATCTGCATCTGATAGTACCTATGTCCCTTATGTTAAGCCAAAACAATTCATTTTGCAACCAGCAATAGACAAGTAAACCAAAATATTTGCTTGCTATTTAACCAAATACAACAGATTAACCCCTGTCGAATACAGGGGTTTTTGTATTAACTAATATTCATTTCACCATATCTTAATATTATGGGCAGAAAAGTAATTTTTATTTAAAGAGTAAATAAAGAAGTTGTTTATTAATGATTTATTAATCAAGAGTCTTATATTCTAGAAATTGAAACAACAAACTCTCAAAAATAATAGTGATGCAGTTTTATCAGCTTTGTGAAAATTCAGTATCTTATCTTTGATTAATACTCCTTACAATAAATACCAATGGTTGTTGTAATTAAGGATTTGTATTTAGTTTGACATAAATAAACGCCTGTATTTTTTATGATTGAGAAGATCTTAGTTTTCTCATTGTATATATCCTTCCCCCCTGTAATGAAGTACACACCAATTTATTCCTTGTTCCCTGTTTCCTAAAACTAAAAAACTTTGTACTTTACAAGTATGGGAACTGCTATAAATCAAGTCAATTTTCACTAATTTATCACTTTGAATATATGCCAATCTCAATCATTTCTAACCTAAATAATAACTATATTATCCCCCAGCAATCTAAAAATATTAATTTCCTTTCATGTACCTTAAAATGGCGTAGGGGAAAGTTATTGGTGAAAGGAAAGAGGCAGTTACCACAGCCCCATTTAGCCGCATTAGAAAATGAAGAATCATTAATAGATTGTTTAAAACATTCTCCAGTGAGTTTAGTCAGCATAGATCCAAAAATCGGTGATTCTTTATTAAAAGTTTGGGCAAATGCTTGTCAAAAAGCTAATAAACCCATATTTATTAACATTTATGGGCATCAAAAATTATCGAAACAGGGTAATCAAATTTTCAAAAATTTACAAATAATAATTGATTGGACTTGGGCTATATTTCTACTAATATTGATGAGTCCAGCCATTCTAGGAGGACTGATAACTATGCAAATATATTCCCCAAAATTGCTGTTTGATTATGAGTGGTATGTGGGAGAAAATAAACAACTTTTTAAAGTTATTAGATTTAGCTCAATGGCTAAACAAGAAATGACAAATTTTAATATTATTCTAGGCACATTCTTTTTGAATAATTTATCTAATGCCTTGAATCTATTCCAAGGAAAATTTTGCCTAATCAATAATCGCTGCTTATCTTTGGAAAATGCAGTGAAATTAAGTCTAGAGCCACAGAATAACAAATTAAACAAACAACACAAATGTAGCAATGAATGGCAAATAGATATTAAGGATAAACTACCTTTAGGATAAAATAAATATATTGACTATGTGTCCTTAGGCATTTTTATCCAATTAATAATTATTTCCTGTTTTCATTTTAGTTATCATGAATTATGTACCTAATAAAAAAATAATAAACACCATGCAGACAGCTATTTGTACAGTATTTGAAAAAGACTATCATTATGGTGTGGGAGCTTTAGCAAATTCCTTATATTATCACGGATTTCGAGGCATAGTTTGGGCTGGTTATCGTGGAAATACACCGCATTGGGCTAAGTTTCTAAAAACAGAAAATGGTTATCAGGAGTTTTCTTTAGGTGAAGGTTGTGTAATCCGATTTGTCAAGCTAACAACTCCAAAACATCTAGGTTTTTATAAACCTGATTTTATGTGCCAATTATGGGAGAATTATTGCCCAGATATTGATGCTTTATTTTACTTTGATCCTGATATTGTCAATAAATGTGAGTGGGATTTTTATGAAAATTGGGTAAGTCGAGGAATTGCTCTTTGCGGTGATTCTTGGTATCTCGTGCCGGCAAACCATCCTCGACGTTTAGCATGGAAAGAATTTGCTCAAAATAATGGTTTTGCTTGTGAACGTGAGCTAGATTATCACTACAATAGTGGCTTCATTGGAGTTCACAAAAACTACAAATCTATCTTGGAAATTTGGCAGAAATTAGAAGAATTGGGTGAGATAGCAGGATATGCCAATTTACAGGATCTTTATAACGATAATACCTTTAATCGTTATCCATATCTTTATGGAGATCAGACTTATTTAAACTTAGCATTAATGCTAACTAGTTATCCTTTAAGTACCGTTGGACCAGACGGTATGGACTTTGTTCCCGGTGGTACTATCATGTCTCATGCTACAGTCCCACATATTAAACCTTGGCGCAAAAAATTGCTTTTCAGTGCTTTAAATGGTAATTCTCCTACCATAACTGATAAATTATATTGGCGACATAGCCAAACACCTATTCAACTGTATTCAATGGCAAAAATATTATGGCAAAAATTTGAAATTCTTTGTGGTTCTGCCCTTGGTCGTTTTATTCGTCGCGCTCCTATGTAAGCATATTTTTTAGATTGGTGCTTCCATACTTGATTATCAAAATTATCGGCCAAAATTTCTATGGATTTTACACTGCTACCTTCAACCGTAAAAATATTACAAGCTACAAATTTATGGCAAAATAATCGGTTAATATTACGAGAATTTAAACACTTTCGAGTTGTGGCAATTTTAGCTGTAGTGTTTTCGGCTTTAGCTGCAAGTTTTGAAGGATTTGGTTTAGGATTTTTACTAGTTTTCCTGCAAAGTTTAACTACTCCTGGGGCTGAACCTGTGAAAACAGGAGTTGAGTGGTTTGATATTTTCATCTTAGGAATTAATGCTTCCGCAACAGAGCGATTATACCGAATATCAGCTTTAATTGTTGTTACAACCTGTATGCGAGCATCCTTCAATTATATAGGACAGATTTGCATCCAGTTTAGTGAAATAAGTTTAGTAGATAATCTCCGTAAACGAATTTTTCAACAGTTAGCGGCTCAAACTCTCAATTACTTCAGTCATAAAAATTCTGGAGAATTAGTTAATATTCTTACCAGCGAAATGGAGAGAATTAGACAAATTTTTGGTGGACTAGCTTTTTTAATAACTAGAAGTTTTACACTGATTATTTATTCTATTTCCTTATTTCTTCTTTCGTGGAAACTTACTATAGTTTCTATTTTGCTATTTAGTCTTTTAGCGGTAGCATTATCTACACTCAATAAACAAATTAGAGAACGTAGTTTTGCTATTACGTCGGCTAATGATAATTTTACTGCTAGAGTGTTAGAATTTATCGAAGGTATTCGCACAATTCATGCTTTTTCTACTCAAGAATTTGAGCGAAAACGGTATTATCAAGCCAGTGAGAAAATTGTTAATACTTGGAAAAGTGTTTATTGGATTTCTTTGATAGTTAAACCTTTGGCTGAGAGTATATCTACACTAATTCTGATTAGTATGATTATTGTAGCTCTAGCAACAGGTTTAATGAAAGTTTCGGCTTTATTAACTTTCTTTTTTGTACTGTTTCGCATTATCCCTATGACTCAAGATTTGAATGGAGTTGTAGCTTTTTTAAGTACCCAAGCGGGAGCAGTAGAAAATATCAAGGATTTGTTAAAAACTGATGATAAAATCTATTTTCAAAATGGCGCACTCAGATTTCCTGGTTTTAAACGATCAATTGATTTAGTGTCGGTAGATTTTGATTATAGTCTCAATCAACGAGTTTTACATAATATTACTCTCTCAATTAAACAAGGTGAAATGACGGCTTTAATTGGTTCATCTGGGGCTGGAAAAACTACACTTGCGGATTTAATTCCGCGTTTTCATGATGCTACTGATGGCTATATTTATATAGATGAAGTTGATATTCGCAAATTTGAAATAAATTCTCTTCGTTCTAAAATTGCAGTTGTTAGTCAGAACACATTTATTTTCAATACTTCTGTTTGGAATAATATTGCTTATGGAACACCAACCGCTACAAAAGCAGAAATTCAAGAAGCTGCACAATTGGCAAATGCTCTAGAATTTATTCTCGAAATGCCTGAAGGTTTTAATACACAATTAGGAGATAGAGGTGTACGATTATCAGGAGGACAAAAACAAAGAATTGCGATCGCTCGTGCATTGTTAAAAAATCCAGAGATTCTGATTTTAGATGAGGCTACAAGTGCTTTAGATTCTCTCTCTGAGCGGTTAATTCAAGAATCACTAGAAAAGCTATCTGTTGGTCGTACAGTAATTGCGATCGCTCACCGTCTTTCTACTATTGCAAAAGCAGATAAAGTTGTGGTTTTAGAACAAGGAAAAATCGTAGAACAGGGAGCATATCAAGACTTACTTCAACAACGTGGTAAGTTTTGGCAATACTATCAAATTCAAAATGAAGTAAGATAAACAATAATTCAAAAGTTAATTAAATGCTCATCTATGTCAAAAATAAATTCTCACTGATGATCAAAAGAGAGCCATGTCGTTAATTTTTAGGAACAATGATTACAAAAAACATGAGACATGAACAGTTAACTAACTTTAATGGCAAAATATATTTTTTCTGTTTACCTAGAGGAGAAGGTGAAAAGGAAGATCAATTTCAGCATTTGCTGATTTGTTTAGGAGAAGGCTTGCGAGAATTAGGAATATCCTTTGTTTCTAATATCAATTACTGGCAAGAGTCAACGGAAAAAGAAGAATATCTCTTTCGTCATGATCCAGCTATCACAACCGATGACTGTTCTATTGTCGTATTTAGTAATAATTGGTTCAATATTAATCATCCTCTGCCAGATAATTTATTTCATGCAGAACGAAAATATTTAACCGTTTATTTAGATGGTAATGATAACGATAAAGATTATCATAAATTACCAGAATATAAAGAATTTGATTTCATTCTCAAGACCCATTCTAATCACCATCTAAATTATCTAGATAATTTTTATCCCTGGTCTTTTGGATTGAGTAACCGGATATTACAGGAATTAAAAGAAGTTCCAAATTTCCAGGACAAAAAAAGACAAATACTTATTAATTTCCGACATTGGCAAACTGGTCATCCCGTCAGAAATATTAGTTCTAGCCTCTTAATCCTAAAAATTAGTGATATTTTCCAAATCAATAATACTGTTGATAACCAAGCTGAATATCCAACTGAACCCTATCATCATCTCCATTGGTTACAAACTGGTAAACGTCATTATCCAAATTACTATAACCGCCTCAAATATTCAACCGCTTGTGCTTGTTTTGGTGGTTTTTTTGTCCCTGCTTGGCCTAAAAATTCAGGTGGTTTAATTAATCGGAATATTCAGCGGGTAATAAAAAAATTGCGGTTAAAATCAAATACAATTCTACAATGGGATAGTTGGCGATTTTGGGAATCTTTAGCCGCAGGATGTGTGACATTTCATGTTGATTTTGAAAAATATGGGATTACTTTACCTGTAATGCCTGAAAATTGGCGACATTATATTGGTGTAGATTTAGATAATGTTCAAGCCACAATAGATAGAATTACAGAAAATCCCGAAATTCTGGAATATATTTCTCAAGAAGGAAGACGTTGGGCAATTAAAAATTATAGTCCTCTCCCTACAGCTTTGCGTTTTTTAGAGATAGTTTTCCAAAAATAAACAACAACTAAAAGTAGTTTATTTTCTCATCCTACAGTCAACTACAGTCAATGTTAAATATTAACTCCTCCGAACCTTTGGTAAGCGTGATTATCCCCACCTATAATCGCCTAGAATACCTAAAACAAGCTATTTCTAGTGCCGTTCAACAAACTTATCAAAATCTAGAAATTATCGTCTCTGATAATTGCAGTTTTGAAAATCCTCAAGCACTAGTTGAATCATTTCAAGATTCACGAATTAAATTTTGGCGACATAAAGAAAATATTGGGATGTTAGCTAACCAGTTTCATGGTTTTAAAATTGCACAAGGTAAATATGTAGCTATTCTCCATGACGATGATATATGGAATGAGGATTTTTTATCTAAACTTGTTCCCAATTTAGAAGCAAATCCTCATCTAATTCTGGCATTTTGTGACCAATATATTATAGATAGTGATAGTAAAATTAATGTAGCTGCGACTGAAAACAATACCCGCAGTTATAAGCGAGATCAAATCACTCCGGGAGTTCATAAAAATTTTCATCAAATTGGCCTAATTGATAAAAGTATCCCCACTGCGGCTGCTTGTGTAATTAGAAATGGTCTCCTGAATTGGGATAATATTCCGGTAGAAGTTGATGGAATGTGGGATTTATATTTAACTTACCTTTGTTGTATTTCTGGTTATGGAGTTTATTATGTTCCCGAAAAATTAACCAAATATCGAGAGCATGAACAAACTGATACTATGCTCAGTGGTAGTCGCAATGTTCAAGCAAAAATCCGTAAAGGTAAAAGTGAGATATTCTGTTATCAAACTTTTATGGAAGATCAACGTTTACAAGAATTTAATTCTTACTTTAGAAACAAATGGCTAGAAGCTAATACAACTTTAGGAATCGGCTTATTACGAGATCAAAAAAATACAGATGCTCGTCGTTATTTCTGGCAAACTTTAAGTGAACAAAAATTTAATTTACGCACTTTAGTAGCTTTAATTATCAGTTTTATTCCTACCAATTTAACCAATAAAATCTGGAATATTTCCTAATTTAGTAAATTACAAGAGGTTATGAGTGAAAATTTGTATTGTTACCCACAAAATCAGAAAAGGCGATGGTCAAGGCAGAGTTAATTATGAAGTGGTTCAAGAAGCCATTCGTCGTGGTCATGATCTGACATTATTAGCTAGTGAAATTGCCCCAGAATTATCTGAAAATAATGCTGTTAATTGTATTTATATTCCAGTAGAAAGGTATCCTACGGAATTTATTCGCAATTTCATCTTTGCTAAAAAAAGTGCCGATTGGTTGCGTAAAAATCGAGCTAATTTGGATTTAATTAAAGTCAATGGTGCGATTACTATGGGGGCAAGTGATGTGAATGCCGTGCATTTTGTGCATGGTTCATGGTTGAATTCTTCTGTTCATATTTCCCGTACCCGCAAAGATTTGTATGGTTTATATCAATGGTTATTTACTGCGGCTAATGCCTATTGGGAAAAACAAGCTTTTCAGCAATCTAAAATTATCATTTCTGTCTCAGAAAAAGTGGCACAAGAATTAGTAAATATTGGTGTTTCTCAACAAAAAATTCGCGTAATTGTCAATGGCGTGGACTTACAAGAATTTGCGCCTGGTGTCAGTTCTCGGACTACATTAGGATTACCTGAAAACGTCAATTTGGCTTTGTTTGTCGGTGATATTCGCACACCCAGAAAAAATTTAGATACGATATTACAAGCTCTAAAAAAAGTTCCTAATTTACATTTAGCCGTAGTAGGAGACACCAAAGGAAGTCCATTTTTAGAATTAGCAAATAATTTAGGTATACGTGAACGAGTACATTTTTTGGGATATCGTCGAGATATTGCTAAAATTATGCAAGCAGCAGATTTATTTGTGTTTCCTTCCCGTTACGAAGCTTGCACTCTCGTACTGTTAGAAGCATTAGCTTCTGGACTTCCAACTATTACAGCCACCGCTACAGGAGGCGCAGAATTAGTCACAGCAGAAGCAGGAATTGTCTTGCCAGAAACGGATGACATTGATAGTTTAGCCACAAGTTTATCTATTTTAACCAGCGATCGCCCACTGCGTCAAAAAATGGGTAAAGCCGCCCGGGCTATTGCTGAACAACATAGTTGGTCAAAAATGGCACAAACTTATTTAAATATATTTGAGGAGTTAATCACCCATGAGAAACACAGTTCTCATCCCCACCTATCGCCGTCCTCAAGACCTTGGCCGCTGTCTGAAAGCACTCCAACAGCAAACTAAATCCGTTGATCAGGCGATCATTGTTGTCAGAGATACAGACACAGAAACCCAGCAATTCCTCGAACAATTTCCCGCCCACATCCTCCCCGTACAAATTGTCACCGTCACCCAGCCAGGAGTCGTCGCCGCCCTCAACGCCGGACTCGCACAAGTACAGGGAGACATTGTTTCCATAACTGATGACGACGCTGCCCCCCATCCTGATTGGTTAGCTAAAATTAATACTCATTTCAGCATTAATCATGCCATTGGTGGCGTTGGTGGCCGTGATTGGGTGTATCAAGGAAACAAATTAGAAAATGGTTCTCGTCCCATAGTTGGTAAATTGCAATGGTTTGGGCGCGTTATTGGCAACCATCACTTAGGAATTGGCGCACCCCGTGAGGTAGATGTCCTCAAAGGTGTAAATATGAGCTTTCGCACTCAAGCCATCGGCAAATTGTGTTTTGATGACAGAATGCAAGGAACAGGTGCACAAGTTCATTTTGAAATGTCCTTTGTTCTCACACTGAAACGTGCTGGATGGAAAATGATTTATGATCCTAGCATTGCAGTAGATCACTATCCAGCCCAACGATTTGATGAAGATCAACGCCACAATTTTAACAACACTGCCTTAATTAACTTAGTTCATAACGAAACCTTAATTTTATTAGAACATTTTTCTCCTCTGCGTCAAATTGTATTTTTGTCCTGGTCAATTTTAGTTGGGACAAGGGAAAGTTTAGGAATATGTCAATGGTTAAGATTATTTCCCCAACAAGGAGAAATTGCTAGTAAAAAATTCCTTGCCTCTTTACAGGGAAGATGGTTAGGATATCAAAAATATAAAATGGAATCTCAAAAATTTGCCCTTGAAAAACAACATTTTGGCTATTAAATACCCTAACTCATATCCTCAATTTCTTAAAGAATTTGAGGATCTTTTTCCTAACTCAACTTCTTATAGAATATAGAATATTCAGATAAAAATGATTTCTAAACAAATACTTTTTAATACTGTTTTAAAAGAACAATTTTCTCCCCAAGATCGATCTGCCCAAAGTTGGATTATCATCCTTGGTTTTGTCTTTCTAATAACAGCTTGCTACTTTACAAGTACAGCTAGTTTACACCTCGTTTTTCCCGCTACATCTTTTCTAGTCGGCTTGTTTTTATACTTACGGCATCCCATTCACTATATTGGCTTCACATGGTGGATATGGTTTCTCACGCCCTTAATCACTCGTTTAGTTGACTATCGAGTTGGCTGGGATCCTACCCGACAAATGTTAATTGCACCTTATTTAGTCGTATTCCTGACCATATTCACCTTTTTAAAACATCTACCTAGCAGTCTTCGTCAAGGGGGACTGCCTTTTCTTTTATCAGTCATAGGAGTTTCTTATGGATGTTTAATAGGTTTAATTTACAATCAACCACTCCCTGTAGTTCGGAGTTTTTTAGATTGGTTAAGTCCGATAATTTTTGCTTTTCACCTATTTTCTAATTGGCGAGATTATCCCACTTATCGTCAGCATCTCCAAAGAACTTTTATTTGGTGTGTAATCATCTTGGGATCTTACGGTGTTTATCAATTTGTTGTCGCTCCTGAATGGGATCGATATTGGCTAATCCAATCGAAAATGTTTACCAGTGCTGGAGATCCTATCCCCTTTGGAATGCGTATCTGGAGCACACTCCACTCATCAGGTCCATTTGGGACTGTAATGCAGACTGGATTACTATTATTATTTACTAGTACTGGTCCGTTAATTTTTCCTGCTTCTGCTGTGGGTTATTTATCGTTTTTACTTTCCCAAGTTCGTACCAGTTGGGGCGGCTGGTTGCTAGGGATAATCATAATTTTTGGTTCGGTAAAACCCCAGATTCAAATGCGATTAATTACCATAATTTTAGTGATGACAATCTGTGTTATCCCCTTGGTAACTATCGAACCTCTTTCTAAAGTCATTACCACTCGACTGGAAAGTTTGTCTAATATCGAAAAAGATCCTAGTTTTCGGGATAGATCAGCTACCTATGACAGGAGTCTGAATTTAGCTCTTTCTAATGTTATCGGTAACGGCTTTGGAAATACCTGGAAGGTTAATGAAAAAACTGGACAAATAGAGGTAGTTGTTATTGATAGCGGCATTTTAGATATGTTTTTTACTTTGGGTTGGATTGGTGCTATACCTTATATTAGTGGGTTAGTATTGATGCTAATTACTGTTGGCAATTATACGGAAGGTCGTTTTGATAGTTTTCTCAGCGCTGCCCGTGCTATTGGTATCAGTTCTTGCGCCCAGTTAATTATCTATAGCGGAATGTTGAGTATTGCAGGGATGATTATGTGGGGATTTTTAGCAATGGCTATGGCAGGACATAAATACTATAGCAGAAATCAGAAATTAGGACTTTGATTTACTCCTCCCCAAGCCTTTTATTAGGAAGGGGAGGGTGTATTTCTTGAGGTCGGGAATTGCTATATCTAAACTAGAAACATCAGAAAAATCACAGTTCAAAAATTATTCAGATGCTAATAATTCTCGAATAATTCGAGTTACAGCTTTCTGGGTAACACGAGTAGCAATTTGTTGACCTAAAAGTTGAACTCCTGGATTAACAATGATTTGGGCTAATTGAGGAGCAAATTTTGTCGCATCAAAGCCTTTAGTTTCTCGCAAAATACCAGCAATACGTTTAATATATTCTAAGGTTTGTTGTTGTTCAACTGAGGCTGAGGGAATTTGATTAATTGCGGTGATTCCTACCCTTTCTCGCAGTACATAAGTAAAGTTATGTAAGGCATTTTTACTAACAGCATCTACACTGTTAAAAAATTCATCAATTAATCTATCACGAATAAATGAACCTCGTTTAGAAGATAAAAATTCTACTCCTTGATTAACAACTAAGTTAAGATCATATTCTTGGTTACTGCGGGCATTTTTTAACAAATTTTCTAAACGATTCCACCGGAATTTACCATCTTTAAAAAGTAACTCCTGTAATGATGTTCTTAATTCATCTGCGGGATCTGTTAATAGTCTTTTAGCAACGTAAGGATAGGCTTCACTGAGAACTTTGAAATTTGGATCTATATAAATTGCAATTCCTTCTAAAGTAACAAGAGAACGAATAATTAAGGCGTAATAGGGTGGGACACGGAAAGGATATTCATACATTAAAGCCGATAAATCATCGGTGATGCTTTTAATATTCAAATCCGCCACACTTGCACCTTCCGCGTTAGCAAATACCTTAGCAAATGCAGGAATAATCGGGGTAAGGTCTGTTTCTGGAGTGAGAAATTCTAACTTTACATAGTCTTTTGCTAAACTATCAAATTCTCGGTTAACAACATGAACAATTGCCTCAATTAAACCATAGCGTTGGGCTGGTTTAACTTCGCTCATCATACCAAAATCAAGATAGGCTAATTTACCATCCATTGTAGCTAATAAGTTGCCTGGATGGGGGTCAGCGTGGAAAAATCCATGTTCTAATAATTGACGTAAAGAACATTGAACACCAACTTCAATTAAATACCGTGCATTGACTCCTAAAGCGGCTATTTTTTCCGGTTGAGTTAATTTGATACCGTTAATCCATTCCATCGTTAAAACGCGACGGTTTGTGTATTCCCAGTAAATTTTTGGTACATAAATATCCTTCATGCTACCATATAATTCAAAAAAACGTTCTGCATTTTCGCCTTCATGAATATAGTCCATTTCTTCAAAAATGCGATCGCCTAACTCATCCAAAATCCCGACTAAATCACTACGTACCCGTTTGACATTTCGCTGTACCCAAGCAGCCAGTTTTCGCAAAATATACAAATCTATAGTAATTCGTTCCCGCAAATCTGGACGTTGTACTTTAATCGCTACTTCTTCGCCAGTTTTCAATCTTCCTTGATATACCTGTCCCAAGGAAGCCGCCGCAATCGGTTGTGACGATAATTCTGCATAAATTTCTGAGGGTGGCGCTCCCAATTCTTCCTCAATAAATTGGTAAGCTATTTCATTAGGAAAAGCTGGTAATTGATCTTGGAGTCTAGTTAGTTCTTCTAAGTAAATTGGTGGTACTAAATCTGGTCTGGTAGATAAAGCTTGACCGATTTTAATGTAAGCTGGACCCAATTTTGTTAATAGATCTCTGAGTTGAACAGCGCGACGGCGTTCATTTTTGACCAAAGTTCCCCATCGTTTATCCGACCATAATCCTAATATAAAGGCCAGAATTGGCTTGAGAACTGTGAAAATCCGCCGGATAACTTGCAGGAATCGACCATTATACTGTGTTTCTATTTCTACGGGATCATAAAGCACCGTCTCCGGTTCTAATCCCGCCATTACCCGGGCTTTGTGTCTTGGCTGTCGAGAAGCTTCAGCCGATTTGATGACTTTCTGTGTACTTTGTTCTGCTATTACCTCAATCACGGACAATTCGCCTCCGCGACTGTCCTCCTGACTTGTTCGAGAACTAGGGGGAAGTGTCTTAACCATCATGAAGAAGCCACCAGTTAAATCAACGTTGTTAAATATTGTAACAATATCTTGTCTTTTCGGGATATTTTCAACAGTTAGAAATTATTGTTTCTACTTTCTTTTTTATTTTCTGTGGACGCATTAAAATATAAATAAGTGCGAACAATCCTATTTAAACTTGAATTATTACCTTTTAGTTTTATTAAGCTTTCCTGCATTTAAATAGTATAATCTAAAATCAATCTAATTCTTGTGGGGTAGGCATCCCTGCCCGCCCTAATGTATAAACTATGTGCATTTTAGCTTATCAATATTCATCTGCATTGGCAAAGCTATTTTTTTCAATTTTTGATATTTTGCTTTTAATGACTTGTATTTCCGGGAGAATTGTACTTTTCATGATTTTTTTGATTGGAGAATTTACAACAATTGACAAATTTTAAGATATGGATATTAATATGATTATATCCTGAAAATACAAATTTTATCATCAAGAAATGATTAAACATCTTCAAGGAAAAATAGCATTAGTCACAGGTGCTACCAGAGGTATTGGTAAAGGAATTGCAATTGGATTAGGTGAATCTGGCGCTACAGTGTATATTACAGGGCGAACTCTTGAACCTACTAATGATAGTCTTGGTGGTAGTTTACAAGAAACTCAAACCGCAGTCATAGAAGCTGGTGGAGTTTGTATTCCTATTCAAGTTAATCATGGGGATGATCAGCAAATTTGCCGACTTTTTGAGCGGATTGAGAGAGAACAAAATGGTCAATTAGATATTTTAGTTAATAATGTTTATGGAGGAGTGCAAGCCATAGGAGAAGCCTATGGTAAAACATTTTGGGAATTAGAACCGAGTTTTTGGGATGCTACAAATAATGTAGGTTTACGAGGTCATTATGTAGCTAGTATTTATGCTGCAAGAATGATGACAAAAAGAAAACAGGGAATTATTTTTACTATTTCTTCTTGGGGAGGAATGTCTTATATTTTTAATGTTCCTTATGGTGTGGGAAAAAGTGCTTGTGATAGATTAGCTGCGGATATGGCTAAGGAATTAAAACAATATAATGTAACTTCTCTAGCTATTTATCCCGGTATTGTGGGTACAGAACAGATTACAAATTTTGCCAAAGAACAGAGTTCAGAAAATGGTAATTCTTCATTATTTGCTGATGGTTATAATTGGGAAACACCATTATTTACTGGTAGAGCGATCGCTCGTTTAGCAACTGATGCTAATATTATCAAATATACAGGTAAAATTCAAATTGTCGCTGAAGTTGCCAAGAAATATGGAATTGTAGATCAAAATGGTAATCGTCCTGTATCTTTACGTTCTTTGCGGTTTATTTTAGCAATGGCTATACCTTTTTTAAGAAATTATGCTTGGTTAATTCCTGATTTAACAATACCTTGGTTAGTGATTTTCTTCTTGATGATTAGCAGTAGATTTTAGGAATTGGGATTTTTTACAAGAGTCTATTAAAATCTTAATTTCCAGAAAAATAGTATACAATGAATAAAAAGTCCTCAAGTAGTAGAAAAATCATGGTTAACCAACTTTTAATCAATGATATTGATAATTGTGATGTACCAGATGTCAACCTGCTAGTCACCGAAGATGATACACCCGTGGATAATCTCGCATCTGCTAAACAACAACGTCTTTTAGTTGGTTCTCTTTACAGTGCTTTAAAAAATCAGGTTTTTTTAGCTGAAGCCAATGTTGGTGTTTATCATACTTATGGTGAACCTGCTATAGTTCCTGATGTATTTATTAGTTTTGATGTTGAAGTTCCTGAAAATTGGTGGGAAAAACAAAACCGTTGTTACCTAGTTTGGAAATTTGGTAAATCACCGGAAATTGTCATCGAAATTGTCTCTAATCAAAAAGGTGAAGAGTTAGGGAAAAAGCTGAAAATCTATGAACAAATGCGGGTATCGTACTATATTGTCTATGACCCAAATCAACAATTAGGAGAACAGGTTTTAAGAATTTACACTCTCAAAGCTAGACGTTATGTAGAAACTACAAACAACTGGTTAGATGAGATTGGATTAGGTATAACTTTATGGACAGGAGAATTTGAAGGTAGACATAGTTCTTGGTTGCGTTGGTGTTACGAAGATGGTACAATTTTAGCGACTGGTGATGAACGCGCTAAACAATCAGAAGAACGCGCTCAATTATTAGCGGAAAGATTAAAGGCTTTGGGTGTAGATCCTGATAGTATTTAAAGGAGATTAAGTAAGGGTAAAGGGTCACAAAGCTCAACCCTTTTGATTTTAAAACCTTTTCTTAACCCAGCTTTTCAAATACTTTGAACATTGGCAAATACATAGCCAGTAAAATCGTCCCCACCATTCCCCCCAGTACCACAATCATCACCGGTTCTAAAATGCTGGTGAGCGCCTTAACTGCCTGTTCTACTTCATCTTCGTAGAAATCGGCAACTTTCATCAACATTCCATCTAGTTGTCCCGTTTCTTCACCGATACTCATCATCTGAATTGCCATCATCGGAAAAACATTTTCTTTTAGTAAAGCAACACTAATCATCCCTCCCTGTTGAACCTCTTCACGAGCAGCGTCAATGGCATTAGCAATAACCTGGTTTCCTGATGTATCCCGCACAATTTCTAAGCAGGTTAAAATCGGGACTCCAGAGCGGGTTAATGAACCAAAAGTTCTACTAAATCTTGCAATGGAAGATTTTTGAATCAAATCACCAAACAAAGGAACTTTTAGAGAAAGACCATCAATATTTAACTTACCAAAAGGGGTTTTATAATACTGCTGATAGGCAAAAGATAATGCAAATAAAATGGCGATAATCAATAAAGACCAATAACTTCGTAATACTTCACTACAAGTCATCAAAAATTGTGTAAGTGCTGGTAATTCTACACCTATATCTTTGAAAATATTTGCAAAAATTGGAATTAAAAAAATTGTCATCCCTAGAAAAATAGCAGTTGCCAAAAAACCTACTACTACTGGATAAGATAGAGCCGATTTAATTTGGTTCTGCAATCGTGATACATCTTCTAATAATTTAGCTAGACGATTTAAAACCTCATCTAACACACCCCCAATTTCCCCCGCTTGGATCATACTTACATACAAACCATCAAAACAATCGGGATGTTTACGCATAGCATCGGAAAGACTAACTCCAGTTTGGACATCAGCATTAATTTCTGTCAAGGCCGCTTTAAGTTTAGGATTACCAGACTGTTCAGATAGCAAACCCAAACTTCTAACTATAGCTACTCCGGCATTTACCAAAGCAGCAAATTGCCGAGAAAAAACGGCTTTATCCTTAATAGAAACCTTGACAAAAGAATTTTGAATTTTTTCTAGATCAAATCGGGAAGCCAGACTTTGAGATTCTTTGATATCTTGAATTGCAAAACCCTGATTTCTGATATTACTGCGAGCTTCAGTTAAGGAGGCTGCGGTAACTTTTTTAGTTTTGGATGTTCCTTGAGAGTCACGAATACGAGCGACATAGGTAGGCATAATATTAATTTAAAATTTTGATATTGGTAATTGATGATTGGTAAATATTTCCCCTGTTCCCTGTTCCCTATTTCATTTAACGTACTTTAACCGTCGTTGGAGCTATCCCACCAATTAGACGCTGTACTTCATCTGGTTTTGAGGTTTTAGATATTGCTGATTCAAAAGAAATAGCTCCAGCTTTATATAAATCCGCTAAAACTTTTTCTAAAGTTTGCATTCCCACTTTGCCACCAGTCTGAATAGCTGAGTAAATTTGTGCTGTCTTTCCTTCCCGAATCAAGTTAGAAATAGCGGGAGTGATAATCATAATTTCTTGAGCCATTATCCGACCATATTCACCTGGTTTAGGATTTTTCTTAGGTACTAAAGTTTGACTAAAAACCGCTACTAGAGAGTTAGATAACTGTACCCGCACTTGAGTTTGTCTTTCTGCTGGGAAAACATCAATCATCCGGTCAACAGTTTGTGCCGCAGAACTTGTATGTAGTGTACCAAATACCAAGTGACCTGTTTCTGCTGCGGAAATCGCCAAGGAAATAGTTTCTAAATCCCGCATTTCCCCTACTAGAATAATATCAGGATCTTCTCGTAAAGCTGCTTTTAAAGCATTAGCAAAACTCTTCGTATCTTCTCCTAATTGACGTTGGTGAACTAGACTTTTAATTGGTTCATAAACAAATTCCACAGGGTCTTCAACTGTTAAGATATGTTCCGCCCTAGTCCGGTTAATTAAATCAATCATTGCTGCTAGGGTAGTAGTTTTACCAGAACCAGTTGGACCGGTTACTAAAATTAGTCCTCTTGGTTTTTCCGTCATTTCTCGGACTATATCTGGCAAACCTAATTTTTCAAAGTTAGGAATTTTAGAACTTAATGCTCGTAAACAAGCCGCATAAGCACCACGTTCTTTATAGACATTGACCCGAAAGCGAGCTAATCCCTTCACACCGTAAGAACAATCTAATTCCCATGTTTGCTCCAAGATTTTGCGCTGACTACCATTGAGCATACTAAAAATTAGTCTTTGACACTCATCAACAGTCAATATATGTTCACCAATGGGTGTCAGATGTCCACTAATCCGAAAATAGGGAGGCAAGCCAGCGGATAGGTGTAAATCCGAACCACCCTTATCAATCAATTGCTCCATTAAGTCTTCAATCATCATTTCCATAGTCTGATTCCCCCCAATTAATTAACAATGAAAAACTTAAAATTCTCAACTCAAAATCCTTGACTAGTCTAGAAAGCGAGGTGTCATACAGTAAGGACAATCTAACCATTCCGGTTGTAATTCTCCACTACAATTTAAACAAGTCAGACCACTTTTTCGTTTGGCTTTTAATTCAGCCTCTAAACCATTATCTGTAAATGTTACTCGTTCCACCTCCTCTAGGGTAGTTGCACCTTGACGGACTAAATCCAAACTGTAAGCTAGTAAGGTTTTCATTCCCTGCTCCACAGCCACTTCTTTAATCCTTTCCGTAGGCGCTTCCTTGTTAATGAGGACTTGTAACTCCTCAGTAATCCGCATCACTTCATAAACCCCACAACGTCCCTTGTAGCCAATACCATTACATTTTGGACAAAGATCTTTATGGGTAGTTATTTCCTCTGGTGGAATGGTATTGGCTTTATAGAAAGTCACCTGTCCTTCTTGGGAGGCTGATAGACCATAACGAGCTAATTCTTCAATGGTAGGCGCATAGGGAATCCGACATTCCGAACACACACGACGAACTAGACGTTGTGCTAAAACCCCAATTAAAGAACTGGAAATCATAAAAGGTTCAATACCCATTTCTCCTAAGCGAGCGATCGCCCCTGGAGCATCATTAGTGTGTAAGGTGGTTAACACCAAGTGACCCGTTAAAGAGGCTTCAATTGCCGTTTTGGCCGTTTCCTTATCCCGTGTTTCCCCCACCAGTAACACATCTGGATCTTGACGCAAAAAAGCCCGCAATGCCGTGGAGAAATCTAACCCTTTTTCCCGAATTACCTGTACTTGAGTAATCCCCGGTAAACTGTACTCAATCGGATCTTCTACGGTACTGATATTAATACCAGGATCATTCTTTTCAGATAGTGCGGAATATAAAGAAGTGGTTTTACCAGAGCCAGTTGGTCCTGTGACCAAAATTAAGCCGAAGGGCTTGCTAACCATATCTTTAACAATCCTCAAGGTTTCTGGATCAGTAATTAACTTATCTAAGCCCAATTGAGTAGAAGAGTTATCTAAAATCCGCAGAACCACCTTTTCTCCATAGCGACTAGGGAGAGTATTTACCCGGAAATCCACCTTCCGTCCGGCAAATACACGTCGGATACGTCCATCTTGAGGTAAACGTCTCTCGGCAATGTCCAGGTTAGAAATAATTTTAAATCGCGCCGTCACTGCTGGGATAATTTTTTTCGGCATATTTTCAAATGCCTCGCGTAATATACCGTCTTTACGGAAACGAACTCTCAAATATTCTTCTTGGGGTTCAATATGAATATCTGAAACACCATCATTTAAGGCCTTCAACAAGATCCGATTCACAAGTTTAATGATTGGTGCATCATCAGCACCCTTCATTGCATTATCTAAATCAACATCATCATCAATACTCTCATCTATGGATAGGCTCTCTAAGTGGTCTAAATCCGCCTTAACATCATAGGTTTTTTGCTGATCTAATAGTTTTTGACGGGCAGTCTCTTCGTTTAAGTATTTATTGATGATCTTCTGATAATCTCTCTCAGTAATTACCCTGCGCTGCAAAGACAAGCTTTCCCGGCGCAAGATCCGGTTTAGATCATCAGAGGCATCTAAATTATCTGGATCAACCATCGCCACCAAAACATAAGGAGGGTCTTGCTGGTCATCCCTTAACAATGGAACTAATTGATGTCGACGACATATATCCACAGGAATCAGGGTTTGAATTAAATTCTCCACCTTTGTGGTATCAATTTGGTTAATTTCTGGATCAAGGCACTCAACACCGTACAAAATCTTGAGTTCAAATAAATGTTGTTTTTTGTACTCAATGACAACCTCAGGTGATAATTTTCGCTTAGTAATTGATTCTAAGACTTCTGTTAATGGTTTATGAGACTTACGGCTGGCAATCATGGCCTGTCTCATCTGTTCATTACTGACATAGCCAGATGTAACTAGCTTATTAGCAAAAGGTGAAAACTCAGTTTTTGTGGTCAGCGCGGTGCTGCGACGTTGTGGTGATGAATAAGTCATAAGCAATTAATGGGGTGAGAGTAGGGAAGCCTTTTTTTTTGAGTATTCCCATACTGTGGTAGATAATTATCATTAATAATGTATTAAATTTCAGTCAACAAGCTTTATATGTAAAAATATTTATAATTAGAGTTTGTTGATGGCTAGTATAACCTAGCCATAAAAATTTTTTGGTGATGGCGAGAGTTGGTGTAAGTCATAGAGAAAGAAGGAGGAAAAAAGGGGTAAAATCAATTTAAACTGGAATCCTAGTGTCAAAAACCAAAAAAAACATTAGGCATTTGTTTTTTTATACAGGTTAATCACCTTTCCTGTTACAAATAGTATAACATCATAAGTCACTGGGGCTCAATTCCCCACAGGGCTTTAATCCACGAATTCAAAGACCACCTGAAAGTTTTTGATTTTTTAGGTTTCAATTCTGGGATTTTCAGCCTATGTTCTTATAAGCCAGTAATTGGGCGAACTGATAGAGGTATAGCAAGCAATGAAAAGCGACTCCGCATCCGAAATTAACTCCAACCAGTCTGGTAGCGAGATTAATGACCAAGCAGCAAACCAAATAAATGAACAGGAAGAGAATATACTCACTGAAGAATATGGTGACGCTACAGCAAATCCTATTCAGTTAGATGTCGCTGTCTTGTCAGATTTAACTCAACAAATTGAAACTCTTAAAATTCAACTGGAAGAGCGTAGTTCTCAATATATGCGGATTGCGGCAGATTTTGAAAATTACCGCAAACGCACTGCGAAGGAAAAAGAAGAACTTGATTTACAGGTAAAGCGAAATACAATCACAGAATTGCTGCCCGTAGTTGATAATTTTGAGAGAGCCCGAGCGCACCTTAAACCCCAGTCGGAAGGGGAAATAACAATTCATAAGAGTTATCAAGGAGTTTATAAACAATTGGTGGACTGCCTAAAACGGTTGGGTGTAGCTCCCATGCGTCCTGAAGGTCAAGAATTTGACCCGAATTTACATGAAGCAGTTATGCGAGAACCTACGGATGAATATCCAGAAGGAACAGTTTTAGAAGAGTTAGTTCGGGGTTATTATTTTGGTGAGCGTGTACTGCGTCATGCACTGGTAAAAGTGGCTGCTCCCAGAGAAGATCTATCTTCAGTCCCGGAAGATTCTTCAGGGGAAGATAATAGTTAACCGAAACAGTATGGGGCTGTTGATATTTAAAGTTTAACAGCCTTATACTAGTCTTATGCACGGAGGTACGGAATCATCAAATTCATTAATTGATTTGCATGATTACGTTAGAATATTTAACTAAAAATACTTTGAATATGGAAAAAGTTATCGGCATTGATCTAGGTACTACTAATAGTTGTCTGGCTGTTTTGGAAGCTGGACAACCAAAAGTAATCGCTAACTCGGAGGGTGGACGCACTACCCCCAGTATTGTAGCATTTGGTAAGGTTAATGATCGCTTAATTGGACAACTAGCAAAGCGCCAGACTGTAACCAATGCGGAAAACACGGTCTACAGTATTAAAAGGTTCATTGGTCGTCGCTGGGAAGATACAGAATTGGAGCGTAGTCGTGTCCCATATAATTGTATCAAAGGTAGAGATGATACCGTTGATGTACAAATTCGCGGACAAAACTACACACCCCAAGAAATATCCGCCATGGTTTTGAAAAAACTCAAGCAAGACGCGGAAAATTATTTAGGTGCTAAGGTTACAAAGGTAGTTATTACTGTACCAGCATATTTTACAGATGCTCAAAGACAAGCTACAAAAGATGCAGGGACTATTGCTGGCTTGGAAGTATTAAGAATTATTAATGAGCCTACTGCTGCTGCCTTAGCTTTCGGTTTAGACAAACAAGATCAAGAACAATTAATCTTAGTATTTGACTTAGGAGGAGGGACATTTGACGTATCTATTCTCCAACTAGGAGATGGAGTTTTTGAAGTTAAAGCTACTAGTGGTAATAATCATCTTGGTGGAGACGATTTTGATAATGCCATTGTTTCTTGGATGATAGAGCAGTTTTTAGCAGAAGAGAAAATAGATATTACCAAAGACAAAATCGCGCTCCAACGTTTGCGGGAAGCAGCGGAAAAAGCCAAAGTTGAATTATCTAGTATGATGGCCACTTCTATTAACCTACCATTTATCACTGCTGATTCCACAGGACCAAAGCATTTGGAAATGGAACTCACTCGTTCTCAGTTTGAAAACCTGGCAGAAAATTTAATTGCGGGTACTATCGCCCCAATGGTACAAGCTCTCAAAGATGCGGAACTCAAACCTCAAAATATAGACCGGATTATTTTAGTCGGAGGTTCTACTCGTATTCCCGCTATTCAAAACGCCATAATCAAATTTTTCAATGGTAAAGCTCCAGATCATTCTATTAACCCTGATGAAGCTGTAGCCTTAGGTGCAGCTATCCAAGCTGGTGTTTTGGGGGGGGAAATAGATACCTTGTTGTTGTTAGATGTCACACCTCTATCTTTAGGGATTGAAACACTAGGGGAGGTATTTACAAAAATTATTGATCGTAATACCACAATTCCTACTAGTAAATCCCAAATATTTTCTACAGCGGTTGATGGTCAAACCTCTGTGGAAGTTCATGTTCTGCAAGGGGAAAGGGCAATGGCCAAAGATAATAAAAGTTTGGGTAAGTTCTTGCTCAATGGTATTCCTCCTGCTCCTCGTGGTATTCCACAAATTGAAGTGGCTTTTGACATTGATGTTAATGGCATTCTCAGGGTTGCGGCTCAAGATAAGGGTACTGGTAGAGAACAAAGTATTCGTATTACAAGTACAGGCGGTTTAAGTAGCAGCGAAATTGAGAAAATGCGGAAACAAGCTGAGGCATTTTCCGAAGATGATCAAAGACGCAAAGAACTGGTGGAACTCACAAACCAAGCCAATAATCTTTTGTCCAGTTACAATTCGACAGTACAGGATAATCCCAATTTAGTTAATGAGCAGTTGATAAATTTGGCTAATCAGAAGGTTGAAGAACTGCAAATGGCAATGAGGAATCCGAATATATCCGTACCGAAATTTAAAACCCTTTTAGACGATTTCCAACAAGCTATCTTTGCTATTGGTACAGAGGTTTATAACCATGCTAATCAAGAGGATGTAAAGTCAGGAGATGTAGTAAAATTAAGCGTAACTGAAGAATATAATCCCCTGTTAAACAATACAAAAATACCAGAATTACAGGTTGATTCAGATGAATAAAATTACTTAGAAAAGGAAATAGTCAAATAATATTATGTATCTGCCACGGAACAAAGTTTTTTAGAATTTTTAGATACAGCACTTCTCTGTGTCATGAGGTACATACCTAGCGGGCAAGATGCCCGCACCACAAGAGTTTCATGATTCAATGTTATGAGGTACATATCTAGCCGGCAAGATGCCGGTACTACAAGAGTTTCATGATTCAATTTTGCGCCTCTTCAGTGCGGAAAATGCTGTATTTTCTTCCTAAACTTTTTCCCAAGAATGAGTTATATGGCATGGTTCAATAAGTTAAGTAAGTTAGCCTTAAAAATTGTCGTTATGACAAGGGAACTTTTAATTTCTCGATTTAGCATAACAACTACCGCAGAACCTAATTTTTTGTGGAATATTAATAATATTCATGTTATTATAAATATCCCATGCTAACTATCATTGGTTGTGGTAATCTGAATCGGAATGATGATGGTGTCGGTGTAATTATTGCCCAACGTTTACAGCAATATCTCGCTCAAAATCCGCACCCCAAAATCCGTGTTTTTGATTGTGGAACTGCGGGAATGGAGGTGATATTTCAAGCGAGAGGAAGTGAAAGATTAATTATTCTTGATGCTAGTTGCACAGGTTCAGAAGCAGGTGCTATATTTAAAGTCCCAGGGAAGGAATTAGAAGCGCTGCCCGAACCTAGTTACAACTTACATGATTTGCGTTGGGATCATGCCTTGGCGGCTGGGAGAAAAATCTTTTTAGATGATTTTCCCGAAGAGGTGACAGTTTATTTAATTGAAGCTGCAAATCTGGATTTGGGGCTGGAATTAAGTCCTATAGTTCAACGTTCTGCTGATTTAGTTTTTGCCGAACTAATTACAGTTATTGAAGAGAATTTAATGGCTTAATCAAAAATCTCAAATCCCAAATTATATCAGATCCAATCACGATAAATTGGTAACTCATCTACCCGCATTTCAAAAGGTACAGTTTGATGATCGGGAGGACAAATACGAATTTTAGCACTGCTAACAATGCCAGAAAGAACATTGGCCATAGGAACAATTTGTTGCAAAATTTTCCAGTTAGTAACTTGGTCAGGACATTCAATTACTAAAGTTAAAATACTGGCATGAGTTGTGGCATACCAACGACAATTAGACAATAAATTATGAATAATGCGATCGCATCCTTCATAAAAGTATTTACTAATTGAATGTTCCAATTGTTGCCTAAGCATAATATCTGCTGATGTTGGCTGTATAGGATGTTTATCATCAGCATGGAATTGAGATTCTTTTTTCGTCATTTCCCGTTATTTTCCTATTTATTTACCAGTTGCCATTGCGTGCAATACGTGCTTATTGGTTTCTAGAAAGGCTTGGGTTTTATCATCATAAAAAGCACCAATGCCACTACAATCTATTCCCCAATACTTGCTAAATAAATACAGTCTCTGTTTAACAAATCCGGTTAATTGCATAATAGACTGCTTGTGAAAACGCCTAATAGAACGCTTATTCCCAACGCTCTCAAACAACCGTTCTCGGTCAAGATTAAATTGAGGATGTTCTAGCCTTTGCGGGTAGTACCGCAAGGTGGAAGTCAAAAGTCAAAAGTAATGTTGAGCAAGCTTTTTGACGATAATGCTGTACTAGGTTTTAGAATTACTCTTAGCTTCATATTTTTACATCTATGATAAATATAATTATATAACAAGATTTGAAAGATGCTTTAACAACGCAAGTAATATTTTAAAGTATTCACAATACCGTTAGCAATAATTTCTAATTTTATATGTGGTCAGAATATAATATCTTTCTATTGTTGTATTGGCAGATTTTTTTACTATATCTAATATCATATTTCTATTTCTCGATGATAATTATATTTCATATAAATAATTCCTGTTGTTGAGAATCAGGTTCTTCCATACGATTATTAGCTAAATTTACATAATCAGGATTAATTTCAATTCCTAAATAGTTTCTATTTAAATTTCTAGCTGCTACACAACTAGTACCACTACCACAAAAAGGATCAAGAATAAAATCACCTTCTTTAGTTAATAATTTAATAAGTTCCTGAATAATATATAAAGGATAAACTGCTGGATGATGATTATTTTTAGTAATTTCTACCGGACTTTCAATAATGTCTTTTTTCATGGTGTTTCCTAAAATTCTAATAATAGTAAAACCATGATTCTTAATTTGGTTATTTCTCCCTCCTTCTTGTCCACCATAGGCTAATTTATGTATTCCATGAATTTTCATTCTAAATCCTTCAATTTCTCCATTATGTACTGCTAAAATAGCTTGATTTAATTCTTTAATAGCATGATTTTTTTGTGCTTCGCTTAAATCAGAATTTTTAATTAATTCCAGATATTTTTTACCTAGTTTATCAGATGGTTTACTTTTAATACTTTTATTAAAGGTATCTAAATGTTGTAAATAATTATCTAAATTAAAGTAATAATCTTTTGATTTAGCAAATATGAAAAAAGGTTCTGTAGCTTGTATTAATTTTCTTTTATCTTGACGTGGTGTAGGATTTAGTTTTGACCATGTAATTTGATTAATCAGAAAAATATTTTGATTTTGGGTAGCTTGAATGGCAAATTTATAAGGAATTAGAGATAAACCACCGTTAATATATTTATCTCCCAAATTAAAAACTATTGCTCCTGTTTTTTTCAAAACGCGCACACATTCCCCAAATACAGTTAAGATATTTTCTAAATATTCTGCTTCCGTTGTTTCATTCCCTATACCCAAATTACCATTTCCATAATCACGTTGCTGAAAATATGGGGGTGAAGTGATGATTAAATCAAAAGTATCACTTTCTATTTGTTTGAGAATAGATAGATTGTCACCCAGAAGAATTTTATTTCTAAAGTCTAATATTTGTTGTAATTTCATATAATTTAATTATTAATTATATTAATTAAATTGTGATTTCCCAACTATCATACAGCATTTTTGTTTTTAAACTTACAAATTTAATAAAATTTAACATTTGATTTAGAGTCAGGATGATGTTCACTATTCTTCTTGATCTTCTTCTACAAAAAAAATAATTTCTTCTATCTTCATAGGCCGTAACCCACTATTTACTATCAATACCAAATTTTTACTAATACAATTCTAAACAATCCAAATTGGGATTATCAAACAATTTTTGAATTACTACCACCCCAGAACGCAGTAGAGATTCAACTACTTGTGTTGGTGCATTTCCACAGCGTAACCATATAACTTTAGGTGGAGAACGATACAAACGGCTTCTCTCTGCAAAATCTACATCTTGAGTAACGATACAAAAATCATTGATCTTAGCAAATTTCCAAATTTCAGTATCAGTTTTTTCTGCTAAATCATGAAGCTGAACATGACTAGAATCAGGGAAAATATCTGCTAATTGAGTTACTAATTTACGACTTAAATTTTGGTCAAAAATCAATTTCAAACAGCACCTACCACAGCAACTAAACGATGTTCACGGTCAGCAGCAAATTCCAGACAAGCTCTAATATCGTCTTCTGTTAATTCGGGAAAATCCTCTAATATCTCTGGATAAGACATACCAGATGCTAACCAACCTAAAATATCATAAACTGTGATTCTCATCCGGCGAATACAAGGTTTACCACCCCGCTTATCTGGCTCAATGGTAATAATATCTTGATAGCTCATATTATTTCACCTCTCTAACTTTATAGTATTTTAACATCTTTTGCTTTAGGTTTAAGTCTATAAATTTAAACTCTATATTAAATACTATACAGGACTTTGGTTGTAAAAACCACAATTTAAACAAAAATTAATAATCACCATTTTCACTCATCAATCACCCGCACATAAATAGCCCGGGCTATTTGACGATTTATAGTCATAGATAAACCACAATATTTAATAATAAAAGTAGGAAATTGCTGTTCTACGGTAATGGTATTTCCCGTTTTAATTCCCATTGATATCAACTTTTTTCTAATTGTCTCGTCCTGACTTTGACAAAAAGTAACTATGCCAAATTCTCCTGATTTTAGTAACTCTAAAGAACAACCCATAATTGTAAAAGGGGTAAACATTGGATTATCACAATAAAAAGTGAAAATTGAAATGATGAAAGATGATAAACATCCTTCATCATTGTCCAAGTGAAAGAACTTAGAAATTCTAAATCCCGACAAATATTGTATTAAGCAAGGTAAGGTTCTTGGTGGGTTTTGATTGTGCAGTTAGAACGGGGATAGCTAACACATAATAAAGCAAATCCTTTGCCCATTTGCTCATCATCTAGAAAAGATTGATCATCTTGATTGATTTCACCTTCAACAATCTTACCTACACAACTAGAGCAAGCGCCAGATTTACAGGAAAAAGGTAATTCAAGACCTGCTTCCTCGGCTGCATCTATAATTGTAGTGTCTTCGTCACATTCAACAGTGGTATCAATGTCTTCTTTTTTGTTGATCAATCTTACTTGATAGGTCGCCATTTTCCGATTCTCCTCAAACGTGAATGAAGTGAGTTTTTTGAGTTAGTTAAGTTTCCCTAGCTGAAGTCAAAATTCAAAATAAAGGATCTAACTTTTGAACTTTGAACTATTGTCCACAAGGTACACCAGTGGGAGTACCATCATTGGTTTTAAAAGACTTACCACAACCGCAGGTATCAGTTGCATTGGGGTTGGAAAACTTAAAACCGCTGTCCATAACTCCCTCTACAAAATCAACTACCACACCTGCTAATAAAGGGGCGCTTTTAGCATCAACGTAAATCAACACATTTCCTTGTTGAGATACGATATCATCAGGTTGGGGCTTGCTAGTAATTTCGAGGCCATACTCATAGCCACTACAACCACCATCTTTAACCGAGATGCGAACAGCTTTTGTCGCGTTATTAGTTTCGTCGGTTGTAGAACCCTTTAAAAATGCCCAGAGACGAAATTCTGCCTTTTCTGTTAAAGTAACAGTCATTTTGTGTCCTATTCTGTAGCGAATATTCTGATTTGGATGTGGATTTTGATAAAAGTGGTAACTTACACCGTTGCGGCTTGAGATTGGGAATATCTCCAAGGAGCAGTATTACCGCAGACTGGACAATTGCGATCGCGGTGAGAACGACGTTTAGCAAATTCCATTCTGTTTAAATCAATGGTCAGTAATTCTGATAACAGCGGTTGACTAAAACCAGTAATCAGTTTTACCGCTTCCAAAGCCGTCAAACAGGCTAAAGTCCCAGAAACAGCCCCCAGAACAGAAAAACCGCGTCGGTCCCAATCCGGCTTTTCTGGAAACAGACAAGATAAACAAGGGGTAACACCGGGAATAATCGTGGTCAGGTAAGCCTCCATTCCGTCCATGGCCGCCTCTACCATGGGCTTGCGCCAGCGCACACAGGCTGCATTTAACAAATTGCGTTCAGTGAAATTATGAGCGCAATCCAAAGCCATATCCGCTGACTGTACCAAAGAGTCCACATTTTCTGCGGTAATGTAATCGTGAATCACGTCCACTTGGACATCAGGATTAATGGCTTTGAGGGTTTCTTGGGCTTTAAATACTCTGGGTTTACCCACCCAGTCATCAGTCATCAAAACCTGACGATTCATATCATCCAGCCGCAAATCACCACCCCGGACTAGGATGAGCCGCCCAACACCCGCTACTGCTAGGTAAAGCGCCGCCGTACCACCTAATCCACCCACACCCGACACTAAAACAGTCGCTGATTTGAGGCGCTTTTGAGCTAATTCACCAAAATTAGGAAGCATCATTTGGCGACTATAGCGTTCCAATTCGGTAGGCGTTAGGTTAATCACTTTTTAACTCCTAATCTGAGGTGATTTCTGTCAGGGTGACAACATTTTTGGGCTTATCATTAAATACCTTGAACAGCTTTTGTTCATGGGGTGTGGATTCTATAAATACCTGATAAGCTTGTTGCAAAGCAATACAATATTTCTCTAATCTTTCTTCGTCACTTATTTGAGGATAAGTATCATCAATTTGACTCATGAACTGAGAAAACTTTTTCAAAATATGTAAACGATTGACATTTACAAATTTTTGGTCGTAGGGAAGATTAAAAAAGATAAAAAATTCTTCTGCATCTACGAGTTTTTTGAATTCATCAATATTAGTAATCATTTAGAATTCTCCATTTTTTTGAGTTGTTGCTTGAGTCCATCTAACTGACAGTAGATTTCGTAAGTTTCCGCAGCAACATCCATCAGTTTGTGGTAGTCTGTTGGTAGTCCTTCTGCTAAATCATGCAAGTCCATTTTCATTTGACCTGCTTTGCTATTTAGCTTTTTAATCTTGTTTGTGATTTCCTCAATTGTCATATTTTTTGTCCTTTGTCATTGGTCAGTTGTCAGTTGTTCTTTGTTAGTTGTAATTTGCTATAGAAGAGAACAAATTTGAAAGTTTCTTCTAACCACTGACCACTGACTAATTAAAGATTGCCAACTTCTGGAAAACGTTTGGCTAAATCAATGCCTTTTTCCACAAACTTTGTGCCTTCTTCGTCTAATTTCTCGAAAGAATCAAAACCAAAACGATGAGCATCACGTAAAGTTTTGACAGCTAATAATAAGCGTCCAGAAAATATTAAAGCCCAGCCAAAACCCTCATGTCCTAATTCAACAACTACATTAGAAATGAGTCCGGTTTCCTTTTCAATACTGGATGCTATCGCCCGAAAAAAGGCATTAATGCGAGAAATTGTAGCGGGGTCAATTTCACCTTCTACGGAAATTTCCCGTTTCTTTTTTTTAGTAACAATATAGGGTTTGAGGATTAATTCATCATTCCAACTTCTGTAAAAACCATAGCTATCTTGCGCCCGGATTTGTTGAACTAATGATTTATGAAAAGGAGTTAAAACTACCTCTGAATTGTTACCCGTTCCATTCACATTATTTGTACTCATACTGTTCTCTCGTTTTCAAGTTCTTCAGCAAAACTAGGTTTTTTCTGTACTAAAGCTTTCCGTAACCAAGGTGGAGGATTACCTTGAAGAGTTTTGACTAATTTGTTGAGAATGTCTTCAATCTTTTCCTCTTCAGATTTAGCCTTCACTGGAGTGACATTCTTTTTAATTAAACGAGCGGCTGCACTACCACCAATAGCTACAACATAAACAATAGTACAATCATTAAGAGCCTGAAGTTTAGGGGTAATTTTATCCTCATTACCATCTTCTTTTAGATCACCTTCAAATTTGAGAGTTTCTATAAATTCATAGCCGTTATCGGAAATTTCATAAACATCAATTTCCTTGGCCCAACCAAAGTGAGCATTAACATGAATTCGGTCAGTTGTCGTAAAAGCAATTTTCACTTTCATTTGTCCTTTGTTGGTTGTCAGTTGTTATTTGTTAATTACTGATGACCATTGGTTCATCATTGATGATTCTTCTTGTTCTATGAATAGGTTTCCCATACCAAAAAGAAGTTCGATAGTACCGCGATATCCTACTTTGGTAAATAGACCATTTCCTAATCGGTCATAAATGGGAATACCTAAACGATAGAGGGGAATAGAAAGGCGTTTAGAAATGGTATTGACATGAGAATTACCAATTAATAAATCAGAACCTATTGCCAATTTTTCAAAATCTTCTAAATCGCCAATTGTGACATCTTTAATAGGAAGTTCTTGAAGTAAGGGAGAACGAGTTGTGGTGACAGCATTGTGAATTTCTGCTCCCATTGATTGCAAAAATCCAACTATAGACCATAATAAATCAGGTTCTAAAGCTAAAGATACTCTTTTGGAACTAAAATAAAAGTGAGTATCTAACATTGCATCTTGCAATTGACGACGTTGACGATGATATTTTTCAGGAACAGGATTTCCACTTAATAAAGATAATTTTTGCAGAAATTGATCTACAGGTTCTAATCCTATTAAATCTCTGAATACTTGATAGTTAGTTCCGAAGCGTTCCTCTAAAATTTTTGCCGCACCGCGCATACTTTCACCTAATGCTAAGGTAAAAGCTGAACTACCCAAAGAACGTAATTCTTTTAAAGTTGTTCCACTAGCAGTTATAGCAGTATAACCATCTTCCAAATGTCCATCTAATGAAGCTCCTAAATCAGGAACAAATATAGGTTCTAGTCCGAAAGCTGTAACAATTTCTCGAATTTCTTGAACATCTCCAGGAGTGAGCGCCGCACCAGCTAAAATTGTGATTTGTTCTGGTTTAATTCCCCCGGCTTTGGGAATTTCTTTAACTATACTTTCTACCGCAACTGCAAAACCGTCTTGTAATGCACCTTTAAAATCAGGAGTGGGAGCAAAAATAATGGCTAAATGATTAAGTTCGGGGTGACGTTCTCGAATATCTTTCAAGAACATTTCTATATCATCACCTCTAGTTTCTGTTAACCCAGTGGTACACAAACCAATAATTTCTGGTTGTACCTTTTCTACTAAAGTGAGAATGGCTTGTTCCACATTTTCTTCACCACCTAAAATAGTAGTAACTTCCGTCATTGCGGTAGTAGCGAGGGGAATTGCTTCCCGAAAATGTCGAACTAAAACTACTTTTGCAAAGGCTGTACAACCCTGAGAACCATGAAATAAGGGCATAGTTCCCTTTAAACCCAAGAAAGCTAAAGAAGCACCTAAAGCCTGACTTTGTTTGAGGGGGTTGACAGTCACAGACTTTTCTGGAACAATTGCGATCGCCATAAATGAATCTTTGATAAATTATAGAACATCTAAAAATCTTGTGGGATGGGCTTCTAGCCCGTCCAGGGTAAGGGCAGATAGGATGTCTACCCCACAATAATTAACAAGATATTTCTCTCTTTTTACTCCCAAGGGGCTGGCTTACGAATTTGCTCCCAAACGGGGCTATATAAAGCCTCAGTCAACTCTCGCGCCATTTCCACCATACCCACATAACCCGCGTAGGGATGATGACGTTCTTGGTTAATATCTAAAAAGGGAATTCTCGCTTTTAAAGCAGTATATTGATTTCTACCCCCAGCAATAAGCATATCTGCGTTAGTTTCTGCAATTAATTTCAGGAGTTCGGAAGCGTTTCCTTTCTCCAGCATAATACCATCATTACCCAATAAATTTTTGATTTTCGCCTTATCCTCTTCTGTACTTTTGCGCGTGCTAGTCGCCACAACTTCAATTCCCAAATCCTTCGCAGCGGAAATAATTGACCAACTTTTTACACCACCAGTATAGAGAACAATGCGTTTTCCTTTTAATTTTTCTCGATAGGGAGCAAGTGCAATATCTAAGGCCGCAGTTTCTTCAACAATGAGTTTTTCTGTGCGTTCCTGTAAATCGGCATCACCTAATTTAGCTGCCACAGTTCGCAAACAACGGTTAATATCATTAATACCATAAAATGACTCTTCAATGTAAGGAATCCCGTAACGTTCTTCCATTTTTCGCGCCATATTTAAAAGCGCTCGTGAGCAAATCATCACATTTAATTTTGCCCGGTGAGCATAACGCACTTCTTGATAACGAGCATCACCTGTAATTTTTGATAAAACCCTAATTCCTAACTTTTCAAATAAAGGTAAAACCCCCCACATTTCCCCCGCAATATTGTATTCACCTATTAAATTAATATCATAAGATGTAGTATATTCAGGTTCAGCAGTTCCTACTACATATTCTAGTAAAGCTTCACCACCAAAACGATTACCTAAATTTTTACTACCAATAAATCCTGGAGCAATAACAGGAATAACAGGAGTTGCAATTTTTTCCGCTGCTACCTTACAAACTGCATCAATATCATCACCAATTAGGGCTGTAACGCAGGTAGCATAAACAAAAATCGCTGCAGGTTTGTAATTTTGATTAACTTCTAAAATCGCCTGATAAAGCTTTTTTTCACCACCAAAAATTACATCATTTTCCCCAACATCGGTAGTAAAACCTGTTTTATAAAGCATTGAACCAGAAGACAAACTTCCACGACTTCCCCAGGAATTTCCAGCGCAAGCAATAGGACCATGTACCAAATGAGCAGCATCAGTAATTGGTACTAAAGCAATCATTGCACCATCAAAAGCACAACCTCCTTGAGCCGCACCTGGTTGAGCTTGTTGTGTACAAGATTTATGCTTTTTTTCTCCCTGTTTTTTTTGATTATGTTCACATCCTGATTCACTCAGAAGTTCATTAATTTTACTTTGGTTGACTTTCATTTTTATTCTCCCGTTAGATAGAATTTATTAACTTTACAAATTTTCCTTTCACAAAATGACAGTGGATTTCACATATTTAGACTACAGTTTAAATTAATGTATTTCTTGTTTTGTGCCTTTGCGTCTACTTTATAAGATCTCTAAAAGAGATTAACTTAATATTTGCACAGATAAACCTGCAAAAAAGATATGTATTTATCTGTATTTTCTAGAGTGGGATTTTCATAACATTACCAGCATTCAGCCGCAAAGATTAAGGTGTATTACGACTATAAAATATTTGGGAGTTTGAGAAATTAATGATTAGCTGTAACGCACCTTATATATTGGTTTATAAATTGCGTTAGGCTAACACACCCTACTATACAGCGTTTTCCGCACTGATGAGGTACAAAATTGAATCATAAAACTTTTGTGGTGCGGGCATCTTGCCCGCTAGATATGTACCTCATAACACCGGAAAGTACTATAATTTAGTTGCGTTAATCTGCGGTTAATGATTTAGGAGGTGTTATTCTCCGCAGCTTGATTTCAATAAAGTATAAAATAAAACAAATGTATGGAAATAAATTTTCTTGGAACTTATTCCCAAATTGATCTGTCAGGTAGGTAAAAGGAACAAAGAGTATCGGCTAGGAATTGGAGACTGGGGAGGGTATTTTAGGTGATTTACCTATATTACCGTCCCCTTTGCCTATTTTTAACCGAAAATGAAAGAATGGGGTTTATCCCATCCTTGCAGACATTCTTAACGAATTAAGTCGTAGGAAATATCGGTCTTACCAGCAACATTGGTAGTACGGTCAATTTCTTCAAAGACTGTGTTAACAATCCAGTTCAAGAGGTTAATAACACCTTTATAACCAACAGTTGCGTAACGGTGGTAGTGGTGACGGTCCATGATAGGATAACCAATTCTCACCAAAGGTACACCACAATCACGCCATAAATACTTACCGTAGGAGTTACCAATTAATAGGTCTACGGGTTCGGTAAATAACAAGGAGCGTAAGTGCCACAAGTCTTTACCACCCCAGATTTTAGCGGATTTACCGAAGGTGCTAGAATCTAAAAGTCCTTGCAATTCTTTCTCGAAAACTTCATTGGTGTTGTGAACCAAAATGTGTACTGGTTCAGCGCCCATTTCTAACATGAAACCAACTACACTGTAAACTAAGTCAGGATCACCGTAGATAGCGAAACGCTTACCATGTAACCAAGCATGGGAGTCAGTCATTGCGTCAACTGCACGACCACGTTCGATTTCTAACTCTTCAGGAATAGCTTTACCAGTCATTTCGCTGAGTTTCATCAAGAACTCATCAGTTCCCTTGATACCCCAAGGACGAGAAACACAAACATCTTGACCCCATTCTTTAGCAATGTATTCACGGGTCTTGACTGTGGAGTAAGCTTGAAGAGCAATAGTAGCTTTACCGTTAATGGAGTCTGCTGCGTCTTCTAGTTTAGTACCACCTGGGTACATATTGTACTCACCATCACAAGGGGAATCAACGTAGTCACTGTTGTCAGACAACAAGGTATAATCAATACCCATCAAGGAAGCAATGCGCTTAACTTCGCGGTTGTTTTCTACGTAGGTATCAAAACCAGGGATAAAGTTGATTTTACCGTTGCTCTTGGCTTTTTTCTTCCCTGCGGTTAAGGTAGAAAGGATTCCCTTCATCATGTTATCGTAACCAGTGATGTGAGAACCAACGAAGCTAGGAGTGTGAGCAAAAGGGACTGGGAAATCTTGAGGAACAGAACCGGCTTCTTTAGCGTTACCAATGAATGATTGTAAGTCATCACCGATAACTTCTGCCATACAGGTGGTACAAACAGCAATCATTTTAGGATTGTATAGTTTGTAAGAGTTAGCCAAACCATCAATCATGTTTTGCAAACCACCGAATACAGCCGCGTCTTCTGTCATGGAAGAAGAAACACCAGCAAATGGTTCTTTGTAGTGACGGGTTAAGTGAGTGCGGAAGTAAGCTACACAACCTTGAGAACCTTGAACGAAGGGAAGAGTACCTTCAAAACCTACGGCCGCAAACATAGCGCCTAAAGGTTGACAACCCTTAGCGGGGTTAACGGTTAAAGCTGTCCGTTCAAAGTTCTTTTCCCGGTATTCCCAGCTTTTGGTCCATTCGGAAACCCGTTGTACTTCTTCAGGGGTGTGGCCATTTTCAAACTGTTTCTTATTTTCAAACAGTTGTTGATATTCTGGTTGGTGGAATAGCTCAACGTGATCCTGAATCTTTTCTGGATTCTGAGGCATTTTCTGTATCTCCTGCGGTGTATGATGTTTGCGTTTGGTAAAGAGTCGGAAATATCACTCAAGATTCAGAATGCAAAATTCAAAACTGAGAATTTTTAATTTTGAATCTTGAATTTCCAACTCTCCTGGGGTTTTACCCCAGATTTTTGTTCCCTAGACGGAAGCTTTAGCTTTAGCTTTAACTTTTTTGTTCCAGGGAGCGCCAATTAATCCCCAGGTTGGGCTGTTTAGAGCTAAATCCATGTCACGAGCGAAAATTGCGAATCCGTCGTAACCGTGATAAGGACCGGAGTATTTATTCTGCTGGTTTAATAGGTTTTTTCAGATCCCTGAATCCTGGTAAATACTGATGATATGTGAATATAATTTTGAAGAAGTCGGGGATCTAAATCTGTTACATCCTCAACATTCTTAAATTCTGAAAATGTTAATATAAATAAATGTTAAACACAAGGATGTTCTTGGTGAAATTTGATATGATCCAACATAGTTAGGTAAGATTGAGATTTTATATAAATCTTCGATTTTAATATCATCATTTAAAAACAGCACTAGAGCCACATTAAGAGGAATGGGTATCATGAGTGAAATAAAAGTTAATTTAGAACAAAGTTTGATTGTACAGGAACAGGAACTTCTGAATCCTCCTAGTGATGGTTCGGTTCCTGAAGTGGCTTTATATCGGGCTTTAAGAATGGCGGAATTAGCTATTTTGGGAGAATTAGAGCGTTTAAATAGTCCAGAGGAACTTTTAGGATTACAATTAGAATATAAAGCTGTAGAAATTCCTGATACTGTTACTGAGGAAGAATCTCAACGCTTACATGAAGAAGCAAAATTATATAGTGTGGCGATAGGTAAAACATTAGTCAATTCTGCTAACTCAGAAAACATATCCGATAGTTTAGAAACAGGCGTTAGAGATTTATTAGTAGGAAGATTATATCAATATCTAAATCGGCAGCTTTTATCTATTTATCCCAGAAAGAGTTTATATCTTGAGTTATTTATTAATTTTAGTTATCCTCAATCTTCGGTAGCAGAAAGAGAAAATTCATCAGCAGAAAGGGAAAATTCATCAAGAAGAGAATCCCACTCTAATTTTTCTAGGAAATCAGGAAGTTTACGTTTATCACAGTTTTGTGATCGAAGTTGTGGAAGTGAATGTGGTAACAGAAGAAGTTTTTATAGAAAAAATGGAACTTGTGATTGTAACGATTCTTGCGGTAATTAATGTTTTAAGATAAAACTAATAATTTGTTTCCATTTAGGCTGAGATTGGGCTAGTTCTTCTAGTTCTTGTCTTATATCTTCTTGCTGAGATTTTTTCAGGGTAGATAATTGAATCTTATAGGAATTTTTTAGTATATTTTGACACTTATTACTGCCGATTTGTGAGCAAAGTTGTTCTAAATCAGCTATTGCATCAGCAAACTTTTGACAATGAAAAAATCTGCTATATGCTCTGGCTTGTAATCCATTAGATAAATCCAAATCAATAGCATTTTTGAAATCTTCTTCTGCTTTTAAGCATTGTTTTTCTTCAGCCAATAAAGAACCCCTATTTGTCAAAGATTTTGATTTAATTTCACTGGAAACTGGATTCATTGCAATTATTTGTGTATATATAGACTTAGCTTTTGATATATTTTTTAATCCCTCATAAACAGTCGCCATTTGGAAAATAATTTCAGTATCTTTATTGTCGAATAATAACGCACATTCATAAGATTTTAATGCTTGTTTAAAATTCTGAAATTTTGGATCCTCATAGGATAATCCTAGCTCAAAATACAGATTAGCAATGTCTTGATTTTTAAGAATTTTATTGGAATTTTCTTTAGTACAATTAATACTGTTATTTATTGCTTTCTCAAGAATTTTCTGAGATTGTAAAGAATTATGAACTTCATAATAAAAAACTTGGCTTAGTCCAAAACTGGTAAATAAATAAACTTTTTTGTAAAACTCCTCGTTTAAAATATTACGAGTATTGTTTTCTGCATCTAAATCATAAGAAAGAGGAATACCTTTCATATCATCATTAATAAATTCTATTCCACCTGTTAATGTTGATTCATCTAGCCAAATTATTAATGCTAAATCTCTCTGCTTGTCATTTTCAGGTAATAGTTGCTTACCAAGTTCTCTAGCCTCTAAGTTATTCTTAATTTTTTGTTTTGTATTAGTAGTTAAACAAACAATAATTTTAGATGCTTTAGATCTAAGTTGATCATAAAATTTTTGATATAAACGATTTTCTAATTTTTGTGAATTAGTACCATTAAAGTTAGAGATAATAATTTTTATACTATCATCTTGTTTTTGCAATTCTGTGTCATTACAAGATAATCTAGGTTGCTGGGAAATTTGATAACTCATTATGCCAATGGGGATAATTAATATACCTAAAAATAACTTAATAAATGAAAAGAATTTATTCTTTTTTTGATTATCTTGATGATGTTCTGAATTTATTTTATTATCTTGAGAATATTTTTCTAGCAAATTTTTAATCGTGTTTTGTAGTTCTAAATTATCGGGACGCTCTTGAGAAATAATTTCTAGTAAGTTTTTTAATTTTCCTCTAGTTTCTGCCCAATTAATCAGATTAAATACAATTGACTGAGTTGTTGTTTCACTATTAACAATTGCATCTATATTTTCTTCTAAAGAATACATTACTATTTGTGCCAAATCATTTTTAGTGGGATAGGCTTGAACAATAGATTCAACTAATTTCTGATATTCAACACCTGATAATTTCATAACTCAATCTCCTGATTAAACTGATTTTTTATTGCTGTCTTCAACAGGATTAATCAAAGGAATAGTTAAATTATACAAAATTAACAAAATTGATCCATAGACAGGATTATAAGAACTCAACCTGTTAAAAGGTTCTCCTAAAGCAAATACCCAAACAATAAAAGCAAGAGTAGAAATGCTCGTTTGTTTAATTGCTAAGGGCTTTTTCGGTTGAAAAGTCTGCTTAAGAATATAAACAGCCGTCAATCCAGTAAAGATAATGAATAAAATCCATAATATAGTATTTGTGGGTATATTACTAGCACCTTTAATTAGTCCTGTAATGGCAATCCAAGCACCGACAATTTCAGTGGGAATATATTTTATTAACTTATCAAAATAGCCGTCTAACTTTGCTTCTTCACCTTTAGCTTGTAGTTGACTGGTAATAATTCTCCGTCCCATAATAACTCCTTAAATTAAGTTAAAAAATCTTTAATTTCTTGATAAATACTAGCAAATAAAATCCCCTCTCTAATTGAGCCAAAAGTTTTCGCTTTTTGGGCATGATGTAAAGCTACTAAATACCAATCTTCATCAAAACAAGGTGAACCACTTGATCCTACAGCAGTTTTATTCACATATTGAACTAAACCACTATTCTGATAGACTCCGATAATACCATCTTGACTGATTGATAATTTCATGGATTCCCCTTCGGGATGTTGTAACACACTAATTCCCTTTTTGTCAACAGGTAATTTGTGACTATCCCAACGAGCAGGTTTAATCTCAGTTGCTTGAGCAATTTTTGATTCTACTTGTAACAAAACATAATCTAAATCTTCTGTTTTACTAAAGCATAAAATCGGCTTTTGTCTATCTAATTGAAAAGATTTGCCTTGAGTTTCTAAACCATTATCTGAAGTCAAACAACCAAACTTTAAGATAGCATTTAAAGCATTAGTTTTTATGTCATCTTCTTCATCATACTTGAAAATATGATAATTAGTTAATACTTTATTTGCTGTAATTAAAACCCCTGTCCCCATAATATTGCGAGACGGAATTTCAATACGACAAACTGAAGTAGATTGTTCAATTGCTCGTTTTAAAAATCCTATATCCAATAAATTAGGTTCAGGTTTTAACCAACTTTGGAGTTGAATTTCATTGGTTTCACCACGCCAATTAATATCGGGTCCAAAATCTGGATTTTTGACGGCAGAATCTACAATAAACCGTTTCTTAATAACCACAGATTCATAAAATTCTCTAAGTTCAGGATTACCAGAATTAGTCTCATAGGCTGCTATAATTAGAGGTGATATTTTGCCTCTAGGAACTGCCCATTTTGTGATGAGATTAAATACTAATTGGTTGAGATTAGCACCTCCAGCGATCGCATCTAAATTTTCTCCTAATTCAAACTGAATCATCATTGCTAAATCCTCTTTAGTGGAATAAGCGCTAATGATGGCATTCACTAATTTTCTTAACTCAGCACCAGATAGATTCATAGGATTAAAGCATCTTATACTACAAGATCTTTTTCATGATGAAGATACTTTAGCATAAATCGGGTACAGTGATTTGTGATACCTATGATCACATTATTAATTCTTAATATTTGCCGATGCCTAATCTTGTAAATCCTCAAATCCAGCACATCCTGATTCTAACAAGTGCTATAATAATATTTTAGCAAAGCTTAGTGAGGACATTGTGACCATCACAACCTTAACAAAATTAGACTTTCTAGAATTTATTGAGCAGCATCCTATTGTGGATAAAGATATAGTTATTAGAACAGTTACCAATAAAGGTGATCAAAGAGGAAGAAACTCAGATGTGAGCGTAGTCAGTGCATCTTTATGGAACTCTAATGTCACACTTTCTTGAATTAAATATCACAGTTGAGGAAGTAATTAATGCCAGTCAAATTCATAATTTATGATATCATCTAATACACTTTCTATAAAATAGATGTGTGTTGATTTTTATCAACCACTATTATAACGCATATTTTAAGATTTAATATTATTTAACTTGGCTATGTTTGCAGTGAGCAATGTCAGCGATAAACTATGTTTGCAATTAACTTATTTATTTTTACTCTAAATATAATCTAAAAGTTTAAGAATTAAGTTTCGCGCAAAGACGCGGAGGAGCAAAGGATGAAAGAAAACCTATTATGGGAATTAGAGCAAGTAAATCTGCGTTTGAAGTCTGCAAAAACCAGAGTAACAATCCGAGAATCAAATGGATGTCTGCAATTGCGGGCAACTTTACCTATTAAACCAGGAGATGAGGATATAAGGGGAACAGGCAAAAAACAATACAATCTCAGTTTGAATATTCCGGCAAATTTACTAGGTTTGAAAACTGCGGAAGAAGAAGCTTATGAGTTAGGTAAGTTAATTGCTAGAAAAAGTTTTGTTTGGAATGATAAATATTTAGGAAATGAAGGAATTAAAAAACAGTTAATAACTATTGGTGAATTATTAGTAAAATTTGAAGATGAATATTTTAAAACCCATAAACGCACGACTAAAAGTGAACATACTTTTTTCTATTATTTTTCCCGAATTAAACGTTATACAAATACTGATGATTTGGCAAATAGGGAAGTTTTGATTAATGCAATTGAGAAAATAGATAAAGACTGGGCTAAATATAATGCAGTTAGGGCTATTTCTGTATTTTCTCAAGTTTTTAAAATTGAAATTAATTTAACTAATTATGCTAAAGTTCCTGAAAGTAATTCTCGTAATGTTCCTACAGATAAGGACATAGTTACGGGATTTTACAAGTTTGATGAATATCTAAATAATCGAGGTAAACAAGTTAATCAAGATGTGAAAGATAGCTGGCAACTTTGGCGGTGGACTTATGGAATGTTAGCGGTTTTTGGTTTACGTCCCCGTGAGCTTTTTGTTAATCCTCATATTCATTGGTGGTTAAGTGATGAGAATACAGATTTAACTTGGAGGGTTGATAAAGATTGTAAAACTGGTGAAAGGGAAGCTTTACCTTTATATAAGGAATGGATTGATGAATTTGATTTAAGGAATCCTAAATATTTGGAAATGTTGGCTATAGCAATTAGTAAAAAAGACCAAAATAATCATGCAGAAATCACGGCTTTAATTCAAAGAGTGAGTTGGTGGTTTAGAAAAATTGGTTTAGATTTTAAACCCTATGATTTACGTCATGGTTGGGCAATTCGAGCGCATATTTTGGGAGTTCCTATTAAGGCTGCGGCGGATAATTTGGGTCATAGTGTGCAGATTCATACGAAAACTTATCAACGTTGGTTTTCTTTAGATATGCGGAAGTTGGCAATTAATCAGGCTTTGAGTAAACGGAATGAGGTAGAGTTGATTAAGGATGAAAATACCGGTTTAAAAATGGAGAATGAACGGTTGAAGATTGAGGTCGAGAAGTTGAGAATGGAAATGGTTTATAAACGGAGTTAAGTTTGATTAACCAAGAATATTATTTTTGTGATGTGTGGTATAACTGGTCAATGAATAATTATCTCAACCACCTAGCCAAAAAAATGCTATGATTAGTCAATGGGTAAATTAAGTAAATTAATTAAATATCTTCTTTCTCGCCCTCCTGAAGCCAGATTTGAAGAGATTAGTTATGTTCTTGAAGCTTTTGGATATCAGGAAACTAGAGTAAGAGGAAGTCATCACGCTTTTGAGAATGAGCAAGGAGAAGTGATTATTATTCCCAAAAAAGGGGGTAAAAAAGTTAAACGAACGTATATTGAAGAAACGATTAGATTACTAGATTTGGAAAATTGGCAAGATGAAAACTAATTCTCAACTTGAGCATCAATCATTAGACTATTACCTATCTTTGAAATATCCCATGTCTATTTATCCAGAAGAGGACGGAGGATATACAGTAATGATTCCTGACTTACCAGGTTGTATGAGTCAGGGAGACAATTTAGAGGAAGCGATAGAAAATATTAATGAAGCGCGAGAGTTATGGATAGAAACTGTTTATTGTAGTGGTAAAAAACAAATTCCTTTACCTTCTAAACTAATTTCTATCATTAATTCGTGAACAACCATCAAAAATTTTATCCCAACTGCTGAGAACATAATAAACCAGGAGATCAGTCTATGGAAAGTATGAAGATTAAAACACACATTGGTAATGATAAAATTCTCAAAGTTGAACTTTCTGATGAATTTGCTAATGAAGAATTAGAAATAGTAATTGTGTTTCAACCTGTTATAGAAAAATCCTCAATGTCGAAGTTTTTAGGTATTTTGAGTGATTCTGAATCTGGTGAATTACAACAAGTGATTAAAGATGAATTTGAGCAGGTAGACACCAATGAATTGTGAATAAGCTAAAAATTTGGGTCATAGTGTGCAGATTCATACGAAAACTTATCAACGTTGGTTTTCTTTGGATATGCGGAAGTTAGCAATTAATCAGGCTTTGAGTAAACGGAATGAGGTAGAGTTGATTAAGGATGAAAATACAGGGTTGAAAATGGAGAACGAACGGTTGAAGATTGAGGTGGATAAGTTGAGGATGGAAATGGTTTATAAACGGAGTTAAGTTTTGTTACAAGTTGGCATTATTCATAACAAAATATACAATCATGTGGTAGTGTCTTGATTAATAAGTTTTAATTAGTTGCTAATAGACACTTATTTCGTAGTTTGATAAATAAGTCAATAGGTTTTTTATGGAGGATTTGGTAAATGATTAATAGAAGCAAAAGTTTGAGTTTACTAATTATGGCATCTATCCTACTTGGATTAAATGCCAATCCAACAAATGCCCTAGAACGACGTTCAAATGAAGAAATATCCGTAGAAGAACTTGCTAAAGAAATAACAAAAATTGTGGAAATAGACAGTAGTTCTCTAGGTGTTATTTATTATATTCCATTAGAAGTCTTTGGTGCAAAATCACAAGAACAAGTAATCATAATCGCAGCTGCTAAAGTAGAAATTCTATCTCCTGAGAGATTTAACTTCACTGCTGAATCTGAGCTTCAGAAAAAGTTAAAAGTTACATACATTGACTCTAGCGGTCAATCTGTAGCTTTGAAACTAGGATCAAAAACAGCTGATATTAGTGGTTTTATAACCTACATAAAACCATTATTGTCAAAATTCGCTGGTAGATTTGGTGAAGGGCTTCAGTTGTTTGTGTACAAAAATGTTAATTCTTCTGGAAAAACAATCGTCTCACCCTATGAATTTGGAAAACTAAAAATTTCTCTTGATGGTAAAGATGAAAAGCAAATAGTCTCAGAGATAGACCTTCCTCTGAATTCGCTCTTTATTCCCCGCTTATGTTCCAATGGAAAGCCTGCCCATGTCTCTTGGAAATATTGCCCGTGGGATGGCACTCCACTTCCAGCCAAGTAATTTTAATGTGCATTTTCTATGACCCTTTTAGAGACGTTTCATGGAACGTCTCTATATTACTGAGATGTCTAAATTATCTACTGTAATCACAGATTTGAGGAGGTTCTTTACCTGATAACAGTCTGGTAACTTCAAAAGGTTTAGAACATTAGCATCTTGGAAAGCGATCGCATTCTTGTTTCTTTTGCATCTTAGTGTGAAATTTTCATAAAAACATACTTTCATAACCTCAAAATAGTTGTAATTGTAGTTGCTATAATCAAAACAAACCTGAAAAAATCCTGCTATGATAGCCATTCCCCAACAACCAACAAAAATGACCATTGAGGAATATCTCCCATGGGAACTTAACCAAGATATTCGCTACGAATACATCAACGGCGAAGTTTTTGCCATGACAGGTGGTACAATTCCCCATAATGATATTACTCTAAATCTTTACAGACCTCTATATTCTCACCTCCGTCCTAGAGGTTGTCGAATCAATGTATCAGATGTAAAAGTGCAAATTAGTCCTAACGGTCCATACTTCTATCCTGATCTTATCGTCAGTTGTCACCCTGAAGACATCAATGCCCGTAAATTTATCCAAAATCCTAAATTAATTGTTGAACTTCTTTCTCCCGGTACAAGCGGTAAAGATAGAGGGGAAAAATTTAGATATTATTTAACAATACCCAGTTTACAAGAATATATCTTGATTGATTCTGAAAAAATCTCCGTTGAACGTTATTGTCGAGGAGAAGGAAGATTATGGCTTTATTATCAATATACAATAGGAGACATAATCACCTTCTCAAGTATTGCATTTGAATTTCCCATAGAAATGGTGTATGATGGTGTGGGATTGGAAACAGAAACATAAAATCACATTTCCCAAATAAATCAGATTAATGTCACCTAAAAATTAATCCCTTATTAAAATTATGGCCAAGCGTAAAAAAAGCAATCTTCAATGGATTAAAGAAACCCTAGAATTAACCCCAGACCATCACTGGGAAGGACCTGATGATTATAAGATTTTTGTAGCTGGGAGGGGTGCAGTTCGCTTCAATGTTCCCCAAAATTGGGTATTTGAACCACAGGAAAAATCTTTCAAATTCATGGATAAAAAACCACCTGATGATGACTGTTGTCTAGAGTTATCTTACAATCATTTACCCCCCAATGACTGGACACTTTTTCCCCTTAAACACACTTTAAAAAAAATCATGGAAGATGATAGTCGTGATGTAATTGAAAGAGGAGAAGTGATAACTGTTAAGCGACAAACAGCCAGAATAATGTGGTGTGAAATTAAATTTATTGACACTCAAACCGAACCCAGAGAAGCTTTTTCTCGGACTTGTGTAGGTTTAGGTTCCAATATTCAATGTTTAATTACCTTTGATTATTGGGCAGATCAAGCAGAGCAATTAATACCGATTTGGGATGAAGTCATGCGGAGTTTGACACTAGGATTATATATCAGAGATCCTAGAACCGGTTTAGCTTTTCCTGATTAAAAGGTTAATTCACAAATCATCTGTGTTTATCTGCGCTTATCTGCGGTTAATTATGATTTATTGTACCTCACTCGAATGGTAATTACTGATGGTAACTATTTATAGTATTTATAGTATTTATTGGACTAGATTGGCACAATGTGGTTAGATGTTATGGAAAACGTAATTTCCTTTTTCATACTTCCTCTTAATATGCAAACCGATCTTATTAAACAATTACAAGTCAATCTTTCTGTAACTGCCGCTACCATAGCCTTGTTGGTGACTGCGCCATCAATGGCTTATGGTCAAGTTAACAGTACCATCACTAAGCCAGTCTCGTCAACTCCTAAAACATTAGTAGTTAATACATCTATTACTGAGACTGAAGTGTTGGCCGCCCAAAAAGCCTGGGGTGAAGCATTGGTTAATATCAGCACCACCTATGATCAAGAGGGGATAGCAGCCGCTAAAACATTAGCCGACAAGGTGATAGATGAATTATATGCTTATCAGTCAGGATTGGTGTTGTTTAAGCCAACCTTGACAACTGGAGACCAGACCTTCCGCACGACACACCAAGGAGCTTTGTCTTATTTTGTGGGTGGTGATTCCTCTTTCCCTAAAGATACTGGTTTTGCTCTCAAAGGATGGCGAAAAGTGGAAATTCGCAACGCTGGCATTTTTATTATCGGTAATACTGCTACCACTATGGGTAATGTTTCCATAACTGATAAAACAGGTAAAGTCACAACAGTAGATAAAACCTGGCAGTTTATTAGAGGTGGTGATGGCAAATTGCGTATTATTCTACACCATTCTTCTCTGCCCTATAGTCCAAAATAAACATTGCTTAGATATCTGAATTATGGGATAATTCGGGTATCTGAAATAACTCTATTGATTAGCGATCTGCTATGGTAGATTCATTAGGTCATTTGCACCTTAATATTCCCACACAAATTGAGCCGGGACAAGTAAATATTGTCAGGTGTTGCTGAATTGAGGTATGAAATTGGAAAATCAAAAAATGAAACTCTGAGACTGGAGCGCCTCTGCGTGAAATAAAATCATACTCTTACAGCCATTCCCGATGTTATAAGGTACATATTTAGCGGTCAAGATGCCCGCACCACAAGAGTTTTATCATTCAACTTTGCACCTCATCAGATCGGAAAGCGCTGTAATCAGCAACGCCTTAATCCAATTGTTGCATCTAAATATCAAAGTAAAGATCTAAATCCCAACTATAATTTTACATTTCTTTACAGAGTTTAGTTTTTTCATGCCAACTTATTTATTTTCAAGATATTGGGTAAACTGGAGACTGCAAATTAAACCATTACACAGATTAGTAATTCAATATTCATGGCAAATCCCACCGCAACTCTGGAAACTTCCCTTGGTACTATTACTCTTGAGCTATTCACCGATGTTATGCCCATAACGGCGGGAAATTTCATCAAATTGGCTAAAAGTGGGTTTTATGATGGTCTGCATTTCCACCGTGTCATTAATAACTTCATGGTGCAGTTTGGTTGTCCCTACAGCAAAGATCCTACCTCGTCTCGTGCAGGAACTGGTAATGGTCCTGATGGGTGCATTGAAGATGAGCACCCCGCAGACGGGAAACTTTCTAACGAACCAGGAACTCTATCTATGGCTAATACGGGAAGACCTAATAGTGGTAGTTGCCAGTTTTTTATCAACACTGTCCACAACTCTTATCTGGATTGGTTTACTGCGGGTCAATCTAAGCATCCTGTTTTCGGTCGAGTTACTGAAGGCATGGATGTATTAAAAACCATTGAAACCACTCCAACAGGACCTGGCGATCGCCCCAGAACTCCAGTTAAAATGATCAAAGTAACTATCCACGAATAAAATCAAAGATGAGTGTGGAGGTTTCTCCCCACTCTTCGGGAAAAATTCCCTATTTCTCATCAAAGAACTCCACAAAAAAACCAATCTAATCAAATAAATTAACCTTCTATTTCTTCTTCAGTAAAAATAGGAGGCCATAATTCAGAAACAGCTAATTCCCAACCTGGAAAAAGTTCTGGTAAAGTTAAAATATCGCCATTATTTAAAATAGTTGGTTCACCTTGATGACCATAAACTGTAACAGTTTCTTCATCAGGATCAATTAAAATTCCCATCACAGCACCTAATTTGATCAAGTTGAGAATTTTAGTAACTAAAGGTTTAATTCTATCACTTTGAGATTTAATTTCTACTACTAAATCTGGTACAAGTTCACCAAAATAACGGGGACTTTGACGCAGACGCGCAGCCCGAACAAAAGAAACATCTGGTGCGGTGAGATTGCTATCAGGTAAAATGAAACCACCAGCAGAATCAAATACTCTTCCTAAACGACGAGGATAAACCCAATTAGCTAATAGCCGACTAAAAAGAATACCAACTTCACTAGATACAATATCCGATGGACCCACAATAGAAATTCTCCCATTTGTTAATTCTACATCGTAATCTAAACCGGCTTCACTAAAAGCAGTTTGGACTTGTTCTACATCTTTAATTGTCATGATTAACATAAAATCATTCTCCTAATATACAAAGTTGGGGCAATTAAAACAAACACAATTTGATTTTAGATTTCCTTAAATCGTATCTGGATCAATATTTAACTCTCTCAATTTTGCGGCTAACCTTTGGGATTTTTCGTTTGATATTTTCGCCTTTTCTGCTTCGATTTCTGCTCTTTTAGCTTCGATTTCTGCTCTTGTTGCTTCCATCTCTGCACTTTCTTCCGGTGTAGGAACTAAAACTCCTGATGATGTAAAATATCTTAATAAACCCTCATGAATCCCCAAATATAACCCCAATTCTTCACTCCATAAATGTCCTTTTTCATTAGGGTGTAAGGGTTGATATTTGCCACTAATTAAATTAAATCCTGCAAATTCCAATGTATAAGGATCAAACCAAAAATAATCAGGTGTACGGAAAGTATCTTGATAAAGTTCTTTTTTAATTTCTCTATCAGTTTTAGCTGTAGTTGGTGAAAGAATTTCGACAATGACATGAGGATATTTGCCATTTTCTTCCCACACTACCCAACTTTTTCTAGTTTTTCGTTCTGTTCCTAAAACTACAAAAAAATCTGGACCTCTAACATCTTTTGATTTTTTTTGATGAGGACTATAGTAAATACTGAGATTTCCGACAGCATAAAAATCTGTTCTCTCCTTCCATAGCCATTCTAAACATTTAAAGAGGAGAATAATTTGTCGTAAATGTAGTTCTGTTTCCACGGGGGGTTCATCACTATATAGGTCACTGGGTGGGAAAATGATATCTTCTGATGTGTTAGGTTGTAATTCCAGTGCTTGAGTAATTATCATGATATGATACCAAGTAATTATTTGTTTATCGTAGCATTAATTGTCTGAAATGGCTAACGCCACGCTTCGCTATCAGGATGTCCAAGATTTTAGGATTTACAGGATGAGGGACTCGGTCATTAATTCGAGCGATCGCCCCAACCAAATTATTGAGAGAAGCGATCGCCCGTAATTCTTGAGGAAAACCCAGGCGATCGCAACACATAAGGGACATCCAATTAAAAAAATACCCAAAAATTTCTTGTAGTGCGGGCATCTTTCCCGCTACATCAAGGACGGACAGGATGCCCATCCCACGAAATTGGGTAATTTATTTTTTGGTGTTCCCTAAGAGAACTGCACAAAAAAGAAGATCATCATGGTAGAAGAGATTATTCAACCCCAGTTGAATGAACAGATACGTCTGAGAATTTAGGAGATTTATTTACAAATTGGTTGAGACAACAAATAAGCACCTTAGAAATCGAAGTTAATTTAGCAGCTAAATACAATCTTCCACTTATCATCACTCAAACTAGTTAAAATATACTAACACATCCACAGAGTTTGAACTTCCCCATCCGGGGATGGAGAAGTTGAGAAACCAACAATCTCAAGTTTAAGAAAGAGCAAAAACCGCATCATTGAAATCATTGTTGGAATATTGGGTAGCGGTAGCGGGTAAATCCTCAAATCCATAGACCCCATTACCATAGGAACGGAGGTGGGGAGATTTATCGGGATTAGCCGACCCAAAGCTAAAATAGGCTACAGGTTCCTGTACGAATCTAGGTGCATTATTGAACTCATTACCTGCTTCCGTAGCAACAAGGTCTCGGACATATTGAAGTGCATTGGCAAATCGGTTTACGTCTCCGTTTTCAGCAGCGACGAAATCTTCTACTCCCTGTTGTAAATTGGGGAAGTAAGTTCCACAGTTAGCAATAACAAAAGGAGCATAAAACTTATTACCTTGAAGTGACACACCAGACCCTAATTGTGTAGCGGTGCTGGGAGTATCGCTACTACCTGCTTGCACTATAAAGTCTTTGACTCTAGCAGTGGTGAGAGCGTAAAACGCATAATCGCTATCTCCCGGTTTTAATACCCCTTTCTCAGTATTAATTCCTCCTTCAGCATCCACAACCTCATATAGTCCAAATAAGTGGTTGAAATTGGACTTTGTTCCATTTTGGACACCAGTAACTTCATTAGACGCGGATAGCCTATTTGTGTCTAAAGACAGATTTCCTCCGCCATTGGTGCTGAAAATCAAACCCGTGGATATATTCACGTTGGGTGCATAATCAGTAATGGGGGTGAGGGTGCGATCGTTAACGTCAGTTACACCAATAGTTAATTGCTTCTCAAAGGATAACCCACCCTGATCTGTGGTTTTGATTCTAATGCTATAACTGTTTTTGGTTTCGTAGTCAAATACGGCTTTGGTTTTGAGTTCATTATTGGTAATGGTGAAGACATTATTATCTGTGTCTCCCGTACCGCTTACCAAGGTATAGGTAAAGGTGTTTGCTGTATCTGGGTCTGTAGTGGTGAAATTACCAACCACTGTATTAATGGGTTGATTTTCGGCGATTGTGCTGTTATTTAAGCTGATGTTGGTGGGAGTTTCGTTAACGTCAGTTACACCAATAGTTAATTGTTTCTCAAAGGATAACCCACCTTGGTCTGTGGTTTTGATTCTAATGCTGTAACTGTTTTTGGTTTCGTAGTCAAATCCAGAATTGGTTTTGAGTTCATTATTGGTAATGGTGAAGACATTATTATCCGTGTCTCCCGTACCGCTTACCAAGGTATAGGTGAAAGTGTTTCCTGCATCTGGGTCTATGGTGGTGAAATTACCAATTTTTGTATTAATGGGTTGATTTTCGGCAATTGTGCTGTTATTTAAGGTGATGTTGGTGGGCGCTTGGTTGGTCGGCGGAGTATTATCAAAAACATAGCTAAAATAAGTTCCTGTTAGACTCAACCCTGTTTGATTTCGGACTATACCAATAAGTTCATCAGGTTCTGTATTTGGCTTGTTGATTAATATTTGAGTGTCTGCACCGACAACAGCCAGCAGGTAATTACTGCTTGTTCCTTGCAGTTGAATAATATCTCCGTTGGCAATGTTGAAGTCGTTAATGTTGGCATAGTCGCTACTACCATTAGTTAGAGTATTGGCATCATCATAATAAACCTTGGTAGCATTTCCTAAGATAAAGCGATCGCTTCCTGTTCCACCTGTGAGGCTATCTATTTCTCCTAATCCGGGAGTCAGACTTGCTCCATTAACACCATCAATATTGTCATCACCAGCACCCGCATCAATATTGTCATCACCAGCACCACTATTTATCGTGTCATTGCCACTGGCAGTATTGATATTGTCATTTTGACTTGTCCCAGTAACCTGAAACCGATTAATCCCAGAGAAATCAACTCTGTCTAAAGTAGCGTTACCTGCGGCATTGAGTCGATAAGCTACACCCTGAAATCCTTCTGTAGCTACTCCGGTAGATAAGGTCATCCCACGTCCAGTATCACCAATGGAGTAATCAACAATTAGTAAATCATCTCCTGCTCCTCCATCGGCAAAGTCACTATCACCTAATCCAGTATTAATCGTGTCATTGCCAGCTAAACCATAAATAAAATCATTACTCGTAGTACCTATAATCGTGTCATTACCCGCCGTACCCGTAAAATTCTGCTGTTCTACCTGAATAACTTCTCCATTTACCGTAATCGTCGCGTGATCATCCTCGGCCTTCAAAGCCTTCAAGGTCTGAGTATTCAGACTGTAACCCTGTACCAATTCAGCAAAAATCGCCCCTTCATCTCCAGCGCTATCCGTCTGGTTAATTTTAGCATCTACAAAATGCCCAATTTCCTCTAACAACACCCCACTAATAGCTGCTAAAGAGGCACTAGCAACAAAGGTATTTGATAAATAAATCCTATTCTCACTACTAGCATAAGCGCCATTAGCACTGCCAAGAATACTACTATCGAGAATTTCTATTTGGGGAAGTTGACTAAAATCCCCAGCTTCCCACTGTAACCGCAGAATTTCCGCAAGGCTGCGGTTGTATTGTGTGCCAAAAGCAGTATCAAAAACCTGCCAGAAGTTGTTTTTATTGGCAAAATCAATCAATTGATTGTATGTTATGGGAAGAACGGAGTTAAGGATGTTCATAAATCTACGACTTTATAGTTTGTGATACTGTGCTATTTTCCTGTTATATGTTAAATTCGCTACTTAGCCCACAATAAAGTACAATCATTTTAATACATACTGAGTATAGTACGTTCAATAAGAGGATGTCAAGACCTAAAAAGTATCTAAAAGTAATATTCTGTCATCTATAAAAATCTTCATTTTTTTCTTTCAATTCAAGAAATAAATGTAGAAGTGATTTTAGAGATTTCATCTCTGATTAGGAAATTTTACCACAAACTAGATTATAACTAGATTCCCGACCTCTCAAAGAAGTCAGGGGATCTAAACTAAATCACAGGATTAAAGATCGCTCTTGTGATAGGTTATTCAGGGGTTAAAATCTCTAAAAACCAAAGGAGAAAACTATATCATTGAAGTCGTAGTCACTAACTCCTACACCAGCAGGTAAATCCTCAAATCCAAAAATATTGTTACCAAGGCTCTTAATATGAGCCGCACCGTCTGGATTAGCTGCACCAAAGCTAAAATAGGCAACAGGTAAACTGGTGTAATCTTGGGCGGTAGCAGCACTATTGTTAGGATTAGCACCAAAAAAGGCATTAATTGCTTCCTGGATATTACCAGAAGACTTACCACCATTAGCAATTACAAAAGGAGCATAAGTTTTATCACCACTGACAATCACATCACCAGTTACACCGTTCCCTGAGCCACCTGCTCGCACGACGAAGTTACTAACTACCTTACTCAAAGCGGCTTTTGCATAACCAGACTGACCTGGTAGAATACCGTTTACTGCTCCTGTGGCATCATCTATCTCATAGAGTCCAAAGAGGTTAGTAAATGCCGCACTTGTTTGTTTTAGTGTATTTTCTAGGGTTTGTTTTCCTGTAGACTGATTATAGTTTGTAGAAAAACTGTAAGATACTTTATCAACAATTCCTGTTTGTGTGCCTGCTTCTTTGGGAAATAGAGAATTATCGGGGTTGACGCTAGTTACTTGACTTGTTTCTTTTGTAATATTTTTATCCGCAATCGTAACGTTAACCCTGGCTGTTGACTCAAGACCGTTTTTATCAGAAGTTGTATAGTTAAAAACATCTTTGCCTGTATATTTAGCATCCAAAAGGGTATACGTCAAGTTATTACCGTTAATGTCTACCTTGCCATATTTGCCGTCGGTTTTGCTGGTAATTTCCAGTGTGTCTCCATCAGGGTCACTGTCGTTGATTAAGGGGTTGATTGTTCCAAAACTTCCTTGAATTATAGACAATTGATCATCAATGGCTATCGGAGTTTCATTTACGTTTGTTACCGTAATAATGATATCTTGAATTGCTTGGTTGTTATTAGCATCTTTCACTTCAACTTGTGTTTTGTAAAGGTTTTTCTTCTCATTATCAAGAGGTTTTTCAAAGTCTGGTGCTGTCTTAAAGGACAATTCACCGGTTGTGGGATTAATGGCCAATAAGCTCGCATTAATTCCTGCTAAAGCAAAGGTGATGGCATCTTTTTCAGGATCTTCAGCGTTAATTTTACCCACTGATTTTGCATTCTCAGGAATAGAGAAGGTTATCGGAGTAGTAATAACAGGAGGCTCGTTAACGTTGCTGACACCAATAGTTAATTGTTTCTCAAAGGATAACCCACCCTGGTCTGTGGTTTTGACTCTAATGCTGTAACTGTTTTTGGTTTCGTAGTCAAATACGGCTTTGGTTTTGAGTTCATTATTGGTAATGGTGAAGACATTATTATCCGTGTCTCCCGTACCGCTTACCAAGGTATAGGTGAAAGTGTTTCCTGTATCTGGGTCTGTAGTGGTGAAACTACCAACCACTGTATTAATAGCTTGATTTTCGGCGATTGTGCTATTGGAGAGTGCTAAGTCGATGGGAATTTCGTTAACGTTGGTAACGGTAATAGCTACGGCTTTTGTGGTATTTAATGCACCATCACTAGCGATAACATTAATATCATAAATATTATTTGCACCGCTATCACTAGGTAATTCAAAGTTAGGAGCAGTTTTGAAGGTGACAGCACCATTATTGATGTTAAAGAGGTTAGCATCCGTACCAGATAAACTATAGGTAAAGGTTGTACCCGCATCTACATCCGTAGCGGTGACGGTGTAAACTGTTCCTGTGCCGTTTTCTGCAAAATTTGCGGTAGCAGCGCTGGTAATAACTGGAGCTTCGTTAACGTTAGTGACAGTAATAGCTACGGCTTTTGTGGCGGTTAATGCACCATCACTAGCGATAACATTAATATCATAAACGTTATTTGCACCGCTATCACTAGGTAATTCAAAGTTAGGAGCGGCTTTGAAGGTGACAACACCATTATTAATGTTAAAGAGGTTAGCATCCGTACCAGATAAACTATAGGTAAAGATTGTACTCGCATCTACGTCTGTAGCAGTGACGGTGTAAACTGTTCCTGTAGCGTTTTCTGCAAAATTTGCGGTAGCAGCGCTGGTAATAACTGGAACTTCATTAACGTTAGTGACAGTAATAGCTACGGCTTTTGTGGCGGTTAATGCACCATCACTAGCGATAACATTAATATCATAAACGTTATTTGCACCGCTATCACTAGGTAATTCAAAGTTAGGAGCGGCTT